>Ga0307515_10000269_pt1 | contig 127456 bp, 144 predicted proteins | sample 17_EM_MG_FD_194513 | JGI IMG/M metagenome (GOLD analysis project Ga0307515, IMG submission 194513) | Populus trichocarpa ectomycorrhiza microbial communities from riparian zone in the Pacific Northwest, United States - 17_EM | ecosystem: Host-associated > Plants > Roots > Unclassified...
ACTCAGCTGGCATCTCCAGCTGAGTCTGGAATGACCATCATCTTAGAGAGATTATGCATCATACAACTGAAGCCATACGCCAGGGAGATAAACCATATATGCAACAGCTACAGCGCAAGGAATACCTACGCCGGTGATTGGTGAAATAGACTCTTACAGAGGCTTTTCATTGTTAAGAACCATAGCATGTAAATCGGCGAAATCTTACCTCGCTGCTGGTCCTTGCAGCAGTTGTGCCTCCGTTTTCAAGCAAACGACTAACAGTACAGTAGTAAACAGCCTTACAAACCGGCGTACTTAAGGCGCTACGGAAGCAGTATATTGTTACCACATATGAAATCTCTGCAATATATCAGAAGTGGATACTTCACAGAGCCCAGTGGGCAAAATCCGAGTGACTACATGGCAGTTTGTCTTGTGCCCAGCCTCCAGTGGTCTTGCTACTCGTACCTCGTTTATCCATAGGATGAGCTTGCGAGCGAAGGCAACGAGAGTCTAAGAACAAGAGAACATAGCAATAGCAATATAATAGCGCAATATATTTAGTATCCATTGAATCTCACTCATATGAATATAAGTCCATGTCTAACCAGCCATTCCAATAACGCCGTATTATACACGTAACACCATTCCAAGAGACAGCAAGGAAAACCCAAATTGATGTTGATCCAAATCGCAACTAACCCAACCCATTTGCAAAGCCAAATCACTGAATAAACAGGTATCAGTGCGCACTTCACACTACTGCGCCTCCCGGTCTAGCTCCACCTTCGCCGCCGTGCGCCGCAACAAACTGATTGAGCAATCCCAAAACTCCCGCACCACCGCTGACCGGATGATCTTCATCAAGCCCAGCCACCGTTGATTTGACGCCCGTCGAAACGAAAGACTCCCCAAGGTTGCTTCGATATCCTGATGCATTAGCGGTTTCCGAAGAATCCTCATGGTCTTCTTCCCTCAGCAAATCTGCAGAGGTTGGTTGAAACCCGGCTCTAGTACTCCTGTTGAAGGCGGCAGGTTGATGATGATGATCTAACAATGACGATCGCATCATCGAAGACTGCATACGACCAGGACTCTCTCGGAATATCGACTGCACAAGGTTTGGAGCTCGTTGGTCCTGAGGTCCCCTACAGTTCTGGGCCCATCTATTTGTAGCGGCTGTGTTATCGCCCGCCAGAACTGGTGAGACCATGAACGGATGAGTGGGTTGCTGTCGCCTGCCATTCTTATTGGTGGGGTGGTATTGGTCCATGAAGCCGAGATATGAAGCAAGCATTTTGTTGTCCTTTGTAGCAAAGTACTCTTCGCGAAGATCTTCGGCCTTGTGCTGCTGTAATTCAATTAGTACATAACCAACTAAAACTAGGTTATTATAGGGTCAGACGTACACCAGGCTTCTGAAAATTGAACACAGCGAAGCTGCAAACATATCCAACTCCATCCACATGTACCGTAAATTCCCGGAAAAAGTCTATGATACGGTCGCTACATTTGGGTAACGACCACCAAAGAATAAAGGGCGTGAATATCACGCTTAATACTTCCTCTATAAAGATGGAGACTTTCATCGCATACAACTGCATGAACTCCCGTTTCACCTAGCTAACATTAGCCTCAACATAGATTGGGCGGAGCATAATAAACCTACATTATCTGAGTGCAGCTTACCCTGCCAATGATCCGGCATGTAATGGGTATGTTGTATGACATTGGTGAGAGACCATTCCGGGTCATACACGGCGTATTCGTCTTGTAGCATACCCCTGCCAACTGCTACAATGGTGGTAAGAATAGCAATCAAGGACAAGGCATTAAGTTCCCCAGCAATTTTAAATCCTTTTATCAGTTCATAATCAACCAAAGTTCCTATTGCGAGGACACCTAGCAAAGCACTAGCCACAAAGGATACAAATCTGCGATAATAGAGTGAGTAAATCGCACAGACGATAGGATTTGCTGGAACAATATATACCTGGCGACCTGAGCCGTCTTTTCCTTAGGAAATTGCTCGACGTATGCCTCGGCTGCTGGATAGCTCATATTGATTCTCATTTGAAATAAATGCCAAAGCTCGTTGAATTCCCGAAATTTCCATTCGGCCAGAGGGGTGTACTGTCGATGGCCAATTCGAGCGGGTGTTTTGATAAAATCCTATCATATTTAATTCCACAGATATGCAATTCGTAAGGGAAACAGCCATACATGGAGATTTCGGAGCAAGAACAAGACTAAGAAGTACGTGGCGATGAAGGGTGCAAAAAAAGCATTCATAAATCCGGCGAAGAGAAATCGTCTTCGAAGCCTACCGACAATAAGCTGAATGATCAACGACTGTATTGAGTATGTCCTACCCCTCACTTAGCGTGCGTCTGTGAGTATCCTTAAGAAATAATGTTCGGAATTGACCCTGTTCATTGAAAACGTAATCTAAAATGCATTGACTTAGATTCCACTCCAAAGTCCTAGTTAACATGCCACTCCTGGTCCTAAAGAATGGCAGAGGAACCGTTAAATCTAGGATTCCTTTGTTGAAGAGAGCAATCAAGTAATTCTCTCTCCGCATTAGGCGATTAGCAATATCATGAGCATCCATGCGTTGTTTAGATGTATTAGTCCAACTTCGGCGCTTGAGCTTGTCTGATGTATTGGGGTTTGCATCCCGAAGAACCATCAGACGTGCTACAACGTCTTGCCACGAAATGGTCTGCATATCGCTGTCCGGAATACCCAACAGATGTGTGTAAAAATTGTAGATATCCAATAGTCGGCGGAAATCCGTGACATAGGTGATCAACTTGTAAACGCAAAAGAACGAGACCAACCATTGGAAGAATGTTGCTGTTCCGGACATTTCTCTCATGCAGTCTTGTTTCATGATTTTGTACAGACTATCGCCACCCTTTTGGTGTATCCTACTATAGTCGACGCAGAAGCTAAGAAAACTCGAAAACGCAACGACAAAAATAAGAGTTCTGACATTATTAGTACTGACTGTACAAGGTGATCGAAGCTACTCACAGGAGGTTCAAGAGTCGAGTGAGCAAAATATTATATATTCCTTTGCCGACATAGTAGAGATAGACCTAACAACGATCAGTTTACGAATCATATCGGGACGTTGCAACCTCAAGACTAACATCCTGTAGGAAATTATCTAGGTTCTCAACATTCGCCCATTTCCACATGGCCCTCTCCTTTGGGTCTATCAAACCTAACCGTGCCGGTTTTGTCGTGTTTGGGCGTACATCCCTCAGCTGGTATTCTTTTTGGGCTGTAGCGGCGTTCCATTGTTCCTCCAGTCGCCGGTTCCTCATAGAGGACGGCCCAGGGTCTCCACTAATACTGGCTTCGGGCCCGAGAACTGATTCATCACCACTGTTGAAGTCTTGCACATGTACCGGACGGCTGGGCGAACCTGCACTTTCGAATAGCAGGGATTGTGGTACCTCGATGCCATCATCTTCATCGTGATATCGACCCGAAGTGAACCTATTTCCTCTAGTACCTGAGAGCGCCGGAAAGAAACGGGACTGACGCTCCGAGGCTGCAAGAACGCTGCTCTCAGCGATGGGTGGACGATGTTGTAGCTGAAAGGCGCCCTCATCGTCCAAATCAGACTCGTCGTCGTCGCAGCCTTCAGCATTTCGTACGCCTCGCGCTATTGGATGCATGCCTGCTCGTTCCTCGAGATCGTCTATGTCAGAGTCTGTTTCAGTCGCCGCATCATGCTCGCGCAACGTTTCGTATATCGAGGCGGCGTTCTGGTTGAATATCTGGGAGAGTAGTCTACTTGTCATGATATCTGAGCTGCACTACGCGGAGCTGAGGTTATAGCGGGGAGGCCAGCTTCAAGGTGAGCTGTAGCAATGGAACCTAATTCTATGGTAGGCGGGGCAGGTGATCGTTTAAACGACAGAACTGTTTTTACAAGCTGGAACAGTGGACTGTAGATAGTTAAACTTGAGATAGAAGATACTTCTGTAGTCCCGTGGTTCGCAGTGCTTGATCAGTGATGAACTAAGTTAGCTCTTGTGACGCAGGCTCATGAGCAAGAGACACTGCCAGATGAGTCACGTTATCCTCGCTTTGCCGGGCTTGGCTGCGAGTAGAGCTCTGGATCTGGCTAGCACCGTTGGCTGATAAGGATAAGGCACTCTAATCTATGCCGGGTAGCAACTTCATTTCCCTTGTTGAGCCTCAAGCTTTCACACCACGACACCATCGTGCAGTCAACAACTATGGATACTTTCTCATCTTCCTCTTCGGTCTCGCAGCAACGACTTGCAACAGTTTTATCTGCATCTTACATTGACGCCGATATACGAAATTCTCTCGCTGTCCTTGATACGCGCTTTGTCGATAACACGGCCGAATCCCGCCGGCAATTGCGAATCAGTGTTCAGGGCGACGTAATTCACAGTAATGCTCAAATAATTCGGGACTTTGCTCGTGTTGCAGAGGTAGTTTTTCCTTTCGAGTTCTTATGACGCTCACACCCTATATGTTGTCTATAGCGTCCAGTGGTATTGAGATATGGTGCCCAGTAGCAATTGTCACGAATTGGATCTGCTTTGGATTCTATGAACGACGTCGTCACCTCCATGCGTTCTCATACCTCTGCCGCGTCATCTGAAACTAAGCCGATTCTCGAGGAGTCTTCTCAGCTTCTAATGCAAAAGAAAGTAATCGAGGATAAGCAAGTGCTACTCTCTGCCTTGGCCGACCACTTCACCATATCGGAGGACGATATTGTGGCACTCACGAGTTCCGCTGAACCAGTAGATAACCGTTTTTTCATAGTTCTCCAGAATGTGAAGCGAATACACAGCGACTGTCAGGTACTTTTGGCGAGTGGAAATGATCGAGTCGGTACAGAGATTATGGACGAAATGGTTAAGCACCTACATGCTGCCTTCCAAAAGTTATTTCGTTGGGTTCAACGTGAGCTAAAAACGCTCTCGTTAGAGAATCCGCATGTGAATAGTGGTATTCGGCGAGCCCTTAGGGTATTAGCTGAGCGTCCTACATTGTTCCAGTATGTTGCAACCTCCCTAATTACCCATCTCCGGACTTTGTGTAGTTGATACCGTCCAAGGAATTGTTTAGACTTCTTCGCTGAGGCGCGACAGAAGATACTGCTGGATTCATTCTACACGGCCATGACTGGGAATACTCACGGCGCTACCGTCGATTACCATGTTGACTACGCTACTAAGCCGATAGAAATATATGCCCACGATCCCCTCCGATACATAGGGGATATGCTAGCGTGGCTGCATTCAACAGCGGTGGGGGAGCAAGAAGCACTTGAAGTACTTTTTGTTGTCCAGGAAGGGGACGAAGGTTCTCAGAAACAGAGCATACTAGGAGGCATGGAGGAAGGCTTGAAAAGCGAACCATGGACTGGCCACCCAAGTGAAGAAGATGAAGCTTTTGAATGGGATCCACGTCGTGGCTTGATGTTGTTGGTAGACAAAAACCTCGCAGTAGTATGCCAACCGTTAAAAGTGCGCAGAAATTTCCCGTCATAGTCCCCACATTTTCATCTAACTCATGTACACAAAGGTCAGGATTGAACAAACGATTGCTACCCAAGAGTCTAGTACACTGACGTACAAGTTGACAAATTTGATCAACTTTTATCGTCTCACATTCCAACGTCTACTCGGGGAAGAGTCCAATCTCCTTGTCACCATCAAGAGGTAGGTTCTTTGTTAGTTATTTTCCGGGCCCGTCCTGACAGCACCAGCTTGGAAGAGGCAGCTCTTCGGCAGTTCTACAGCATTCTTCAGGATCATGTTCGATCAGTCAATTCCGATCTTCCTCAAGCACCGCTGAACCTCGCTCCTCCCACCTTCCTTCTCAACTCTTTGAGGGAATTAACCCTGTTGATGAAGTCCTATGACACATCTCTTGCGCCTATTGAGTCAAGAGAAGGCGATTTTGCGAAAATTTTGGAAAACGCCCTAGATCCATACCTAGAAGGATGTGCCCAACTATCTCGCGAACTTGGGCAGGCAGACGAACATGTGTTTAGTCTCAATTGTATTCTCGCGACGCAATCCACCTTGGAGCCTTTCGATTTCACCACTCAAAAACGAAGCGAATTACAGAAACAGATATCGCAACATGTTGATATACTTGTAAACTACCAGCTTGGTTTCTTCCTGCGGGAATCAGGATTAGAGCTCCTTTTAAAAGCGTTATCAGACTGGGAAGCTAAGGTAATGATATCCCGAAAAGGCAGTGAGGATGTTGCCACTAAGTTCACCAATAGCCTACCGACCGCCCACCGCTTTCTCCAACCTTCCTTAAGGAAGCTTCACAAAAGCTGGACAACTTTCTTCCTTCTGCTTTAATGGATGCACGAGCAGCATTGAGTCGCCTCAATTCCCCACGGTTATTAAAAGAAATAATGCAAAGGGCGGCAGAGGAGTTTACACATAAGTTTGCGAGTATCGAGGAAGCTGTAATTGATACCTTGAGCGGTGAGATCGAAGGCGGGCTTGACGGCGTCCGTGTGTTTTGGTCGAGAACTGTGGATGAAGTTACGGTTCTTCTCAGTTGAGAATGCCATCCATTGTTTTGATCTTATTATGTTCGGCGATATGTATTTGGGGTTTTTATTCTGATAGCCCACTACTCTGTTATGCATTTATCAGTCCATGGGACCAATATTCTGTGTTTACCTAATTTATGATCTGAAGTTCACTAAAACATTTTTCCAATATAGCCCCATCTCATGGTTACTACTATCTGTGCTAGAGTACCCACTACGCTACCAAATTCCCAGGTTTAACCGCGGCAGCAGAGCTGTACGACCATCAATAAATAATCATACTCACAGTTTCAACAATTCAATTCATAACTGACCGACTGTACAAAGTACCTTCGATTAATTGCAAACAATATGTTCAGTCTTTTGAGGTCTTCGCCTAGCACCGTTCTCAGGCGGGTGCGTGCAACCCCATCATTCCTTGTACGACAGGCGCACATCAGCAATTTCGATTGGGAGGACCCGCTTCTTCTTCGGGAACAGCTGAATGAGGAAGAGCTTGCGATTTCAAAGACAGCAAGAGACTATTGCCAGGAGAGGTTGCTTCCTAGAGTTACAGGTACGTTGTAGTTGCGCCGTGTTTGCCGGTATCAAACTGAGGCGGATTAGAGGCATACCGAGTCGAGAACTATGATCGTGAGATTCTGACAGAGATGGGTGAGCTCGGCTTGTTGGGGGCGAGTATTCAGGGATATGGATGTGCTAGTGTTGGGAGTGTTGCCTCTGGAGTATGTGTATTAGTCGCTCTTGCGTAAATGGGCCGCTGACAACGGATATAGTTGATTACTAGGGAGGTAGAAAGGTGATTCTAATCTCTTCGGGATTGTGAGTAGGAGCGCTGACGCGGCGTAAAGAGTAGATAGTGGTTACAGGAGTGGCATGTCGGTACAAAGTGCCCTTGTCATGGGGGGTATTGGTACGTTCTCCATATCTCAACAAACTGAAACCTTAAACTAACAGGTTTATTTAAGATGAGTTTGGAACTGCCGAACAGAAAGAGCGGTTCCTCCCCGGAATGGCGAAGGGGAAGATTCTGGGTGCATTTGGACTGACTGAACGTGGGTACCTCTGACACCGCTCACAATACCAGAAGCTGATGATCACATCACAGCAAACCATGGCTCGGACCCTGGATCGTAAGAAGCTGGTTATAACGTAATATTGATGAAATTCGAGCTAATAGGTGTTCCATAGGATGGAAACGGTGGCTCGCCGACATCCAACCAAAGAGGGTGTCTTCGTCCTCTCCGGTTCTAAAGCATGGATCACCAACTCTCCCATTGGTACCTTTTCCCCATCTCCTCTACCTCCTAGGAACTACTAACGTCCCCAGCTGATGTGCTCATGGTATGGGCTAAACTCAATGGTGTAATCCGGGGCTTCCTCGTCGAGCGTGCCAAGGCTGGCGCTGGCCTATCCACACCCGCGATCAAAAACAAGAACGGCCTCCGCGCCTCTATCACGGGTATGATCATGCTGGACGATGTCGAGGTCCCGGCAGAGAATATGTTCTCCGACATCACTGGTCTCCGTGGCCCCTTCAGCTGTCTCAACGGTGCACGCTACGGCATCGCCTGGGGCACTATCGGTGCTCTCGAAGACTGCTTCGCCCGTGCCCGCACCTATGCACTAGAGAGGAAGCAGTTCAAAGGCAACCCTCTAGCCAAGTACCAGCTAGTGCAGAAGAAACTGGCGGACGCAAGCACTGATATTGCATATGGATTATCTGCGGCATTGCAGGTGGGAAGACTCAAGGATAAAGGACTTGCGACGCCCGAGATGATCTCAATGATCAAAAGAGAGAATTGCGATAGAGCTCTTATCGGAGCCAGAACGCTGCAGGAGATTTTTGGTGGTAATGCTGTGAGCGATGAGTATGGCATTGGAAGGCATGTGGCGAATCTGTTTGTGACACAGACGTATGAGGGGCAGAGTGATATCCACAGTAAGTTCTTGCTCTAAGAGGGGATTCGAATGGTTCTGACTGGAATAGGCTTGATCCTGGGACGAGCAATTACGGGCGTTCAGGCGTTCAGTTAGTTCATGCCATTTGAGTTGAAATTTTGTTCCATACACCTGTTCGAGAACACATAGAGCTTATCACGTCCATCTTAGAGGCGATTGCATGAATATACCATACCAACCCCATTTCCTCTAAATCCAAGGGCCGAACCATAAATGAACATGAGACCAGGCGACACTGGCTATAGGCATTGAAATTCAACTACCTTAAACCCATTCCGGTGGTTTTACAACCTGCCCAATTTTGTAGGAAGTTATACGAAATCCTTCAAGACATTTAGCGTCTTAAGTCTATACCCAAGATTATACAACTCTATATATATATTTGTGCGGTTTAATACAAATTCTGCCAACTAATGAATCGAGGATTATAGCTAGGTTTTGTAACTTATAGTTCCGAGCTGGTGGTATACGTATGCAATGATAAAAGCAAAATTACTCAACCAGAGGAAAGACCAGAAGGTTGCAGTATTGAGTGTGAGTATGCTTGGAGCAAACCTGTGGCAGAGGATAGAGCAAGTCGGGGAATGGAAGATAGGACATTAGGAAGAAATGTTGCCGAGAAGTTCCAGGTTTATGTCGCCTGCAGATGGCATGCTGTGAATTTTGGCAAACGGCTGTGTTGAAAGCCGGGCACAGGTTAGAATATTAAGCAGCATTACATATGCGAGTTTAAACTAGAGGTACGATTTAGCTAGTAGCTACCTAGGTAGAAATGTTCTGTCACTCTGTAGCAAAAAGTCCAATTCCATTAAAAATGCAAAAAGTAATAACGGCTTGGAAGTTCCAATACAGCACCAAAACCCGCAAGTGGGACCGCCAGCAGCCACATAACTACCTATAAACATGCTAAACATTTACAGAACGTAGATGCTCTGGGTTGATGGTATACGCCTCATCAATCCTTCCCCTCTTCCACTTGTCTATCCGAATATGAGCCGCTCCACCCTGAGCATCGGGTACCAAAACCCCCATGTCAGATAGCGCCAGCTTGATGTCATCTTGCTGAATATATGTAGCTTTGGAGAGCTCGTTAACACTGATTGTGTCCTTGTCGGTTTGCATAATGGTTTGCGCAATGCACGAGGACCAGTACGCTACGTATCCCTTGTGACCCAAATCTGACAATGCTATAGGCGCCCAGGTTAGTAATGTGTCACATTGGTTGATCAGGGCAGGTGAGTACTAACGTTTCTCTGGCGACCCCATCTTACGATTCATTTTTGAAAGCTCGTACGAAAACGAGATCAAAAGCTTTCCCAAACTCCGTCGTTGATAAGGTGGGAATACAAGGATGCATGCTAGGTTGTAGTCGTCCCAAGAAATCTTTTCCTTGCTAAAGAAGCCGACCACACGCTGGTAGCCTGTGTCGGATTCGGTCTCAACGAGGGTGTAGAACAAGAAGGAATAGACTTCGTAACAAACGGATTTGGTGTCGAGAAACAATTTGGCGAATAGACAGAGGTTTTGGCAGAAAACCTATGTCTATTTTAGCTAAATAATTACAAATGGTAGATGGATGTACTCACAGGATGTTCAGAACCGTCAACTTCATGAATTTCATAATTATCGCCGACATAGACACATCTTCCGAGAGCTCCCGAATGGTGTGCCAGCTGGCAAAATTTCTGATATGTCTTAACAGACCAATCATAGCTAGATGAGTGGGATTATATCTTCATACCTTGTGTCCCATCATACGCGAGATATCAGGTGTGTATTTGAAGCAGTATTCACAGACATATAGCCTTCCGCCTTTGGCACACGCGTCCCCAATCATCTTCTTTGTGTAAGACGACGCGTACCAGGCTTCCATCAGCTGTGTTCCCAAGACTACCGCCGAAATGTCCTTTTCCTTTGCGCCCGCGCTGCCGGATCGAACTTTGTTCTTAGGTCGAGAAGATTTGGGTCGAAACGATTTGGGAGCCTTCATGATTGTAACTGATATACTGGGGTATAGAGTTGTGTGGACGCAAAACTTTCAAAGGTTATAATAGGAGGGTACGAAGGAAGAAAAGTGATAGGACGACGGGGAGGATGGGATTATGTACAAATCGGTAAACCAGAAGAGTCTTGACATTGGCGGACGTAGTACGTTCATTCAGACGGTTGACGATTGACTCTGGCTTGCTACTGACTCTGACCTGCTATTGACTCTGGCTTGCGATTGCAATTGATTCTGAATGTGTCTGTCTGTTGAGGCTTGGTCTAGACATCTCGGCAACCGCGCTAAGCTATAAGCGTTTCCTTGCAATTCGATAGGAGAGGAATGGTCAAAACTTCTGTCGTATATAGGACTTGCAATTGCAATATCCTAGAATTGGCGGATAACTGTGTAGCGGCCTTGAGTGCGTATTATGAGACAGAGTGATACATAAAATAGGCTGCACCGGGAAGAATTTGTATACTGGTCACATTCTGTGCAAAGTAAATTGCAAGACCACAAAGCATACAACGTGGTAGATATTAAGCGAATTCATAAGTTCCGATAAACAGAGCTCATCTGCCGGTCTATATTCTTAATCTTCATCTCCATCTCTTCACGCCTCTGTTCTAGCTGCCTAATGGCTTCCTCCTCTTGTTCAAGCATTTCATCTGTCACAACCTCTTCCGGCTGCGCTGGCGGTATCTCATAATCAATATCGATACTATGGTTCATCAAATCCAGCTGTGATCGTTGTGCTTCTACCAAAGCCTCATAATTGGTGATAGATTCCGTCAGCTGATCAAAGCGTTCCCTTGCGGCTTCGATTCTTCTGGTAGCGTCTTGGATGTGGCTGTCACGACTGTCAGCAATACATCTAGTTAAAAGCGTCAACGTTTCCTACTAGACATCGACGAGCTTCTCCGCGCCTAGAAGTAGCAGCTCTACGTCTACTTCGTTTGTCGCAATTCCTCCTATACCGCCCTCGACACCACCTGCACCCCCCCGTCGTAGTTGTTCGATCATGTCGCCTCCCAGCACAGAATAAACCGCCGTATTGCGTCGAGGCGCCACCGATACCCGCGTTTTGTCTCTTAACAATGGTTTCGCATTCGCTTCCGAAGGTCGAACATGAGTAGAGGAGGGAACTGTGAATAAAGCCCGTTCATGCACGTCGGTGTCCCGAATCAGAGACACGATATCTCTCGATCGGAGAATGGCTAGATCGCATTAGTACAAGAAGAACATGATGGGCAGTTGGAGACTGGCGCAATACCATTAGTAAAGATTTTAGGGGCTCCAAATTGAAATGCGGCTATTCCGGCAGCTGTGGATGATATCTGTTCGAGATGTGGAGCGACGAGAGTGTTCATTTCCAATGAACGCGGGTGTCTTTGAGATTTCGCGGCGAGAATCTGTTCTGTGTGCTATACACAAGCGTGCAATGAAGAAGCGAAGGTGTGTTGTTGCGCCGAGTGATTGGATGCGGCTAGATTGCCCCACCATGACCTCTGTTCTCCCACGCTAGCAGGTTGTGATAAGAAAGGTGCGGGGAGGCGATAAAGAACCACTTGCCCAAAGCTCCACCCAAATACATGTAGAGTACTGGTACCTGATCTAATAAATTCCTCTGCAGGTGTCTGTATTGCGAAGTCGACGAAGCTATCCTCGCATGTACAATGACGCAGACAATGCGATGTTTATTTACCCGGCAGTTTGGTTCCGGTTGCTAGCTGCTACCTATCGCGTCTACCCGAGCATCCTCGCGTTCCCGTACCAAACCAACTATTTTGCCTTCAACAGAGCCTCCATATATCAACCATACATCAATCATACAACTATGGCCCCTTCAAAACGGGGACAGCAACAGCTATCTGATGACCCGTCAGATATGGATGATGATGGATCTCCTCCCTCCCAGAGTGTAAGTTCAAACATCTAACGACGTATATTCCGCCGTGAAACTAAAATAAGACTGTGTAGAATTCTAAACGTGCGCGTGTCGATGAAACTCCGGCAAGCGAAGACACTCCAGTGTTCGACTCCGATCATGAAAATTCAGAGGTTCAAATGAGAATGACACAACTTGTCAAAGACAAGATGGAGAATGTTACGGAAAATGTACGTCCCGACTCACCCCGATGCCCCAGTGGTAATCGCTAAATGACTTATAGGCTGCTGCAGATGGTGGTGTAGTGACAGAGATTATTTGTGAAAACTTCATGGTATATTAACAGATTAAACCAAACTGTCGAATGTGTTGAGTAATATGCTATAGTGCCATCGTTATTTTACGATTCAGTTTGGTCCTTTCATGAACTTCATAATCGGACATAACGGTAGCGGAAAAAGTGCCATTCTTACCGCCCTTACGCTCTGTCTTGGTGGAAAGGCTTCCTCTACGAACCGGGGTAACTCGATGAAGAGTTTTATCAAGGAAGGCACAGAGTAGGTTTATAACACACTATCCGTTAATGCTACTAATGACTCGCCTATAGCACCGCTCGTATCACTGTCAAATTGAAGAACGGCGGCGAGGGCTACCGACGGGACGTGTACGGTGACATTATTGTGATTGAACGCCTCTTCAGTCGGGACGGCGGAAGCAGCTACAAACTAAAGTCTAAAGACAACAAAACGGTGTCCAACAAAAAGGAGGAGCTTGAACACATCACCGATTTCTATGGTTTACAGGTTGACAATCCTATGACAATTCTCACTCAAGACCAGGCGCGACAATTTCTGAGCAACTCCTCGAATGCTGATAAATACAAGTTTTTCAATCGGGGTGTTCAGTTGGAACAGTTGGACCAAGATTACTCGCTTATCAACAATGCTATCAAGAATACTGAAGCAATGTTGGAAACCAAAAAGGAAGCTGTTGTGATTTTGAAGGGGAAGGCCGCAGAAGTCGAGCACAAGGTAAAGCAATTTGAATCCCACGATGGACTGCGGGCCAAGTTGGCGGAACTCCAACTTCAGATGGCGTGGGTTCAAGTCCGAGATGCCGAAATCGATGTCCAGAAGCAGGACGAAATCGTCAGGGGCGTGCGCGAAAAAATTGCCACCGTTGAGGAGCGACGAGATAAGGCTGCAGCAGATTACGAAGCCGCAAATCGTGAATTTGAAATCGCCCAAGAAAGAATCAAAGAGGAGGAAGGTAAACTAGAACCTTTTAAGGAAGAAAAGAACGAGCTGCGGGAAAAGTTCGACGAGAACAAAACTACTTTGCTTGCACTTCAGGTAATTATCTAGTTTCATTCCTAGTTCGTTGCTGATTTTTCGCAGGCGGATCAACGGCAACAGAGGCCTCTGATTCAATCAAATGAAGCAAAAATCAGCGAATTAGAGCGCAAAACCATGGAGGAGGAACAACGTCTTGCAGAACGCAATGGTGGAAGCAGCACCCGCCTGACGGTATCTATTAAGTTGGCGGAAGAAGAAATCGCCAGGCTTGAATCCGAGATTGCAGCGCTTGAGGAACAGTATAAGGTCAACCAGACAGAGCTTGAGGAAGCTATCGAACGGAAGAAAGAAATCAAGGAGCGTGAGACCTGCAAACAACGAGACATCAACGAAGCAACAAAATTGTTTCACCAGCTCAACGCTGCTGAAAGGGATACCCTGGGCGCCTTTTCCGTACCGGTGCGCACCGTACTGCGAGAAATCGAGAAAGAAACACGTTTTCGACAGAAACCCGTTGGTCCACTAGGAAGATATATCACCCTACTGGATTCGAAATGGATGGGTATTGTCGAGCATTTCTTCGGCGGCACACTGAATGCGTTTGTGGTAACCAATCATGCTGATGGTGAGTTGCTCAAGAGCATTATGGCGAGAGAAAGGTGTACCGTCCCATACTTCGTCACTCCTCCCAAAGATTTCAGTACCGCCGAGCCAAGTGATCAGTATGCTACAATTCTCAGAATTTTGGAGATTGCGGATGAGACCACACGGAGACAACTCATCATAGGTCATTCTGCGGAGCAGGCCATCTTAATTGAGGATTTACGGCGAGCGAATGCTGTGATGATATCCCGACGAAAAGAAGACAATATTAGCACATGTTTTGCGCTCAATGCCAAGTACCCTGGTATGGGGCATAAAGTTGGTGGCAATGTTGGCGTATCAAGTGTTACGCCTGTTCAAAAATGGACAGGAATTTCTCGCATGGCCCAGAAAAATGACGGTCCATCCCAAAAGGAAACCGTTGCAGAAAACATTCAGCGCCTTAAAGTGGAGCTCCAAACGTTACAACAGGAATACGTCAAAGCGGAACAGGTTGTGCACGATCGCCAGCGTGCTATACAAAGCTTCAAGAGTCAGAGGAGGGCTCTCGCTACCCAAATATCAAGACACCATGATGAAATTGAAGAGCTGAAGTCCCGAATTGACGCTATCGCTGCAGATGGAAGTTTAGGTGTTCTACAGCAAGAAGTGACAGTGAGTGAAAGGTCTATCGTCTTGGTTATAATTGATACTGATCATTCGCCGGAGTTAAGATTGCCAGAGAACAGCACCAATCATATATGAATCAGTCTAGGGAATTGGAGGCGAACAAAGCGAAACTTAACGACGAACAAAATGAGATTTCAAGGACTTTGAGGGGCGTGGATCAAGACCTGATTAGTGCTGAAGAACGCTTGAAAAATGCTCAGGTCCGTATCTCATATCCACCACGCGCAACACATCCTAATTCATACATATAGGAAGAGAAGGATCGTATCGCGCAACGACGGTCACAGGCCCTCTCCGACAAGAATTACTGGATTGACAGGGAGAAAAGTTACGGTGCAATACTGACCGAGAGCGAAGCACATCGAGCGGAGCTAGTTGAAACAGTCAAAGTTTGTGCATCTGTTCTGTTAGATTAGTTGTAACCTACCTCTAACCATAACAGAGCCATACCGAACAGGCGCGAGGGATTTGTGAACCGGTTGAAGTTCCCGAGGGTGAGACAGGGAAGACACTTGATAGGAGGCTTCGGAAGCTTGTCCATGAGCTTGAAACGGCTGAAAAGGCGTAAGCAAACGACAATGGTATAGATTGCTACAGAAACCATGGCTAATATTTATATAGGCTTGGAGGAAGTAAGGAGCAATGCACTGCAGAATTCCTTGCTATCGCGGAAGAGTATAATGCCAACAAAGCTATGTGCGATGGCTTTGATATTCTTCTTGCGGTAGGTTATTTAGCATCCCTACTTATAGGTTGCAGAACTGACTTTCATGGCAGGCTGCGACTAAAGTATTGGGGGAACGAAGGAAGCGTTGGAAGTCGTTTCAGAGCTATATCAGCGCCCGTGCCCGTGCTCAGTTCTCTTGGATGATGAGTGAGAGAGCGTTCAAGGGGCGTTTGCGGCTCGAACATTCGATGCGACCTCCAGAACTCATTATTGAGGTTGAAAGTCCATTCCATCAAGTACTTCGTGTCTGAATGCTCACTAAATCTCTAGGTGCAACCTGGTGGTGAGGCCACCGGAAATCGTGGTCCGAAGACCCTCTCTGGAGGCGAAAAGTCTTTCTCTACGATTTGTCTCTTGCTGTCCTTGTGGGAGGCCATGGGTTCGCCCATCCGTTGCCTCGACGAATTGTGCGTTAACATCGACCTCGTGATGACGATCTCAATCTAACACACTTTAGCGATGTCTTTATGGACTCTGTAAATCGGAGCATCAGTGTACAGATGATGGTTAGTAGGCCGTGCCTGATATAAATTTTAGAAAGTTTATTGATATTCCCAAGATTAAATCCGCAGAGCGTTCTGTCGGCAAGCAGTTCATATTGATCACACCTCAAAACATGAACCAAGCAACTTCCACCCAGTGTAGAATCACTCGGTGAGTTATTACTACTCCGTCTCAATTTACACCGGGCTAACATTATTTTAGCATGGCGGATCCAGACAGGGGCAGTGGGCGGCAGACGATACTTACCTAGGACATAAGTAATAATGCCGTAGGAGTTTATGATATCTAGAGTTGATTTGAATTTGGCGTTTTAGATGGATATCTCACTATAGTGCTATATGGACCAAGATTGTTTCCCATAAGTTCTTCAGGGTGCACTATGTTATGGCGGAGAACATTACACTATTGTTAGTACTGGTTGTTTTTTTGATGGAAATTCTTCGCAAAAAGTCTTCAATTAAACTGCGTCTACAATACTCTACGTGACCCATAGTGCTGGACAAACAAAGTCAATTGCAACGCGAACATGAAGAAATATCTATTTTGTGAGTTTACCTAAAGGACTACTTACCTACGTACCTAGAGGTATGTACGTACTACGTACTTGTACTCTAGTTGGGGCGCTGTGTCTGCCACACCCACCAACCCATCCATCAATCAATCAATCTAAGCATCTAAGACCATCACCCACTCACTCCCATCACCCACCATCCATCAACCATCACCCATCGATCGATCAACCAAGTAACTCTACCTCCCTACGTACACTCACAAGCATTCAGATCACCTCTTGCTCACTCTCTGGTTTGCCACTTCTTATCCATTAAGTCGCCTTGTTCCTCACGTCACTTCCCTGCGCTTCAAATCGACTCCTACCAGCTTGGAAGAGTCCACTCCTCGATCTACATCTTGCACTGCCAATTCTCTTCCCTCCACCGTTCTTCCCTCAACCCATAACACCAGCAGTGCGGATCTTTAGAGCGACTTTTTCAACCCTGTGTCAATCTACATTCCTACTTTCGAAATTCCTCACCGACGAAACTCCCCCTCTTCACGCACGTACACGATAGCTGGATCAGCCACATCAATTTTCCTGAATCATTTTCTCCGCTACGCACGACTGCATACACGATACATCTTATCACATGGCGACGTCCCTCGTCGAACAACTTGAGAACACCTCATTAGGGTTCGTCAGGCTCATGACATGTATGACAAGTGCATGCATTTGCTAAAAACTCGAATGTCTAGGGTTGATGACTGGAAGGCGCAATTGAAGGCTCCCACAAAAGACATGAGACCGCAGACTGAGGTATTCACATCACTACCTGTGCCGTGTATTGATTGATCCGTTGCTAAACGTTTCTAAGGATGTTACCAATACCAAAGGTTTAGAGTTTGAAGATCTCTACATCAAACGCGAACTGTTAATGGGTATCTTCGAGGCCGGATTCGAGAAACCCTCACCTATACAAGAAGAGACCATACCTGTAGCATTAACTGGCCGCGATATCCTTGCCCGAGCAAAGAATGGTACAGGCAAGACCGCCGCATTCGTTATCCCTGCACTAGAACGGGTCAACTCCAAAAGTACGAAAACACAAGCTCTTATTCTTGTTCCCACCCGAGAATTAGCTTTGCAAACGTCCCAAGTTTGCAAAACATTGGGCAAACATCTGGGTATCAACGTGATGGTTACGACTGGAGGAACGGGACTGAAAGATGATATCATTCGTCTAAATGAAGCGGTGCATATACTCGTTGGTACACCGGGCCGGATTCTCGATCTCGCTGGAAAAGGAGTCGCAGATTTCACAGAATGTCCAACCTTCATCATGGATGAGGCGGACAAACTACTTAGTCCTGAATTTACTCCAATTATTGAACAACTTCTAGCATATTTCCCAAAGGATCGGCAAATCATGCTTTTTAGCGCTACATTCCCTCTTGTTGTCAAGAGCTTCATGGTAAAAATTTCGCCCTTTGCAAATGAATGCTCTGCGACTAACCGTTCTAGGATAAACACTTGAATCAACCATATGAGATCAATCTGATGGACGAGCTTACACTTCGCGGTGTTACTCAATATTATGCATTCGTAGAAGAAAAGCAAAAAGTCCACTGCTTGAATACCCTGTTTTCAAAGGTAACATACACTACTACTGACAGCATGAAGAAGTATTTACCCCGGTTGACGTCCTGACCAGCTACAAATCAATCAATCTATCATCTTCTGCAACTCAACAAACCGGGTTGAGCTGTTGGCCAAAAAGATCACCGAACTAGGATATTCTTGCTTCTATTCCCATGCAAAGATGTTGCAGAACCATCGGAACCGTGTTTTCCATGATTTCCGAAATGGTGTTTGTCGTAACTTAGTGTGTTCGGATCTTCTCACCCGTGGTATTGATATTCAAGCTGTGAATGTTGTTATCAATTTCGATTTCCCTAAGAATGCCGAGACATATCTGCACCGAATCGGTCGTTCGGGTAGATTCGGGCACCTTGGTCTTGCCATCAACCTTATCAATTGGGATGATAGGTATGCACTGCACCTCACCACTATTGATGCACGAAATTAACCCGTTCAGATTCAATCTGTATAAGATTGAGCAAGAACTTGGGACAGAAATCCAACCTATCCCACCGATTATTGACAAGAAACTATATGTGTACGACTCACCAGAAACGATTCCTCGTCCACCACCTGCGCCGCAGCAGCAAAACACGCGGTCGGCCCAATCGCAGTCTAGTGGCAATCAACAATACCAGGTAAAGAATGGAAGTTCAAGTCCGACTGGACGATCTAGTCAGACAAGGCCTCGGCAATATCAACAAGGAAACAACCAAGCCCAATATCCGTCACAAAACGTTGTACCCCAGCAACAGCCACAGCAGCCACAACAGCAACAACAGCAACAACAGCAACAACAGTCACAGCAACCACAGCAACCACAGCAACCACAGCAAGGTCGTCGACCCCCAAGATACATTAATCAGCAACAGAGGTCAAACGGCTTCTCGCCGGCAGATTCTGGGCCGACCCCGCCACGGGGTCAGTAATCCAGAATTATTCACGCCGTGGATTAGGGGGTGGGAGGAGAGGGTGGATGCGGAGGCGAACGGTTACAAGTAACCCTGCCTCCCTTTATTCGAAATATATGGGGAGGAAGGCGATTTATTGGGTTGCTTGTGTGGGTTGTACATTATGATGTTCGTTTTGTTTGAGTTGATACGTTTGGTAATGTTTGCAGTTGGGTGAAGGTCGTCCAGGGGTGCGGTTTTCCTGAATTAGGTTTGTATAGTTGGCGGCTTAGGATTCGACACAGGATTTGGCATGATGCAATGATGGGATTGGTTTGGAGGCGCATTGGATTTCCATCACTTATGGTTTCATTTCTATTTGTCGACTTTCGATTGCCGAGTGGGCTTCGACCTCCACTTACGTTTTGTGGCATTGTCGAAGCCAGCAATGATCGGATGGGAAGGATTGTGTGGAGAAGAAGGTGGTGGGGTGTAGGGAAGAGTGGAGGCATGGCAAATGGTGCTGTCATGGGTAGATTCCTCTGGCATCCACAATCACGCCCGTCACCCGGGAAAGGTGTCCTGGACATTATCTGAGAGACCGCCTCGCTATACTAAGGAGCGGTTCACAGCACACCCCCTCGAGCAGCGTTTGCATAGTGTCCCAACAACGATACCTACGATGCAATTACGAACCGGCTATTCTAGCATCTCTGGGAACGTTTATATCAACTTCTTTTGGCACAACACTGGTATCGTCGGGGATCTTAAAACACTGAAAAAGAATGGGTAGAGATTGGAATTGCGTTAGTTGTCTTCACATGCTGGTTTTTTTTGTCAAGGTACGGGATTGCTATTGCTGCATTCTCCTTGCAATAGATTGTGGAGCATCTGTAGCTAGCGACATCAATGAAGCACCTGTCTCTATCTAATATGTTCTCTGTTGGGAAAGCACCCAAGAATAAGCGCTTAAGTACCTATGCAGTATACTATTCCCCGGACTGGATTAGAGATTAGTATACCCCATCAGTCTCCTATTCAAAGACATCACTACCTAGGTACTGTAATGTAAGCCTCTTTGAGATCGTTGAGGATAAGACAGAAACGGATATAAGGAGGATTTGCATATATATCTACATGAACCAGAACTTCGAGGATACTAGAAAACACAAAGAAACCCCTCAAAAGGAAAAATAATTAGAAACGCCCATAATAAAATCAGTCTCTCGTAGGTCAAACAAGGGGAAAAAAGAATGATCTAATGCCTTAATTTTCCTTTTAAGTCGAGAGTAGTAATTTGATTCTCATTGGAAGCTCTAACGTTCTGCAGTGCAGTGGTAGTCCGGCCAGATCTAATCTCAACCGGGGGCCAGGTTTTCCGAAGCCAGACTATTCAGCTGAATGTTTGTGGATTGGATAGACTGCTGCAGACCGGCATGGCATCTCTTAAATCGACCCAGACGCCAGTAGCCTCCGCCCCGCGGTAGTCAGCCTCCATATCTTTGGGGAATTGATACTAGTCTGGACTGCAAGCTGGTGGCGGGTGCTTGGCCTAACAGTCGCAGGGGTTCGGGCCATCGGCTTGGTCCCGTGGCACTCTAAAAGCACGTGTCTGAGTTCCCGAAGGGAAATCCCGCCAAGCAATTGTCTGTTCTGTGGACGCGGGAACAGGTTAGAGTTGGGAACAGATTAGCCTCACAGCTGGGTGACAGCCAGAAAGTAAGCAGTATGGCCGACAAGAATGAAAAGGTGTGCTACCTGTTGCCGTCAAACCGATATCGTCCACCTTCCACTGCTAATTGATGTGCTGTAGCCCACCGTCTTACGGTCGCTCATTGCCGGCGGTGAGTTTATCCATCATTCTTGCTTCCATCCCGTCACATCGTCATATTTTGAAGTTTGTTTCGTAGCTGATATGCATAACTTGCTCCAGCCACCGCCGGTGCCATCGAAATAGGTACTTGACTCCATCCGTGGAACTGCAATTGCATGCTGATATCGAGGCGGCGGTAGCCATCACATACCCGGCTGAGTTCGCAAAGACCCGGGCGCAGCTCAATAAACGGTCGGGTACCGGCAAAAAGCTCCCTTGGTAGGCAGCATGGATCTTTAGGACTCTCCAATTACTGATGGGTAGTAATCACAATCAAGGCCAAAGTTTGGAAAGGAATGGTATGCTGGCTGTACCACAGCCATCGTCGGAAATTCTATCAAGGCTGGTGTTCGCTTCCTTGCCTTCGATGCGTACAAAAATCTCCTTGCCGATGCGAACGGACATGTTTCAGGACCGAAAACGGTGCTGGCGGGGTTGGGTGCGGGAGTGACGGAGTCTTTGCTGGCTGTGACGCCGTTTGAGAGTATCAAGACGCAGATGTAACTTCCTCCCTATGGGTTATATGAAAGAGATAGTGGCGCTGATAGAAAGTAGTATTGACGACCGTAAATCCGGCAAGCCGCGGTATTTAGCTCCCCCACCCTTTTCTCCCTCCGCCGGCTTGTGCTAATGTGGGGGCGGAATAGAATGCGTGGGTTTCTCCACGGCTCAGCCCTGATCTTCCGTGAAAAAGGCATTGCGGGTTTCCTCCAGGGTTTTGTTCCTACGACTGCCAGACAAGCTGCCAACTCGGCCGTCCGCTTTGGATCTTACACCTCCCTCAAGCAATTAGCGCAGGGGTATGTTGCACCTGGAGAGAAGTTGGGAGGTGTAGCTACCTTCGGAATCGGTGCTACTGCCGGGTTTATCACTGTATACTGTACCCAGCCTGTCGACTCCATCAAGACCAGGATGCAGAGTATTGAGGCGAAGCAAATGTACCGGAATTCATTGCATTGTGCGGTGAGGCTGTTTAAGGAAGAGGGATTGTTAGTGTTTTGGTCTGGTGCTACTCCAAGGCTAGTGAGGCTTATGGTGGGCTTCCCCTTCGTACTCAGAGCTGCAGAGTTGGGCATATGTGCTAACAAGTGGCTATAGGTGAGCGGAGGGTTGGTGTTTACGTTCTATGAGAAGGCGATAGAGTTCTTTGATAAGATTGACCCGGAAAAGAAGTATATATGAGGCTTTTGGATAGGCGGGATTGGGTGAATACATGGTTGCAATGCCTATTTACGGACCGGAGCTACCATAGCAAAATTCAGTTAGATACTTCTTAATTCTCGTCTCAAAACTGGCGTGTTTTTAGACAATTATGTATGATATCATGAGATGTCACTCGACAAATCTTCTCAAGAGATCAGGTCCAAATTTATGGTAAAAGTCACAACGAAGGATATTCAGGTGAATTATCACAAGTACGAAAGAAAGCTATTCAGTTATGAAAACCCCGGTGTGATTGGTATAATACAATCAATAGCCCATGCGCAAGACAAACCTCCCCACCCAATCCGAAAAAACAGATCCATATCATGAGGGATATCATCAGAACATAAATCGTAAGCTTGTAGTGGACATTTATTTGTCGAGACCGACAGCGTGCTTGGCCTGAGGTTCGTCAGTCATGATCATTCAATAATTCAATAATATAAGGATGGAAGGATAAACTGCTTACCTCGTCGACGATAGTATCCTTCTCCCTGCGGGACTTGTCGAAGCCCTCCTGGGTGTTGGACTTAGAGGAATCGGGCTGCAATTCACCAACAGTCTCTGGAGGAGATGTTAGTTATCTACTTGACCAACAGACTGGTAGTTGATGTAGCACTTACTGTCGGCAGTGTTGGTGGCGCCCTCCTTGGCCTTGTCGATGCTATACTTGGAGGCGTCGGGAGTGATACCCGGTCAGAGAATGGCTTGCGGAGATTGTCAGACATTTTTGATGAGTGGACTGGATAGAGAGCAATCAGTTAATGGCCGTGATCAAAAGTAGTGGGAGAATCACCAACCTTATTGTGTTAGAAAATTGTTGTTGTTAGAAGTGTTTGTAGGATTTGATTTGATAGTGAAGCAGAAGATGGGTGGAAGATATGGTCCCTTTTGTACCAAAAGGGTGACTCCAAATTATAGAAGGGGAAAGGCAATCGTGTTGCCTGTGATGTAGTTCTGTTCGGTGCCTGAACAAGATTCTCGTCCACACCCAGTCACTCGATGACATAGATCCCCCGGATCGGCGGGATGGCACGCCGTCAAGAATCCAATCTACCATGGCATTTGCAATCGTTGATGTTTCTCTACCCGGTACTCAATCTTTCCTACGCCACATATGACGACATCTATGGGAACCAGCCTCCCAGGTGATCACTTCTGGGCCCTTTTGCCTTGGGATGACATCTGCGGATGGCTGTAGGGGAGTTCGTACGTGACAAAACACTATCATTACATACGTAGGGTGCTTCAGTCGTAGCCAAGGCAGAATGACAACATAATAGAATGCTGGCTGTAACTGGGAATAATAACTGGTCAATGGACCAAGTGTCGGACCTCACAGGGTCTCATTCATTGCCTAAGAAGTGTAGAGTGCACAACCAAGCTTCTAGAGAATTGCGTATAGCAAATGACCGGAATCCTAAGCTTCATTCTTTCAGGGTACCGGAGAGGGCCACTATCTACCACCAGGATAGATTCATCTTCGAGATGTATTTTTACCCCCTACAGAGACTCACGAAGAGCTAGCTCATCGTCCAAAGGTGTGCATTTGACAAGCCTCTCCATGACCTGGCTTCATTTCCCTCAAAAAACGGTGGAAAAAAGCTGTTGATGCTGAAGACCGTCAGAAGCTAATTCTCGTGATATTGCGCCCAGATGCGTAACTAATGATCAGTTATAGCAACTTCACGTGGAGTACTCTACGTACTCCACAGTATGAGCATGCAGATACAAGTTCATGGCAACTGGAATAAGCCATCAAGCTAGTAGACGGGAATAAATGCGGCCTCGACTGTCCGTCTGAGGACTTCTTAAGTAGAGTACCTTGGGATGGCGGTGGTGCGGTGGCTCAACTTCTAATCCTCGTCCTCTTTGCGCGGCGTCGCCCAATCAACGCTACACTCTTCCTGTGAAACAGGATTTTCAATGTTTGAAGCGCTTGTTCGGTGGCGTCGCTATTCGTTTCTAAAGTCGAATCCATATGTCCACATCGTTCTTATTAGTCGACAAGTTTAACCAGCCAAAAAACCCGCTCCATGCACCTTTAATTAACCCATTATTAAGGTACCAGAACTGTCCAGCAGCAGACACATGGTGACACTTTAAGCTTTAGACTCCGGTATCCTCGGAATCCGGTAATCTAATCTTATCTGTTACAACGCACTATATATGACTTCGCCTCATTTATCCAGATACTTCAGCTGTCGCCACAGCCTCGCACAATCAGTACTCATCGAACAGATGAACGAAGGGGCAAATACCTTCGTCTCACAGCAGCAGCGTCTACGATCAACGGATTAGACTTTACATTTCCTAAAAGTACATGAATAGCGGCTTCAATCTGTCACCGGTGATTGGCCTTCTGCGGGTTCTCCCAACGGAGGCTTCTTCCACAGCTGGTTCATTTGGACCATACACCAAACCGAATACCGAATCGAAAGAGCACTCCCGGCAACTCGGCGATTTCACTGAGCTATGGCGGTTTCTCGAAACGACAGCCGATGTGAATGGCGCAAGCACCACTGTCGCTCAGGATTGCCAGACCGACTACAGCTACATCTCTCCTGTACCCGAGCCCGATGTACCACCACAGGTACCGGGCTCTTTTAAGAAACCGCGCAGAGTTGTCACTTTTGCAGCCACCGTCGGCCTCTCAGACGATGTCAATTCTACGAAAACACATATCTCTACAAGATTTAAGACTGGGCTGGATGATAATGGTGTAAAAACCTTTGTCGGACTTATGTCTCGTCCAGTTATCAAGTCTTCCGCTACGCCCGAGGCGCGAAAAATCAAGATTATTCAAACGCTCATGACTATGTTTCCGGAGACTAAAAAAACGCTTCTGAGGCCTACGACTTCTGCGGAGTTGGCGCCAGATGGTGTTCATGTATTCGTTGACAATTCCAACGTTTGTGATCCTATTTGCGCTTTGTGGGTTACTTGCGCTGACATGTACTTCAGATTCTGATTGGATTTTATGATCATATCAAGAAAGTACGCGGCTTTGGTAGAAGTGAAGCAGTGCGCCGACCAGCATTTTCTTTTCACTGCTTGTCACTCATCCTCGAGAGGGGCCGTGGTGCAGCGAAGAGGGTGCTTGTTGGGAGTTCGCCGATAACACCGGCAATACTCGAAGCTAGGGAACTGGGATACGAAACCAGCATCCTAGAACGCGTTGAGAAAGAGAGGAACGTAAGCTCTGCATCATCAGGTTCCGAGTCGGCGGCGTCAACCAAGAAAAAGAGAGTAGAACAAAGTGTCGATGAACTTTTGGCCTTCAAGATTTTAGAGACTATTCTGGATTATACACCGTCAACTATCGTATTGGCATCCGGAGACGGAGCGGCGGGCGAATATAGCCCTGGGTTTTTTAAGGTCGTCGAGAGATGTCTAACCAGGGGATGGAATGTGGAGCTGGTGGCCTTCAAGAAATGCCTTAGTGGAGCCTACAGGGTCAAAGAGTTTAGGAACAGGTGGAAGGATCAGTTTCGGTTTGTGGCGTTAGATGGCTTTGCGGAGCATTTGCTTGGATGAACAGGTGGATGGTTTTGAGTGGATTTTTGGAGTCGCTTTTATCGTTGGCGGTTGTACTCTACTTGTGTTTGCTGTGTATTAGCATGTTTTTGGGCGATCCATGGGCGATATATTTCTTCCTGCCTGTCACTCGCCACGTTAAGTGGGGAGTGCATGGAGCGTTGGGCCCCGACTAAGTTCAATTATTGTCTGCAATGCTAAGTAGGCACGTTTTCGTTGATTTCAGTTAACAGTTTATCTCAACCATTTCACTAATTATACAATATACCCCACATTCTATCGCATCTCAGAATAACCTCACATTCTTCGACCTGAGTATATTCCCTACCGCACTCGCTGTGAAACTCAAATAGCTCCCCACATTCCTAGCTATATTGCCAATATCTACAACACCCTCCAACCTCCGATCCAAAAACTCCCATGTAGCCTCGAAATCCGGAGATTTATCGGTAGTCATAAATAGCTCCGTGCTTGCATAAACGCCCGATAGCATCGTACGTTTTGTGTACCAGCTGGTGTCTGCGCTCTCGTCTCCGGCGAGGTACCATATCTCATCACTCAACTTTGCCAGTTCCGATATTGATGCAGGAATGTTTTCGCCGAGCGACATAATGGCTAGTGCCTATACTCCTCCACATTAGCATCTCCCCGCACCTCCACCCCGCATCTGAATATACCTCCTGCCACCGCCCAATAATTGGTTCATTGGCTCTCAGTCGTTCTACACACAACGTTCTGATCTTCTCCCCCACCCCCAATTTCTTCCCAGCTTGTTGCGCGGCAGTAAAGTCGACTTTATTCCTCAACTCCAACCGTTGCTGCACTAAATGGAAGTGGACAAGCTCGAATGCGCCTCGAGGAAAGAGGTTTATGCTGATATCGAGGTATCCGTTTTCACGCGCCCCCAGGGCGAGTGAAGTGGTTGTGAGGCCATGCTCTGGGACATGGCGCAGCGCGGAGGTAAGGATGGTGGTTTCGGTAGGTGTATAGAGGGAAGCGGGGGGCGGGTGTTGGTGAAAGGTGAAGTCGCGGGCTTGTCGCCGGGGGAGAAGGAGGAGCGGCAGTCGTGGTGGTGGTCTCATTGGTGTGAAGTGAGATGTTCTGGAGAGGGTGAGCTAAAGTGGAGGGTCTGGTTACACAGCAACCCACGAGACAGCTTCTTCGAGGCGCCGCTCGAAAGTAGCCATTCGGCATTCGGGACATTGATCATGAGCCAAGAGGTGTGGGGGCGTTGAGCTTTAGTTCTGAAAGTTGATATCACTGTTGTGTGAGTGATTCTACATGATGATGTATGCCCGTTTGATGGTGAATTCTGAATGAAAAGCGGCTCCTGCGACTCGGACTCCATAACTGCTCCCGCTGGAGTAAAACTCTTGCACATAAGTTTAAGAGACACACCATCCGTCGCTCTCGGCAGTTTTCTTCCTCCCATTGTATCGAGGAGAATGGTTCACACTTGCTCACTCGGAGATAGTTTTAAAATCGCTTGTTTGGAGCAAAGTTTGTCAAGCCATGATGGCATCTCCTTTGATGTTGTTTCATATTGGAGATCCCTCAATTCGATCTTGTAACTACTTTATAATGCAGTACTCCAGTTCTTTCAAAGGTCGTCCTAAATTAAAATGACTAGGGAGCCTAGTTGTCCTCAGCCCTGCGTCGTCGTCAATTGATCCTCAATCGCTCGTGCATTGTCAAAACTTTTTTTGGTTTCTGCAACAAACACCCATCTCACTCGAAGCTGCCGGCAGTGTTTCCGGCTTCCGTGATAACACGACACCATAACCAGCCGCCCCACCACCAACACCACCACCACCACCAAGACGACGACGACTGCCACTACAACCACACATCCATTCTGTACAAAGTACAAAGTAGAGTACCCCCAAATAATCCCGACGGAAAGGTCCACGCGCTGTTTAACCCCCGGTCGTCCAAAATAAACCAGCAGCTGTCACCCTTGTCTTCTCTATCGCAAACTCGGCTTCTCCATCCTCATTCGCTCCAAACTGGTTTTCACCACTTCGTCACAAAAACCCGATCCCCACGCCCGCTCGCCTCCGCCCATCCTACGTTATTCTTATAAGGGGCTCGCCTGCACACTCTGAGATTGAATGCACCTTTCTCCTAGCCTGCTGGATACAAGGAGGGCTTCTATGGGTCTGCTCCCAACCGATTGATTGATTGATTGACGCTGCCCGTCAAGGTTTCCTGCGCGAATTTATTGTTTTCCTCGCGAAGCTGACAAACGACCGTTTTTTTTTGTTTCACGCAGACAGCGATTCTTACCGCCGACCAGCAGTAGTAGACGGTGGGCGATCTTTCAGCGACAGAAATGTGAGTAAACCCACATCCTAGAGTGATTTGAGCCTTTTTTTCTTGCTTGCTTTCCTGCTGTGGTCGAACTTGCGCGCGCGTTTGGCTTTTGGTTGCTTTTCCAGCCCAGTCGCACTGAGCATGCAGTATCCCTTTCGTTTCGGTGCGTTGGTACTATTTCTCAAATATACCTACCGTCTGCGCAGCGAACTAGGTTCGCGGTGGTCTTGAAGACGAAAAGGGAGACGTATGGGGGGATACCTATATGCCTGGTCGGCACCACCCTCACACTCACTTCCCGTCTCCCAGATCATTGGATGCATATGCAACAGTTCATATCATCATTCATCATCTCCCGCTCCATCAATTTCCGCAAGAAGCGATGAGGCCGAAGGGTAGAGATGACGGACTGGGTCGACCATATCAATGCCAATGATATGGGCATGAATGCAAATATCCGTCAACCTCTCCTTCTCTGCTGCTTCCTGGTTTTTATCTTTTACGTCGCCCTCTCTGGTGCTTGTTATGCAAATTGGTCAATTGCAATTGTTCCCCATTCCCTCCCCATTCCGTCGAGTCCGTCCCTCCCCTCGAAAGTGGAAGGTCGCAGGGCTGCTGGTGGGGTTGGCAACCGCATCTCTTGCGCTGAAGCATCCCGGTCATCTCGTCTACTGTTGAGGCCTGAAGAATGGTAGTTCCCGCATCCCATACATTTTCACCATCCACATCCTACCCACTCTAACTTTGCCCCAACCTTGAAGCACGCCACGCCATTGGCACTCCCTTCGCTCCCTCCCACTTTTGCTGCCGTTGTCGCTGCTACTTCTGCGTCTGCTTGGTGTGGTGCTGCTGCTCCGTTTCAGTTTCGTTTCCCCACTGCAACCTTCTGCACCACATTTTCTGTTTGATTGATTGCGCTTTACTAGCCAACTGCCTGCCGCCTACCTTGCTTGCCTGTTGCCTGTTGCCTATTGCCTATTTCCTATTGCCAATTGTTACCTACCTACCTTGCCTTGCCCTACCTACTTGCTGCCCTCACACACCCCAAGTACCACCCCCAAGCAGCAAAGCAAAGCAAGCACACCACACCACGCACGCACAACCCGCATCGACTCCCGACTCCGAGTCTTTCCTTCTTTTAGGCGCCGATCACAAGCTGATGGACCACCCCTCTTTAACACACTTTCAGCGCGACAGATCTCGTTCTCCGCGTCGTCGTTCTCCAGACCATCGTGATCGCGCAAGGTCACCTCGAAGCCCTCGCCAGTCTCGTCGTAGGTCGTACTCACCTCGAAGCAGATCTCGTAGTCGAGACGAATATCACAGAAGGCGATCTAGTCGCTCGCCTATGAGCGGGAGTGGTGGTGTTCAAGGAGGTTATTCAGCATCCGGTTATCAAGGTAGTAGTGGAATCGCAGGCGGACCTCGTCGATCATTTGAAGAACGCGCTGCAGCAAAAGACGCTATGATGCAGAGCCTTCGTGATAGCTCTCAGCAAGACCGTCGGGTCTATGTCGGTAACCTCTCTTACGATGTCAAATGGCATCATCTCAAGGACTTTATGCGACAAGGTGCGTGCCTAATCCGTTACTATGACTCCCTTCCGTCTGATTTCCATCTCTTCTCCTCATTTCCTCATCTCCCCCATGTTCGCATGATATCCACGACGGTATATCATAAGACGAGGCCTCGCTGCCTCGGTTATAAATTTGGCATATGCCACAACTACCTTCCGCTTTCCTGCTTTGATTACCGAGTCGATAGATACTAAATGCCTAATTTTGTCACAGCCGGAGAAGTCCTCTTTGCCGACGTCTTGTTGCTACCGAATGGAATGTCGAAGGTGGGGTCTACGAACGATGCTGGGTTTTGGTTTATTTCTTTTGTGGGCTTCTTGTGGGATGCGGTGATTGACGGGGCTGGACATGGACGTCCGTGGGTTTTGTAGGGATGCGGGTATGTCGTCCTTCCTTCCTTACGAATTGTCGTTTATCCTTTTGCTAATAATTCCTAGGATTGTGGAATATGCCACAAGGGATCAAGCTCAAACTGCTGTTAACACCCTCAGCAATCAAAATTTAATGGGTCGACTTGTCTATGTTCGGGAGGTATGGTCGAAATAACTTGATATTTGCTCTCACCTATTAACCTAGTCTTCTTGTATCAGGATCGCGAGGCCGAACCACGCTTCAATGGCCAGCCTAATGCCCGCCCGCCCTACGGTGCTCCTAGTGGAGGCCCTGGCTATGGCACCGGTTACGGCGGACCCCCTAGCGGAATGGGGGGGGGCATGGGTGGTGGTGCTGGTGCCGGTGGTCGTCAGATTTATGTTTCCAATGTATGTCGCTAATCCTCTGTGTGGCGGAAAGATTACGTTTCTAACTCTTTGACAGCTTCCCTACACTGTCGGCTGGCAGGATCTCAAAGATCTCTTCCGTCAAGCTGGTAAGGATACCTTATACGCGATACCACACTCAATTTATGTGTCGAATAATCGATTAACTTTGGTGTATAGGTGCTGTCGTTCGTGCTGATGTTCACATTGGTCCTGATGGTCGTCCAAAGGGCAGTGGAGTCGTGGCCTTCGAGACCCCCGAGGACGCGCGAAATGCCATTGCTCAGTTTAATGGTCATGACTGGCAGGGTCGTCAACTAGAAGTCAGGGAAGACCGCTTTGCTGCTGCCGGTGGCGGTGGATTTGGTGGAGGTATGGGCCGCGGTGGATTTGGCGGAGGCCGTGGAGGCTTTGGTGGAGGCTTTGGAGGTGGCCGTGCTGGTGGGTTTGGAGGCGGTCGTGGTGGGTTCGGATATGGGGGAGGTCGTGGCGGATTTGGAGGTGGGTTTGGGGGAGCTGGCGGTCCACCCACAGATTATGGTGCTACTGTACCGCCAAACGACTTCACCGATCACGCTTCCAGTGGAGGCGAAAAGTGCAACACTATTTACGTCCGCAATGTAAGCTGACTTATAACGATTGACGCTATTGCTAACAATTCTTAGCTTCCGTGGTCTACCAGTAACGAAGATCTTGTTGAGCTATTCAATACTATCGGAAAGGTCGAACGCGCGGAGATTCAGTACGAGCCCAGCGGACGATCCAGAGGTACTGGTGTAGTACAATTTGATACCGCCGATAACGCCGAAATTGCCATTGGTATGTGGATGAATTATGCATTTGATTGTCCTTACAATTACTAACAAGCGTGTATAGCTAAATTCTCAGGCTACCTCTACGGCGGTCGTCCCTTGGGACTCAGCTTCGTTCGATACACCAACTATGGGGGCGACGCTATGGAGGGCACTGAACAGGTGGCTCCAGACCACCAGATGGGTTAGTTCTTGATACATTAGTACGGAGCGGTCTCTTTCACGGGTTCTTTGTCTCTTTCGTATATCTGGTGTTGTGTTCCACAAATGTTTCGAAGCTTTCGAAGTCTTTTATCATCTGGAATGGTGTGCTACTACTCCTAACGGATGGTTTTCTGTCTTTTGCTGTCAATCTCTTTTTGCCTGTTCTGTACTTTGTCCTGTGGTATTCTCAAAAAAATTGGTGGAAAAAAGGAATGAATGTGATGGCTGGCTATGTTCTGGTATCACCGAAGTTGTAGCTGTAGCAATTTGAACGCGTTGGGCTGATTTTTAGAAGGCGAAAATTCGAAATTCAGGAATGGTGTTTTGTTTGAAAGTGCATGGCATACCTATCAGGTTTTTGTTGACACCCCCTAGCGGCGCGTGTCAGACACAAATCCCTTACCACTCACTACCATTACCATTCAAGACCACTGATGCGGTTTTGCTCGCCATCATGCCTTTTAGATACTATTCTGTGTCCTCGCTTTCACCGTCCTTCTCCTCATCTCTTCCTATGCACGATGCGCTGGAGGTGCAGGACGCGACTGAGCTGAATACGCGACTGTCGGACGACAGCGCGTATGCTTCCAAGGCCCCTGCCAATTCAAGCTCCGAGTCAGACGAGTCAATTCGTCCCAGAAAGCGCAAACGACCGATAATGGCGACCGAGGGAGAAGACATTGAGCTGGAGCTGACGACAGTTACATATTCCTCCAAGCCTCCCTCCGATTCAAGCCCCAAATCAGACAACGTGTCTATTCATCTCACAAAGCGTAAACGACCGAACGTTGTGAACTCCAGAGAAGGAATTGAGCTGGAGTGCCACTCCCAACAACCTCTAGCTTCCGGGCCGTCAGCGAAGTGCTGGAAGGTAGAAGTCGTGCCGCCAAAGATTGTAAACCCCAAATCGCTGTACGGTGAACGGCCTTGTCGGAAAGAGAAAGAGGTAGATATCTTGAGCGACTATCTGGTAGGTGATCTCCAGAGCAGAAGTGATCTCGTAAACCAGCTCTTTCCTAAGGGACCGCAGCGAGCATCAAAGTCTGGGCACGAGATCAGAGCAGAAGATGAAATGGATATCTAACCTTCTTAGACTGCGGATGACATCAACGACAATGATACCTCTTTTATTTCGTTCCACCTGGAGGACTTCACTGTCTACACCGCGCACGATTACGTCAAGGGCCCGGAGTTCGACAAGCATCCATTTAAGTACCCGTACGAGATGATTCGACTAAGCGCATTGAACATAGCAATGCACATAAGCTACGTCCTTGTGGATGGATTCCTAGTCAACGACGATGGTGAGAGGAGATACATTGAAAAGATGAAGGTGAAATCTTTGGCGGTGGACTACCGCGAGACGTTCGATGTGCCTACGATATGGCTGCAGTCGAAGGTGAACTCGGAACTGGCCGCTGACAGGGGCTTCAAAACTCCGTTTGAAAAAGCCCGAAGCAAGGTCTGGTATACTCTGGGAAAGCCCTCGCCGAGCTATGCCAGGTACTTCGATCCGTTTGTTTGGCTTGCAGCCTTCGGTGTCCACTTCTTTTCATTTCTGGACAATAAAGAGAGCAATGTGATACTGCTTGATTTCAAGGAGGACTTTGCCACGTGGCTCGAGAACCGATTCCAGCAGCGCGAAGACTTGGAGGCCGGTGAATATTACAGGAGTTGGTTGGATAAAGTCGACAATAAATCAGATTTTCGAAATCAGGTGACCGCGCACGAAGGCTGGCTGTGGAATCAGCTTTTTGGCCTGAATGATACAGGAGAAAGACTCACATCACTCACAATCTGGAGGGAGATACGTACGCTTGACGCTATTGAACCGGCGTATGAGGGAAGCCACGAAGATCTCACAGTTGTTACGCCTTATGTGTACTCGGTCTTTGAAAGCATGTATGGAGAGCATCTGAAGAAGGTTTTATCAGTCCCAGAGGTTCCTAAGAAGCTTGTCGGGGTGGTGCTACCAAGACCCAAATTGCGGTCCGATGAGCCGTACATACCGCAAGTGGGAGACGTAGTTGCCTTTGCGCAGGACGAAGAAGGAATGTGGACCAAGAATAATAGACCCCACGAAGGACCTCGTGCTGCACGGTGGAGTGAGAGATATTGGTTTGGATGGGTGACGAAAATCCGGGGAGACAAACTCAGTATCGTTTGGCTTTACAGGACAAGTGATACCATTCTGCGCGGCGGACATTATCCTTGGCCTAATGAGGTATGCTAGATCAACACCGTACTTGTCTTGTGGATGGCTAACTGAGACCTTGTAGTTATTTTTCTCCGATCACTGCAACTGCTCTTCTGACTCCAAGCCGTTATTAGTCAAAGATGTGGCTGGAAAAGTTGATGTGGTGTTTCGTCCGAAGCCTGAACAGATGTTGGAAACCGAGTTCTTTGTCCGACAAAAGTATCGCACTGATGACCCCGCCTTCTTAACACTAAAGGAGTCCGACTTGGAATTGGGGAAATGTCCATGCGATGAGGATTTCGAATCGCCCCCGTTGTATTACGGGAAGACCAAACAGGATTATTCCCCTGGTGACACTGTTCTCTATAGCCCAAAGGGAGGCAAGTTACTCGAACCAGTTATCATTATGGCCTTTGATGATGTCGATTTGTCTGTAACCGTCAGACGCCTTCAACGTTTGGGAACGGTGCAGTCAGATGCAAAGCAGAATGAACTTTTGTACACTCAACAATTTGATGATGTACCCGCAAAGAGAATCGTCAGGCGATGTTACGTCCGGGTCTTTGGGGAAACCGAACATGTTGAGGTGCCATATGACCGCGATGGAATTGGCGATTGCTTCTATATCCGCTCGGAGATATTAGACTCGGAGAAGATCCTTCCTCTGCGGCGCCGTCTTCCCGACGAGATGTTACGGCAAGGCTTTCGGCCTGATGCAGGAATACCCAAGCCAGTTTTGAAGGGCATGGATTTGTTCTGTGGTGGTGGAAACTTTGGAAGAGGATTGGAAGAAGGAGGTGTTGTAGAGATGAAGTACGCTGTTGACTTCGACAATGTGCCGTTGCATTCATATCGGGCAAATATGAAGCATCTAGATGATACTAAGTTGTATCTGGGGAGCATTAATAACTACCTCCAGGATGCTATATGTGGGAAGTACAGTGATGAGAAGGGAGTTCCACGTCGGGTTCGTTCCCTCGTACTCCATTACAAGTACCATATCTACTCGATAATAAGGCACTACTAAAATCATGATGGTGTGACTGGGTCGCGGGTCTTCGTGTGAGCCACAAGTTCCCGTGGTGCTTATGCACGTTAGCCCAGTGCCTTATCACCGTGTAGATACGGTACCTCTTGCCTTATCATTGACACTGATATTGGGTACTCCAGGATCAAGTTGACTTCATCAGCGCCGGAAGTCCCTGTCAAGGGTTTTCCCTTGCCAACGTTCACAAATCGTCCCCCCAAGCACTCAGAAAACAATCTCTTGTTTGCTCGCTGGCAACCGCAATCGACGTATACCGTCCCAAGTACGCTGTGCTAGAGAATGTCGCGGGGATTGCCTCCATGAGGAAGAGAGAGGATGGAAAGGTAGAAAACACGTATACTACCATGTTGTGCGCTATAGTCGGTATGGGCTATCAGTGCCAGTCTTTTCTTTGCGATTCATGGTCGCACGGAAACTGCCAGAGCCGGACCCGCCTAATTCTTGCTATCACTAAGGAAGGTACGTGTGTTCTCCCAACACCCGCAATCGGTGTTCCTCAATTCCTGCTAAAACCTAGCGGCCGGTCGGGTCACTTAAGAAAATTGCCCGCAATCGATGAGCAAGAATTCTATGGTGAAGTTATGAACTAACGCTTTGCAGGATACGAAGCACTAGGTCGTCCACCTCGCAGCCATGGGCATGGCGACAATATAAAGAACGGCGCGCTGTACCAGGCACCCAATGGCGAAAAATTCGGCTTCCGCGAAACTGATGGTCTCTGTCCATTCCCATTCATCAGTGCTGAGCGAGGCTGGAGTTACCTCCCCGATATTGGTGATGGGCATGTTGGCCTTCCAATTAAGTATCCCGATCACATCTCACCATCAAATCCCGATACGACGAGCAGAAAAATGATGGCACACATTCCACGCTTCGAAAAAGACAAGGTCAATTCGTGGCGCAGAGCCATAGACAGTGGAAGGTTGCATAAGGTTTTCTGGGCATTTCCCCAGATTGGTGAGAAGACAAGGCCAGACTGTAGGACATACACGAGGATGCACCGAGATGGGCTGTGCCGAACCATCACGACCACTCCAACCCCGCAGTGTACTAGGACGGGGAGGTGGGTGCATCCCGACGCCCACCGTTTGGTGAGTATTCATGAGGCCAGGGTTGCCCAAGGTTATCCAGATGATGATGTACTTGTTGGTACTCCCAAGAACAGACTGCTTGTGGTTGGCAACAGTGTAGCAAGAGGTGTTTCTTTGGCTTTGGGGGTTGCTGTTCGACAGGCTTATCTGGCCAGCGAGGTGGTGGAGAAAGAGCAGGAAGATGATGGAGAAGCAGTCGCAGAAACAGTGGTAGGAGGGTGGTGAAGTTAATGTACGATCGATTCTAGATACCATATGAGACTGTTTCTTTTGGTTAGATGCAAATTTTTGGCGGGAGCATCCCCGGCCTAGAGGTAGTCTTGCTTACTGTTTGGAGCTAAATACTAAATTTTCTTCTATCATTATTCGGGATTTTAACTACTAGGTACTTTGAAAGGACGGAATACTATATCGGGCTTTGTGCTTCGTACCAAGCTAAGATTTTGAGACTCAGACCTTGCGCCGAGTAAATCATGAACGATCACTTAGCGCAATTTTGTGTTCAGAGAAGTAAAATTACGCATCATGAAAAATGGTTCTTCTCGCACATAACTTTAATGAGTGCAACGCTGCTTTGAGCTGGCCGAGCAGTTGCTGATGATAAGTGCACTTAGTACCCCATTTCTCGGGAAGGCGGAGGGATCAAGCGCACTTGTGATCTTTTTAAAGTGCGCGTCACGAATAACATCAATGATTCTACGCTTGTTATTGTTAAAGTTTCGTCACATTTTATCACTCTCACTTTCTATATGCATATATTCTTCCTAGGCGAACTGGGTACTTGATAGCAGCCACCTTAGGCAGCGTGTAAAAGGTGCAGGAGGCAAGAAGCTGTGGTGAAGGGAGCAAAACGAAAGCTGCAACTAATGGAATAGTTGATAGGGAAGCGACAATCAGAGTGGTAGAAAGAAATCTTCCCTGAAGCTTGTCCATTTTTAGGTACGCTCCATATAAAATGCGCATTCTCGAGTAGCCACGAAAACGCCCGAGTACGTTCGTGCCTAACACTATTAAATTGACTATGTGGCCCCTTTGACCTATGGAAAGTGTTTCGCATCCGTCAAAGGCACATACATAACCCCATCCGACCGGGTTTTTGTAACCTTCCCATCTTTGTCCTTGTCCACCCGCCAGATATACTGCTGCAGCGGGCTTTCTTCTACGGGGATAAACATTCTTCCGGGAGCCTTGAGCTGGTCGATGAGAGGCTGCGGGAATCCTGTCGCTGCGGCGCCGACATGGATCGCATCATATGGGCCTGTCCGTAGTATCCTTAGCATTGGCTGCTTCCAGCTTTGCAAACTCACTTCACACGACTCGCCAAAAAGGAGGCGGACATACCACCGTCTGGATACCCCAGCCTTCCATCACTTTGTAGGATCTTGATAGTCCCGTCCTCATCTAGCATCTTTGCGTGCACGGGAGATTTGCGGAGATTCGATTCGCTGAGTTTGCATAGCTGCGGAATATGTTCCACGCCGATAACCTGGCCCCCTGGAGTCTATAAACCCATCTCGCTGTGAGCTCAACAGCCTACCGCACCCTCGCGGATGTGATGGCGTACAACCAGATGTGCAAATACGGCACACAAGTACCCACTCCCGCTGCCTACATCTAGTACTTTTGATCCGGGCTGTAGGTACTCTAGTAGTGCTTCTGTGGCGTTGGCGTGTATATGCGGTGCCGATATAGTAGCGTCATATCCGATCCTCTATTTCCCACGTTACTTATCCGCGCTCTAGATAGGTGGGTGTTGGATAGGCAACCTGAGGAGCATCTTCATACGGGACCACAGGCGTAAAGTGAGCTCTGTCGGTGCTACTTAGCGCATCTCGTACGCGGTCGTTTTTGATGATGCCGTATCGAAAGAGATTTGAGACTAGTTCGTGGTTGGTGGAGCCAGAGCATCTCCAGGACATGGCTAGCTAATTGCTGGTGATTTCTGGTGCTGGTTTGTGTACGGTATGAGTTGAGGAGAGCTCAGTAGAGCTATCGTAGAACTCTCCACGTTCCCGGGACCCGATCAACCCCGCATGTGAATCGGTTTCCAGTAACGTCATGCATACCTCAGGCGATACGCACGCAACTGTCATTTAGAGACGATGTGGTGTGACCATGATCCTGCATAGTCTCTCACTCGAGTTGATATTATTTATACACAGAACTAAACGAAACCGGCGGCCTTGAAGAGTAATATGATTGAACCTCCGTGCAGTGTTCTATGAAAAGGAAAAACTTCGATAGACTGACAACCTCGTGGTTAATGTCAAAGAATGGTCGACAAGACAGGCCTTACTGTAAATGAAATTTCCAAAACCCGAATCAAATATAGAGGGAAAAAAACACCGATGCCAATAACTAATCCGTAGTAACAAAAACCCCATAGGAAAAAACAAAGGAAATTCGCTCACTGTGAGTGAGTGAACCTCACAAATATTGGTACAAGCAAAGTACTGTTATACTGCCCGTTCAGGCTCCTCATCTTCAGCAACTACTGCAACACCAAGTCCACGATCTGGACTTGCAAGCACTACCTGCTCAGTGCGACGGGCTCTTAGGAAATCGCTAACAGCACGGATCAAAATAAACCACCCAACAACCATCAAAACGTAGCTCAACCACTCATTCCGCCCAATAGACTCTGCGCTGCTGGAGTCCGTAACAGCGTCCGGTGCTCCCTGGAAGTTGTAGGAATTTGGATCTGGAGGTGTGGTCTCTGCTGGGGGGGAGTTGCCAGTAGCATCGTCTTCTGAACGCCCGCGCATCATAAATCCAAATTGAACAAGAGTGATACCTAGACCGGCCCGAGATCCATTCTTGGCCGCGTGTGTGGTGTGGAGAAGATATGTGAGGAGAAATCCGACAAGTTGGAAGGACATCGAAACTGTCGAATAATTAACGCTTAGCACGATTGGAAGAGATGTAGCGTTAGAACATACTCAGAGCATTCCAGACGAATGCAAAAACAGAACCAACTGGTAAGCCATCAATAAAGACTTCGTCAGAAGCCATACCAGGGGCCAGGATTGTTGTTTCCCAATAAGGCGGGGTGGCATCAGCTGCTGCCTGCTCATATGTCTGATTTTGGTCAGCGTCCGCATTGTAATGTTAAATCTCGTAAGACTATACAGGAGGATGCTCTTCTAGTTTCTCTCCAACTGTCGGCTTTGCGCTTAAGTTTGCAAAAACACCATCAGTCTGCCCCCCGCCAACCGTGGGACCAGACGGCGCAGCTGTATTGAAAACTGTCGAAGCAGCAGAACTGCGAGCATAAACGGGTGCCTGGGACGAGGGAACTAAAGGCTCGGATTCCTGCGAAAAGTTTGCATTGCTTGTGGTGCGATGATTCCGCATGTCATTGTCATCTTCGTCATCGCTGGAGCTATCAAAGGAGTCCGCCAGTGCGGAATTGGTTTCAGGAGTTGGAGAAGTGGGACGAGAGCGGAATGAAGGTGGTGGTGAATTTGGGATGGGTTGCGGTGCGATGGGTGAAGTGTTCGCTTCTGATATTACTATGTTTCCATGGAGGTCGAGATCTTCGTCATCGTCGTGGTCGACCTGTCGAATGCCGGTCAGCTCGGCTCCCAGCGCGCGACCGCAAGGAAACTCACCCTTTCGTATCGGTGGCTCATGGCGAGCAGAGGATAGACGTAGGGGGTGCTAGCTAGCGGTGATGATGGAAGAACTATCGGTATCGCGAAACGCTGAATAGAAAGAAATAAATGAAGAAATGAAGAAACAGGAGAGGTGTGGTGTGGTGCCTTGTATTGTGCTGTTTGGTACTTGAGACTCAAGAGGGGAGGAGCAGCAGCTACAAGGATGGGAAGCGACATGCTGCGCCACACCCAATTACTAAGGACGAAGCGACGACACGACGACATCGACAACCGCCAACCACCACGACAATCCTATTTATGAACCATCTGGTATTTCATTCCATACGCAAGTGCTTTTGCTTGGACAACTGGAAGCAATACAACACTTTGATTTGGCTGGGAGCCGGAGATACCTGATTCCAATGTGTATTATATCACTCAACAAGACGACCAAGATAATTACAACATCCAACTACAGCAAAATATAATTACACCAAGAATTTCATGAGAAAACGGTTGGTCTGATCGAGGGGTACCGAATTTGGCTCAGCCTTGTTCAATGTTTATGGATATTCAGTGCTGCCAGAAGGCTTCCGCAACAGCTACTTCCACATCTCTCGAGACGTCCCTGCAAGACACGTCGATTGGATGGATCGACAAGAACAGGAGCCTGTGTTAATTGACTTTCTTTTACAAGTCTGGCTGGCTGGCTGGCTGGATGGATGGATGGATGGATGGCGACCGAGCACCAAATGCTCCGGGTATGAGAGGTATATGCCGGATGTGGTACGGCATATCTCTAACTATCAGCATACTTTGAGGTATCATTCTCTATTATACGAGTGAGTATTGGGCATGAGCCAAGTTTCAGCCACTCTTTTTCACTGGGCTTCATTCGGTTCGAGAAGGAAGAAAGAAGAGGACATTCACTCATCCAGCAATCAATAAACCATATCCCGTTACTGGATTGACAGACAGACAAACCAAAGGAGAGAAAAAGAACTGCACCCTCTAGATCTCTGCTCTGTTCGAGACTCAGCTTTCGCAGTTGGCCGGTATGGGGTATGGGGTATGGGGTATGGCCTTCGATGCAGCAATTACAATTCAATAACAATCCCCGTACGGTAGTCCTATTCCTCCCTCCTCACTGCCCTCCTGCTCCCAACACATAACACAATCAATGCTTTGCCCGGCCGCCTTAACGAAGCTGTCTTCCCACAATAATACATTGCCATTTTCCCTCGCCCGTAGCCCGTAGCCCATAAACCCCCCGTACCGAGATGGTGTTCCACCTGCTGCTGTTCTTGTTGCTTCTGTCTCTTTAAAATTCCTACGTCGCCTCGCCCTCGTTCCCACCCTCTCAACTCTCTTCACCCAACATCCCATTCATCATACGCTCATCATCATCGTCACCTCCACCTCTCACCACCACAACCACCATTCGCTCCCATTTTCCTTTCTTATCCTCATTTCTCTACAAATCCAAACTTCTCGATCGTTGCCGCCTACATCAGGTTTTCTTATTCTTTCGAACACATCGCTAGCAGCAGAGCAGCAGCAGTAACTTCCGATTTGCCATTTCTTGATCTTCGCCTTCCCTAACTCGTTGAAAGTCGTGATGTCTTCAACGTCGTTTGGAAGTCCTTCCGCGATGCATGGTGTTCACCCAAATGCCGCATCCCCAACAACCCCTGCCTCCCATGTTGTTGGTACATCAGGCAGTCCAAACCACGCAATTTTGACGCGCAACGAAGTTGGTGGGAGTGGTAGCCACACCTCTCCATCGCCTGCATTTCAGCGTCGCCAAAATTTTATTCATGGTGTTGACCCTCTCCTTTTAACAAACTTGCAGCCGCACCACACCTGATGCTAACAAAGGCGCTACCGCCAACAGATTCTTCTTCCCCACAACGTGCCTTGCCGCATCACCAATACAGCAACCACCAACAGCTACCACGAGAAATAATTGAGCTTACCGATTCAGATACTGACACAACATCTCGAAATAAAAAACCGGAACCCGCGCCAAGATCTGTTCACCTTCAACCTCCGTTCGATCCTACACCACACTCTGCTATTCCAAATGGAAGCTCTGCAAAAGCCACTGCTCACCGCGCATCAATTGCTTCCATAATAAACAACGACAGCCATCCACTGCCAAAAAATTCTAAATCTTTAAATCCTTCACCTACGTCTAGCATCTTTGCGGATGCCAATGGGAATAAGAAGACAGAAAAGTCTAAGAAATCTGAAGCTATTGAACACTCGCCAAAATCAAAAGCGGCGACTGCCAACAACTCATCAGCTCCCTCTCCAAAACCTAGTCGCCCGGCTGCGCCAACGGGGTCTGGGGGCGGACTACTGGGGAATGTCTTGACTGGCGTTGGTGGAAGTAAGGATGAGGAAGATTTCCAGCTTCCGAACATTTATATCCATGTCCCGCTCAATGGTGAGCAGAACAAATACATCAACTTCGCTAAGCTGGCCGAGGAGAGATATGGATGGGCAGCCCTGAATCCGAGGCTTGCAAAGGCCAAGATGCAGATGGACAGCGGAGATGAAATGATGGTCGATGGATCCGAGTCCGAATCAAACATCGAGATGGGGGGAGCTGGGGAAGCTACAAGCGAGGACCCCAAGAAGCGCAAGAAGAGGAGATACCAGGATGTTTATGATAAGGAAGATCCGTTTATAGATGACTCGGAGATGTTGTGGGAGCAACAAGCAGCTGCTTCAAAGGATGGGTTTTTTGTTTACAGCGGGCCTCTGGTTCCCGAAGGCGAAAAACCCCAGATCGAAAGGTATTTACACCTCTCCATGTCATTCAAATTTCTAACAAGACCCAGGGCCGACGGTACCGTCAAGAGGGGAAGAGGTCGTGGCCGTGGATCTCGTGGTGGTGGGACCTCAACCCGTGGCACCGGCACCACTGCACGCAAACCAAGAATCACCAAGAAAGAAAAGGAGAAACTGGAAAAGGAGAAGGAAGAGAGAGAGCGATTTGGCCTTGGTCCTCAGGCGAAAGCGCTCCAGCCTCGCTAGTATTCATTCCTGTAGATGCGCCCCCGTTCACCGAAGTTTTCAAATATTTTTTCTCTTGGTGTATGGATATACGATGATTCGTAAACCCTGGTCATCTATTGTACTTTTAGTTTTGACTTTTCTTCTGGCGTTTTTTGAGATCTCTTGGGATGGGTATTGTCAATTGTTGATGGGCGGTACCAGTGTGGTTGTTTGTGCGCTGTGTATGTGTGTTGGTTTTGCTTCTTTAGATCGGAACACGTCGATCACGATAGTGTTAAAGTAGTTTCTCGATTCTATTCTTCGTGTATTCAATGGCATTCCTCTATCCCCTATCATAACAGCAAGATGAACGAACCTAAAAAACGCCTTTTCCCAATTGAAGCTCATAACAAGCAACTACACTTTTTGGAGGGCCCGAGTGGTATACGGGCAATGCACAGCAACAGTATAATGAAACCCATTAATCCACATCCATACGCGCTCCAGCTTTCTGCTTCTTCCGGCCAACCTTGACTGGCACTTTGACCAATTCCTCCTCTTCGGATTCCTCGTCTACCTCCATACCCTCGATATCTTCCACCGTCACCTTCTCTTCTCTGCCGAGCTGGTCGGGGATAGTTCTCTGGCTGGGCGGAAGCAAGTGTTGGTTCTCCTCCACAAGCTTCTTGTTTGCTGCGCGCTCGCGTTCCTTATTGCCCGCCATGCGGTTCCTGTAGAAAACACGCTCTCTCCGACGCCGGATCTCCTCCACTCGCTGCATGGCCGTGAGCGTCTTTGCGACGAGGTCGCGCGAGTAGCGTGTAGGGATATGGCGGCGGGCAGCGAAGGTGAGGGTCGTGTCCACCACCATTTCCTTGCCGGCCGCTTTGCGAAAGGCTTTTGTCCACTTGAGTTTTCGGGGGTTACCTGCAAGAGTTTCTTAGTGAGAGATGGCGAGTGTGGAGGATGGACCACGAACGCTTCATCTTGAAGTTCTTGTGGCATTTTGAACGACAGAAACGGAATTCCTTTGCATCGTTACGGATAAAGGTTATACCCTTTGACGGATACACTGGAGCGCTACTGTGTGGGGTTAGCATTTCATGTTTTTCTAATGCGTAGAAATAGGTAGAAGGTGTTTCGGACCAGAAGTGACAGGAATAGATACGCATCGTGAAGTCTGTGGGGCGGTGCGCTCGTTTACTGCTGCAGCATGGGTTGGAAGTTGAAGTTGGTTCAAAGTTCAAGTGGTTTATCGCGATGGCGGCTTGGCATGCCGAAAAACCCTGTCGATATTCTCAACTTCACATCGCACTAGATTCAATCTCACCCCCGCAAGAAATACCTCCTACGTACATATAGTGCTTGCCATGTCTACCGCTATTCTCATCGGAGTTGGTGTCGCTGGCGCCGGTATGCTACTACCAACTTGCAAATCCAAGATATCTCAGATGCTAAATTCTCCTAGCTATTGCCGGCCGGGTGGGACTTAATGCCTTCAAACGATACAAAGCTGGAGCCGGAGCTGCTGGCGCATTGGGGAAGCAGTTCTACAAGGGGGGGTTTGAGAGCCGGATGAATCGACGAGAGGCAGCTTTGATCCTACAGATGAGGTATGCTATGGTGCCACCCGATTAACAGGATATCCCGCTCACCCGCTCTTTGCAGTGAACGGAACCTTACCAAGACAAACATTCGGAAACGCCACCGCGAGTTGATGCTGCTCAACCATCCTGATCGAGGCGGAAGTCCATACTTGGCCGGAAAGGTGAACGAGGCGAAGGAGTTCCTGGAGAAGAATGGTTAGATTATTCGACTAGAATCGTGGTTCTTGTGGTATATAGATGAGGCATGAGTGGTGTATATTAGTTTGGGGTAGGCGTTTTTGCGACTTTCTTCGGTAGCAGGAGGCTCGAGACATAGTGCAGTCTCAACTCATTGATTCCCTGTGGGGGCCATATTTGGATCCCGGATATCATTTTTGTACATGAAGTAAATATGGCATTACATTAGAACGCTTCGGTATTGAAATCCAGTTACTGCATAACATGTTACCTATTCCTCAGCAAGTCATCCAGGACCTGCTTTACCTCTATTTTGGCCACACTTTTCCCCTCGATATCCTTCCATTTCTTGTCGGTATCTTCGGTACTGCGAGAAGCACTCCAATGGGGGCTCTTCTCACTCCGAAGCCATTTGAAGTCATCGACTTCTTGCCACATATTTCCCCCCTCATCCCCATAAGGATGAAACCGGATTTCCTCACAATCCTCGATAATAGGTCGTGAAGTACAATGCAGATAAACATCTACATTCTTAGCATCATGCATGCGGAACTGGCGACAGTAAAACACCAAAATGCTGTTGGAAACGGAAGTAAGATGGATTGGCCCATTCACAGCACCGTCTAAAAGCAACAGAGACCCTTCAACGTTCTTCACCGCAGAACTGGAGAAACGCATCGATTCCGGAAGAGTGACAATACAGTCCTTGAGAGATGACAGGAGGAGCGATGCAGAAGCGGTAGTCGTTACAGCCGTTGGGCGGATGTGAACAGACGCCTGAGAGGTGATGACAAGGTTCTCTTGCTCACTGGCTACCTTTTGCGCTGCGCTGTTGAGCTGGGTTGGTGCATTAGTCGGTCCAATATCAACGGCTCCACCAATGGTTGCAGCATTATTTCTTCTAGACTTGAAGGAGAACTTTTGCTTTGGGGCGAGAGACTGGCGTATTTGTGCCAGCTGATCCGACAGAATTTTGACTTTCTGCATTCGAGACATTTAGTGTTGCTTCGCCGTAAATGCACTAACTTGAGAACTTACTAGAGAATAAGTGCGTTGATCATAAGCTGGGAGGTAGGAAGATGCATCCTTGAGAAGGTCCGATAAACGACTTATCCCAGACAAACAATCATTTATTATTGATGGTCTTTCACCGGCTGGAACAGAGCGAAGCTTATCGAGCAGTAACTCGATTGCTATCACGATAGTATCATTAGCGCAAGTAGAGCTTGAAAGTAGGTACTACTCATACCTTGGTGCTCTTGTTGAAAGGTTGTGTGTACGGTCTCTTTGCTATCAACAACGGAACTCATGATGGAGAGATGGAAGTAGCGAGAGACCTTATGCTGCTTAGAACATGGGCTATTGTAAATTTTCTCCTCCCCTGACTCCAACTCTATCAGGTGTCCCTTCCTTCATTCGCTCCGCTCCAAAGTGTCTCAAGGTTTCGCTCCCCACCTTTCACAACTCTATCACTAATAAATAAGTTCTCACGAGCAAAACATCAAATTATGTGGAACAAAATCTAGCAAAATCTAGTAAAATCCAGCTACTTTCCCCAGTTCGATTAAAAAAAAATATAAACACCTCGACTTCTATCCATTGCCTGATCACGCCGACTTCATGACAAAAAACACCGTAACACCAGTTGTGAAACTCATATATACTTATCAATGAAAAGAGTCGAAAAACCGTAATCGCATGCAGCCAACCTACAAAGCCCCGGATCCGACGCTCCTCACTTTCCTTCACCATATCTTTCGCCGCAAGGTTCATCGCCTCCACAACTCTCATAGCATTGCTAAACCCTGAATCCGCGGCAGTTAAATTTCTTCCTTGACTGATTTCTGGAGGGATAATTTCATGTATATTAGATATAATACAGTAATAAAAGACTCTGAGAACTATCTGCAAATGTATTAGCGGAAAAAGGATTCTGTAATAATATACTATTCTAGCAGAGGTTTATAGTCCAAACCACCACCCCTATTACTCCCGATCTTCTTCCCCAACCCTAGTTTCTTTCGTTAAATTGAGCTGAAGACTTTCAGAGGCAAGTGTACACATTCGTGTCCTCAGAAATTAGATGGCATAAAACACTTCGCGAGATTGAGTGATTATCCATGATCGACAATGACCACACAACATCGAGTGACCACGCAACCGTATGATACTCACTCATTACGGCGGCTGACATGGGTGTGGGAACATGTTGTAGAGGGAGGCACAGATAATGGAGCGCCCCAATGAACCCAGTGGCAAGCATTAACCGGGCCGCAGGCATCTACATGCCTTCATTAGCAAGGTTTTTTGCAGTTCAGCTATTTCCAGACAGGATGGGGGAACATATATCCAGCTTTGGTCAACCTTCCAGACGACAGTGGAACCTGGCCGACCTGCAGATATCAACATTGCTTGGTTGCCAGGCCACATAAAAGCACGAACTATCCAACTCTGTCATGTCGCCTCGGATGGGAAAGTTTGTCAGGTCCCTCGGTTCCGCCTTGGTTAAATCAACAGCGAAAGTTAGCAGACGCCGGAAGACCTGTTCGTTCGCAGTGCAAACTCAGTCAGATCATCGCATAAACCACAGCCAAACGGCAGACCCCTTGTTTAACAAAGAAACGGAACACCCAGTATCAAGCAGACGAATCTTGTCTGTAACTGTGGACGCCGATAGCTCTTCACCCGGCGTTGCGGATGGAACAACCCATCAATCTAACCTTCCTCCTGGAATTCGCAGGAAAGGATAAAGCTACTTCGTTCCACGTTTTAAGCAGCATATGTATGAATACATACTCAGTTAAGCCGCTGTATAGTAAGTTCATGAATGTACTAACAAGAATAAGTAAGTATTCTACAAACAACAAACAGGAGCGCAGCTGCAGTTGGTTATCTGAACAAGTTTTGAAGAAAGCTGCCGAACAGATACCCAGATCCAGCCTGCTCATCTTATCTGCGTTCAACGTTCGTGAAATCAACCCCATACTTCTCAGCAACCTTCTCGCGTCTCCTGTCCTCATATCCAGGTCCATAGATGCCTTGAATCTGGTCAGACACGCCCTGCCGCTGCTGCCGCTTAATCCTGGTGCCAACATACCTCGACCTTCGCCCGTGTCCTCAATGTACTCCTCGAGGGGCCGTCTGCGGTTCTTTCTCAAGTTCTCTTTCCGTGCAACCTCGTCCATATTCGGGTCCCTAAAGACCCCTGCTAAGGAACCGCCCGTGTAGTCGAAGGTACCGAGGATTAGAGCCAGTCCGGCACCGTATCCGAGGACTGAAGGCATCGTGCGGACTAGAAGACTGTATGAGCGTTCCTAGACCGTCTTGCAGAACCCTAGGGGCCGGGAGATGCATACATCGTGTTCCGAGAATCGCACCAGCCACAAAACCTCCAATAGTGGGGTTCCAGCTGTCTTCCTTCTCCCTCAAGTTGGCAGCAGCGTTTCGTACGAACATGTAGGAACCACCCATAGCAGCTATATCCGTCAGTACCACAATCCCGGCCCATGATAAATGGATGCATACCGAAAATCCCAATGGTACCACCAGTGCGAGTGATCACACCAAATGCTCCGATATTCTGCTTTGACAGAGAGTTCTGGATACCGCTCAAAATGGCACCCACGCCGCCGACGATGAGGGTTCCCTTGACGCCCTGTCCGATGGCATCGCGCCTTTCAAACGGCTTCCCTCCAGCCATTGTTGAGTTCGTTAACGAAGGAGATTATGGATTGCGCAGACGACGATCGGCAGAGTGCTGGCCGTTCGGAAGGTGTTAGCAATGATTGCACGGCTTCTGGAGCAGTAGATCTGTGGTTGAACGCTTACGTGGTGGTGCGTGTACCTGAGTCCAACTGGAGGTAAGGTGAGGAAGGTAATCAGAAGTGCGGGAGCGGCTCAGCACTTGTCAGCGGCTCCCACAACCCCACCAGTGTTGATTCATCCGTCCATCAGAGGTATTCCATCCATCCATCTATCCGTCCATCCATACACATCCATTCACTCGGACATTTCTTTCGCTGTTTCCAGCCGTCTTCTTCTGCTCCTTCTGCTCCTTTCCTCGAATAAATTTACAAATAGAAACCATACAAACGACGAACCCTCCTGCTTGCTCTCGCATTTGATACCATCTCGAGCGAACATATAGCTACATTTCTTGAATTCGGATTGCCATAACCTCAATATGGAATCCGTCATGGAGTTAGCGCATAGGACGGGTATTCCCCTTGGATCCAAGGTTTTAAGTATCGGCACGCTGACCTTTTCAACCGTCAGGTAAAACACCTCCCCGGCTCCTCGCAGATCTACAGCTCTACAATCCGACGACCATTGAGCGGGATATTCTGTGCGAACCCCCGCCGTATGAAGATGTGAAGAGGTTTGCCAAGTCGTTACCCCTACGGCACAAGCACGACCTCGTGTTGAGGTTGGACCGGTGTACCATACCGAATCCTAGGGCGGTGGAAACAAGCAGCCCCTGGACTGTTGTGTCGATTTGCGAGACCTGCCGAATGCACATTGAGGTCAGGGTCGACTCTTCGGAACCTAGCTTGCATGAGTCCGGTCCTTGTCCAACTAAGGACAATCCCTTGCACCATTTTCGTTATGAGCCGTCGAAATCTCGCCCCATTAACGTCCCCTGCCTTGAGGCCCATCGAACGGAGCGGTGGAAGGATGTGAGAGAGTTTACTTGTACCGCATCAACATGTCCGACCAATGTCACCGTCACCACCAGGCCTCCTATACTTAGGAAGGAGCTCGTGAAGCTTTTGACAGACAGAGCTATAATTCAACGGAGAATAAAAGCCTACAGCGACGAAATACAGGGCGCCAAATTGTCTGCATATGACGCTCTAAAAGCCCTACAAAAATACATTCAGAATGCGCTTCGTGGTGATGAGAGAAAAATACCACGGGAGAACGAACGTTACCAGCTTACCATTTCCGATGAGTGCCGTGAGATTTTCGAAATGGCACATTTCAAAGATGTCCAGGTATTGCAGGGTATCGGGAAGGCGACTGGTTGTGGCTAATGGTTTACAGCTTGATGATACTTCATATTGGGAGCCTCCCGCGCCTGCAGAGGTTAATGACAAAGATTCTGCGACACGTCGGGATCTTGAGGACATGTTAGAAGAGACCATGATTCTGATAGATCAATGCAAAGAAACTAAACAAGGTGAAGCAAGCCTACATGCATGTATAAAGGAACAAAGCCACTGACTTTACAAAGACCTAGTCCGCCAAAACATCCAACGCGCAGAGGGTTCTATCAAACGGATTCTTCGCAGTGAGTGTAGGTTTTCTGGTGAAATCGCTATTTTGTTCCTCGCTTACATGATGCAGATGATGCTTTAAACAATTGGACCATCGATCTTACCAGAGCCGAGCACCCGTTAGTCTTCTGCCGTCTCAAATCTTAAGCCCATCGGACAGTTGGTTAATGTGTTGTGATTCTAGAGCTTATGCGGTTTTGGGGGTTGTGGCAGACGTTAACGACAGGATCATTCTTTGGGCCTACAACCGCCAACGAGATTGTAACCCTAATGGCACTCCATTGTATTTTGAGCACTTAAGTTTTTTGGCCACTGGCAGGAATAGCGATACTCTACAACTGGAAGTCGCCAAACTACGTTCGCAAGGAGCATTCACAATGAAGGACCTCGAAGATGCCTGCCGTGCACTTGGTGTAGAATCCACCGAAACAGACGAAGAGCTGATCATTGGTATATTCCGTTCCCGGCTATCGGATGCTCCACGGCAAGAAGCGCAGATGAGGGAACACCTACGGTTCATAGGACAGGCCAGGAATAGCTTCAAAATAAAGCAGGCAGCACAGAAAGGTAATAGCACCCGACCAACTCATATATATCAAGCCGTACTAACCAACAGGCATAGCATTTACGGACGTCAAGGGTGCTTACAGCTGGTTGGGTGTGCCAGAGGCAACGGAAAATCAGATGGTTCTCTCAACATACCAAGTCAGAGTAGGGGTTTTTCATACCCGCGGTTGTTCAGGGTCTAACCAGTTTTCAAGATTTCCGATAGTCCCACCGACGAGCCAACTGCCAAAGAAGCTCTCAAGGTGATTGCGGAGGCCCGACAAAGTCCTCTTCTACTGTCACACCTTGAAACAGGTTCTGTCTACGACATGCCTCTCGACATCAATGCCGCCTACGCAGCCTTGGGGATTTCGGACCAAGCAGTTGCTGATGATGATCTAATTATCAACGTATACAGTTTGCGAGTATGGACACCACTTTGTCCTTAATATTTGCACGATGCTTATCGGAATCATAGTTGTCAGATGCGCCTAGCCAAATTCAGGATCTCCGTGCGGCGTTGAGAGTGATTGGGGAGAAACGTAGCAGTACTAGGATCAAAGACTTCCTCCAAACCGGACAAAACGATGTGCAAATAAGGGGCTCTATTGCGTCTCCAGTCGGCTTGGAAAACATCGGAAATACCTGTTACTTGAACAGTTTGTTGCAATTTTATTTCACTATCAAACCTCTTCGAGATATGGTCTTAGAATTCGACCTGTACCAAGAGGCAGATGTCACTGAAGAGGTCATGCAGCGCAAACGAGTGGGTGGCAGGAAAGTAACCAAGAAGGAAATCGAAAGGGCAAAGAAATGTGAGTGATGGATCATGATTTCACAAAGAATCCCAACTGACAAGTATGAAGTCGTTGAACACCTCCGAACGCTGTTTCAGAATCTCATTAAATCTAGTGCATCGTCAATTGCGCCGGAGCGGGACCTGGCTTATCTTGCTCTTGTAAGCTCAAAAGACGAAGCAGAGGGGCGCGCTTCTGTTAGTGGAGAGCGGCCGACAATTATTGTCGAGAACGTGGACGACAAGATGGATATAGACCAGACACCACCGTCGGCAGCCCAGGAAGAGGATGCTGCCAGTGAAACTACTCTAGTTAATGATCCCCAAGAAGTTGGTCAGGGAGAGGACCAAATTATGGCGGACCAAGACAAGAGAGATTCACAACCAGATGGAAAGGAGAATATTCCTCCCGACCAAGACGCATGTGCAGTGTCTATTGACTCTCCAAGAACCCCACTAAAGGATGTTGCTATGAACTGGGACAAGCAGGAAAATCCGAGTGTCGAAGCTCCGTTAACGCCGCCTCCGGACCGCACACCACCGCCAATACCTTTGCGACCCGCTGCAAGAAGAAACACCGCAACAGATACCAACATGTTTGGACGTCAGCAAGATGTTACGGAGTGCATCGGAAATGTCATGTTCCAGATTGAGGCTGCCATCAAGCCAGACAACATAGATGAAAACGAAGAACAGATCGATCTTGTTAAACGGTACTTTTATGGAAAAACGAAGCAAACATTGACATTTCCCAACTCTTCGGAGACCCGTACGAAAGAGGAATTTTTCTCGCACCTCCTTGTGAATGTCGCGGAAAGTGACCGAGACTTGTACTCGGCGCTTGACAACAGCTTTGATATTGAGCAAGTGGACCTGGAAGGACGAGAAGCAAGGCGATATCTTTCCATCAGCAACCTTCCACCAGTACTCCAGATCCAGGTCCAAAGAGTCCAATTCGATCGCGAGAAGGCCTCTGCGTACAAATCGAATGCTTATCTGAACTTTCCGGAGACTTTGTTCATGGACCGATATGTCGATACGGACGATCCTGCCTTGAGAGCCCGCAGAGAGGAGTCTTGGAGATGGAAAGAAGAGCTTCGAAAGCTAGCCAAAAGAAAAGCCGATCTCACTAAAACTTCGGTAAGGAGTCTTTAATGCACCGATTGCATTGCCATCGCTGACTGGTTGTAGCTCGGTCCAGACATTGCCTCGGTACTGGATGTCACGAGAGAATGGATCGAAGACATACAGTCCATTCCCACCGCGCAAACCGACGACGAAGAGGATATGAGCACAGATCTTGGTATGGTGACGACAATACTAGAGCAACGAGCTGCGGCAGTTCGGCGCGAAGTGGAACTTATCGATAAAAACATTAAGGACCTAGAATCGAGGATAAATCAGCAGTTTACAGACCTCCGGAAATACGGCTACAGGATCCATTCCGTCTTTATACATCGGGGATCCGTGACCTTTGGCCATTATTGGATATACATCTATGATTTCCAGAAGCGATTGTTCCGAAAATACAACGATCAATATATTAGTGAAGTGGTAGATGAGAACGAAGTATTCAGGCATTCAGATACGGATCAGCAACCGCCTACTCCATATTTTTTGGGTATGCCCTCTTTGACCGCTGTGCCTGCGCTACCGCTGACTGACCACGATGCAGTTTTTGTTCGTGACGATCAACTGGACATCACCGAAGCGGTCAAGCGGGAGATAGTAGAAGACTAGATTTTCTTCTGTACTATATCTGTTTGTAATAATTTTTCTTGGATCTTTATTATTATTATTCAATCGCGTTGGGCTCTTGCTAGGAAGTATGCATTATTGTTGGAGCTGAAGGAGTTCTGTACGGTACGGGTTTGTTGATTCACCTGTGTACTTGTTGTGGGTAGTTCTGTATTTCTCCTTGTCTGCTGGGTTAATACAATAGGTTTTTTTGTCTGCTATTGGTAAAAAAGCTTGAGCATTAGGTTTCAAAGGTCAGGTGTTGCTTTTCCACAGCGCAGTTTGCTTTCTACCGCCAGCACTCGTCTGTCGAAACGCTTGCCGCTAGATGTGCAGCTTTCAACCGCTCCCCGTTGTCCAACAACATTTCATTCGCCTCTTTCCAACCAATGGATCTGGGTACCACCCAAGTCCCCCATGTCTTGCAAAACCCCAACGTACCTTCAGGAACGGCATGGTGAATGGAAAGAAAGAAAATTTGCAGGGCAGTTATCGATAACCCGGGCGTTGCATAAAACGCTGCACGTATCATCAATCGCTAGCCTGACATATCCTATGCATCGGCGATACGATTACGAGTGACGTACCCTACCCCGCCATTGAACCGCCTAAGATGTCGCGAGTTGTCTCGTGGAATCAGTATCGATAGGATGGATATGTACCGAGCAGAGGGTTCGGGATGCGATGCAGACGGGGATGCGTTCATGCTGTTATCTTCGGAGCCGCCATGCTAACTATATCGGAGAGCCCGACACAGGAAACCTAACCCTAGCACAGGGACTCTGCCACGCATGCCCAGGAGGTCCGGCGAAGACGATAAAACCAAAACCGAGGGGCGCGGAGAGGGTTTGTTTGTGTGTGCGTTTGTTGGGGGCACCCGTACCCGTACCCGTAGCCACACGTGGGCAAATAAGCGAGACTTGGCAGGTACAGAGTGATGGGAAGTGAAGGCATCGAACTCCTCCCCCCCGAGCTCCTACGAGCACGCGTGTGGCTGTATCTCGGGGACACAGGTTTCCGGTCAAGCCATTGGGACCCAACCCACGAACCACAGATCAAAACAATCCGTGAGGAATCGCCCTGGTTGGCGTCAAGCCGGTAAATCTACAAGGTCTCCCCGCAACAGTAGCCACGCCATCCCCACACCACCCCACTGCATCCAATCCCCGGTAAAAGCGGCGCTTCCCTTCCTTCCAGAACACCGCAGGGATGATGTCCTCGAGCGCTCTGTTCTGTCCTTCGCGGCTACGGGTGGACTTTCCTCTAGATTGGATATCCCCGATGCAAGATTGCAGGCTGCAGCGGCGCGACTAAACACCCAATTGCAATGGACGGTGATCGCCATTCATGCTCTTGTCGATCCAAAATACCACAATTATGCCTAATGCAGTATTTTTAACTACCCGCAGTGCAATCGCAAAATCCGCATTACAAATCGTGAACGATATAATTATACTTTCGAAGTTCGTTCGGCGGGGAATACGCATAAAAACCCCAACTGTACCTGGTTGTTGGGCCGCGCGGGGTCTAACACGTTGTTTGTTGTCCCTGAAACCTGGACGCTTGGATATTGTGGATATATTGGATACTGACAAGCATCTTTAATAACCTTAATCGGACATGCTATTACCTCCACAATGTAGATTGATACCCCAGGGATTGATTGTTTCGGGCATTACGCATGTGATTGGAATGCGAAAAGGGACAATTAAGTACGCTTACAACCGTCTGTTCTGTGCCTGAGATTTCTCCCAAAGCAAACCCGAAAGCAATCATGTGTGTTGAGAAGAAGATTGATGTAGATACATAATAGTGGCACAATTACATGAATTTTAAAACAGGGGAATACGATTGGGAATATATCATGAAAGTCGTAGCGTGTTTAAAAAACCTATATATGCAAAAGAAAAATAAGAAATCCCAACCATCAACGTACACAGCCTTACAAATGATAGCTGGTACAAAATATACAAACCACAAACGCCCGGGAGATGTATTTGCTTCCAAGGAAACCAGCCCCTTTTGTATTAACAGAAAATGCACCCATACGCCGTACCAATGACACCAACTACCAAACATTTCTTTCTAGGTGGGATATATTCCCCAACACTCAGCGTCGATAGACGACGGTTTGTTATTTTAAGCAACAGTTGCATCGAGCCAGTCGCTGTCCATGAATTTATCGCTGTCCAATAATTTGTCCCAAGCTTCTTGGTCGGCAGTGTCCACCGATATTCCATCACTCAGGCTCTCGAACCCATCGCAAATAGAGGTGGGAAGGATGACAGAGTCCGCAAACAATGAATTGATGGCATCTTCTTCGGAATTCTCGGTCAACAAGCTCGTATTTAGCGTGCTTGCATTGGAAAATGGCGAGTCATGCTTGCTTGGCTGCCACTTCAGCTCCCCGGTTGCTGTCGCTAATCCATCCTCAGTCTTCGGCTCGAAGGGGTCATTTTGCTGGCTAGGACTCAAACTCGTGGTAAAGCCTTTGCTAGTTGTATATGTAGTATTGTCGAACAAGTCGAAACCGCAGTAAGGTGACATGTTGAGGTAGTTAGCCTGAGGCATTTGTCCAGCCAAAAACCTTGCAGATTCTGCCGGAAGTTCGTTCGTAAACGGAAATAGCGATGAATACGGGTTCTCGCCATCTGACTCGGGTGATGGCAGTTGTGTCACTTGAGGCGGTGATTGGTATGGTGGGCCTGATTGGCCTCCGGTAAAGAGATGCCCTGAATTGGAAGGTGAGGGTGAGGGCGCCGACATGCGCCGCATATGGCCGGGTTGACCATCGGATTCTGGTGAGATAGGCGTGGCGGGGGAGGGTGTGTGTGTTTGTGGAACGATACCCACTGCTTGAGCCATCCTCATATGTTGGCTTCGGGGAATATGCATGGACATGGCTCTACCATGACTATGACCTCCGATGGGGAGGTGGTATGGCTGTTGGCGATATGCAGACTGCATCTGAGCAGTCTGTCTATAGAAAGGATATTGTTGGTGCGGCATATACCCGGGCGGGTACATCTGGTTTGGTACAAATCCAGCATTCATACCGGAGCGAGCCATCCTGTCCTGCAGTGCTCTGTCCACCATATTCCTCATCTGCATTTGGTGTTGATAATAAGCGGCATAACGACGATCAATTGGATTGCCGCCCATTAACAGTCCTAAGTTTCGATATGTATGGGTAACATCGTCATCTTCCTCTTCGTACATCTCCTCGTTGACGACATCCGCCTCCGTCACCCGTAATCCTCTGCCGGTCCGTTTTTTATGGATCTCGGATGCTCGCCGGGCAGACTCGATTCGTGCTTCGAGACTTCTATCACTTCTCCGCGAAGCAGCAATGTACGCTCTGGATACTACCGTTAGCCACCCAAACAATTACACCTTTATAATACGACTCGGAAAGCTGCATACCTTTCCTGGTTCTCTTCATGTGTTCGTTCAGATTTGACTGGCTTCGATGCAGCTTTTGCTGGAGAAACTGTACGCTGAAGTGATGCAGTTCTCTGGGGCGGCATATCTGCGTTTATGCTTCTTCGAATGGTGATTTCGATTGAGAAATTGTTTGTTTGTTTGTTTGAGAGATGAATAGGTTTCTATCGTATGTATTTCGGGAGTCCAACCAGTGGGTGAATCGTGATCACGGAACGGGCTACTGGATGTGTATTCGTAGTATATTCGTGGGTTTTCGTGCGTAGTACCAGAGTGGAAGTGTTTTAGAGGAACGAGGTGTTTGGGAGAGGAAGTGATAGAAATAGAAAGGGCAGATGACAATCCTTTTGAGAGGAAGCAGAGCGGCTGGGCTGACGGGGGGTGGGAGGGAGAAGATGGAAGGGCGGCAAATACTTGGTGCTGCAGAGAAGACGTAGACGGCGAAGCAGAACGAGTGTGTCAGTCTGCTTCGAGTGGGAGCGAGTGGGAAGAGGAAGTTGGTTTAGGGCGAGGAGGGGAGTGGGACTGCCGGGGCTAGTTGCTTAAGGTTGTAACTTGTTATCTGGGCGTCTCCGAGTCTGTTTACACAGCGGCCAAGGGCCCAGAGCGGATGGCTGCTTGGTCAGTCGGTGGTCAGGATTGCGGTTGCAGCAGGCGGTCAGGCAAGTTCGTCTTGGTCTTGCGCTGAGGGAACTGCCGCGAAAACGAAAGAGAAAACGCTGACGGACGGCTAGCTATGGCGGCCGGCTGGTTGGTTGGTTGGTTGCTTGGCTGGTCTCTGCTGCACTGGCTGGTCTCTGCTGCACTGGCTGGGTGGCCGCGGAGCAGGCCAAAGGGGAAGCAGAGAGAACGAGGAGAGAAAGGCGATGCCACGGGCAGAGTCTAGGTGGTGTGGATCGGGAGACAGGCGTCGCATAAAACGCCTAGCGACGTTTCACTCCCAGACCGAGTTTTGCATCTTGTAACCGCAGCAGCAGAAGCAACAACAACACCAGCAGCCATTGGCAGCTACGCAGGGCCAAGCCGTCGCAGCGAGTGGGAGGGAGAGAGCTGATGGGAAAGTGAGGGCGCTTTCGCAACCGCCATGCTCTGCGCTCCAAATATCTATTGTACCTCTCGCTGGCGCCCTCAGCTCGACCTTGTAGATCGCCATCTTGGTTTTCGCCCTCTCTGCATGCGGGTGGGTCACCGTCACTGCGGAAATCTGGGTGATGGGTGGTGGTGTCTTGCGGCAAGATACGCGAGGCCCAGACTAGCTTGCGAAGGGTTAGCCAGATCGTCACACACGCTGAATGCACGCTCAGATCTCCGAGATCCTAAAATTCTTGCCAATGGAAATAACATCCGTCCCCCAATCAAATCCTCAGGGCCAACTGTCGCCATGCTGCTTTGGTGAGACGGCAGCCGCTGAGACATCAATACGAACTTTAACTTCGAGAGGACGGCGAGCCTGACGAAAAAATACCTGTCATCGAATCAGAACGCTAGCTATTTTATCTGTCGGCAGCATCCCCCGCGATGCATCTAAATCCGCAACAGGACAGCCATCGCTCACCGATATCAGTCAAGCTCGTCACTCGCCCACTCAACCTTGAATTTGAACGCTGAGCAATGCTTACAGGATGTTAACAACAACAATAAGAGGTTCACCGCTCCGTTCTGCTTTCTTCGGGCTTTTGACCCGATGTACCTTGCAAATAACAGCGTTCCAACTTCCCGGGCCAGGGCCCAAACTCGCTCCCGGAGACCCCCGTGCTTCGGCGGAAACTGCACTCGGTAGCCCAGGAGAAGAAATGTCAATTGGCTCAGACACTCCACACCGGAAGGTTACGGTTCGAAATACTATTACGGTTCGAAGTACTAACTATGATCCCAAAAAAAGCCTCCCAGACAACTGAAGCATAGTTCTATAAGGAGGCTTGTGTGGCGGAATGTTCAGGGTATAGTTATGCGTAAGTAGAGAGTTTAGGGAGCTCACACAAAGTTCGGCTAAGCCGAGTAAACCAGGGAATTGTTTGGACCGAGGAGTTTTAACCGACTTTCAAGCCGGAGGTCATTGGTCCCCTCGGGTGTTTGGTCGGGATGGAACTCTACGCATGGACGTTATCAACCTTTGTGCTATCACGGCATGCAGTGTACAACGTGGTCGAGACGCATGTTTGGTGAGGGATATAAACATGTATAGGGCGCACACGTACCTATGAGACACCTTCACAATTGAGAATTCTGATTCGAAGTGAGCGTTGAAAAGATTTTGCTTAATACGGTTACAGATTTTCTCGGGTGGATAATCTGAGACGCTCGTTACGAAACACTCGGTACTCAAGAACCCCGAAGAACCAACCGTATGCGACTCCCTAAGTAGATATTAAAATTTTCCCCTCCAGAAGCTTTCGAATGCTAATTATAATAAGCTCAAAACTCAATACCCTAATGAGAATATATATGCTCATTCGCATGTAGGCAGACAAAGCGTTGACTGGCGACACGAGATTTCCACACCAGCTGTGGCAACTGTGCTCTTTGCCGGGCCGGTACGGTTTCTTGGATGTTATACACGGAGAATAGTTACACATTCAACCGGATAAACCCAACTGCCGGCTATTGTCTGGACCCCTAATCGGCGAATTTATGGTTTGTCTGGAATCTGGAACGCGGTTATGCTTCACTGCTCCATATGACGATAGTTTTCCCAATCTGCCATGGCCGCGCCGAGCCTTGAACTCACCACCTCAAACCATGAGGATCTGTGTTTCACCGCTAGACTGGCGGATTCACTGACATGTGTACCGCGGCATACGCTACTGCGAAACAGTTGATGGTGAGGCAACTTTGCGTGTCACTACGCTAGAGTGGGAAGGTAACATGTCCGAGTGATTCACAACATATCACCCGGTGGCATAATCCTAAACAGCTGTCTCTCGCACTACAAGGAAGAGAGATCTGACAGGCCATGCCTAACCTTGAATTGGGAGGTGCCAAACGACGAATAATGACGATGGTCGTTTGTGCCGTCTTGACTGGAACTGTTTCACAGTTGGAGAGCTTCCGAGACCGCAGACGGCTCACCCAGACAAGGTCTGGGATCTATTTCCAGCATTGGCAGTTCCTCTGTAGGGCCATGTTTACGCGAAATACCAGGCTGGCGTCTATGTTTCTCAAGAGTGGGTGGAGAATGACAGGTCTTCCTTCCTTATCGAAGCAGAGCATGCTCGCGACACATGCAGGCCGCCTATTTTTCGAACCTGGGACGCGAAATAGTTTCGTCTCGAGTCCCACAGAGGCTGGGGGCGAGGTCTAAATTTACTTAGTATTATACCTAAAGTTTGGAATTATGCATTTTGGACATTGTACTGGCTCAAATATGCAACAAACTATGGAAGTGATATCTCACGTTTTGAAGTTCTCTAATGATGGAAGTTCACCTCCTTTATCATTTTCAACTCTTTACTCGCAGCCAGTCCGACCCTACCGACAAAGTATGCCCCATCCAAACTGAAACCCTTCCACAACACGCTCCTCCATGCCTTCTAGTCATAACAGCCATAACTAAGTACATCCAAACCCGAGAAAAGATATCTAAACTAACAGTGAATTCTACCAAAAAAAAACATGGTAGCATCCAAAATCCGTAGGCCCTGCCCGAAAATAGAAGGAAAATGATGAGAAGGAGGGGTAATCGAAAATGCCAGAAAAAATGAAGAGGTGATGATGCAAAACAACCAGTGCTAAAATCCATATCCACACCAAAGCAAAACTCCGTATTTCAGTGGCCTTCCTCTCTTCATCGAGTACTCTGCAGCACGTACTTGGAGGGTTTTTTATGTTGCGGTCGTCCGTCGAAAACAAAAGATAAACACCAGGAATAAAACCAACCCCACTCACCTACACTGTGGACCCTACTTCCTTGGTCGGAAAGGGAACAATACCAGCAAACGGGGTTTATGCAAGATAAAGGAAAACAAACAGAAAGTACATTTCATTAAAACTACAAGCGCCACAATAGACGAAGATGGTCGTCTTCATCACCAACGAAGATACCTCCGCGCACTTTCACTACGAGGACCGAATCGAAAACCGACGGGATGCATGGACGCGAGGAATTTCGTTTGGATGGGTTTAGTTGCCAGCGTTTGAGTACGGAACCACCTGACCGCCGGCCCCAGACATGGATGGGCGGCCATCATCACCAAATGTGACGACTACCACACATTAGCATCCTTGCTGTATGAAATGTATCGTATAAACTTACTCTGACGGGCCTTGATATCCATTGCAGGAGCAGCTACTACAATAGCAGCGAAGACGACGGAGAGGGCTGCGGCGAGAAGGAAATGCATGGTTGTAGTTTGTTGTTTTCGGATTTCTTAGTTTTCGTGGTGTTTCAACGAGGACGAGGCGGAACAAAAAGCCCAATAAGTAACGATTGCAGAAGCAAAAAAAAGACTGTATCAAGGTCGAACCGGTCGACTGGGAGGGCTATGGTTGGATGAATGTAGAAGTGACTGTTGCTTGGAGAGAGTGTAAGTGAGGAGAGAACGGGTGGGATGGCCGGATGAATGGATGGATGGGGGAGTGTATATATACTTTAAACCTTTCTTATTCCTGCTGGAAGATTCCTAAGCCCATTCTCTGACAGCTGGATGGGCATGTCAAACGCCAACACGTACGAAGGACATTAGACGGCGCACCAGGGACGTGTACCAACACGACGAAACGGAAGGCTGGCTGGTGTTAGTTGCCCACATTGTACGTTCTATGAGTGAGTGGCTTGTTGTTGATGTTTGAGAGGTGATACAGCAACCTATTGATACCTACACGGTTTCAGCCCCAGTAAAGTGTATGGTATACTAGCTGGCGGTAAAAATGCCTGGATCAAGAATGTGACGAAGTAACTGGACATTTATGTACAGGGCGCTGCATCGGATTTGAAACGCAGACGAGGCAAGCCAAGCGCCTAGGCGCTGAAATGTTGTGAGAAACCCCCGTGACTCGGGTTAGGGGAGATTCGCAAAGACCTGAGGTTACATTGATTGTATGGCAGGTTACGCTGGGGATTGGAGAAGAATAGGTTTGGTACGCAGCAAAGAGGAAGACGAAGTGAGTGGCTCATGGCGCGGCACCATGGCTGGGTCTTGGCGGAAGCGGGGCACATAGATACAATATTCATCATCTCACTTGTGCAGCTTTTCCAACGGTCACCAGGCCTGACCGGTCTATCCCCTACACCTTTGGTTTCTGCAAATTGGCTACGCTCCCCGTAAGCAAGCTAGGCCGTATTGAGCTACCGAGTGATATCAAAAGCATGCTTCGCAATATACAGTTCATCTGACACCACGTCCAGACCCCGCTGCAGAACCTGCCACAGAATCCTCCCCAGAGCACACTCTCATAGCCACAGTTTCAGCTTGGCAGTGCTGATGTACCGTTGTTCAGTGAAGAGAAATGAAACATCGTGAAGTCACTTTACACAGCCTTACAGTTGATCACTCATACACGAGGTCAGCTCCACCAATCACAACCCTTGTAACTCAATGATTACTTATGCCAAAATCGAGCGGTAGCCAATTTGCAGAAACCGAACGTGTAGGGGATAGGTCTATAGATCGCTAGCTGGCTGATCTGACACTGCTACTACGTAGCAGTAATGCTTAAAGTCTCGTCTGGCAGCGCCCACTTCCCAGTAGAACAAAAATCGTACACATAGCCGTCTGTTATGATGGAATTGCCATCCTTTAAGCCCGCAAATACATGCTCCACCCTACCGCCGAGTTAATAATGCCACCGTCAATGACCTAAGTAAGTCATACAAGCTCCCCAAAAACCGAAACACAAAGCACTCCGAGGTCTCCCACATCCATATCCTAAAGAACCAGATCTTATGTGCATACGAGTCGCCCCATTACACACACTCACATTAGCACTACTCCACGAAATTACTCCCTTTCATACGTACCAAGAAAGTGAGACTATTAAAGCTATCATTCATCACAAACACACAAAAAGGGTTCGAAAAGATATACATGGCAACCAACTTTTTTTCTAAAAGCCTTAAAACTATCCGTTACTGATATCTTTGCCTTCTCCTTTATCCCCTGGACTCTTGGAAGTAATGCTCTTTTCACCGTTTTTTTAAACTGCGTGTCTATATCCCGTTCCATCGGTACTTCTTCCACAACTGTTATTTCATTCTCAACTTTAGCCGACGGGAGAGTGCTGACTATATGTTCCGACCGATACACAAACTTTGCCCGTTCGCGAATTTTTGACCTGTTCGCCAATTAGGGATTCAGCATGCAACCATGCCAAAGTACGAGATTTAATCCCACCAGGCAAGCCAGGGAGTTATGCAATAAAGATTGTATCATAAGTATATTTGGCATCTCAGTTGCTCCAAGAACTTCAATCCTTAAGCACCTCGCAGTGTTGGAAGTCTGCTTGACCCTGCGCAAGGTAAAGACCAGCCAATTTGAGTTCGAGTATAGTTATAGAGTGACTAGTAGATATTTATAATACAGGTAGACTCCACAAAGTAATGTATAGATATAGTGGAAATGACTTGACAATGGCCTCGAATCAGGCTCTCAATTGCACTAAGATGAAAACGGAAGTGACAAAAAGGGAATAGTGTTGTGAGGGAATGGAGTTGTGAGAGAGCCTGGAGACATTGCTCCACACAAAGTTCACAGGTCAACCCGGTGAAAATTTCAACACCATGGGTTTGGACTGGATTTGCATGGAAAGAAGAGTTTAGGGTAAAGGAAATACAGTTTATATGGGGTGCTAAGTAAGTCAGGCAAAATTTGTGGTATAAAGTGAACAAGAGTGATTGGATCAAGCTGGCAATAATCTGAATCAAGTTGGATTAGCTTTGGGTTAAGGCTGCAGCAAGTGCAAATGTAATGGTTTTTTTTTTAAAAAAACTCGGCATTGACTCAGGTAGATGTAAACTAATACCCCCCAAAAGCTCAGTTCTCTGGAGGTAATTTGAAATTTTGGTGGCACTTTTCTTCATGATCTCAATTTGGATCAGACTCACCATTTCGGTTAGTAAGAAATCACGTGAGATCAAAGGCTGGGGTACGAGGCCAAACTTGACAAGGGCTCAGAGATTGCATCATGTTGAATTCGATGAAAGCTGTAGAGCCAATTATAGCTAGCTAGTATCATGTCCATTCTCGCAACCTGTAATGGCATTAAATGGGTAGAGTTTGCATAAATTGACCAGTTCGTGAACCTCTTGTCCGGTTTGCGAACAGGACAAAATATTGCGAACCGGTCAGTCCAGTTCGCGAACTGGTGGGTTCGCCAATGGGTCGGAACATATATCCTTGTCGTCACCACCACCTTTAGTGCCCCAGGAGACATCATGCCAGTTGCTGAAGGCGTAGATATTAAGGATGTTAGTGTAGCTAGATGCCACAAAGAGGTACTGCGGGTAGGAAAAGAACATATGCCAAGGATCGAGGTGTAGAAACGAAGCGACATAGTATACCCCAAATACCGACGCTCATGTTATGAGAACGGTCAGCGTGCCGATGGAGGAATGGAATGTGGAGATGTAGTTGTAGTTTCCGCTATCTTGTTAGTATAGTTTGTCTTTAAAGATTTGATATGCGAGATAGGCTACGTTGAAGATGAAATAAATCTGTATGAAGCTAAAGATTAAAAAGGAGGTAATATACCTTCAGACCTAGCTTCTTGGTTTATTGCCAAAGCCATGATGAACTAGAGGATAACTACGGCAAGATACACCCATTAAATAATCGCATTAACGATCGGCGTCAGAGCTCCGAACGGAAACGGGCGAATGTTCAAGCCCTTTGGAGGGGAGCCAGAGATGGCAGTAACGATAAATATCGTGAGTAGGAAAACCGCGAGATTGAACCAAGACAGAACAAACGACACTATATTGTAAATAAGCTGAATGTGCAGCATAAACATGCGGATAATACTGTGACTCGAGCTATACAGCCGGTTAAAATGCATCAATTAATAGCATGTAGCAGCAAAGGCGCCGTTAAGCAATCTTCGTCGTTGCGTAATGAAGTCTACCACATCTTCAGGCACATCTATCTCAGCTTGGCGGATTTCACGATGCGCGAGCGCCACTTGCTCCCACCTGTAACCACAAGCTCAAAACTCAAAACTCGGTCTTCTGAGAGAGAAACATATTTCATTTGAAGCGTTCATTCCTTGGATACCTTTCCCCAGTCTAACGGATAGTGTGTGGTCGCCGTAAAAATATTGTTCGAGGTCTTCCCATAATAGCGCGGAAGCTTCAACAGCGCTTTAGCCAGCATGAAAAAGAATGAGGTAAAGGAACAGATTACCGGTATCCGGAAAACGCTCTTGGCAACACAGTGAGAAAGCCAATTGAGCTTTCCAACGGTTTGTCAAGGATGCAGCTGATTTTGTATTCGAAATTTTGTGCAGCCAAGAGTGGATTAATTATGGAGGCTATCCAAGTCCGACCAAACATAGGGCGCACATTACCACATGCACCGCCTAGGTCTTTGTCGTTGTAGAATGCTGCCCAGAAATTAAGAGCAGCCTTGTTCTGAGTTTTGTTCCAGCATCGACAGATATGACCACCTTTGGGTTGAGGATCCACCCAAATGCATTAAAGAGCCATCGGTGGGAGTTAATCTTGCTGTTTCTCTGCTTCAGACACAACATCATTTGAACAGGAGGAATTGCAGTTGGGTCTGGGTCGCGGGGCGTATTATTTCCATATCCTCGGTAACGGAGAGCTGGGTTGTGTATTCGAACTGTGTCGTCGAGTAAGTCCTAGTCACAGAGTTACAAATAGAAGCCATTTACTCGGACGGGACCGTCAGCCCGACAGATCAATCAGATCCCACCGCCAGAGGCTGCCCGCCGCACATTCCGTTGTATCGTATTCGGTAAAAATAAATCCGTCCGAGCAATGGTCTTCAAATTCTTGTCTGAGGGAACTCACCACATGTGCGACCGTCTCCTTTCTGTCCACATCCTTGATCAATACACCGTCTTGATACACGCCTATTTTTGCCAGGACATCCAGAATCGACTTGTCACATGAATCTATTCCATCAAAAACCACACAGACGACTATCTTTTGCCACGCTGGACCGCCTTTATTCCAAAATTTAGACTTTTTTAGGTTGCAAATATCGCTGGCATTCTGCATAATGCTATGCCAAAGGAGGAATTTATCCTCGTTGAAGTATGTTACGGCGATGAGAAGTTCGATGTGACGGTTGTACATGGCGGGACGGAAGTTATAACCATTTTTGAGAGTATAATCATCAGGATTGCAGGTCACTGCCGTATCTGTACTGTATTTGCAGCCTTGATGCATCAGAGGGGACTAGGTATTTCCTACATCGCATGTGAGTAAACTCTTCGCTACCTCCCTCAATATCGGGTTGTCGATATTTTGATTGAGTTGCGTTGACAAGGGCACTTGGCACTGGATAATCAATACTTAAAACTTGTTGTAATTTGGTTTTTCTGGTTCCGTAACTCTACCGATTTGACGGTGCTTGACGCTGACGCTACACTTCAGTTGAACTTGTTTCGACCCTAGAAGGGGGACTCGGAGGTTAGCGGTGCTCGGGAAATGCTACTAGCCCAGCAGGGTCTGCAAGTTGCCTATAGGTGCTTGGAGGTTGTTCAGACGGGTTTGGAGGTTATGCTCCATCCACTTACGGTTCACGCCTAGGGATACCGAATTATACGGTTGGGTCAGAATCCATGGAATAACCTGGACCATTGCCTGGCGGCGGCGGAGCACCATAACTCTCGGCTAAGAAGTAGCCGCTTGTTGGGGGTGTACCAACCTGACTGGGTTCGTCAAAAGGCCCAGTGAACGGTCTGGCTCCTGATGTGTTAAGGGGCACTTTTTCGTGCTCATCATCAGAATCATAATCTCACGGCGGAGGCATATGATATGATGATGGTGGATACTCCTGGAGATGATAGCCCTGTTGGCCAGGATATCCTTGATAGCCCATCGCAATGGCAGGCCCAGTAAATGGACCGGCTCCTGGTGTGTTAAGGGGCACTTTTTCGTGCTCGTCATCGGAATCATAATCTCGCGGTGGAGGCATATGATATATTGATGGTGGATACTCCTGGAGATGATAGCCCTGTTGGTCAGGATTTCCTTGATAAAAGCCATCGCAACAACGGTGGTGAAGAGTGGAAGTTGGACTCGGAGGGTAGTTTGTGTTTACTCTCCCAAAGAGTACTGCAGAATCGTCGGAACACACAGTCGTCCAAGTTACTTGTTCAGAACAATAAAGCAGACAGTCCGGGGCTAAATAGAAGTTACAGAGTGTAAGTAATACCAGTCTAGCCAGTGTGAATCGGGGGGTGCTAGGCACAAGTGGACGCATAACTCCAACCCATTGGGTTCTTCAGGCACCGACATGATTGGGACCCCCTAAAGAGTCACTCTGCTGCAAGAAACTGCAAAGAAGCCAAAGAATTGCCGCCATGTTCTCAGCATGTAATCCTCACAGTTTTAGATACTTCTCAGCCGTACGACTAGACAAGATTTATCTGAGCAAGAAATTATCTGTGGTTTGGTCCATTACGCGGGGTCTCTATTACTTTAGCTGTATTAGAGTCGTCCTACCCCGCGAATTCGACCTTTTGCTCTCATAGTCCCGGATCTTGGCCGGCAGTAGTGCTGCATGATACATGTTGATTTAAACGCAAAAGGTCTCTCCGGGCCCATCTCCAGATCACATCTCAGCACCTGCTGTATTGTCACTACATACCGTACATATATTATAGTAAAGTCACGATGCATACCGCAGTACTACTGCCGGCCAAGACCCGGGACTCTATGAGCAATATGCCAAATGCACGGGTGGCAAGATGATTCTATTACCAATAGACAACTTCCGGACACCCAAAGGGCAGCTAAACAAACAGATTAGACTGCAGTTTAGTTATTGTCAGCCAGCTATTAAAGAGGTTTTGCAGCTCCGTGTTAAATAAGTGTCATGCTATATAGTGCTGTGGCAGAGTATTAACACAGAACTGAAAACCATCCGGTTTTGTACTCGCGAGTTGTCTGCTGTGCTATCTGGGATGTGACACTTTCCTCCATATGGGGGGTGATTAACTCTTTCTGGGGGTGGTTAACTCTTGCTTGTGCTCTGAAGTTACTTCAGGACTGTCTCGCACTGGACGTTACTCGGTGCGCGAAACCCTCAACCCTAATTCGCTTAGCTGGGTGGAGGCTTCGCTTCCGACGAACAGGGGTTTAGACGCTGAGGTTCGAGGCTCAAAATTACCTCTGGTGCGAGACAATGGCAAAACCCTCTACTGGCAACAAGTTCCCTTCTTGATTGGTTGTGTTATGTAGGAAGGGTTGTGTCGCACGCAGGCCTCCTTTCGATCACATGATTTGAGCCTCATACTTCGGCGTCTAAAATAGCTCACGTTAGTCGCCGGAAACGGATCTTCAGCCCAGCGTTCCGTTGGTCTGGGTGTGAGACAAGACCAAGCAGAAGCGAATTTCACAGCGCTAACCCGTTTTTTGAGTAGTCTAACAGCAACACAAACGAGTGAGTACCGTTATCGCCAAGGAAGGCCACCAAGCCTTATCAATGAATTGTTGGGAATTATAGTCGTACAAGAAAACACGCGTTGCAGTTGCAACGGCTCAGCAAAAATGAAAAGTCCAAACAAATACAGAAATCCTGGAAATATAGCTCAGGATAGGCCCGAACTCACTTCACTGGTGCTTGCAAGCTCGTCATGCTCCTACCCTCGGTCGGGTAAATTTTCGTGATTGGTAAATCGTCCGAAGTATTTGTAGGGATTCACTGAATATTCGAATCCTTCTTCCATTGAAGCGTCAATATCATCATGATCACTCTCAATATCAAACCAAGAGGTAGCCTTGACTAACTTGCCCACCCCCTTCATTGCCTTCCAGACAATATATTTACTTATCCACTCATGACATGATTAGGTCGCCCCATCAGGAATCTTCCCGAGTCGTTGGAACTTGATCTTGCAACTACATCAACTGAGGCCCTCTATACGCGCATCGCTGCCCACACCCGCTTGTCGAGAGATCGCCTGCGCATCACCAAAGCGAGCGATGGAAGCGTTATCCTCACACACAGAGAAGATAGGAAGCCTTTAACGGTCGAAGAAACCGGCCTCAGAGAGGGAAGCCAAGTGTTTGTAAAGGATCTCGGTATTTCACCTCCTTGGTCGTAAACTTTGACCCCGTTTTCTAACCATTCATAAATCTTCCCACAGGTCCGCAAATCCCATGGCGCACTGTCTTTCTTGTCGAATATCTCGGACCACTCCTTATTCACCCTCTATTTTTGTTCCCCCTTCGCAAGTTCATCTACTCTACGTCCAAATTGAACCCGCTAGCGTACCTCCCTAGCGTGTTCAGTTCGTCTACCGACCAACCTTTTCCACCCCCCACTCGCACTCAATTGATTATATGCATCCTCGTGGTTTTACATTTCCTAAAGCGCGAATATGAAACCCTCTTCGTCCACCGCTTCTCGGCTGCCACCATGCCCGCCTTCAACATCTTCAAGAACTCGGCTCACTACTGGATCCTGTCGGGATTCAATTTGGCCTACTTTCTATACGTCCCCTCTAACTCTTCGACTTTTGCTTGGTGGTGGCCGAAGGGATTGGATCCCGAGATCAACCCCGCTGTTCTATATGGATCTATTGCGCTGTGGCTCTTTTCTGAGGTGTCCAACTACCACACCCACGTTACCCTCCGCAACCTCCGGCCCGCCGATGGTAGCACCAGGAGGCAGATTCCCAAAGGCTATGGATTTGATCTTGTCACATGTCCCAACTATTTGTTTGAGACTTTGGCATGGCTTGCCATAACTATCTTGAGTGGTGGGAACTTTGCGGCGCTGATGTTTTTGGCTGTGGCGGCAGGTCAGATGGCACTGTGGGCAAAGAAGAAGGAGATGAGGTACAGGAAGGAATTTGGTAGTGCTTACAGGAAGAAAAGCGCTATGTTTCCCGGGCTGTGGTAGCGGCGTTATGTTTTACATATCAGAAGAGTGGCGAGGTATATGTGAAGATTTGGCAGAGAAGCACAAATGCGCAGTACTTGCGGAGTGTTTTTTAGCCTGACTTGCAAGGTTGGGGTTGCTAGTGGAGATCATGTGATTTAGATATTTTGGTCGCATTCTCGCCGAGTATATCGTGCAAAAGCAAATGGTACTGAAGTGAAGAGTGCGAAGGAAAGAACCGGGTTAATGTTAAACGTCGGGAGCACGGAAATTGCCGTCGGAACCTCGTAGATAGCTCCCCATAGCTCTCTCCCCCTCACCCCTCACCCCTCACCCCTCACTCCTCACCCTAATCTTCGTCTCCAAACCTCCTCTGCCCCCCTCCACCATGGCCACCCCCGCCCACTGCCACTACTGCTTCGACGTCCTCACCTCGCACCTCGAATCCAGGCCCGCGCTGTCACTCGCCAGAATAGAAGAGCTCTTACAGAAGCAGCAGCAGAAGCCGCCGGTAACTATCAACGGCCACTCCAAACCCGAGCACACCAACTATGCATCCGCCGCAACCTCTTCCCTACTCAAAATGCCGCTCTTCGTAACCTGGAAGAAGCTCTCCTCGTCGGGCCGTCTCGACCTCCGCGGGTGCATTGGCACCTTCGATGCGAAGCCGCTTGAGGCTGGGTTGAAAGACTATGCTCTCACTGCGTACACCTCTCCCTCTCCGGCATTGTGATGGTGCACATGCTTATTACAAACAACAGTGGCCTCCACGATACCCGCTTCGATCCCATCACTGCGCGCGAGCTCCCCCGCCTCGAGTGTGGCGTGACACTGCTCACCGATTTCGAGCCGGCCTTGGACGCAATGGATTGGACCCTTGGCACCCACGGGCTACAGATCGATTTTGTGTACCATCACAGACGGATGGGCGCTACCTACCTCCCAGATGTGCCCGAGGAACAGGGGTGGACGAAGGAGGAGACGCTGGTGAGTCTGATGCGGAAGGCGGGGTGGACGGGGAAGAGGGATGAGTGGAGGAAGGTGGCGTTGAGGGTTACAAGGTATAGGGGGAGTAAAGCTACTGTCAGTTGGGCAGAATACCAAGGGCTATTGAAGGTGGGAGAAGAGGAGGAAGACGAAGATGAAGAGGAAGAGGAAGATGAGTATGTGCTCGGGAAGGGGGGTAAATGATGCCTGGGGGGTTGTCATGTTATCAATACTTTGGCTGGTTTGGTTCTTCATAATGGTACGATACGGGAATCACGATCTAGAGTGGAGGGTGCGCAGTTTGTCTAGGGAATAATAGATCTCCGACTGTTTTCTGTATTTGATGGTAGTTGTCGTGCGGAAGAAAGACTTAAGCTTGTGACATGACTGGCACTTCATCGGGCACACGAGCCAGGACTGTGGGGTTACGCCCCAAATGTATCATAGATTGCTGTGACGCATCTCACATGTGGTGGCTTATAGGGTACCAGATATTGGATTTAATTGTTGAGGAATGTCTGCGAAAACGAACATTTCTGTTCCACAGCACCCAGCACCATGGGTTATGCTATTCCAATTAAGTATTCTTAAGCGACCTCCAAAGTCCGTTCGTTTGGCCGTAAAGAAACATCATCTCCGCGTTCATCGTTAGATGGATACTGCTAGAAACCTATATAGCCTAATCCCCACGCCATATCCACCCAGAACAATTCCATGAACAAACAAACGCAGAAATCACATCCATCAGCCAAAGGAAAAGATCTATTTTCTCTTTCCGCGGGAGTCCGCCTTAGCCTCGGCCAGAGCCTTTTTCTCCTCAAGTTCTACAACTAACATTAGCAAACCGTCGGGAGGAAGGAACACAGGAGCAAAAACTCACCCGCTTTCCTCTGTCTAGCCTTCTCCTCTCTCTCTTGCTTAATGATAGCTAAGCGCGCCATATCTGCGCGCGCCTGATCCGTCTTCCCGGCCTCCTGAAGCTTCCAATACCTCTCTTTCGCCGCGACCGCCTCTACCGCCTCCCTTTCCCTACGACTTAACACGCCGGCAGCACTATTAGCCGGATCATTAGGATTCGAGACCTTGATCCCAGCATGGCCGTGTATCTGGACATCAGGAGCGTCGTCCTCGTCTTCATCCTCGTTATCGTCACCAGAAGCGGGGGTGGCAGCTTGAGCGCGCGCTTTTACGGCTTCTTTTTTGGCTTTTGCGGCGGCCTTGCGCTCCGTGCGCGTTATGGTTTCTTGATTGTCTTCGGCTGAGGATTCTTCTTCGGATTCTTCTTCGGATTCATCGCCGGGGGCATCTTTTTCGCCGGGTTCCTGGGGAGGGGGGTTAGTGGGGAGGGAGTAGGAAGGAAAGAATAGGACGTACATCCCATGCGTCCTGCGGAATACTGGCCTCTTCGTCTTCGAGAGGCTTGAGGTTACGGGAGAATTTCTTTCCTCCACCACGTGCGACCTTTCTCTTAGCGCGAGGCGCGCCAGGAGCCATGATATGCTATATAATAGGGATGTGAGCGACCGACAGGATAAAGTGCAGACGATAGTGAGAGCGAGGGTAAGGTTGGTAGGAGGAAGAGGAGGAGGTTGAGGCTGATATAGAGATAGTGGGGCACCAGAGTTCGTTACATTGTACGGTTCACATTTAGGTGGGGAGAATATATGCGCCAAGTTATTTGTAGCCTAGTCTACATTTTGACCGGCGGTCATGGACACAGGACAAATCCCGAGATTTGCTCCTAACAGCTGTGTATTCTACTTTGCGTTTAACAGTATGTGGAGTGAACTCTGCTTAGCACTTTATCATGATCACGAAAGATAAACTCGTCTGCACTCTCCTCATTCGGCGATTCCAGCATTCTATTTCCAAAAAGCCTGTAGAGAATTAATAAACACGATTATCACGGAGCACTAAGGTCCACTTTGAATTCCCATTGTATAGGATGTCACAAATTAATGCTTCTCGTTCCATTTCTATAATCTTCTTTATCCTTCTTTTCCTTCCTTTCACGGTTTCACCACTGAACCAACTCTGTCGACTACCCTCCGATCACAAAATATCACCCACCGGGCCTCTAGATGTCGCAAAACAAACCCAGGATATCCCGTCCGTCCACGGTTACGTCCTGCCTGTATAAGGGCGCCGATGACTGGCATGGATCATAGACACGTTCCATACTCGAGGAACCGTTATCAAATTTATCGATGAATCCCGCTTCGGGCCATGAGTCCTTTCATGTACTCCCCATATAAGATCCTCAGGAGAGAAGCTGTATTTATATAAGTTTCTCTGATTCTTCATCTTATGGGTCTCCTTTCGATACATAGCCCCGTGTAAAGTGCGTCGCTCATAGCGATCTCGAATACCCAAGCGGCGAGGTGTTATGATTGAGGTATGAAGTCTCAGTGTGGTAAAAGTGCGTGTTCCCCGCAGGAAATGTCAAAACAGCCCATCACTTCATTTCTGGGAGTCTCGAAGCTGCTCTCTCCCGATATTGTTCACCTCGGCTGCCGGCATACCTCGTTAGTGGTGGGTATCGAAAAGCTTCGGGTGGTACTCGATACTGAATAGCGGCGGCGCAGGTCCATTTATATTTATATTGGTGGGCACTGAGTCTTCGCATTCTCTTTCATGCGGTTGAAGTTGAAGATCCATAGCGCGTCCCTATTGGAGCCATCGGTAAAACTCGACTTGGCATTATTCCGGGTACAACTATGCGCGATTCCTCGCAACTTCTTCTTTCCTCTTTAGTTACTATGTGCACAACGCACACCAACCCTTCATATTCACTCTGGCTTCTCAAACAATGGAAATTTGGAGGGGAAAGTGGAGGGAAGAGTGAACCTGGAGTTGAGGAGGAATCTTTGGCTTCCCGTTGGATACCTTATGTTCTTTGGTGCTCATGTCTAGAGTCCAGCGAACAACAATCTAACGATACATACTAAGTACTGAGAGGATGCCCTCAATTTATGATATCCGTACGAGATACGGTCGGTTGGGAAGTAACCGCATGATGTTGTGCTTACCCAAAGAATCGGATTGAGACATCTGAAAAGCTCATCCAATACTCACCATAGACACAAGCCCATCTTTCTTCAAACCAGAGAAACATCATCTACTTCAACGCCTTCTCCACCGCCTCCTTCACCATTTTCTCCAACAACCCACCCTCTGCCCCCAACCCCTTCTCCAAATGTGCCTTAACCTGCTTTTCGATATACTTCCCTGCCATATCCACCTCAACATTAACACTCTCCCCCACCTTCTTCCCGGGAATCACAATCTTCTCCTGCGTATACGCCACTAACATAACCTCAAACCACCTCTCTATATTATTCACGGCCACAATCGTCAAACTCGCCCCATCAAGCGTGATATACCCCTTCTCGACGATATAGACCAATACCGCTGGATCTGCCGGCCGGAACCGGATCGTGAGTGCATTTCCGTCTGGCGTTTTTGACACAATGGTGGCGGTGGTATCGACGTGTCCCTGTATTACCCATCAACACCCATCCCCTCATCCATTTTCTCCCTACCCATCGTACCTGAACAAAGTGACCGCCAAACCTCACATGCCCAGCGACCGCGCGCTCCAGATTCACGCCCATGCCGACTTTTAAGTCGCCGAGGTTTGTGCGGCGGAGAGTTTCCGGCGCGACTCCGACTTTAAAGGTGTCCGTTGAAAACTCGGTGACAGTGAGGCACGTTCCTACACAGTTAGTTTGCGGATTAGCGGCCCCGAGGGGGGTGTACCATTGACGGCGATGCTGTCGCCGAGATGGACGTCGTCTAGGATGCACGCGGCGTTGGAGATAGTGAGAGAGGTTCCGCCGCCACCGGTGGAGGTGTCATCTAGAGGTACTAGGGAGGACACGGCTATGCGCTGTTAGGTCTGGATGTGCTCAATAGAGAGGATGGAGGAACGTCCTTACTCCCGATTGTTTCAACGATTCCTGTAAACATGGTGCTTGAGTGGTTGGAGGTGGGAACTGCCGTTGCGTGATGGACATCCTTACGTATGCAAAGACTGAGATCTTAGGTAAATTCTGGGAGCCTGAATTCTGGTTTGCATGTGACGTTCGTTATATGCATTGCGTTCTGAAGTCTTCATAAGTGACCGACTAATTGTACCTTTATTTTTACTGTAGCTTATCTTGCGAGATTTGCATTATGGGTCTTATGCTTGGTCTATCGATTGGGACGGGATGCAGTTGGTGCTTGCGGAATTGGTTCATTGCTTGGGATGTCTACAGCTATCCATCATCAACTTACCTTGTGAAGGGACACAAATATTGTGCCATTGCTATCTACGTACATACTCTTGTCTCTCCGCAGTCGAGAGCCTGACATACATCATCATCATCGTACTTCTTCCGTCACATGTGATCAAGCCCACTATTCGCAGGCATCAAAAAAACAAACGGGTAGTGAGGTAGGTGATATATAGGAACAAGTGAATCTTTGTCATGTGTAGTAGGAAACTCGAGCGGAGAAAAAAGACAACCGCGCACTCCAAAACAAGTTTTCATTCAGATTCCCATCATTATTTTTGTTGAAACAAGAACACCGAACAAACCCCTAATAGTAAAGAGGACAATTAAAGCCACTTAAGACTTGGTGATCAGCTCTTCGTTCTCCTGCTGAGCCTTGAGGAAAGCCTCCTTGAAGAGGTTGGCATCTATCAAAGGGTCAGCAGTTGCATCAAGTAGAACGGCAGAATGGGAATCCTTACTCTCGGTGTTTGCGAAACGAATGGCCAAAGTCTGTGGCTCCGCGGCGCCCTCACTGACGTCGGCAGTGGTATTCCATACCCAACTCCTGTCGCTGCCAACATTGGGAGAAAGTTTCATGTTGGGAACAACTACATGCACACCATATCAGTAAAGACCCCAACGACCGCATCCTCCAGGGAACATACCGTAGTGGTTTGCGCAGACCTTGAGAGTCTTGTCTCGCCTCATGACCAACCTGGTCTTGCCATTCTCCTTGTGCTTCAACAACTTGACATCGCCGGTACCGCGCTCCTTCCACTCCTTAGTGTCGGGGTCAAACTTGAACAACTTGGCACGCCTAACAGAGCTTCATCAGACTGTAAAATCCCATCAACTCCAAGTGCAAAATACATACATCTTGAAGGTCTGCTCTTCAGACTCTTCGTGGGTCTTGACGTCAGCCTTCTCAAGGTGAACCACGGGTTCAAAGTGGACTTCGGGAGACTCGGGTGCTTCCTCGTTCTAGATCAAGGCATTATGGTCAGTATTTCTGTTGATAAGGAGAGAAACCAGGTCGACATACATCCTTCTTCTCTGTCTCACCGTCTGCGTCCTCCTTAGGCGCCTCCTTCTTCTTGGATGCGCCTCCAAACATAGAGAAGATGCTTGTCTGGCTTACTGGCTCCTTCTGCTTCTCTTGCTTTGGCTCGGTGGGCTCGGTGGTCTCAGTGGTCTCAGTGGTCTCGGTGGTCTCGGTGGTCTTTGCCTCCGTAGTCTCGACAGGCTTTGACTCTGTGGTGTCCTTGTTATCGGCCATGTTGCAATGGAGTTCAGAAACTAGTTTGAACGATAAAGTTGATAAAGGGTATTGGCTGGTGGGTGGATGAGTTTGGTAGAAACGTTGTCAGAGGATGGATGTGTGGATGGATGGATAGAATGGATGGGGAGCGACACAGATGAGGGGTGTGTTTAGTGGCTTGGTGGGGCTTCCCCTAGCCTCTAAGATTGTGCCTGGCTGAAGATGCCTTGGCGTGCTTCCGACACCGACAGTCACTCGGGTCGCGTGAGGCAAATAAGCCTCCCAGGCCGGAGAGCGCATGGATTCCTGCCGGCTTCGTGCCTTCGCCCGTCGAAAGGAGCGGGGCAAAGAGGACTGGCAGTGTAAAACTGTGCTCTGTGCAGCGAAAAGGTGCTACCAGCGGCATATGAGACTCCGCCACCACCGCCGGATTCTCCCGCACACTGTGGCTAGTGTCCGCCGCCTCATTCATCTTTTGGGCAAAGCGTGAGAAATTTAGTGGAGCTTCAACAATTTCCACCACCCACCACCCCAACAACCTCCTCCAATACACATACATCGCTATCTTCAGTCAAAACCCACGTCTTGATCCTCCTCTACCGTCGAAGAACACGTGTCCTCCCGCTCTGGCTCCAATTTTTTGACCTCCATATATCGACATGGTCTTCAATCCTGCGAGAGCGGTTTTGTCCCGCATCGCCTCTAGCACTGTTCGGACACCCGTCGCCACCAGAGTCCCGGCCCTTCAGTTGTCACGGCTTTGGCATGTACGATATTTCAGTTCTGCCGTTAAGGATTACACCGTGAGAGATGCTCTGAACGAGGCACTTGGTATGTATGCTCGCTGCTGCACCTTGTCAACAAGCTTTGCCTCTCGAAATCAGATTGTCGGAGATATCGGTGGCTGATTGAGATATTTAGCGGAGGAACTCGAGCGTAATGACAAAGTCTTTATCATGGGAGAGGAGGTTGCACAGTACAACGGTGCGTACAAGGTGACAAAGGGCCTATTGGACAGGTTTGGCGACAAGAGGGTCATTGATACACCGTATGTCGTTTCCTCTGGCAAAAGTTATTTCGGAGCTACAATTAACCGGCAAATGATAGTATCACGGAACACGGATTTACTGGTATGGGTGTCGGTGCAGCTCTTCATGGATTGCATCCTGTGGTCGAGTTCATGACTTGGAACTTTGCTGTTCGTTTCCTGTTACTACCTGCACTACCACCCACAAAGTCCGATCGCTGATGGTGTCACTGTACAGATGCAAGCTATCGATCAAATAATCAACTCCGGCGCCAAAACTCACTACATGTCCGGCGGTATCCAGCCTTGCAACATCACTTTCCGTGGACCCAATGGATTTGCTGCCGGTGTCGCGGCACAGCATTCCCAGGATTACTCTGCCTGGTACGGCGCAATTCCCGGGTTGAAGGTTGTCTCCCCATGGAGTGCCGAAGACGCCAAGGGATTGCTGAAGGCTGCCATTCGCGACCCCAACCCAGTCGTTGTTCTCGAGAACGAGTTGCTCTACGGGCAGAGCTTCCCTATGTCTGAGGAAGCTCAGTCGAGCGACTTTGTCTTGCCGATTGGAAAGGCCAAGATCGAGCGTGTTGGAAAGGATGTCACTATTGTTACTCTCTCCCGATGTGTCGGTCAGTCTTTGGTCGCTGCCGAGAACCTGAAGAAGAAATACGGCGTGGAGTGCGAGGTTATCAACTTGCGTTCAGTCAAGCCACTAGATGTTGAGTCAATTGTTCAGTCCGTACAAAAGACACACCGTCTGGTTGCTGTGGAGTCTGGATATCCCATGTTTGGTGTTGCAAGTGAAATCCTTGCACTCAGCATGGAGTACATGTTTGACTCTCTCGATGCTCCTGCTCAGGTATGATTTCTGTGTTCCTGTTATCTGGTAACTAATCTAATAATCTCATAGCGAATTACTGGTGCCGAAGTCCCCACACCTTATGCGCAGGGTCTGGAGGAGCTCTCATTTCCCGATGAAAACCTTATTGAGAAGAAGGTTGTTCAACTCTTGAGATTGTAAGAAGACGGTGGGGAAGGGAAAACGAGGGAGTGTGATGGGAGAGTGTAAAATTCTTGTGGCGCATAATTTCTTAGTACGCAAATGGGGGTTGATTGGTTTCCGTTGACGATATCATGCTCCATAACTGTTCCATTTTGTTTGTTTGACACCATTGTTTTTGTAGATTACCCATCATAGAGCAGCTCTGTTGGGTCCATTGGAGTCCTTGGATACCTAGGAGGTAAGTAACGCAAATTTAACACGAATGTTACGTCTGGCACTACCTTCATGTTTCATTATAACTTATATGCTTTTCATTTTTCTCTCTTTGAGAAGTGGGATTGAAACGATCCACCAAACCCAACTATGGTACACAATGACCGCCCCAGGTACATTTCCCATCTAAAAAGCGTACTCACAGAATGTTTGTACAAAACTCCCCTCCCATAAAGCAAGCAGTCCACAATATGTATCTAAAGTAAAAGAAACGACTTTAGTTTGTTACCCACCACATCTATAACGTCCGTCTCTCTTCAATGACTTCATAACACTGAACGAGATCTCCCTCTTTGAAGTCTTTCCACCCATCAAAACCCATACCACAATCCGTGTCCTTCTTCATCACCTGCACATCCTTCTTAACGTTCTTGAGGGAATCTAAGTTCCCATCAAACACCATCTCCTTATTCCTAAACACACGGACCTTCTTGTTGCGTTCCACCACGCCGGTCTTGACTCTGCACCCGGCAACGGACTTGAAGTTGCGTCCCTTGAGTTTAATCTGGAATACCTGGAGGATCTCGGCTTCCCCGGTGACGGTGGTGGTGATCTTGGGCGGGAGGAGGTCGGACAGTTTGTCACGGACGTTGTCGACTAGGTGGTAGATTACGTTGTGGGCGAGGATTGTGACGTTTTTTGCGCGGGCGTATTGGTAGATTTGTGGGTCGGAGGGGAGGTTGAAGGCGAGGATATACGCTTTTTTTTTGTCAGTATGTTCCCTCAATGCGGGAGGGGGAGAAATACCTCCAGCGGCGGCAGCATGGTCGACATCGAATTCGCTGATGGATCCAAATGAAGAACGTAGAACCTTGGCCTTGACTTCATGGTTTCCGAGGGTGGAGACAGAGTCAACAACGGCTTCAACAGAGCCTGAAACATCCGCTTTCACAATCAACCTGACCTCTTTTATTTTTGCCGCCAGACTATCATTGATCTTTTTTGCAGCGTCAGCGACAGCCTGATCGGGGTCCTCACCGCGGGCCTGTGCCTCGCGGCGGATCTCGTCCTCAAGTTCATCTTTTTCTCGCGCTACTCGTCGGGACTCGTTGATGGCTTCCATGTCTGTTGCTTGCTTTATGCGTTCAGACTTTTCAACTCGGTACTCGACAACCTGTTTTGCCCTGTCTTCGGTGGGAGCCGATATGGCGAGGTCTCCGGCATCGGGTTGGTCTCTCCAACCATCGATCTCGACGGGAGTTCCTGGTGGGGCAGAGGAGACTTCGTCACCATGTTCGTTGGTCATGGTTCGAACTTTCGTCCATGTATTTCCAGCCACCACGATGTCTCCGGGTTTCAGTGTTCCTCTAGTAACTAAGACTGTAGCTACACGGCCCTTTTTCTTAGTTGTCGCTTCTAATACCCAACCTTCGACTTGACCTTCGGGCTCGGCCCTATGATCTAGGATTTCGCTCAGAGCAATCACTGATTCCTCCAAGTCCTCCATTCCTTGTCCGGTCTTACCGGAAACACACACAGTCTGTGTATCTCCGCCGAGATCCTCCACCTCAACGCCATATCGTGCCAAGTCACCCTGCACCTTTTCGATATTGGAGTCTGCTTTATCAATCTTGTTGATGGCGACTATCATTGGAACGTTTGCAGCCTTTGCATGTTTGATAGCTTCAATGGTTTGGGGCTTGACTGAATCGTCTGCCGCGACCACAAGAATCACAATGTCTGTAACGTTGGCGCCTCGTTCCCGCATAGATAGGAACGCAGCGTGTCCCGGAGTATCTAGGAAAGTGATGACTTTGCCGGAAGGCATGGCGACAGAGAAGGCACCAATGTGTTGGGTGATCCCACCATGCTCGGAGGCTACGATAGATGACTTGCGAAGCCAATCCAATAGAGTGGTTTTGCCATGATCAACGTGTCCCATGATTGTAACAACTGGAGGCCGTGCTGGTAAAACTGATTTGTCTTCTGGAATGGGCCTGGTAATGAATGTTAGACTCTATGTGCAATTGATTCGATGGGGTGGGAGTACATTTGCTTCAAATCAATTTCATGGCCCTTATCAATTACAGGCTCGTACCCGCATTCACCAGCAATCAATCCCGCCTCTTCAGCCCCTAAAACGTGGTCATTGCTCGTTTCAGTGAATCCCATCTCCTTAAGCTGTTTTGCAAAATTTTCGACACGAACGCCGAGCACAGATGCTAAATTCTCGACGCTGATAAACTGCGGTAAGAAGATGGGGATCAACTCTTTCCGCGCTTGCCGCTTTGCTGCCTTCTTTGCTTTCTTCGCCTCTTTGGCGGAGAGCACCTCTTCTTCAAGGATGGCCGATTCTTCGTCATCGAAACGGCGGTTTCGCCCTCGATCTTTAAGTTTCGCAGCTTGACGTTTAGAAAATGTTTCATCTTGAACCTTTACTCGCGTCTGGATTGGCGACGAATCTGTTTCCGAAGTAGTGTGCTGCGGTTCAGAGGGAGCTTCTACGTCGTCACGAGTGTTCCGACCAAACCGTTGCTCACTTTGTGCTGACTGGGCTCGACTATAGCGCTCAGATCTTGATGGAAACTCTCTCTTAGTGCGATCGGTTCGACCTGACCGCACACCGCCATGTCGTTGGTCGTTCTTTCCGAACCGTGGCAAGAGTCCCCGCCTCTCCTTTGTGTCCCTTCCAAAGTATGGCAATGATCCCTGCCCGTCCCCGCTGGCGCCCATATCATCCCGTCCAAAAGGTGGCATTGACATATCCCTATCCATCCGCCGATCATTCCGTCCAAAACCCGGCATAGCTAGCGGATCGGAACGTTGGGTATATCGCGGCGGTCTAGTCTGCCGAGATTCGTTATTAGCTGGTCGCTGGACATCCTCTGGCCGAGTGATGGCTGGTCCACTCCAGTCGTTTTGCCTCCCCCGAGAATAATCAGCACTTCGCACTGCAGGACTGTTCCCCCTTTCCGCGTTTACTCGCCCTATTCGGAATGGTGGTGGTGGTGAGTTGCGTGTGCTATCGCGATTGCCCCAGGTGATGTTTGATTCTCCTCTCCCCCCCCCCCCTCCCCCGAGAATTGCTTCAGGTATATTCCATTTACTGGCTGCTTCTTCCACTAAAGGCTTCTTTCGGAAAGATTGGAAACCGCTGGGAGCTACATATGTTGGTTCGGTACGAGGTCGGGGTGTAAGTTCGCCCTCATTGGCTTTATTAGAAGAGTGAAGCTGTCTAACAGGAAATCGGCAAGCAGGGTAAAAGGCGCAAAAGGCGCAGGCGAAAACGGGAGGATTCTGGAAGAGATCAATAAGCGTTCCCTTTCCCCAGAAGCTCAGTAGGGGGAAGTAAACGCACCACAGCACTCCTAGAAGATCTCAACATGGTGGGTAAAAGTCGTGGTTGTCGAGAAACGGTGGGATTGAAGTCGAGCTCTCAACCACTACCGAAATTTTTGGATATTACACAAAGGTACATACGTTCCGGAACATACCAATCGGAGGCAAGAGGCCTGGGCTCCGACCGGACAAGATAAACGTTGGTTGATAAGATGATCTTATAAGATTGACTACAAGACAGCCCGATAACACTACACCGGACTTAAGTAACACGTCTCGGCATCGTCTCCCTCAGTCAGTCAGTTCCACAGTCTACGCTGTCTCTGCGCATCATCTAGAGAAAGAAATCAAAAGAACCATGGCCGACCACCCGATCCCGACGGATGAACAACAGCTCCTCAACTCTTCACCAGTACCAGCTACCGTCTGTCCGCCATCATCCGTAAATTCAATCCTCGAGAACGCCAATAACCCGGTTATCCCCGCTCCCAACTCCCCCAACGCACAACACCTCCAGCCCCGCGTGGTTTATCTAAGAGACCATGTGACCCATGCAACAATATACCCCATCACTTCTACAACTCAGCTATTTCCTTCGATTCTTGCAACTCTACAGGATGAACTTAACCGCGAAATCATCCAGGGGGATACCTATCCCATAGAGGAGGAGATGGACTTTGATAAGTTTACAAGCTACTGGTTCGGCACATTTGCCGCCCTTATGCTACTGGGAAAGCCCGAAGAGCACGGAGACCTAACAGCGGAGAGAGATTGGGGGCCGCTAGTTTTGGGAACTTTCTACATCAAGCCTAATTACCCGGGTAAGTGGATGATATTGGAATTTCTTTGGTGTTCAACAGTTAATGAGTGCGTCTGAATTAGGTCGGAGTTCGCACATCTGTAACGGTGGGTTCTTGACCACACTAACTGCTCGTGGAAAAGGTTGTGGTAAGCTTATGGGAGAAGCGTATTTGGATTTTGCTCCGAAACTTGTTGGTCTCACAGGCCCCGATGAAGCGAGTACCGCTTAACGCACGTGTATAGGGCTTCACATATTCCGTCTTCAACCTTGTTTACGAAAACAACATCGCTTCCACCAAAATTTGGGATTCTTTGGGCTTCAAGAGAATTGGTTCAATCCGGGGTGCTGGTCGTCTACGCTCGTGCCCAAATATTCTGGTTGATGCAATTATCTTTGGGAGAGACCTGAAAGACGACGATGATTACGTCTCCGAAGAGCGATTCGACAAGATACGATTCTACCTAGAGAAGGGTAAATACCCACCGTCCGCGGACCGCTCCGAGAAGTCGCGATTACGATCTGCAGCTACACATTACCGCCTCACCAATGGTAAACTTATGCTGAAAGATAAGGAGGTGGTATCAGACAGCCAATTGCAGTATGAAATTGCGCGAAGTGTTCACTCCCAGTCTCACGGAGGAATCAATAAAACGACCGCCAACATCGCTGAGAAGTACCATTGGGTGCGAATTAAGGAGACAGTTTCTCAAGTTATACGCAATTGCGCCGACTGCAAGGAGCATGGAAAAGTACCGGCAGTCCGATCCGAGGACCGCACGCCACCAAAACGGGCATCACCATCAAAACAAGTCAGTCAACAGCTGCTAATGGAGCAACAACAAACAACACTTCAAACCCAGACCCAGCAGCTGCAACAGCACCAGCAGATTTCGATGCAAGTCCCTCACTCAATTTCGATGGCACAACAATCTACGACGCTCATGTCGAACAACTCGGTATCACCTGATATGGCTAGGGCAACAGCGATCGCTGTCGCGGCAGGAATGGATATTCCTGTAGACCCACAGATGATGGATGGTGTGGAGCACCACGACGTCGTCTCGCAGCACGCACAGTTTGTGCAGCAGCTTCAACAAGTCGCATTTTCTGCGCCGGTGGCCCCGATGCACTCGCATCTTATGCCAGAGCATGATATGGCGCAGGCTTCAAGCCTCCAGCAACAGCATGCCGCCGCGGTTGAAGCAGCTAGAGCGGCGCTAAATGAAGGTGGGGACTCGTTGACGGATGAGGATCGGACGTTGAAAGATCGACATCTGCTAGAAACGTTGACAGCAGAGCTGAAGAGGGAGGGATATGGTGAGGACGAGAGTTAGATTTGAACCATTTAGGGGTAGGGGATTTGAAGTGTGATGGTTCTTGTTGGTGCATGTCCTATTCAATCTTATTTGCGTTAGCATTGAAGGATTCAGGAATTAGGAATGGTGTTTTGTTAATGTTTCTTTGGGATTTAGCGAATTGTAAACGACTACGCATCTCGTATGGGCGTGGTTATTTTGATTTTGTATCATCATAGCGTGCACTCTTTCCGCAGCTTTAACTATTGTAGCGTAATTGTGACATTCGAGTGCTGCGTTGTGTTCAACGAATACAGGAGTTGATGAGATATCATCTCCTCTCATCCATCTCGCCGCCCCACTCTACTCGTCAATAAGCGACAATACAAATTACACGACGATAACCACCGTGCCCAACACCACCACACCGACTTCTTCACAGCGATTGCCGCCGACGATCAACCCCTCTTGCCGCCCCCACATCCTGTTTATCTCCGCAAACAACACCAACCCCGAACCACAGCCCAAGAACATGAGCGGCCTAAACTCATCCTCCTCATCCACCGCAACAACAGATCCTCCACCACCACCCCCAAAGCCACAAGTCCAGCCATGCCGCTATAAGACGGGCAAAACGCTTGGCTCTGGCTCCTATAGCACAGTCCGGGAATGTGTACATATCGACACGGGAAGATACTATGCGGCAAAGGTTATAAACAAGCGGTTGATGGCTGGTCGGGAACACATGGTAAGCGCGTGCGCGCGTCAGCGAAACGGGAGAGGAGAGGAGAGGAGACAAGGCTGATGAGGCACGCAGGTGCGAAACGAGATTGCTGTGTTGAAGCGCATCTCAATGGGTCACCAGAACATCCTCACACTGGTCGATTACTTTGAGACCATGAACAACTGTATGCCTCTTCTCTCCCAGCTTTCTCTTTCACTCCGCGCGCGACGAGAGCTAGCTGCGACCCCACGACAACGAGGAGCTCGAACGGTATATTCTTTTTAATGGAGTTCATACAAATAGCTAAAGACTATGTTATGATATGACAGTGTATCTGGTCACTGATTTAGCGCTCGGCGGTGAGCTATTCGATCGTATCTGCCGCCAGGGTTCCTACTTCGAATCAGATACGAGCGATCTCATCCGCGCAACGCTGAGCGCAGTTGCATATCTTCACGATCACGGGATCGTACACCGAGGCACGACACCCATACCCCGCCATATACAAAACTAACAAGAAAATACATACAGACCTCAAACCAGAGAACCTCCTCTTCCGCACCCCGGAAAACCATGCAGAGCTCCTCATCGCAGACTTTGGCCTCTCGCGCATCATTGACGAAGAGCAATTCCATGTCCTAACCACCACCTGCGGGACTCCAGGATACATGGCGCCGGAAATCTTCAAAAAGACCGGCCATGGGAAACCAGTGTACCACCCCACCCTCCTCCTCTTTCCTCCATATTTTGCTTAAAAAAAACAGTGACATATGGGCAATCGGTGTAATAACGTACTTTCTCCTCTGTGGTTGCACGCCCTTCGACCGAGACTCGAACATGGAAGAGATGCAAGCAATCCTGAACGCGGACTACAAATTTGACCCGGACTACTGGTCCTCAGTCTCGGACACCGCAAAGGACTTTATCCGCTGCTGCCTCATGGTCGACCCGGAGAAGCGGCTGACCGCGCATCAGGCCCTCGAACACCCCTTCCTGGCTGAAAACCACAAGGGGTTGAAGGAAGACTTACTGCCTACCGTCCGCAAGAATTTCAACGCGAGGAGGAGCCTGCACGCCGCCATCGATGCTGTCAGAGCCGTGCGCAGGTTGAGGGCCGGCGGCACGATGGATGGTGCGCTGAGTATCAGTCCCGAAACGCAGAAGCAGGAGGATGAGAAGAGTACGAGTGTTGGACTTTGGAAGAAGCCGGCGGGTGGATTGATGCGACCTTGATATGGACTGTTTATGGAAACGCTCTAACAAAAAACACACCCTTGTGTTTTTTTATGTGTGGTGGGGGGAAGAGGAAACAGGGGTACGCACATATGGAGTTCTCATTTCTACTTTTTTTCTTTTCTTGAGGGAAGCCTTTTTTAGCGTTATGGGCCATGAAGAATCATATTGCAGCTTCATATCATTTTATGAAGATGCTAGCGGTATTTGCAAGATCGTGGTATTTTGTGTGATCCTAGAGGACACAGCTGCTCGTATAATACGAGCCACGCTTGTGTATATAACTACTCTTTGAGGGCCCCATTTTCGGGCTCATTTTCAAAAACCTCAATTTTACCAATCTCCATGAATAAACAATAAACGCAACAATGAGAGACGACATGGACTAGGAAGCAATTTGGGACGGCCTGGACAACGAAAAAAAACTATCTTGATGGCAAGACATATGCTTGTAAGGGCTATATAAAACAAACTGGGCTACGTCTATTCGATGTAGCTGGGATAAGAGGTAGGCCACGCTTGTTCTTACGGTTTTTGCGGACGGTATACCCTGCATGAAACCCGATGTATTCTTTAAGGGTACCGCAGATGAAAGCAAGCAAGAATTCTACTAAGGCCAAGACGAAAGCACTACGATTCACGTGTGGATGTATACTTCAATGCAAAAGGCTTTTTGCAACGAGGCACCACGCCGAAGTACATGTAGAGTAGCGAGACAAAAGTGAGGGAACGCTTGATAACCTGCAACTCAGTCAATGCCCTTTGTACTGTGTCGATTCAACTGGTGCTTTTGGTCAAAATTCAATAGAAACCAAACAAATGATGTTAATGAGCTGCTTCTATCTTTTTGGGATCGAGTTCAGCATTGTTGCTATTGGATGGGTTAATTAGGTTGGTACAGGTATATCGCGCGTTCCCTCACTTTTGTCCCGCTACTGTACAAAAAATTGGCACCTTCTGGAGAATAAGTACCTCTTTGTCGGTCTCATCCCTTGGTATAATTGCCTTAGATGCCGCAAAATTCCATCGTACTACCCGTGTAGAGGAGATACTTCGAAGCCACTCCGTTCTCCCTTCTCTCATCCCGGTGGCTGTACCGGTTTTATTCAAGTGTGAACTAGCCTTTCAAGGCTATTCTTAAGAATGTACTAGATAAGACCATGGATGACCTGGACTGCGCATACTAGACGGTATTTCAGATTCTGCTATTGGTAGACGGAGGGTTTTGATGACCGAGGCCGTAGGTGAGGCCTGGGAGCGAGCGTAGCAAAGCTCACATTCTAGATCTGCCAAGTCCCACAGTGAGTAAGCAGGGATTATCCGCGAAGCGACGAATTACAGCCGTCTTATTCCGTTTTTTAAAGACCCCAGATTCCACTTCATCTCAAAACCGTACATCTCACCTCCACAGCCGCAGCCACAACACACCCGCCTCAGTCTCGGGCAAACCTCATCACAGGCTACATTCCCCACTTTCACGCATAGAGGCAAGCAATAATGGGCGCAGCTACTGGACCCGGAAAGACTCCCGGAGTGTAATGCTGCCCCCCTTCGCTTTTTCCTCGCGCATAGCCAAACATCCCATTGACATTGCGTGGCATAGGTACATGGGATGGTGGGGTAACATCGGCTCGCTCCCACAGAAGGGTGTCACCACCTACGCCTTGTCTTCCAACCGCCAGCGACCTCTCGCTGGCACTGCACACGCCGCAGTGTTCAACACCTGGAGACGATTCAAGGGCTCCGTGCTCTATGTTATCCCTCCTTTTGTGGCATACTACTTCATCATGGATTGGGCTGAGAAGAGGTTTGTTTTCTTTTTCCCTTCAAGTGAGGGCGGATGGGAGTACACGGAAGAGGAGCGAGAACATGGCTGACATCGCCCCCCAGGAACCATTTCTTGAACAGCAAGGAGGGACGTGCTCTGTATGCCAATGAGGAGGAATAAAACAGCGTTTTGTTTGAAGCAAGGCGAAGCAGTGATGGGTTTTCGGAAAGATAGATGGAAGGGAGGATAAAATTGTTTTTGTACAGCATAGTACCCAGTTACCCCCACTGTAGTCAATCCTGCTCCATCCTGTTCCATCCTGTCGTCTTGCTCTATCGTCTCGTGATTCTGAGGTGGCCAGAGAGTGGAGTTGTGGGAAGTGCGGGGATGGAGTCAAAAAATGAACTCAGGTCAGTATGCAAGCTGCTTGTATTGTCTTGTACATCATTTGAACAGCTGCGAGTCCTCCTTCATACTACTGTACTAGCTGATTGCCCAAGATTGATAAATTTGTATAAGTACAAGAGCGAAATGACGAATGTAAGAAGTATAAGTGAAATGACTAAAACCCGAGACGAGTGATGAGCAAGCGACCAGCCGATATTGCAGCTCGCTGAGATGCTGGGCATAAGAAATATCACTGCCAGTGCACTTAAAATCAATTGCCATCAAAATGTCAGAGATTTTGTTATTGATAGCTTGAGAAATTGTCTGGTGTAATCTGGTGGCCTAAAGATTTTCAACCAACTACTGACTCTCACGAACCCCACCTCCGAGTGACAGATGACAGTACAGGCCTCAGATAACACTCAAGTCGGCACCAAAATTCGGGTGACAGATGACATTCTCATCCCAACCTCATCTGTCGGTACAGTACCCCGCAATTACCCTGCATCCAAAGCATAAAGTGAGTGATTAACAATGATTGATACGATCAAAACCCGGAGTTTTTGCCAAGCAGGAATCGATACCAACGATTGGACCTGGCACCTAGGCGCCTTACTTTGCGTATGCATGCCCTACGAGTTGCAGATGGAGGAAGAGCTATATTGGGATATGCTCGGAGGGACCGCCGACGGGGATCATCGAAGCACGGGGAGAAGGTTCCATTGGCAACAAAGACCACGAAGATTTACACGCACTGCCGTAGTGAAGACCTATATCGGGAGTTCGGGAGATATTGTTCTGCATACGAGCCCATTGGTTGATCTACACCAATTGAGTACGACCAGCACGGCGGCTTGTGTATCCTACTCTAGAAAGGCCTTCGACTCGACGACTAGGTTGAATCGGTAAGTCTCCATCATAGAAGGGCTTGGAGAGTGGCTTACATATCGGATGCTAATGCGGGCGACTTCCTAAGGGATATCTTCACGATATGGCAATGATATACGGTCACGCCAAAGTTGCGTCAACAACATCCTCAAATCCAATTGCTCCTCCTTCCACACAAAACAGGGAATCACACCGAAATCTTACACCCTAGTTCCAACTAGTCTCTGGGGGAGGGTTTTTTTACATGGAGGCGTTGTTCTAGCACAAACTCCCGGGATTTGACCAACGAGACTACCAAAGTAGGTAAAGGTACGATACGTCAAAACCCAACACTCCCGATCTCTTCCCTGGCGTGCATACAGATCTTTACAGGTGGATATTTCCTGACGATCCCGAAAATAGATCGATATCGAGGGGATTGCAATTAGTAGTCCCACCGGAAGTCTCGGGACGGGTCTAGAGGTTATTTGCACTATGATCTCCCCCCGTTTCTGACCTTCTACTTCCATCCATTCTCTCGCATAAACCCTTTTCCGCAGGGGGTTTCTTCGATTGGAAATGCTTAAGCAAATTTGTTACCACAAATATGGCGCGTCCAGAGCTTTGCGTGCGGTTGCGATGACTTCTCTTATCTAATGTCACTGGTGGAGTCTAGGAATACCTTATTTCGTATTAGATACCTAATGAAGTGGCTTTTGTGGCTTATTGTCAGGAAATATTTGTCATGAGAGCCTAGAAGACTCGAAGAATCTTGTCAAGGCTGTTACATGGTAGCATGTTCTGGTTCTACATTTCAGGCACGGTTGACGGACATGAGCTTGTCTACAACACCAAAATGGGGGTTTGTAGCGAGGTGCAGAGTTGGATAAGCAGGGCAATGCTACACCTCCTCGACACGAAGCATGCCAGCACGTCGGTATGTCATTTGCCTTGAACAAGGTGTTATTTACCAACATTCCCAGGTGTCCGGACGACAGGACTATTACGTCAACTGCGGTAGGAGCCAGTTGTGACGCTCGGTTCGAAGAAAGGCCAACACGCGTCTAATGAAGGCAAGGTCGAAGTTCATGCGGGCTGATGCTACTTGGACGAGGGGTGTGGTTCTAGAGTAACTGTTTCATGTTCCTGTGGTCTGGCATATGTATAGGCATGGGAATTTGCTGATGCAGGTACCCTTAAGCCAGATGTCGGCAGAGATTTCCATAGTCTTGAATGTGGTGGCGGTCTGACTTGATGGTCTGACGATCTCCGTGACAGCAGTCAACCCCCTAAGGCTTCATCACTCCGCCCTGGAACTGCAATCCAATTTCCATAGCAGTGTCCGTAATCCAATAGATTCATCCCGCCCCCAGATTCCTCCTCTGCAAAGTTGAGTTGTCCCCATCCCTCTAGGTTTAATGCAGTCAGTGCCGTACGTTTTTCCGGGTGTTCCCCTTACCTTTCTCCTATCATCCTATGGTTGTGCTTCATTCTAGAGCTGATGGGAGAAAAAAAGCCCTAGGCCATGGGCACAGCAGCAAAGGCGTGTTTCATCCTTATTGATGATGTTGATGTGGCACGGTGTAAAAAAATCTTCGTGGCTCCTTTGCTTCCGTAGCGAGGGTATGCACGGAGATATATCTAGATGAGATTAGCGGAACGGTGAACGGTAACGAAGGTGGGGTGCGGGATTCTAAGGAATTAAACATGCCGATTGGGAATATCGTGGGGGACTGACATCTTGTTGCTCGGGGTCTGTCCCTGCTGCAGTTCGTGGTCAGAGCTTTTTTTTTTGTGCTCACCCGCACTGTACCTGCGTACGTAGCTCATGGGACTTCGTTTTCCATGCAAGCTGTGCGAGTGCTGCATAATGATTTAGTGTCAAGCTTCCACCCACAGCCGAGGTTCCACAGAATCTAGATCTACCCAATCCCAAACGGGTGGCTTCAGGAACCAGTTCTGTATTTGGAATTCATGGGGTATCAATCACGCGGGGGTTTGCGGTTTGGGGGTGGAGGGTCTTTTACAAGGGCCCACAGAATATTAAGTCCCCCCCCGGCCGAGGTTCGAAGTTCCATGATATCATCGCCTATCACCAACCACCGCTCCGGACAATATAGGGCAATCTGGCATGGATATTTGATGGGGAATCGTACAGGTACAGAATAATGGGCTGATGGCTAACGCGTTATGTGTGCTGTATGGGAAGACTTGAAACACAGTTAGATACAGTACGGCAATAATAACCAAAAAAAAAGAGAAGGCCGGTAATTGTCGGTCGGTTGGGTCGGTGTGGTTCTATCTATCGTCAGGCACCACCTCCACCATGATGCATATAGAGAACTGAGAGCAGAACGGCAGATAAAATAATATTTCCCCAGCGCTTCGTTCCCCGGGTCTTACTTAGGTGCAGTACAGTACAGTACCTTTCACAAGGCAAAAGCGCTCGCTATTTTGCCTTGCCTTATAGTAGTTTTCTGTGTGGTGGCCTATTCCCCCATTGCATTTGTTCAGTCAGAGCCATTGAAACAGCATTGATGAGTGTGGTTTTTTTTTTTGCTTCCCACGTGGGGTTCATGTGATGTGTGGTGTGTTATGCAGGGTTTCTCCCGGTGAGGTGAATCAGTGGGATCGAAGCACGGGGTGGAAGGTTCCAATTGTGCTCCCTGGAGCCCCGGAGATGTACAATTTCTTGCGGAACGTTGCAACTTGCTGTTCTATATCGGGAGTCTCGGGGAACGGCTTCAGTAGCGTTGCATAAATTGTGCGTCGTGGGGAAATATGGGTAAGTAATGGGTAATCTACTATACCAGGACCAGATGGTGGTGGTGGTGGTGGTGGTGGTGGTGGTTGAGCTAGAAGGTACAGGAACCCAGCGAGTCATGCCGTACCGGTACTCTAGCTTTCACGATGAGGAAGGATGGATGAAGGGATGAGGGATGGGGATGGGGATGCCCGGGTTAAACCTGCCCCAGAAGGAAATAGGCTTGAATTGTTTACCAGATCCAAACGGAAGTTTTACCAATAAAATAATCTCCCCGCGAAAAGGGTGTCGTTGGTACATGGCTGTGGGCTTGTATACAACTCGAGGCGAGTTAGCACGAAAAAAATCTTATCTCAGATTTCGGGGCGAGGTGCAGGTTGATGGATAACGTCGTTCGTTCGTCCGTGTCGTGTCGCGTCGTGTCGTTTCCTTCAATCTGCAACGAAACGAAGATAACGTGCCCTCTGTTTCTTCTGTATGTCTTAGAAAGCTGCATTGCTCCGCCACAGTATACATATCGCGCAAGACGTGCTCTCCCTCAATCCGTCTGTCTCTCGCTCATCATCAACATCATCACACGTTAGATCGGATGCCGACGCGATGTTCTATATATATCCGCCTGCGCTATATAGGCGAAGGCCTAGCATCAAACCTTACCCATGCAGCCAGCAGGCAGGCAGTCGAGCGAGTGACGGATGATGGGGTCTCGCCATTTCCGGAGTACCGTTTCTGGGTCGGCAAAAACTTTGGCCGAGCAGCAGTGCGGTGCTTTCGTCTAGACAGTCTAGCCCTACAAACTAATATACAATACCGGTACCTATGTCAGGGACGCATCTCTTTTGGTGGTAGCGGTGATGGTGGGTTTGCTATTTATAACCGCCTAACCTAGGCACGCTTTCGCTCAGGCTTGAATTTCTCCGCCGCCCACGCCCTTGCTTGCATATGAATTGCACTGCTAGGTGCTGGTGCTGTGGAAAAAAGGTGAAACTTGAAGGTGGTGTGTGGTATGTGGGTCTGTCTCCCACCGCATTGAACACAGAAAGAGTAGATATGATACATGCGTGATCGGTGGCGTATGCATCGCTAAGAGGCACTCCAGACCGAATAGCGAGTAGAAATCCCATACTCGAGTCAAAAAGGATCGTATCGCGGTCGGCAAATAATCTGTGGTAAGATTCAAAGCGCCACATGCAGTATTGGGTTAAAACGCGTGAAAAAAAACAGCCTGGGATATCAAAGAAACAACAAGCACTCAGAAGGCAGCGCTTTGAACTTTGGTGGTCAAGCACGGCAAAACCCCATCATCTTCCCAGAAAGATACCGGGGTACTTGATTGCCTGACCTGACCCCGAGTGCATGCCCTCCCCAGACCAGAACATCGTCATCCGACGGTCCAAATTATCAAATTGTCGCCGGACTTTCGTGGTATACTTAGTACCAAAGTACCGTAGGCCCTTCTTAAGTTACATATGTACAACAGTCAAGGCAAAGATACCCCTCCACACCTCACCCAAGCCTCGTCGTCATAGGCCCCATACGCGAGAGAAGAAAAAACAATTCACAGCTTCCAAACATTTTTCTCAACGTCTTCTTTGGGCAGACCAGGTGACTGATAGATAATGTATAGTACAGCATCTAGTTTCTATATATATTCACCATGTGTTGCTGCGGTATTGTGATTATCCAGCCAATGTAGTAGTAGCAATATAGTACTTAGGGCTTCACTAACCGTCGCTTGGATGCAATGGTTGAATAGAACTAAATTCACCCCACACACAACGACAGAGAGTGATGCATCGTGACAAGTGAACAAGGGAGAGAGTTTTTAAATCATTTGAAATAAAAATTGTTTTTATCTGCCGCGCGAGCTATCTAGGTACTAAGGAACCCCCGCAGATGAAGAATAGACCCAGCTTCATGCTGTACCATACCGGCAAACAATACAATCCGCTGCCGCTGTTGTAATCTATATACACAGGTAGGAGAGGAAGGAAAAACATTATGAAATAGCCATTAGAAGAGAGAAGCAAACCTATAAGTCCCATACCAATAAAGTCCTATATCAATAAAGTCCCGTACCAACAAGAAAACCACGAAACCAAGTACCCAACTCGTCATATTAACCCGAAATCCCATCATATACTCCAATGATAATGCCGCTCGCAAAGAAATCGTTAAATGCTAAAAATAAGAATGAAAGAAACCCTCATCTGTGTCGCAGTTCGAAGCATGCGAGCCTTACCTCAAAGCTCTCCACCTTCCTTATGACCCGTGGTGTTCGGACAAGCCAAGGGAACCCTGAACAATGCTAAAAATAAGACCCGAATGGTCGGATCTTGCACGATGCGATTGCGAGGGTAGGAGGCAACGTCCAACCATCACTCCACCATCCCAAAATAAACATAGCTTCGTAAAAGTGAAAAAAAGTCGTGATCGATCTCATTGAAAGCCCAAAGAAAGATACCCGAAGATAAAAATCGCTAAAACTCCAGGATGAAAATGACCGACTGTAGGAAAAAAGAGTGTCATCAAAATGCATTTACATTTCACGGTCGTACATTGGAACGTCGCCAGGCAGTTGCGGCTGTCCATAAACTCTAGAATGTCATGTCAGCTCAGAACAGACAATACACTCGGATAGCTACATACTTTCCAAGGTCTTTGTTTTCTACAAAGAACTGATAAAGCTCCGGTCCCCAATTCATGGAATTGTCACACACCACTTCACTGCCTCGGGATTGGTGATGGGACTGGTGGTGAACTTCTTCGCCGTAGCAGCGCTGCGGATTATACCTCTCATAGTAAAGCCTGGACTGCTGCTGCTGCTGCTGCTGCTGGTTCGGCCATTGCATTGGACCCTGAGGGAACATGTCTAGCGAGTCTAGTACTGTGGGCGGCGTAGGCGGGTGGTTGGAAGCGGAGCCGATCGAGCCGGTAGGCTGAAGGAGGTTGGGATCGATATAGGCCGCGGTAGAGGGCGAATGGACATGCATGGTTGTTGGAATGCTGGTAATATTGACATCTGTGACATTAGTATAACCACCATATTTTGCAACCTTCCGGTGATTCCTTTGCAGAGCAGCTGCATGCTGCTGCTGTGGAGTAATTTCGCACCCAACATTCCAGAACGCTCCCACCGGCTCTCCAGCTGCGCTCTGCGGGGAAGACTGCCGTGAAGTCGGGCTGCCTGGGCAAGTTCTGGAACTTGAAGAATCGAGCATTTGCGTATCGCTGTCGTAGTTTGCGATCTCTTCATTTGATATCCTGTTGTCCACTCTCGCCTGCTGGCTGATGATATAATTCAAAGCTCGTCCGGATTTTCCATTTGCAACCTTTTCAGAGGCCCAATCAACTCCTTCGACCATGGGAAGGTCACCGCCCTGGGCATCCATAAGTTGCTTGAAGATGATAATAGTGGCCTTCTTGAGAGTAAGATTTTCGCTTTGAAGGGCGTCGGCGACACTGTAATATCCGTAAGCCCTATTCTGCGGACGCGGCGGCCCAAGAAAGAACTTACGCTGGGGATATCATTTTGTGCTGAGGAGGTTTTCGGTCGGTGTAGATGCACATAACATCTGCAGAAACGCATTTGGCGCATTGTTCTTTGCCGTCGCACTGTGACAATTTGTGTCAGTTACTGCAATGCGCTGTTGTCACACCAGGAAGAATTTACCTTTCCCTTCTTCAACCGACAGCGATCACAAGCTCTTGCCACTCTCTTGCGAGGAGCGTCTTTGGAAATCGGACTGCTCTCTTTGGTAATCTTATTGTGGTGCATCATGACTGTGGTTGTCCAATGGGAAGCAAGTTCGAAGCTATGTCTGTGGGTGGTTTTTTGAGATTGTTGTCGAGGTGTGTTTGTGTGTGCTATGTCGTCGAAGTCTTCTAGAGGGAGGAATTGTCTGAGCTTGGAATTGGTTTTTGTTTGTCTTCGGCCTACAAGAGAGAGAAAAATCCATTGTCAAACAAAATCAAACAGCACAGGTAACGAGCGTGCCTACCTTCCTGTTGAATTCAAGATGCAATGATGCAAATTGTAGGAGCGAGCGAGCGAGCAAATAGATTAACGAGTGTTTGTAACGAATGGACTCAGTAAAAATTACTGCGGAACTGAAGCCGTAACGAGTGCGGATGGAAGAGAAGAAAGAGGAGCTGTCGTGAAGGAGCGAAGGGTGCTCTTATTAACGAACGAGCTATGCTATACTCTGACTGCGCATCGATCCCCATACTTAGCACTTACCGAGTGGAGCGCCTGTGACGTCTGAAATGGCGCTTACCAGTTCGACACCATGTCAAATGGCTATGCCGAATTAGTAGCGGGTCCATTTTGCTCTTCTGAAGAGACAAATATGTACCTGCACAACGAATGAACGATTGGAGGGATGGAGAATTCGTCAGTTACCACACCACCCCATATGCTGCTCTCCTGCTGCTCCTTGCACTGCCCACAACCCGTTTCCCCTTCTCTCTAGATCGTAGGAGGATGTATAACGGTGTTTGGCGTTTCTTACTTGCTTGATAGCTACGTAGCTAGCTGTATGCCCCTCACTGTACATAAACTGGACAGGCACCAGGTATCACAGACGAGTGGTTGAAGCCCAGTTGAAAATAATGTTAATAATAACAACCCTATCGGCTTCCACAGCGAGCTGTGGAGTACTCTCTGTGCAAAGATTCCTGCTACTGGCAAAAGTATGTAACTTTGAACCAATCCCTGATCCCTTCCATTCCATCGCGTTGGCGTGGAATAAACAGCTTCTAGCTTCGCCCAGGTACATCGTACCTGTTTAATGCTGCTGCTGCTTGTCGCTGAAAGCTGCAATATACAATATAATGAAACAGAATCATCGTATGATGGCTTAAATTTACAGCAGCTGGAAACGCATTCCACTGGTATTGGGCCACTAGCTACGAAGAACTTGGGTACTTATTTTGGGAATTCCAGGTACTTCACGGGACATCGCGTCAAACGACAGGCGAAACTTTATCGCAGTGCGACGCAGGTACTCAGGCAGATGGACAGCCCGCATAGATCGCACAGTTACCCCTCCGGCATGTCGAACCGGCTATTGCTTGTTAAGACCCGAATGGCTGCCCCGCAGACTTCCCATCGTGGCCGCTGCCGCTGCCGTGGGCTGTGTCGACTGTTGCTTACTCTATATGCTATTTTTTACTCAGTAGCGTTACACGTCTAACCACGGACCGCAACCCCATGAGCCTCTCTTCACATCATCACTGAATCGAGAGAACTACCATGTCCCGAACTTCCAGGGAAGTTGCCACCTCCGACGTTCGCTTGCGGGCCTCGGAAGCAACAGTTGCATTAGAGTCGGGTGATATTAGGGTAAGTATGTGGTCATTCATTTTCTGACGTTGAAGAGTGTTGTTTCGCGTGCGCGGGGGTTGTTACGCATGGGGTAAATATTGATACTGAAACTGCACATTGATTGTTCAAATGCCTATATACGATCCTTGTTTGCAGCTCGTGGCAGAGAGCAAACACTCATGTTGCAAATAGCTGATTGATGGCAGCTTGTCATTAACATGTAGGGGATTTAAGACGTTGAATACCCGAATGCCACTGTTGGACTAGGAATGGGCCCGATGACGCAGCTATCAACATGTTTCGACTGAGCAGATGGATATTGGCTCACGATAGTTCTCATTGTGGCCATGCCCTCAACGGAGAATTCGGATATATCTCGAGGCTGTCGGAGCTCATAATCCCATAAAAAAACCCCAGGCCATCTGGTCCATTTGACTGGCCAAGGCAAAGCCCACCATCCCGACAGAGTAGTGTTTGTAGCCAGTGATCGTCAAACACCTTTGAGACTACTCAGATCTTTTTTGGGTGTATTTTGGAGCCTTCTCTACATGCATGTTCTTGCACGTTCTCAAGCAAAGGTGTTGTCCTCTTGGTTGTCCTCTTGACCAATAGACACTTGCATAAGTAAATATAAAACTACTGAGGCGAAGTTATCTCCTGCTTTCTAGGTGCACCTCATGTCGAATGCAGAATGCAGAAACTGAAACACTGGCTGCAAATGTGCCTCGAGGCTTGATGCACTGGCCATAAACTACCGAATGTTGATATGCGGACGGGTTAGGGTTGTTAGTTAACCTCTAGCATTCAGAGAGGAGTGGTTTGCGAATTCGATGTACATGTTTTAACAATTTAGTTGAGTTGAAAGAATTGAGACTACAAACATACAGTTGACATCTACTGTTTGCGGGCAGTTCATCTCATATTCATCATCTGTGTAACGTATTCCGTGACCGTGGGACATCCGCCCCCGCCGTTACTCGGTAATGTAGTCCCCGCAAAACGGTTCCACTAACTCACAACTACACCTCGCCCACCCACTCACATCCCCACCTCCACACACTTACCATCTTCTCACCGCACCCCATACCTCCGATACCTGCCATAACTTCTTCCTTTCCTCTTTTTCTTCTTCGTCCAAAAATAAAATTGCCCCCAGCCGCTCAATTCACAGCTGCATATCTACCGGTAGTTCCTACCAAGGTAGATAACTAAACACTTGACGAAAGTTTGTGCGACATCCAACATCGTAATGTCAAGGGAGCTAGAATCGGATGCCTTGATGCCAAACTTTGGTGTCTAGGTGTTGAGGTGAAGAATAACTCTGAATAAGGGGAGAAGTTTGGACTACAATGTTGCCGGCCCGCTATTGGGCCTTTGGTTTGAAATCGGCTGCTACTAGTTAGTTCCGCTGCCATGAGCTACCATAACAGCCGGCTCACCGCAGACGTTCACGATAGTGTCGGACGCTGGTACGCCACACTCCGAGACTACGTTCATGATACCGCAATAGGCGCTGACAGCCCTAGGGAGGATCAATATGGGCAGCTATCGCATTCAATTGCACTACAAAAAAGGCCGTATGTACAACAAAATGTTATTTACACCTAGTTCACTAACGAATAGATCTCTCAACAACGGATAATACAGTCAATGCTATCCGTACGTGTTAAGGTATGACCATCTGCTCCGTAGTAATCAAGGGCTTCGTCGATATTGGCCTGGAGCGGCTTCAACGCTCTACCCCAACAATACTGCCGCCCAATTGAATCATGTCCCCTCCAGCTTCTTGCACACCCTCTTCTCAGTCTTGTTGGAGAGCGTAGTGCTGGAGGAGCTTCCTCTTCGAGATGCAACATAGAGCAAAGTTTTGAATTCTCCCAGCGTGAACCTAAACCCACTCGCTGCGCCCTTCACAAGTTGTAACCCCGCCTCTTGGGTCTAAGTATTGCTGGGGACCACACTTAGCATCGCGCAAAATCCCGAGTAGTAGGATTTGTCGTCGTTTCAACGAATAAGGCCAGTGTCGTGGGTCAGGGGGAGTATGATGTGAAGCACGACCCCTCAAGAAGTGCGCACGAAGTGGATGAGGTGCTCTTCCATCCGAAAATGTCACCATAGGGCGAGGTGTGTGGGTGGATGGAGAGAGAGGCCATCGTTAAGACACCAGCATGGAAGTGGAGAATTGTGGAAGGGTTCTCTTTGTTCAAGGCGTGTAGGTTGACGCTAACTAACGTCCATTTCTAGAAGGATTAGCAGGAAGAATCGCTGTTGAGGACTGGTACCTTTAGGCCCTTAACAAGCGCGGATTGGCTAGATAGGCACGCAGATGCGATGAATATTGATGATATGGGAATTAAAGGTTCTCATCCCAGACTTTCAATTTTTTGCTTGCGCCGTGAAAGCTTGCGAGCGACTTTCGAGAGACAAAAGTTTGATTTACGGGAGCAGTAGTAACTTAAGACTAGGACCGAAAATCCCAAGCAGGATTATACTGGAAAGGGAAGAGGGTTAGCCGGGACAGGAAGCCGCAACTACCTGGTAGCTACCCTTACAACGTATGATACACCAAACAATTGAGCGGGGTAGCTGTCCACATCCAACACACCCACAAACAGACCTACAAACATCGTCACTCAAAGACATCGCCCTCATAATCTTCCAATGCCTTCCGACGGTGCTCGTCAGCCGTCTCCGGCAGCTTTTGCTAGCTTATCTTCGCGCCCAAGTACCGGCAGCCTTCGGACTGCTCCCCCGCCGTCACCGCGTTCGCCCTCTCGTCACCTATCTATATCTCAGCATTCAATGGCAGACCTTCTCTCAACGCCCCCGTTGCCGAAACAAGAGGGCGCAATTCCCAGGGACTGGAGATCTGTCTCTGCGGGAGAGCTTGTCGACCAACAGGTGCTGCGGTTTGTGGAATTGGATACCCCCGTCGAATCGGCTTGCCAGGTAAGACCTGCATCTTTCTTTAAATAATCCGGCATAGAGTTGCGAGGCGCAGCACTTTCTATGCATCAGATGTGATCGCATTTGTATGCTCCATTTAGGACCTGGTTCGCAAGGGATATTATCTTAGGGCTGACCAAAGGGATGACGTAGATGCTCATTGATTACGGCTTGTCATCTCTGCCTATTCGCACATCTCCCGACGATGAAAGCGTATGCGGAACCTTTGACTACACAGATCTGAATGCATTTTTACTGCTAATAATGGGACTTTATCAACCTGAGGAAGACGATAACTTGTCCTCGTTTGAAGAGCTGGCAAGGAAAGCTCGTGCAGGTGGTTCGATTCCTGTCAAGCTCGTAAAGGACCTTGGAAAAAAAGGACCTTTCGTTACAGTACCGGAATCGGCACCTCTGTCCAAAGTTGTCGAGGTCCTCGGGAGTGGGGTCCACCGTATCGCTGTTGTGCGTGAGGGAACAAATCGAGTTGTTGGAATGATAAGCCAGCTCCGTTTGATTCGATTCTTCTGGGAATATGGTAGATGCTTCCCTAGTATCGAAGCTCTGTATCCATGCAGTTTACGGGATTTGAACATTGGTTCCACTGCGGTCATATCCATAAAGTAAATCTCCAGCATTCCTAGATTCTATTTCAAAGAGGCGGGCAGTGGATAGTTGGACTTCGCTTTGACATGTGTGATTTGTGCAGAACAAACGCTAATTGGTCATAGTGGTGACAAGAAGGTACTGGATGCGCTCGAAGTGATGAACTCGGAAGGCGTTTCATCGTTGGCAGTAGTCGATAGTCAATACAATGTCGTAGGAAATATATCAACAACCGACGTGAAGGTATGCTCCGAGGCTTCAGTATTAGATGACGCACTGATGGAGTTGAATCTAGTACCTTACTAGATCCAGTTCTATTCCTCTATTGAAGAGCACATGCTTCCACTTTCTCTCAGTAATCTTGACCGATAGAGGTTTGAATGATGGCAAGGACTCGTATCCAGTCTTTCATGTCAATCCTCAATCTTCACTAGCACATACAGTTGCCAAAATTGTTGCTACACAGGCACACAGGTGGGACCCCTTAATTTTGTTTACTGCTGTTACTTGGTTAATCATGTTACTTGCAGGATGTGGGTAGTGGAAACACCGAGCCCAGCATCGACTGCTCCTCCAACTCCCACACTTCCGCACGCGGCCTCACCACCCCCAATCAGTCATTCTCCAGGTTTTTCTGGTTCAACCTTTTCGCCTCCTGGAACATCCAGTCTTAGTGGCATTCCGGGTATCAGAATGAGTGGTAGACTCACTGGAGTTGTTTCCCTTACCGACATCCTTCATCTCTTTGCCAAAAGTGCAGGGTTGGCGCCCGAGGACCCCAGTGAAGCGAGACGACAGAGACGCCGGAGTTCATCTAGTTCTATGAGAGCTAGCTTTGATCAGGGTCGAGGTTCCCTAGACTTGCGTGAATTGCGTGAGCAACGTGGGTCTTTTGAGATTCGCAGGTAATATGTCTATTGCAGGCAGCTGTTTTACATAGTATCGAAGCTTGTTTAGCTATGGGTGTACCGGGCTGTTCCTTTTGTAATATATTTCGTTGGTGTGCCGGTTCTTGTCTTCCTCCTTTTTTTCTTATTGAATTTGCTGTTCTCTAGGAATAAAATTGCCGTCAGGAGACGCAATTGTCTCGTTGAATTTATGTTTTAAAATGAAAAACAAGGTATTACTAGAGGTGTTGCTTGTGACGCTATATGAATGGAACGTCTCCGGACTGTCAGTAGTAGCCTACATATCTCAGTCCGCTTCGTATACCCTGTGCCAGCACACCTCCCACATCCTTTCCGCCTTTTTCACCGCTAGGATATCCCGTGTGCCTGTAGGGCTGCAGTAAATTTCGACTGCTTTACATACCTAGCAGTAAACCCGCAGGCCTGAGTGATGGATTCAGAAGGTTCCTCAATAGAATATTGGCCCGACTGCCGTTGACTTGCATACAAGTCAGGTACCTTTTACCTTTTTTGAGCCAGGTGTTGACCTGCTGTTCTCTCCTCACAATCTCTTGTATCATTAGATCTCAAGCGACCGTACAATCACTAGCATTGGGCATGAGAAAAGCAGGCTCTGCACCGTTTGGATGATATGGAGGAAGGCGTTGAATCAATGAAACCTGATTCTCAACCACCACGGGCAAAGCGAACGCATGGTGAGAATGATGCTGCTGGGGCGTGCTTGAAGAAGGATGGCCAGGGGTGGTATATGTACATACCCATAGATGAACTATGCCCGTTCGCGAAGTAGAAATCCGGTATGTGAACTCACCAAAGTACTAAGAATCAGTGGAGATTTAACCCTGCCAGGCATGCTACGGAAAGATATTACTCCTTCTCTAGCTCTAGGACGACGTAACACCTATAATACTCGGTATCACAGCTGAGAATGAGCTTCAATCCGTCGGACAGATGAATCAAGAGTCACACTCGACATGTGAAGTGATACGCAGCGGCAGCGATTGATTCATGCTGCATTCGAGGGAGGTTATTGAGCCAGTTATCATATCCACTCCTGTAACTTGTAATGACTTTAATGGGTATGGGTTCGCATAAATTGGTCAGTTCGTGAACCAGTTCGCGAACTGGCGGGTTCGCCAATGGGTCGGAATATATGTAGTAGTATGGGTAATGATGACGGGCATACAATCGTATTTATCGATTTTGAGCTGGTGGGCGTAAGGAGGGAGTGTGTTGACACTTATTGCTGCTGATGTTTCTGTTACCGAAGTGCTGGTACAGTGATACTCGATATAGCCACGAAAATGCCGAGTGGGTTCGCTTCCAACACTAAACACTAGTGAGTCTTTAGTATAATGGAGAGTTTGGAACTGGCAATACCACGGAGTTTCAGTGCCGGTTGACGAACCTCGAGAGACTCTAGTTACTATTCGTGCTGCGTCTGCAAGGCGCTCAGAACCCTTACGTGGAAGTTCTTCTTGAGTACTAGCTGGTGAGAGCAGCGGCCATATATATAGTGATGCAGCTACCAGTAACATGATCATCTCGAGTTGACCGTAATACGTATTAATCGGCTGTCCACAGACAATTTGCTGCACGAACACATGTACCCGAATGACGCTGCGTGAAGTTCCCGAAACTCGGATGGCATAAGCAAAATTTGGTGAAACCTAACGAACTTCTTTGACGCTAAGTCAACGACAACCCTCAACCCACCACCACCGCTCGCATCCACAATGATCCTCAGAAGAACCCTGATACGAGGGAGTGCGCAGCAACTCCCCATACTGACTTATAGAACACAAACTAATAGCCTCCGTTTTCTCCAGGCCAATTGACCTTCCCTCCGTCCCGATGCGCCGTTCGAGCCCTCACCACCGACCTCTCCCAGGGAAAGCACCTCCCGGAGTCCCCCAGCATCTCCGAAAGCCCAATGTCCCTTAAAGACCAATTTGAATACTTCAAAACCTTCAGTGCATCGTCTCCCCCCGCCCGTCCTGCGTCCCCCCAGCACTGACAACCACCAGAAAAAACAACAGGAAAACTCGGTGCCCGCATCGGCCACCACTACCAAGCCAACCGGCTCGTCAATAACCCCCCGCAGCCAAAGGACGTAACCCTCGAGCTCCTTCTCGCGGCCGGCGCACACCTCGGTCACTCCACATCGCTATGGAACCCTTCGAACCAACGCTACATCTTCGGAATCCGCCAGGGAATCCACATCATCTCCCTCGAGCAGACTGCGGCGCACCTACGGCGCGCGGCAAAGGTCGTGGAGGGCGTGGTATACAACGGTGGTTTGGTGCTATTCGTTGGTTCGCGCCCGGGACAGGATCGGAGTGTGGTGGAGGCGGCGCGGATGTCGGGAGGCTGCCATCTGTTTGAGAAGTGGGTACCGGGGACGATCACGAATGGGAAGATGATTGTGGGACATGGCGCGGTGGTAGAAATGGATAATGCGGATAGGGTGAATCCCCAGGGGCCGATTGAGAATGCGGATCCGTTGAAGCCGGATTTGGTCGTGTGTTTGAATCCGCTTGAGAACTATATTTTGCTGCATGAGTGTGGGTTATATGGTATCCCGACAATTGGGATTGTGGATACGGATGTGAATCCTACTTGGGTCACGTATCCTATTCCTGCGAATGATGACAGGTTGGTGGTGGTTCCGGGTCTGGGTTTGCTGGTGGCTAATGATGCGGAATTACAGCTTGCGGTGTGTACAGCTTATTGCAGGGGTCCTTGGACGGGCTGGAGAGAGTGGGAGACTGGGAAGAATCCAGAGAGCCCAGATGGAGGAGATGTACCGCGAGGAGGATAGGTAAATATCGTGGCTTTTTAGGGAAAAAAGGATAGACAAAAAACTTGGTGGGTTTCGGTAACTTGTATTTGTACATACCAGCACAAACGGTCGTTATTATGTACACTAAATTTCTCTATTTCTTTGCACGATGCCATGAAACTTCTCTATTCCCATACTTTTGTTAGACCTCTCTAATCTACTGTATATATATGCAATAGGTGATGGATATATCCTCCTGCCCTCCTTGGTCGACCATTTCTAGAGCTCTGGTTGTTATTTAATCAACCTCATTGTCGTCTCGACTCTGCGTGGGCGGTTAGCAAATTTAAGCTTCGAATGGGAGAATCAGCACGTACACAAAGAACGTTCCAGCAGAAACTGGCATAGCTCTCATGAGCGTCGGCGTCAATCCTCTCCAAAAGCCCATCATTCCCTCTTTCACCCAAACTTGCTTCATACAATCGATCGCACCCTTATACTTTTGCTCACCAGTCTTCAATGCATCTGTCTGCAGCTTGCTCTTGACGACATCAAGAGGATAGCTTCCAAGCCACAACATCTCTCCCGCAAGACCTCCGTATAGAGCAATCTTCCACGAGGGTATATCCTCCCGCTTCGTATGTCTCATTGCTCGTTTCATCAAGTACTCAAAGGTCAGAAACCACAGCCCATAGGCTTGCGCCTCACGCAATAGCGTTACCCCAGTACCTCTATACAAGCCGTTGCCAACTCCACCAACGGCGATGAGTTTCTTGATACAATCGAGCGGGCCATGATACAGTGCGTTTGCCCCGTGTGGTTGCGTTTGTAGTCGGATACGGACGTGTTCAATGGGCGAGGAAAGGACAGCTGGACAAAAGTCAATCTTTCGTCCTACACACTCAGTCGTGGGGGGGAAACAACATACTGTTTGCGATTCCGGCGGTGGCACCCGCAAGATAGTACTGACTGTAGCTCAGATCAGTACGGTGGGGGTTGAACTTTTTGTTGTATGCCTCGATGCGTCGACGGGCTTCGTGGAATGCGCCGAACTGCACTGAAACGCAGGCGCCGATTCCGATCAATGGCGTGAGGGTCCCCTGTTATGAGTCAGAGATTGTATCGGGCGGCGCCCGCGGCGGCATGAAATATAGTGGGGATGAGATGAATGGATATAATACCTTGTAGAAAGCTAATGCTCCCTCGTGCTTGTAGATCTTGTTTGCTGCATCTAATGCGTTGCTGTACTTGGACGTTGTCTGTAACCGCACCTTGACGATATCTGTGCAATCTCCACAGCGTCATCATGGGGAAGATGTTAGAGACGAACACCGCGATATTGCGGCGGGAAAACTTGCCGAATGGTTGGCCTAAATACGAATCATGCAGTCAATCAATCAGCTGGTAATTCTTCCGAGTGGAGGTGGTTTTTTGTTGTGGGTGGCGGTGATGTGATGGAGGGGTAGGAATCGAATGAGCATCAAGTGTGAAACGTACCAATCAGCACCTGAGCTACTCCTCCCACGGCCCCCGCGAACAGGTCTTTGAGGGTTCGAGACAACCCGCCTGCATCATCGTCATTGATCTTGCCCATAGCGAGTCACACGAACGCGCGGCAGATGGCTGCAACGGGTGCGATGGGGTGCGGATGGTCCGATTTGAAGGGTGGTTGTGGTGGTGGTGTAGGAATGGGGAAGATAGAGTGAGTTGGTTTGGTGGATGTGCAATGCGATGTGCAGGCTCTGTGGCCGATGAGTGCGGATAACAGCAACAGCAAATATCAACCTCACTCTATCTATCGTGTGTGGCGGGCGTGCCATACTTTACATACTATACATGATATTATAGATACGAGCAGCGGAGTCTGATTCAATTGATAAGCATGCCATGATAGTGCGTAGATCAGCCGTACGGAGGACATCAGACGGGGACGACAAAGGAGACTTGGAGCTGCGTTCGTTTCTCCCTCGCGATGCTGTCGAGTATCTTATCAGTCACATCAGGCCAAGAAACCCGACGACATACCAGGTCGAAGCGGTTTGCCAGTCCATCCAGCCAGACACCGCTTTTGTCATGTAGAAGCGTGAACGGTTCGCCATGCGTGCATAGGGAAGGGAATGTACCTTGCAATACCAGCGCATTGCACGTTGGAATGGAATTCACAGACAAAGCCCGCAAGATCTGTACATTCCTTAAAGTGCTCTAATTCCTTCTCCCAAGCTGGACGACCCATCCGGCACGCCACGACACTCGAAGTGAGGGGCTCTGTTTTCTTTTTAGCAGATTGTCGGACAGCTTCTTTATCTCGCAGGGATGCGTGGTAGCGTCATAATTCAAGGAATTGCGGCACGTGAGACCGCGACCGCGTAGGCATGCAGCACCCGCGGGGGTGAACGTTGCTAGTGTGTTTCTGGGCAGGCGGTGCATCACTCGACGGCCAGCCGCATGCGTGCTGTCGAATTTCGGGATCTCGCAGTCAGTACCGCGCGAGGAGAGTCCGGCCAATTGCACGGCAAGACTTGATTAATAGGACAGCGTGTTTGCAGCAAACATTCGTGCTGTGTCGTATCGGCGGCGTCTTATGATTGCTGCCTTGCCAGAAACGACGAGGAAGCTGCCGGTGATCAAGGGAAGAGTACAAACACCAGACATTCCTGATAGCTTGCGGGGTCTGCCACAGCTTTCAATTTCTCGTGCATACTTTGCCTCTCCCCGCTCTGGCGTTGCGGGGTAGTTCTGGGTGATCCGGATCTGCAGACTCCACACACACCTGTGCTGCCAATTCCTTCGTAGCTGTGGTCGGGTTCTAAGCGCGAAGTACTGCTTCGCAGGCCCATCTGGAGACAGTTGAGCAAAGAGCTTCCAATTCAATGAGGTGCAAATCCTCGAGCCCGGCAGCAAATGTGAAGAGAGCTCTTGAGCCGAGGACGCCAACGACCCTTGCATTCCGACGGCTGGCTTGCGGTAACTTGCACTTGCAGGGGTAGGCCGTCGTCTATCTCCGCCTTGCGAGGCCGTACTAAGCGACCAAACATCTGGGCTAGTACTCACTGCACCAGGGCACTACCTGTGCACTTTCTACGTATAAGCAGCTGCAAAACGTCCCCTTGTGTTTGTGTCTAGCAGAGTGCTTGCGCTGCGTTCCGTCCGCCCTCCTTCAGACGACAGCCAGGTAGAGCTCATACCCTAGCACCTTTCCCCGACGAGCACCCCTCCCGTGACCTCCCACTTATAAACCCCCATTTCTTTCGTCGATTCTCCTTCTTCTCTTAACCTCTCACACCGTTCGTTCACATCCCCTTCTCTCCCGCACGTACTTCTCTTTCTTTCTCCCGTACAGATACATCGACACACCAAGTAATACTTCCGATATATATCTAACACCACCGCCAGCATGTCTTATAGTAAGTTTCATCGTCTTTGTTCCTTTTTGGTCGCGTTTGCATATTATCCCGCTGCTTTTCAATGATCCCGCCGCCCTTTTGAATGATCCCACTGTTTTCATTAAGAATATTTACTAACGTCATCTTTTAACAGAACGCGGCTTGCAGTATGAGCCGGACTCTGATTATGAGCCGAGCGCCAATCCCATGATCAAGGACTTTAAGCTCCCGAAGCGTCCTGGTTGGGGTGCAAAGGGAGTTCAGGCCATGGTGCATGTCAATGCCTATCCCGTTACGAAATTCCCAAGTTCCGCTATCCATCAATATGATGTTTGTCTACCCTATCCATCCTGTCTAACAATTACGTTGTAATCCGATACTAACTTGTTTCTATAGTGTTCAATTGGAGCAGATGGATCTAAGCGAGCCCTGATCAAAAAACTCTGGAACCATCCTAAGCTTCAGGAAAAATTCGGCAGGACCAAGGCCACTCTTATCTTTGATGGGAGTAAACTTGCATGGAATATTCACCCTATGCCCTTTGGTGAACAACTCACTTTAACGATCGATCTTGATGAGGGTGGGCGAGGTAAGTTGATCACTTCTCTTTCATATTGTTTAATGATCAGTGTTAACTCTTTGATGTAGAACCAAGACCCGGGAGGCCTGCCCGCGATAACAAGCACCGGATCGTCATTCGCAAGTCGGGCACTGTTCCACTTCAGGTCCTTGATGCCTATTTAAGAGGTCAAACAGATTATGATAATAGCGTTTTGGCCGGAATCAATTTCTTAGATCATCTCGTTCGTGAGACACCGGCTAAGAAGTTTACTGCCATCAAACGTTCGTTTTTCCAGAAATCGGGATGTCGCGAACTGGAAGGTGGAGTTGAGGCTTGGAAGGGAATCTTCCAATCGATTCGCCCTGCTCAAGGAGGCCGCCTAATCATGAACGTGGATATGGCCACCTGTTGCTTCTGGAAGGAAGGAAGTCTGATGGAACTGGCTATGAATCTTGTGAGATTGCGTAAGTAATTCCTGGTTCCTTTAATAATGTTTTCAAGTAACTAATTATTTGTAACAGAAAACATTGAAGTCATGGTCAACGAAATTGCCAGGCAAGGACCCAAGGGCAGGCTTATGAGAGATCTTCGTCGTTTGAAGAAAGTTCAATTCTTCTGCAACCATCGCCTTCGCGACACAGATGGATCTCCCAAGAGAATCTATACCGTCGAAGGCTACGAAGAGGGAAACGCTAGAGACACCAAGTTTTCCTTGAGACGTCGCGCTGCAGATGGATCAGAAACGGCTCAGGAGATTACCGTTGAGAGGTACTATCAAAATACCTACAACATTCGCCTTCGGTTCCCAGGACTTCCTTTGGTTCGCACAAGAAAGAAGGGAGAGTTCTATCCCATGGAACTTTGCTATGTTGCAGAAGCTCAACGCTATCCGTTCAAGTTAAACGAGAGGCAAACAGCGGATATGATCAGATTTACCGTCCAGCGTCCAGCGGAACGAGTTAACCAGATCCGTGGAAATGTTGCACAACTTGCCTGGGACAAGGATCCTCTTCTGCGTGATTATGGGCTACAGGTTAATCCCAATATGTTCAAGACTCAAGCGAGAGTCTTGCCAACTCCGCAGATTCAGTATGGAGTTGGATCTCAAGATGCGAAGTTCACTCCAAAGGATGGTCGTTGGGATCTTCGTGGTAAAAAGTTTGCTAGTTGGGGACCGATTTCTGCAGCCAACAACGGGGGCTTGAAGGCTTGGGGTGTGATGGTCTTTGGATCTCCTCAGAGAATTCCTGAGGCCGGTGTCAAGGCTTTCTTTCGCGAGCTGATCAAAGCCATCACTCAGCATGGCGGACATGTTGTTCATAAAGTATGTTTTCTGATCTCTATCGGCTCAACTTTCACTAACTAAGACTATAGGATCCTCCAATCATGTATGCAGATGCCAGCAAGGCCCCTGGAAACAATCTTTTTGAATTGTACAAAAAGTCCGGCAACAAAGTCAATATGAAGCCGCAGATCTTGTTCATCATCTTGCCGCAAAAGAGCACCCAGCCATACAATGACATCAAGGCTTATTGTGATATTCAACTTGGTGTTCCGTCTCAATGTAAGTGTCAACTTTCTCCTTCATCTTTTGATTGAAGCAGATGGCTAACTTTGTCGCTTCTACAGGCATGCAGGCTAAGCACGTCGAACAGGCCAAAGCTCAGTACTGCTCCAACATCTGTATGAAGATCAATGCCAAGATGGGTGGCTACTCATGCGATCTGGTTCCATCGTTTCATCCTATGGCTGGAAGTACGTCTGGAAGGAGTCTTACGACAATGCTTCTTGGTGCCGATGTTTCTCATGCATCGCCCTCGAACCCTACTGGATCTTATGCTTCGATGGTTGGCTCTACCAACGAACTCGGAACTAGGTTTGCAGCAATTGCCAATACCAATGGTACTCAATCCGAACTCATTTCTGGCAAGAACGTGTTCAAATTTGTCACAACCTTGCTTCGAGCTTTCTACCAGGGCACAAAGAAGAAGCCTGATAGAGTCGTCTACTTCCGCGACGGAGTCTCCGAAGGGCAGTACGAGCAGGTGATCCGTGTCGAGCTTGAGGCTATCAAGCAAGCTTGCACTCAGATGGATCCCAACTATTTTCCTAAGTTCACCGTGGTCATCTGTTCGAAGCGTCATCACTTCCGCTTCTTCCCGATTGACAGGGTTGCCCAGGACCGAAATGCGAATCCCGTGCCAGGAACGGTCATTGAACGGGACATTACTTCCGTCCAGGATTATGACTTTTACTTAAATTCGCATAACGCTATTCAGGGGACTTCTCGCCCAGTTCACTACCAGGTGATCTGGGATGAAAATAATACTCCGGTCGATACCTTGCAAGCGTTGATCTATAACACTTGCTACACGTACATTCGTGCAACTTGTTCGGTGTCTCTAGTTCCTACAACCTACTACGCTCACGTTGCTTCGGCTCGTGCTCGTTGCCATGAGATAGACACAGAGGATCATGTCTCAAGTTTCTCACCAGATGATCCTGCCGAAATCCAGAGGCAAGCGGCGATTTCCCAAGGAAAGGTTCCTCCTCTCCGTCAACTCCACAAGGACATGACCAACAAGATGTGGTAAGTCCCCTTCCTCCCAAGTATATTATGATTCATAAAAACTAATGGTGCATCACAGGTACGTGTAAAAAAAATAGAAGATTGGGTATCGTGATAGGTCTGTGTTTCTTGGGATTGATATCATGGGTTTTCATTTCTTTACCATACTCTTGGGTTTCAAGGTTTTTCTTTTCGGGTTTCGAGGTTTTTTTTTTTTCGGGTCTCAGGGTTTCTTTACGGGCTTCAAGGTTTTTTTGCCGGTTTCGGAGCTGTTTTCTACCTACATAGTCAATCCGGGAAATAAATGGTGAAAACTTGATAACATCTGAAGCTATTTGTGATATTATACTTAATTTAATCAACACATCAAACCGTTCTCTCACTTTAAGTGACTTGGATAGGATTTATGACGGGATAATTCACTCGCGGTGATGCCTAACTGCAAACATAGAGTCGGGCAAAAACAACAACCGAATGTTTGAAGATACTGTACCGGCAATTGCGGATGATACACTTTTTCTGACCTATAGTTTTCAAGATACAGGTAGTAATTGACAATATAGATGATACGTATCCACATATGATGTCAATTTTTGGAACATTGTCTATATTGAGAGCTCAAAATCCGCAGTGGCTTTGGAGCCCCCTGCTGAGCATCTTATTTTGGGTTCTGACAGCAAAAATCTTTGGTACAGTGTTGTTCTGACCCTGACACATGTATTGATCTGGCGATACAAACACCCGTCCTGACAACTGACGTATCATCCGCAATTGCCGGTACAGTACTACGTCTGGGGTTTTAATCGGTTCAACACAGCTATGGGCATCTTTTTGTACCAGGCATTCTACCTTTTCTCTACTCAACCTGGTTACAACGGCCCTTCTCCATGTGGGGCTGAAGGATGAATTGAATACGATCCATTAGAGGACTGATGCATTTTGGGTAAGTATCTACAGTTGCAAAGGCGTTGCATCGAATGAAAGCCGGCTTCAGAAGTGGAAGATTGAATTTGACTCGTACCTTGTTCGTAAATTGTCCTTCCGTATCATCAAACGAGTAGTAGGAACTTGCTTCGAAAACGGGTTTCAATTCCCAAGTTAACCAATGTATGAGAAAAAAAGGATATCAAAAAGAAAAACGCAAAAAAAAACCCCTTTTTTCGACGATATAATACGAAGCAAAAACAAGAACCAAATTAAACCGGGAACCCCAAAGAATTTATCCCAAGAAAACTCAAAGAACTGTCCTCACAACTCATCAGCCTTTACCACTGGCGTCTCCTCCTTCACCGACTCCCCCACGGGTTTCGCCGCACTCTCTTCCAGCTTCGTTGCTTCTCTAGCCTCCTCCTCCTCCTCCTCCTCCTCCTTCTTCTTCTCCTCGACCCACTCATTCACAATTAATTTCGCTACGTTCATTCCCATCAAACTACTCGTCTCCATAGTCGAGATAAAGCTCTCGATACCGGCTGTATACCACAGTCCATCGGCGAGCTTTGACTCCTCGAATGTGACTCGTGGATACTCGTACGGGTATGCCTTCCACACGTGTCTGTACATCCAGGTAATCGCCACAGCATCTTCATCTCCATCTTTGACTCCCAAAACCTTCTTGATCTTTTCATCGCCATATCGCTCGGGGGAGAAGATCTTGTAGATGTACTCGACTTTCCCACCTTCGCCGCCGTCGGGGAGTGGGCGTACCGCACTGCGGAGGGTGGAGATGGAGAAGAAACCCGCGGAACCGACGGCGTGTTTGCCCTTCCCGCGCATGATTGCTGGATCGGTGCGCTCCGAGTCGTTGAGAGTTGTCAGGATAGCGCGGGGGACGAGTTGGCCTGGGTTGAGGCCGAAGAAGACGGGGTCGAGACGCAGCGGGGAGGCAAATAGTGTGACGTGGAGAGTGGCGTAGGGGATCATGTCGGGTTTCTTCTCGAGTTCTGGCTCGATGGCGAGGTTGGCATATTGTAGGGGTCCCGCGAGAATGACGGAATCGTAGATCTCCTTTGTAGCTTCCTTTGCGCCGTCGGGCTTGTATGCGACTGTCCACTCCCCGTCGTCGGACTTTGAGATCTTTGTCACGGGAGTCTGAAGCTTGAGGTCGATGTTGCTTGAGTTGATCATGCCGTGGAAGATCTGCCAGTTGCCACCTTCGACACTCACTGCACCATCCGTAGCCATGCACACCATTGTTTCCACGCCGTGAATCAACCCCAGGTTCTGGCCGTAGTTGACGCGCGTAGATGCTTGAATTAGTTCCTCTGCAAAACCTCCCACAATCCCATTCGCCTCGAGAAACTGCAATCCGGTAGCGCCGGTTGCGGGGAGGAGTCCGGTAGCTTCGACAGCATCTGACAAGGAGGGAAACGGAAACAACGGCGGCTCGTACATAGTCAGGAACTTCCCGACGATGTTTTCCGTAAGCTTCTTTGTCCGCCACAGTGCAAGCGGTCCATAACGGTAGATCAGCTTTGCCAACAACCACCACTTCCCCTCCGGGTATGTGAACAGCATCTGGTTGCCATCGTAAACACCCAGGACCAAATCATCCTGTCCATCCTCTACGCGTCGTTCCTTTGCCGATACAGAGGACACTGTAAGCCCTAGCTCATTCGCCGCGTTGACAAGGTTGTAGTTGACGGAAACAAATATCGAAGCGCCGAGTTCGATGGGGAGCGAAGGGTCATCGTATGCATTAACGGTGGTCGAGCGTCCGCCCACATACGAGTGTTTATCAAAGACCGTGATGTTGACCGGGAGCTTATCGATAGTCGAGTTCGCGAGGAAACGGCGGAGGTAGTATGCGGACGAAGACCCAGCAGATCCAGCTCCTGTGGGAGTGTGTCAGAAACGCGCGCCTGTTGAGTATGGGATAAGTACCTATGATAGCCACGCGTTTTCCTTCACGCTTTGGCTTATCGATCACCTGCTCGGGAGTAGCTGTAGCTGTCTCTACCTCGCTGGGTATGAACGCGCCTAGAATGGTCTGGCGGAGGGTATCGAGGAAGGAGGCTTTGCAGAAGCTCACGACTAGAAAAAGCACTAGAATACAGACTGCTCTGCGGGAGAGCGCCATAGTGATAGTCGAGTCAAGTCAGACGTGTACGAGCTGAGCTGTGATGTTTCGGGGAGTGGTGTGCTTTGGCCTCGATTAGGGAGGGACAGGAGAGGTACAGGAGAACGGACGAGGCTGACACAACACTGAGGAATAAAGAGCCAATCTTATTAAGGCTCAGGGAGCGGGGGAATTCGTCTCAGAAAAATTGATCCATGATTTATTTTATGAAACTTCTGTACGTCTGTATTCTCTCTCGCACGACTGAGCTTGCAAGGTTTGAGGGAATCTAGACTAACTTCATTATTTCCATGGCTTAAAATAATTGGCTATAATTGCGGTATTACAGCTACCAGCCAACGTGCGCTAACGTATGCAAGCATCCGTCGTCGTACGTCTACGTACTCTTCCTAATGATGTCCAGACGAAAATGAACTTATTTTAAGGTACTTGGCCTCGTTAATCGGACCTCTGTACCCATTATTTAGGTTTTTTTGTCACGAATTTCTCGGACGTGTCAGCTTACACGATAATCCGTGCTGCGGGCTAGCAGCGTATTTGCAAGGTCGTAATTCAAACTACCGTATAAACCGCGTAGCAAAGGAATAGACAGCGGCCGAGTTTAATTAAGATTCACTGGTTGAAAGAGCTCAATAGCGAAGTGGGTTTAACTTGTTTTAAATCTGTGGATTGGTCTTCTCTTAACCATCCGTACAGTTCATGCTACTAACCTGCGACCACTAGCGATAGTCAAAATGTCGTTCGCACTCTTGGGCTGGAAATCACCATGGGATATGACTGGGTGGATTATTCTGCATCATTGATGATGGAGAAAGTCCATTGCAAGGTTTTCTTTAATCTATAGAAATCACCAGCGTTGAGCTGGTATCCTAGACGGTATACCACCTGTGCAGACACACGTACACACACACATCCCATTCTGATTGATAAAATGCAGAATCCCAATGTTGAAAAAGCAAAACAAACCAAACACCATCGAATCATAAGCCATGATCACGAGAAACCCCAGACAGAAACAACCCACCCTCAGCATAACAAAGTCTCTAAATAATTTTCGTGAGGTGAAGCACTTTTTGCCAAGGAAAATCCACGCCTTAAAGCCCTAAAAGTACAAAAGAAATAGAAGAAAAGGCCCAAAAGCATAAAAAGGAAATTAGATGGGGAGAGGGAAGGTAGATGCCCATGCGGCAATCTCTTTCCTCAGCTCCTGCAACTCGGGGACACCCCCGAAGACCTTGGCCTTGAAGTCCTTGAGCTTGTTGTTCTCCTTGGGGAGCTCATTCTGGATCTTCCTGGTCAGCTTGATGCACTGGTCAATGTAACCAGCGACCCGCTTGAAGTCATCCTCGCTGAAACCACGAGTGGTGGCAGCCGGGGTTCCGATACGGATACCGCAGGGAGTGAGGGCACTCTTATCACCGGGGATGGAGTTCTTGTTGCAAGCAATATTGACAGCCTCGAGGACAGCCTCAACACGCGCACCATCAAGATTCTGTGGGCGAAGGTTGAGAAGAACCATGTGGGAGTCGGTTCCATCAGAAACAAGCTTGTAATCAAGACGCTTGAATTCCTCCTCAAGAGCCTTTGCGTTCTTGATGATTTGCTGTTGGTAAAGCTTGAACTCGGGGGTCATGGTCTGCTTGAGAGCGACGGACAGAGCGGTGATGGTGTGGTTGTGAGGTCCTCCCTGGTGACCTGGGAAGACACTTTGATGCAAATTAGTAAATTGTGCAAAGACGTGAAGGCAAATGAGAGAAAGTGGCGAAAAGTATTCAATATCAGAAGGAAGGCATAGGAAGATATCTACACGGGGTTTGCGCATTCGGTAGACAATAGTTTTACATCCAAAATATTTCATCATATGAATCTCTAGGCATGGGGCAGGTAGAGAAGAAAAATAGTTGTAATATATAACATACCTGAAGTTGATGGGGTTTTCCAGATCAAACATAGTCTTGTTGCCCTTAGCATCGACCTTGCGGACACCACGTCTGAAGAAGATCATGGCGCCACGGGGTCCACGGAGAGACTTGTGGGTAGTAGTGGTGACAACATCGGCGTACTCGAAGGGGCTCTTAATGACACCGGCGGCGACCAAGCCGGAGATGTGTGCCATATCGACAACCAAGTATGCACCGACAGAGTCGGCAATCTCGCGCATGCGCTTATAATCAATCTCACGGCAGTATGCGGAGGTACCTGCAACAAGGGTTTTGGGGCGGTAGAGGAGAGCGGTCTTTGCTAGCATATCGTAGTCGATGATTCCAGTCTCCTCATTGACGCGGTAAGGCATGGTCTCAAAGTAGGTGGAAACAGCAGAGATCCTGGACACTGGTTAACTTCGCACTCAATTGGGGCTCGCAAATGGCAAACTGACTTCTTCTGAGGAGTCTGATATCCGTGTGACAGATGACCACCGTGGGGCAGGTCCAAGCCCATCAAACGATCATGAGGCTTCATGATGGCCTGGTAGACCTGTAAGTTGGCAGGAGATCCGGAAAGACACTGGACATTGACGCCCCACTTCTCCTTGTCGACACCGAAGGCGGCCAGGGCACGTTCCTGGCAAAGGAGCTCGACTGAGTCGATATGTTCGTTTCCTCCATAGTACCGCGCGCCGGGGTAACCCTCGGAGTACTTGTTGGACATAACAGAACCAAGAGCGTCGTAGACAGATCGCGAGGTGATGTTCTCGGAGGCGATCAAAGGAATGTTCTCACGCTGGCGCTGAATCTCTCGTTGCTGTGGAGGGTGTTAGGATGCACGTTAGATACCAATTGGGGATTGGGAACAAACCATGAGCTCGTAAACCTCAGGATCCGTCTCTTGAAGAGACTTCTCGAGCATCTATTCAGAAATGACGCCAGTCAATTGGTCTGCCAGTGGACAAAGGGCACTGAGTTTGAGCAAACTAACATCCTTGTGGGATTGTGGGAGTGCGTAAGTCATGATTGTGGATAGTTGCAGAAAAGGATTTCAAGAATCAGCAACAGAAGGAAGGATGCAGATGAGATTAGGGATGATTGATTGAGAAAGAGAGAGAACTTGTGTGGACAGTGGGCAAGAGACGACTTTTGTACGTAGCGAGGTGGAGGGGTAGAGGGGAATGATGAATCCACGCTAGTGAGATTTTCAGTCCAACTTTTTTCTGCATAGCGAATGCTAATAATGCTAACGGAGTTCTGTACTGTACTGTACTGCGATGTGATGTGATGTGCTGCATAGTCTATACTATCTGCTCTCAACATGTTCGATGGTATTCTCAGTTCGCAAGCTACATTATCATTGGAAGACTCACGTCTGCGGGGCGGTTCAGAATTATAAATTACCCCCAGGATTCTTTCTGCATGAGGTAGGTACCATAGAAGTACTAAGAACTGAAGCGGGTACTAGTTATATTGAAGACAATCAATGTCCCATCGCAAAGCATTGACGCAATCTGTCTTCAATAGCGGGGCCTAGATATTCCACCGCATCGCTTGTAGATGGGTAATGTGTGATTTGTGTATTCGAGGCTTGCTGATGTACCACACAAGGCACTCCCCAAGCGCTAGAAAACGATCAAGACAAATGAAATGAACAGTATCAAAATCTCTCCCCCCTCCTTCGTCCCTCATCATTATATCTATAGTGTCGCATATTCCCACTTTGATAGCACCATGCATCAACCCTCGCTACCGAAGTCCCTAGTCCAATCCTCGCTTTTCTGGATATCCTCCCTACTAACCGTAGGCCTTGAGTTCTTCACAGCCTTGATGAAGTCTTTCATTGTCAATGGCGGCTCCATCAATCTATCCGGATCCACATCCTCCCACGTCATTTCCATTGCCCCACTATCACCTGGAGAGCACGGCGTAAGCTTCTCCATTCTATCTGGGGCCATCACTTTCTTGTAGTGTGTCGCGGTTTGGATCTTTCGGACAGGTTGCATAAGAGCATCTTGTGCAACAATGCTGATATCACTTCCGGTGAAGCCTTCAGACATTTCTGCGAGTGTTCGGAAGTCAGCCTGCACGAGTTCGCATGGTGTTTTGCCGACCGCCAGCTCGAACATTCTGACACGACTTCGCTTATCGGGAATAGCGATGTGGATTCTTCGTTGAAATCTGCAGAAATATCATTAGTCTTAATTCCCAATACAGCTCCCCTGTCTTTCACCCACCGTCGTCGGATGGCGGAGTCCAATTGCCATGGGATGTTTGTTGCGCCCAATACCAACACGCCAGAGCTATCATGCCCCACACCATCCATCTGCACTAACATCTCGGTCTTGATACGTCTACTTGCCTCACTTTCTCCTTCTCCTCTCGTACCGCATAGCGCATCCACCTCGTCGATAAATATGATTGCCGGCTTGTTTTCTCGAGCCATGGCGAAGAGCTGCTTTACCAACCGTTCACTCTCACCCATCCACTTCGACACCAAATCACTGCTGCTTACCGAGAAGAACGTAGAATTCGCCTCTGTCGCCACCGCCTTTGCAAGGTAACTCTTACCCGTACCGGGCGGTCCGTACAACAAGATACCACGCCACGGTTTCCGGTTGCCTTTATTAAAGAGTTGTGGGAACTTGATGGGTAGGATAACGGCCTCTTTAAGAGCTTCCTTGGCTTGATCGAGACCAGCCACGTCTTCCCACCGAATATTTGGCTTCTCCGTAAGAATGGCACCGGATAGAGCGCCCCGTAGCTTCTTAGACTCGGGATCAATCCCATCTTCATCGTCGTCGCCACCCTTTCCTTTTCCAGCGCCTCCCGTTCCTCCACCGTTTGCGCCCACCTTACTGGGTTTCTTCTTGCCGTTCTCGTCGTTGAGGTGTTGTTTCAGCTTTTCCGCACGCTCCATATATTCGTTGATCTTAACACGGATTGTGGCCTTTGAGTTTTCATTCTTCTCCCATTTCAGTGCTAGCATGAAGCATTCGAGCGACGCGTAGTATTGTTGGTAAGCCTGCTCGTAGTTACCGGCATTGTCTTGTTCGATGGCCTTCTTGACGATGTTGATCGCTTTCTGGGGAGATGATCAGATATTTGCGGTGGCAATAGCGGAAGGTAGAAGTTCGTACACCAAGAAAGTCGGAGTTGGACATTGTACCGGGAGTCTTACTGGCGGCGACGGGGTATAAAAAGAACAGGAGGATGTTTCTATGGAGAAGTGTGGGGTGTTGCCAGCTGTACAGGGAGGCACCTACAGATGAAGCGTCAGTCTCAAGAGGTCGTCGGTGAACGCAGATTGGGGATAGATGAATTACCCCAAGAATTCGAACGAAAGCGATAGGACGTAGCGACAGAGATAGAGGACGGTGGTATGCGCTGATGTACTGTGCGTTTGCAGTCGCTGGAATCGTTGCTTGCTGTCACGAGATGGTGTTCCTGACTTGGCATTGGGACTTCACCCCTCCCAATATCCACACCTAACCCCCCACCCCCGCTACCGAACATACCATCATCGCCAGACGGAATTCGCCATGGCCGACACCCAAAAGATATTACAGATCCTTACAGATGAATTCCAGAACCTGCAGAAAGGTGGGCTCTCGCCTCCGTTACTTCACCAGCGCTGACTCGATTGGTCTCAGATCTATCCTCCGTAGTGGAAGCACGGCAGAAACTCGAGTCCCAGCTACAGGAGAATAAGTCCGTCCAAAAAGTACGTGACAGAATTTGTTTACTCTTCCATGCGCGGGCTGATGCAATCCGGAACAGGAGTTTGCTGAATTAGACGATGATGCGAAGATATACAAACTGGTCGGCCCAGTACTATTGAAGCAGGATAAAACGGAGGCGGTAATGAACGTTGATAAGCGCTTGGAATTCATCGAGTCGGAAATGTGTGTCTCTTAGAGTTCATGGCCGTCCGCGTGATCGCTGACCCGTTCCTGGATAGAAAACGAATAGAAGGTCAAATCACCGAGCTTGGTACGAAGCAGGAGAAGAAGAAGGTGGAGATACTACAGTTACAGTCGCAGCTGCAGCAGCAAGCAGGCGGAGGACCAGAGGAGTAATGTACGTTTCTGATAGCAACTCTTCAACCCATCTCGTCTACTGCGCTTCTATGAGCTACGGAATGCTATGTTTGCTGTGAGGGTAAGTTGTATGACTATTGTACAGACGTGCGCTTCAGTACCGCGACCTTGGACTGCTATGCCTCAACCTCCTTTCCTTTGCTCTTATGCTTCTTCTTTTTCTTCTTATCCTTCTCTAGGTTGGACTTATGCCGTTTCTTTTTCCGCTCCGGTGTCCCTTCTTCCGCGTGAGGTATCTCCTCGTCGATATCCATGGCGTCCGCAGCGCCCATACCATCGCCCTCTCCGTTGCCAACCGCCCCAAATGGTCGATACCGCATCTGCAAACCTTCAGGCTGCAGTCGAATGGGTTTTGCCGCAGGAACATCCTCTTCTGAGATTTTCTTCGGCTTGGGTAAACTCTCCACCAACCGGAACGACCTCGCTATTGGCTTCCCAGCTTGGCTCAAGTCAGCACCCCACCTTCGAGAACCCGAGGCGATGTTCTTATACCTTCTCTGTACACTCCCTCCGAGTTTGGAACCATTATGACTACCCCCTCCTCCTCTGCATCCCAATCAGGCTTCAGGCAATAGCCTCGGCCAGATTTCGTCTCTAATACTGGGTTTCCCTCCTTGACATCCGTAGCGTTAATGGTGCGTATCTTCGTCAAAGGCGCGCCGACGGGCGTAGTGATGAACCATAGCTCCTTGCCGTTGAGGTTTACGGTGGAGAATGGATTCGAGTTAGAAAGCGAATCCGACGAGAGGGGTGTGAAGTTGTCTGGAGGTTGATATTTGTAGGTTGCTCTGCACCACGCATCGCACATTAGGACGATGCTATATCCGCCCAAAATCCGTAGAAATATACCGTGCCTCCTCCTCCACCCCTTCCTCCTCCTCCTCCTCCTCCTCCTCCCCACTTCCGTTTTCGCTTTCATCTTCCGACTCCGATTCCATATCGCTCTCCTCTACTTTCTCGGTGGATTTCGCAATTGACGGCGTTGATTTCGAAGACTTTTTTGATTTCTCCGCTGACGTTAGACGTTTTGTCGAGTTCACTTTTTCCACCATGGTGGATGATGTGGGATTCTGGCGTTCGGTATGTTGGATCGTAGTCGATGGTTTAAACCGTACCTGTGCAGGAGCTTCTCTACTGCCAAGAGGCGAAAAAAGTTTATCTTGAGCCGCACGGCCGCAGCCAACGCGCTTAACCTTCGCGCATACGACCTCACTCTCTCCAAACATCTGATATTGTTGCATAAATAGATCTCAGCTCTCATACGGGCTGACTGGGCTGGCTCTCATACGGGCTGACGGAGATGGCTCTGATACGGGCTGATGGAGTCCAGCCGTCTCTACATTTAGATGAGTACGTACGTGTTCGTACCGTATATATATGGCCTTGTGGCCCTCTTAGAAAGGACAATTAAGCTTCTAGCAATCAGTATTTCAACAGATATCTAAAAAAAAAGAAGGAAAGTAACTTGTATAGTATTTGAGTAAGTAGGCGTTATGCTTGGATATACTACTATACCTTCTATTCATCGTTGTTTGTAGCAATTAATTACATCCATGAGGCTCTACAATCATGACGGAGAAACCCATTCTTAGTTTTCCTACAACCAACCACAGGGTATAACATCACCAATCTAACCTCCACCAAAATGCCCAAACGAACCCGAGAAGACGAAGCAAAGCGTAAAGCTCTCCATGCGTCGCAGCGACCTCGGCAGCTAACAATTCAAGCTTTTCAGCTGCACCACAGCTCAGTGCAGTAGCTCAGCGACGACTCCGAAAACTGCAAACACAGCAACCACCAACCCCAGTAGCCCCCGAACCCGCAGTGAAAGTTAGGAAAACGAAGTCAACAGCACAAAAGCGTCATGAAGAAGCTATTATTCCTACGGCAAATGCTAGTAACGAGGAATTAACAAGGAAGCGAGCTGAGATTGAACGAAAGCTGCGGAAGCAAGTGTCTGAAGTGAAGGCTCTAGGAAGGGATCCAGTTAGAATATTACCCAAGGATTGGAGTACTGCCCTGATGTCACCGGCAAGCAGCATATCACATTCGAGAGAAGAATCTCCAGTCAGCAAGTCGTCGCCCGCCAGACGAGACACGCCCAGCAAGACTGAGGAATCGGCCCTGGCAAGGATAAAGAGGGAACGAGGAGATAAGAAGAAGTCATCTGCCACTACCGACGACGAGGATGTTGAAATGAAAAGTGCCGGAGGAAGTGAAGATGAGATTATGGAATCTGGGGCAGAGAGGTTTGATATCTGTGCTGTCTAGCTGGGAATGTTTCGGCGCTGATGTGCTTCTCAGCACAACTCCAAAATTGATCCAGGTTTCGAGCTTTATACCTACGGACGAGAACTGCGAGAACTGCAGCACCACCGATTCCGTAAACGTCTTTCGGCTCCGGCCAGGCGAGGTATATAATCTATTCCTCCTCGATCCTCGATCTAACACGGTCCGTGCAGACCCTTGTCCTAGTTGGAATATATCAGATTGCCGTCACGAAGGGCTCTGTAAACATCTCTGGCGCAAAACTTTCTTCGACTTCTCCTATGCAAACCATATATGCACCTATGACCCACGCGTTACCCGTGATTGAGGCACACTCATCAAAACGGAAACAAACCACCAACTCCAGCACCCCTAGCACAGAGATTCGGGTCACAAATCACTACTCGGGTATACTGGAGATTGGCAAGTTATGTCCTACCTTCAACACCATATGGAAAGGACCATCGAAAGACCAGGGCGGAAATTCTTTCGCCCCACTATTCACCAGCGCTGCAAATATTCCGACAGTAACAGTTCCTACATCATGGAAACCCACCCTAAAAGCTTTGACAAAAAAGGTGATGTCTCCTGACGCACCACCACCTATCATTGTGCTCGCCGGCTCAAAGGGTGCAGGAAAATCTACTTTTTCACGCATTCTAGCGAACAGGCTACTCACGACCGCCGGCCTCGACTCTGTCGCCTACCTCGACGTTGATCCTGGCCAACCAGAGTTCTCACCGCCAGGAATCATATCTCTATCCGTCCTCAACAGCCCGATTATTGGACCGCCATTCACACACACCACCTCTCCCACACGAAGCCATCACATCGGCTACACCTCACCTCGAGAGGACCCAGCGCACTACATCCGCGCCATCATCGACCTACTCTCTGTACACCGGCAATCCCACCCCACGGTTCCACTACTCATAAACACAGCCGGTTGGATAAAAGGCTTGGGACTAGAGCTCCTGCAGGATATACTCTCGCACAGCCAAGCTACCGACGTCGTCTTCCTTAGTGGGGGAGCTCAAGCAGTCTCAGAGATCATCGCGCCCAACACAGCAGCACTGCACGAGCTCTCATCCGCCGCAGCAGCACCATCAACACGGTTTACGCCAGCAGACCTTCGGACTCTCCACACCATGTCCTATTTCCACCGCCGTCCATCCTCCGGATGGGATTTCACCACCGCACTCACTGGATTAGCGCCCTGGGTAATCCCCTACACTGGCGCAGCACGGGGTATCGACGGTGTACACATTCTCGGCGAGACCATCGCCGCCGAAGAGCTCTGCACCGCGATAGAAGGGACAATTGTAGGCATCGTGGTGGTAGCTGAACATAACCTCCCGGAATCTTTCACTCCCACTCCATCCACCACCACGGGTGAACCGGTGCTCCCCGCAATCCTTGATTCCCCACTCGCGCCAGAGGTGACGGAATGTAAAGGCCTCGCTGTAATTCGAGCAATCGACTCAACGAACGGCGAGGTACACCTCGTCTCCTCTGTTGCTGAGGCCGAAATTGAAGAGTGGGAACGGCAGGGGGGAAGAGTTGTGCTGGTCCGTGGGCGGTTGGAGTTGTCGGTGTGGGATATGCTGCTTCCCAATGAGGCTACAGAGAAGAAGCTGCCATGGATCAGTACCGGCGAAGGGAAAGGGACCGGGGCTGTTTGGAGGGTTAGAAGGAATGTTATGCGGAGAGGTCAGCAGTAATCCGTGGATTTAGATAGAAGTTCATGGAGACTTAGGCCAAAGACAGTCACAGAAGTTCTTATCGATTGACAGATGTAGTCGTAATCGTTGCTATCGATTCAACTATGAAAACCCAGGAAAAAAAAACTCCACTGAAGAAAATCGTAACCTCTAACCAAGGGCCCTTTTAAAAGAAAAAAAGAAAAACCTAATGACCAGAAATGTTACAGCACCACAAAAAAAACCGGTAACGCCCATGAAGAGTGCCCCCCAAGTGCTGACAAATGCAAATGCATACCAAAAGGAAAAAAAGGAAAATAATAATTTGGGAGTACAATTTCTCTCCAAAGACAAGTCGCATTTCAAAAAAGATCGCTACATTAATTGCAACCCAGAACTCCACCTGAGAAGAGTGAAATGAGAAAAGAAAAGCTCAATACTGACAAAAACTAAGAGTCATCACTACTATTCTGTAAGCTCGAACTTTGCATCCGTGCACTCTTCCTAACTTGTTGATTGCTAGTGGAACTGATGACGCTCCCTCTCGACCTTTTCAGACTGGGTCTATCTAAGCCGAACGCGTCAGATTGCTGCATCAGTCGCGATCCAGCAGGGGCCATCAACCCAACGTATCCGCTTCCAACGCTGCTAGACTGCTCACTATCCATTGATAGAGGTCCCTCATATGTCTGATCTTCGATATTGCGATCCGAGAAGACGCTGGATGTTCTGCTCCCGTCGCCGGCAGTGGCCGCAGAGCTCGGTGATCTCTGGAAGGCTGATACACTAGCTTCGTCTTCGTCAAGGGACGGGTTTCGATAGGCGTCGAGACCGGCTTGTTGGAAGAAGTAACCCTCCGAACCGGACGACCGCGGTGCATCGTCGTCTGTTTCTCCATTGGAAGAAGAATCTTCACTCGGGGATGCAAAGATATAAGATGCAGGCGGCAAGGAAGATGGCGGAAGTTTCATGGTATTGGCGGACAGCAATTCATGCCTAAGGGCTCGTCCTCGAGCTGGCCGAATAGATTTAGATGCTTTTGACTCCGTCGAGTCGACAGACGAGTCAGTCATATTATCTTGATCATTGAACGCATCAATAGATGCCTTCGGTATCCGGTGCAAGATCCTCTTATGTAAGCTCGGCTTCAGCGCCCTGGACTTTGATACAGGCAGCCGACCGTGACTTTCGGGAAGTATATAATGTTTCGTCTCACAGTTAATTGCAAAATTGTCAGCCGGAAGGACCCCACCAATACCCGAAGCCTCGAATTCAATAGGCGCGGGAGGAATTGTAGGAGAAGTGGCGGTGAATTGAGGCGAAAATTCAATAACACTTGAATCATCCCGATCGATTTCCATGACGTCTTCCTCTGGAATGACCATCCCTACCCGATATAATGGACTTTCATCTTTGGTGCTTGGCGACGGAGGATGCCGTAGCGTTAACCCAATCGAACCAAGCGGTCGGGTAGTAGCTCTGACATAGCGAATCGGCAACTCGTCGTTTAATTCTTCGTCCTCGCGTAAAGGCTGGGAGCTCAAGTCCGTGCAGAATCCACCGCCTTTGTAGAAAATAATCGGTCCCGTATCACTCTTCTTGCTGCCCGTGCCTCTGGATTCACCGGAGCTGCTGCGCTTCTGCTCCTGGGAATCTGTATCACTGGTAATGCAGCTTGACGAATCGTCATCAAAGGATTGAGATCGCGCAAAGATGGGCCTGTAATGAAATTTGTGAGGTTCTCGGCCTTGTAGCTCACTCACCCCCGGCCCCGATCCACATCCGGAAGAGCCAGACTGAGACTCGGATCCTGATGCAAACGACTTCCCGACCCTAATACCACCTGATCCTGGGCTCTGCTCACTACTCCCATCACCGGAACTGCTGTTACACTGTGACCAATCGTTGCCTTTCCACCGGACCATCTTCCCATCGGCCGATAATTCCAACCTGGAACTGGCATTGGCGATGGCCTTCTTAATGAACGGTGGTGTGACGTTAATGGTGTGGAGCTGCGCTAAATTGATGATTAAATTCAAGTATACCCATCCATTTTGCGGTCCGGGACCCTTTATACTAGACTCTGTCATGTGGGTAAGATACTCAATATTGTCCTCAGGTACTTGTTCTCTCTGAGGATCAAGATCGAGTGGCCGCGCGGGTCTCTGCTCTGGTTCATCTGGTGATAAGAATGATTCCTGCGTATTGTTGCGAGGGGGGGATATTATAGATGCCTCTCGTGCGCCCTCAGTGTCGACTTGTTCCCGAGCTGAGAGTTTAGCTTCTTGATCTTCTGCCGCAGCAAGGTTGGAGATATTTTGCTGCTGCAGGACCCTTCGGTCGCCCACACCAGTAAATAATTGCTCCAACCTGCACACTACTAGCTTCATTTTCTTAAGCTCTGAGTTCGTCTGCGAGCTAGACCACGTCCTCATATTCTCGTCACTGTTCAGGTCGCGCGTGGGCGGCGCAGAAAAGTCGTTTCCAGAGCGCGAAACAGATGCATACCCAGAGTCAATGGCACTCGACCGGTTTCCTGGTGTAGTGTTGCTCCTTAAGCTGGTCCCTTGTCCAAGGCTCTCAGCATCGATAGATGCAGTGAAGGATTGCAATATCTTTTCGAGCTCTGCTTTTTTACTCCTGTGACGGAAAGAGCTATTAGTAAGTAGATCATTTGCGCCAATAGGAAGCGGGCAAGGTTACTCAGGCAAGTCGTGAACTCTGACTTCAAATAATCTTTCAGCGTGTGTAGTGTGGCCATGTATACCTTCAAGTTTCCGCAAGCGCTTCTTCAACTTCTGGTCTGCAAGAATAGTCAGAAGACGGTTGACAGAATAAAAAAGGTGGGGCAGCACTCTTAATTGTCAAGTCGTCAATGACACTGCGGAAGCTGTCGCTATTGCTTTCTTCCGTGCTATCAAGCACGCCAGGCGGAACTCCTCTGAAGCTTTCTGGGCCATTCCGATCTGGGAACCCTCCATGATGCGTTTTTGCGGATCGTGGATATCGGTTGCTTGGCTGATGTTTTTTCCGGTGGTGGTTGGGCATATAATACGGCGAATCATCTGGGGAGAGGTGTAAGATTGTAGACCTAATCCAGGATGAGCGCCGAAAAAAAGGACCGTTACGTACTTTCATAGTTGGGGTAACTCTGGTTACCTCTTACATCGCGGTTGAAAGTGTTGAACCAATCCTCCGCCGTACTCTGTCGCGTAAGTCTGGCCACGCTGCTTCTACCAGAACTATCACCTCCCAACGGTCTGCCCTCGCTGCCGGACGAATTCCCACTACCGCCGGACGAATCCAAAGGCATTAGTTGTAGTACGGTGCCTGGCTGGTGTCGCGAATATTGTCCCGAGTGGCTTCCATGGTGGCTGCCTGTCGACGAATCTAGTCCCATTCCGCTGTCTCCAACGCTGGATACTCTCGACACGTTTAGTTGCTCCGGGAGCTGGTCGTAGGTGGGGAGTGATAGCTTCCTGGTACCCATACCACCATATTGTTGATATTGTTGAGAGCAAGTGATTTCGTGCTCGGGCGGTTTGCGACGATGGTTATTGTTCTGAAATTGCAGGATCCGTTGGCCATCCTGATGTGCCATCGACGACGACTTAGGTAGAGGTGGAGGGGCGGACATTATGGGCAAAATGCGATTGATGCCAATAGTAGGAATAGGTGTAGTAGTGTTGTTGGAAGGACACGACCCGTTACAACGTCCAGGGAGGCTGGTCATGACCAACACTGGGGGATTGTCCGGATTTGGGGCGTGGTGGCCCGCCCGGTCTGAAGGTCTTCACCCTGTCGGCGATGGATGATCGGGCAGCAGGCTACGCTGCAGGATTGATTTGTTCCGTAGGACCTAATAGCGAGGAAACCCCTTCGATTGCGGTGAATTACGACTTTCGAAGGTAGTTAAGCGTAGGTGGTTGTGTCGGACGAAGTTTCTGACAATCAAGGTTAGAGTATAGTATCAAGCTGAGCGACTCCCAGACAGATAGGGATGGGAAGGTAAGAAAAGCACAAACAAGTGTGATTGATAGCAAGGCCAGTGTCCAAGTTTCGTCGAATGTAAGGCACCACCATATACGTAAAGCATAGACGTGTGTGAGCTGCAAGGAATACAGGCGACGGATAGAGATATTGCAGTAGCAGGAATTCGACTTTTTGTGAGTCCCTGGGTCCGGAATGGTAGCGTAATTCTTCTGACCTTTCTGGACCTTTCTGGACCCTGGCTGGCTTGTCTCGTATCCCCCGATGTGCTCAGCGCCAGTGGGGCTTTCTGATCTGAGATGGGATGCAACCAGCCAGCCACTTCGATGGGTGGTAAGTCGGCGGCTAGGGTGGAGGGGTACAAGTGAGTTG
>Ga0307515_10000270_pt1 | contig 127241 bp, 149 predicted proteins | sample 17_EM_MG_FD_194513 | JGI IMG/M metagenome (GOLD analysis project Ga0307515, IMG submission 194513) | Populus trichocarpa ectomycorrhiza microbial communities from riparian zone in the Pacific Northwest, United States - 17_EM | ecosystem: Host-associated > Plants > Roots > Unclassified...
TGCTACATTATTGTGAAATTGATCCCACATTCAAAACAATTGATATTGTTGCAAATCCTGAAATACCCCACAAGTTCAGCTGATGTATACATTTATAAAGAATTCAACATTAATACTGCATTAACTTGGCATCAATAAACGGGGCTTTTTTGGTACAGTAGGTATAGACTTGAGGCAATTCTAGACGCAATCTCTTCTAAGTTATAATAGAAACCCTCCAAACCCAATGCCATTCACCAGAGAGCACGACCAAAAACAGCCAGCACTCCCACCACATTACTACCCCCCCAAGAACTATCAGCAGCTTATGCATACATCAATATATCGACTCCACCCACAACGCCAACGGGACATCGCAGTGGCCACAGCGGTGTTCAACATCTTTGAAGCACTTACAGAGGTACGGGATGCAAGGTGCAGATGAGGGCGCAGAAGACCACAGCCCAGATGCTGTGATTGTGTGTTATCAGATACTATTCAGGAGGACGAGGAGAGGCTAACTGTGTATTGTGGCCCGAGCGATACTTGGCGACTGTGAGCGCACGGGTGCCACAGGAAGGACAGTCCACGGGGGCCGGCGAGCGCGTGAGTGCCATGAGGGCCTCCGCAGTCTGGTACTGATGCACCTGCTGCGGGACAGCATCTGGAATGCCTTCTGGGAAAGCTTTTGGGACACCTTCTGGGACACCTTCTGGGAAGGCTTCATCCATAAGGAGCAAAGATACTTTGCGGCTGCGGTGACCGGTCAGTATTTGCAAGCAGTCTGGTCGTCTGCCGGGCACCTGAAAGACGTTCTCATTCCCATTTCCACCTTACTCACGAGCCAGCCTACAGCACTGCAAAACCATGGTGGTGCGTAAAGAAATTGCTGACCCTGAACAAGAGCACTGCTTCTACACAGAAATTGGTGGCAAACATCCCGTAGAATTACCATTTCAGAGGTAACCCGCCGCTTGAAAACATTGACAGTTAGAGACCATGGACACGTTGACAAGCTTGTAATCTGTGGCTACAGGATGTACACAGGAAATAATACAACGGACTGTTGTACGAGCGAATGAATAACGTTCAAGCTACCGCGCTTTGCCGCGGTAAAAGCCCTAGGGTGATAATAGAAGTAAATACAGGTTCGCTGAAATTCCTGAATGCAATCCTCTGTTGTCAATACATGTTGTAGAGACCGCAATCCTTCGCCTACCACTATTACATCCCGATCCTATAGTAGCCAACCTCGAAGTATGTGCGTGAAGCAGAGGAATCATTCCCTTCAATTGTTAACCCTACTGTACATACCTACTCTACAAACAGAAATAAAGGTACAAAACACCAGTCACCATTTTCTTAACTCAAGCAAGATGCTCCTTCTGTCCCTTCGGTCCCCTCTCTAGATCTCCATAATGTCTTCTAAAATTCGTCCATGCTCTCCCAACCACCTCCCGAGTCTTTCGATTGAACGCCACCAAAAGTGCGAGAATCACAACAATAGCGCAAGACGTCCCAGCCCACAACCAAAAGTACCTCAATGTATAAGTATTGGAGTTTCCTGACATCTCCTTGACATTCATGCCAAAGAAACTCGTCTACATCTTGTCAGATATGGTGATAAGGAGAGAGAATAAGGATTCATACGACGAATGACAGCGGCAGGAATATGATAGTGATAACGGTAAACACAGTTACAACCCTACTCTCATGGAAATTTGTATTTGCTTGCTTCAGGTTCAACAGCTGGAATTCCTATATCTAGACGTCAGTAACCTTTCTGCAGTAGTCCAAAGGAGAAATACTATATCTCTCGCTGACTTTGCACTCTCGACAATCCTGTCTACCTGCTCCTGGTGCCTCGCAATATTGTTTGTAATCTCCTTTAGCATCCTTCCAGCGTCCTCATACCCGAGTCTCCCCAGTCTCGGATTATCAAAGAGCTCTACAGGATTACCATTCGGTGGTTCCGTTCCCACCATACGACCTGTTTTCCAATTAAATAGGTCTACGGCCTCTCCCAGCTTCTTGACGACTACTACCTGCTGCGCAAGTACGTGCGAGATCATCTTCATCTCATCTAGGACACGGTTTAATTGCATTATTCGTTTGGATTCAATTGATTGTAGCACCTGGAGCCGGGAAAATTCACGGTGTTGCTCAAGGCCCTATCAAAGATTAGCAAGAGAGGATAGGCAATAGATTAAAGAGGGGGAGAACAATATCAAGAATCATCCCATCATAGTACTCCATCACTCTGTCAAAGTCGAAGCTGTCATTCGTACTGTCTTGCGTATACTGTCGGATGATATCCAATGCCACCAACAGAGGATGGCGCACGCGGAGACTGAGATGCAGGTTCGTTTGGTCTTCTGCTGTGCAGAGAGTTGTTACGCAGTCTACAGATCAGCATGGGATGTTGCTTAGACACCGAAGGGGGATGTCTTATGTACTTTCATCCGGCATCAGGATCCACCATTGATCTACCATCAACTGCTCCCGCCCTTTCAGTATCGACAGATGTTGACTCTCGATCATCTCTTCCCGTTCATAGTCGGGGAGAAAGAAACGGCACAGCGACTGTCGACCCATTATCATGGAAGGAAGACCATCTACAACTGGAGTTTTGAACCGGCGTGGAAAGAGGTCAGAATCATCATAAGAGCGCTTTAGAGCCAAGTTGGGAGGAAGGGCGGGAAAATATCCACTGCCAGGATCAGAAAATGTGTCTGGATGAGAAACTATTTTGCCCAATAAATCTTGAGAAGCATTCAGTTCTCTGGACTGAAACCCCCGGTCTGCGTTGAGGAAGGGGAAAACAATCCAAAGGGGTTGCCTGTATTTTTGCAGATCTTCGCAAATAGGCTCAGTAACATTCGCACAACGGAAGACGGGGACGACACCTTTCTGCGGCAGAGGCAAGCGCACCATAGGTTCCAAGTATGCGCCATGTCTCGACATCCGCATATACTTTGCCAGCCGCGACATCAAGTCTCTGTGCCATATAAACTCGCGGTCCATCCTCGTTTCTAGACCACCCTCCCCTCCCCCCGCTGGGGTTGGTGGTTGCTTTGAAGTTTCGATAGTTATATCTTCCACCGGTGGAGTGTCTACAGCAACTGGTTGAACCGAGACCGAGACTCCATTCTTCACATTCCACGACCTTTTCGACTCGAGAAGCCTGGAATACTCAATAAAGTCTTCCTGCATCCAGTTCCTTGTTGCACTCGCAACCCTAAGCTGCCATACAAGATCATTTGTCGCTCCAGCACTACATATCCACCATCAATCAGTACTTATCCTCTTCCCCCCCTTGAACAGCAAATACTTGCACCCAAGTAAACCTGCCATCTCGCGCAATCTTTGAGCACTGCAGGAACATCTTATGCCTTCTATTCCCCCACCTCGGCCTCTCCAACCCATTTCCCAACAATTCCTGATGCGTCTCCTCCCTACCCGCCCAGAAGTGGGTTATGGTGATTGGAATACCATTCTTGAGCGGATAAAATTCCTGCAGACTCTGGGCATCCGAAGTTTCGAGGCTGGGGAGGGCACTGTGGAAGTCTGGGTCCGAGAACGCAGCGGAGTCGCCGTCAAGTGTGGATATAGCGTCGCGGGAGGAGTCGGAATCGAGTGGGAGATAGGAGGTGGCGGCGACAGCGGTAGTTGAGGTGCCGCTGGTGCTGGCGTCGTCGGGGAGCGGCCATGGGGTGTCAAATGTCACTTCTATGGGCATGTTGTCTTGTCTGCGGTTTTTGATGATATCTACGTATCAAGGTACTTCGTTTGTGGGAGGGGATCATGGATTAATATAGGCATCAGCCTATGGATGGGGGAAATAAGTTTAATCATTGATATCATGCATGTGCTTTTGCTTTTGCTTTTGGGATGATGGGTATTTCTGAGCTGTGCTGGCTGCTCTGATACTGCTACTTGTTGCACAGCATGAATACGCAGAAGTAACTAAGTATACTCCGCCCAGATTATATTTCCTCCTTGCCGTTCGTCTCTAGACGCAATAAATTAGGGGTCTGCTTCTGCAGATGGGCTGTGCTGTGCTATTAATACTCTTCGGTTGCTGTAGCTAGTACTGTATATTCTGGAGTCTCCGGAACAGCAAGTTGCGCGATCTCGATATCTTGCTGTGCCGATGATACGTACCCCTGCAGTGCAGATGAGGTACGTTCTGTTGAATAGTAATCGTGCATTTCCCGATTTGTACTACTCTATACTGAAATATGCAGATTCTATGATTAAGGTTCTCAACGGAATTTCCTTCTTTCAGACTCAAAATATAACGCATGGGAATATCAGCTCCCAAAATGTGCTCCTATCTTGGGATGGAGTGGTCAAGATCGCCAACCTTTCGACCGGCCAACACGAAAGCTCCCCTAGAAATGCTCACATATCGGCGCTCGGCCTGCTGTGCATGGAAATGATGGAACGGAATGTGTTGATGGTGTCGAAGATGAGTGCAAGAGACACCTTGAGTGTATAGGGTGAATACCATTACAAAGCACAGACAGGAGTGGAAGTAAGCTTAATTTAGCATTTGATGAAGATTAGCTGAAGGCTCGCCAGGGAGAAATTTCAGAGTAGATCACAGTGATAGAATTTTGTAAATAAACTCACAAATAACCATAGCTTGTACGGGCTTGTATGAGCCTTTACATGCTCAAAAAGTCAGCTAAAGGTTGTTCCCGTGACCAGCAGACCACTGAAAGCTGCCCAAAAACCCTGCTCGAAGCCTTCAGGCAGTTGTACAAACCTAATATACAGACTCAAATTCCAGCCATTTACCTCTCTATGCTTCATATGCTTGGCCTGAATTACGTATATACTTTAGATTTATACAAACTTTATATCAACTTAAAGTTATGGTTTTAAATGATAGAAACATTTCCAGCCGAATGTTGATGCTCCAAACCACTCTGTCAAGTACACTAGAAATCACATTCAGTACCATGCACTAACAGGAATTCCGTAATCACTGGCAGTTGGTTTCAAACGTCCATTGGCAGGCTAAATAACCGTGACTATGCAACCCTATCATGGTAGGCTCGTACAAGGCCGTTTAAGCACACACAGATAGGCCTCAGTATTACATGGGCCCTACGCTGCCTATGCTGAGACTTGCAGCCATGGAAATCGACATTGGTATACCTAGCTGAGTTATATATACAGTGGTGGAAACCAGTGACTCGGACTAAGATTGTATGATCATATGAGTTCGTAGGCATCCACGTTGTGTTCCCAAGCGGCCCGGCCTCCATTCTGAAAGCCCGCTCTAGCGGCGGTCCGGCCGGCCTGCACATAGTTGAAAGCCGGTCTGGCTGATGGAATATGGCAATGGCAGAGCTACGATGGTTGGGTTGCATATGGTGCATGTTTCGTACTCTGGAGGCTTTCTTAGTGTAGGCAGCAGACGGTGTCTTTCAAACAAACTATATTGTTTATCCTTTGTTCCGTTAAACCTACAAACCGGCAAAAAAAGCCTGCAGGCCCGGCCCGGCCCTCATTTAAAAGCCGCCGCTAAGGCCGGCCTGGCCGCTTAGGAACACTGCACCTACGGTGGTGACCACGTACGCTGGTTTCTATAGGCGATAGATACCTATAATTGATTCGCGACAAAATCCTTAATTGATCAAAAAAAGTACTTGTGATTTGACAGTAGAGCGGCGCCCTAGTATTTGTATCTAATTAGATCACGGCATTTGCAATTGCCCTTGATCTAATTAGTTCACAAAGTGGCACGCCAATGGTGATTAGCCGTCGACTCCTTCTCCATCGCAACCGAGGAAGTGCCCCTATGGTACAACATAGAATATCACACAGAATATCTTATCTCTTGTGAAAGCAAGTTCTCGTTAGGGAGTAAGGATTATTTTATTTGAATCAAAGTAAACTCTAGATTTAAATTCTCCATGATTGGTTTCTATAGATCCCTGAGGTTTAAAGCAGATGCTAACCAGTATTGATTCATTGCTGCTCCTCCAGTAGTATCTATCAGCAGTAGCTGTCAATAATCATTGTAAGTATTCTCAGAAGTAAAAAACGTTTCACATCCATCAATTATCATTATACTCCACACAATCACCGAGAAAATCTAGAACACCAACTATATACTGTCGATCCACAGACTCGAGTGGCTTCTTCATCTCGATTGCGGAGTTATCCAACGTAGCTACAGTGGTCATGTCGGTGTCAACACTGCTAATATCCTCAGATGCCCCAAACCCAGCATCAAACTGTTCACTCAGTAAACTAGATTTTTCGGGGGAATCAGACTGCTTATAATATGGTGGCGAAGATGGAAAATCACTGGAACCGCCTGGAAATAGAGGTGACTGAAGTATGAAGCTCTTGTTTATTCCCGGGGAAAGTCGCGCTTTTTTGGCTGGTGTTTCCGGAAATATTCGAGATTCAGCCCTCATATCTAGCACATAGCACATCTTCAGCATGAAATTCAGCCTGAGAGAAAGTTGTCGAACCTTTTGGCGTTCCTTCACTTTCTAGCAGCATTACTTCGTCTGTCTCAGTCATATTGCTGGGCTGGTCCCTAGGAGGACTGGATTCAAACCAGGCCCTTTTCTTTGGCCTGTCTGTATCCGATGGGAGGTCTTTAGCTCTTTTCATAGCAGGCTTTAATTCCCACCCTTCCTCTGCTTTTGGGCGCGCCGCTACTGATATAGTTTTCAGCAATTGACGTGGCGAAGGAAGATCGGTGTCTTGTTCTTCGGGGGAATAACCGTTGATCGGCGTAAAAGAAAGATATGGTCGCGTCCCGCTGGTGCTGTTACCGAAGAATGAATATTTCGGCTCTTTCTTTGGCAAAGTGGTAACTCGTGTTCCCGAAGAATTCCTCTCATGAAGACGGCGAAGCTTCGCCAACTCGTCAGGTGGGTCCACTTCGCATGCCAAATCAACAATTTCTACACCACCCTTCCGTAGCACTCGCTCCAAATTCGTAGCGTTGGTGCGCCTGGTTTGAGGGTTTGCTTTGAGCGTTGCGCTCGCCATCTTATCGAGGTTGAAATTGCCCCGCAATTCTGGCCACAATCCACTTCTGGCCATAATTTCTACTTGTTCGTTTCCCTTGTCGGAGGAAAGTCCCTTTTTCTTCTGTGGCTTTGGCCGTTTATCGAGACCTTCACGACAACATAAATGCTTACACCTGTAACTAGTTATCAGTATTTCAAATTTTTGGTGTCTTAGTGGCATCTGATTTACTTTGTTTTGTCGGTGCATTTATGGCGGCACTGCCAATTTCCACTGGGGAGTTGTACTGGTTCTACAGCCATCTCTGCTGGTTCATGCTTCGGTAGAGTTGGTGCCGACGTCTTTGGCTCATTGGGAAGGGTACCGGTGTTCTTTCTACTTGATGGCTTGAAGTCGTCAATGTGATCAAAATCGATGTCATTGAAAATATCTGAGTCTCCATAATCTTCTTCGTCCAAAAGAACAACCTGAGGTGTATGCTCGCTTGAGGGCAGCACTGGCCGTTGGAAACTTAGGTTCCCAATAGTATTTTTGCGCTCTTGTTTGAGCTGTACTTCTTTTAGACGAGCTTTGGGAAACATTAGTGGATCGATATCCAGCTCCAGTTTGTACGTTTCCCAAGTTCCAGCTACGTAAATGGTTTAATTAGACGCCCTTGGACTTGCGGAGAGAATAACTACCTATCTGTTCACAAGCAACATGACAAAGAAGGACTTGTTCGGGTGATTCCAATTGAACTGAGAATTTAAAGATCTTTCCAGTTGTGAAGTGATACGTACTGTTCAAAGTTACTAGTGCATCGGGGGCAATAATTTAAGGCCACTCACAATTGCCTTTGAAAATCCACAAGCAGCCCATCCGATCTCTCGGCAATAAACACAACTGACAATTCCATACCTCGAAAACGTCGAGGGGCTGTATCTGTACTAAGGAGTCTAACTTCTGAGTGTACACTCACTTCCGGAAGTCTAGATGTACAGTTTTTCTATTGTTCGATGAGACACTTCCCACTAACGGGGAACTGAGCGATATAACAAACCTTTGCTGGTCCTACCTGCTTCGAGGACAGCTTAAATTGTGGGATGCACTTCACAGCCTTTAGGATATTTGTTCCAAATGGTGGATTCCGCGAAAGTGCTGTCTCAATCTGGTGTGGTTGCAGCGTCGCTAACTTTGAGAGACTGCGAACACCAGCAATTACGAGCTTTCTGACTGAAGCTGGCCCAACGCCTTCTAGCTGCCGGATTTCGCCAGGTGAGTTCTCCCACACTTTTCCTTCGAGACATCGCGCCAGCTGGAGTGCATTTAAAACACAGATGGCATCTTGCAATTCTTGTTGACAGTCAATGATGCAGCGAATGATACGTATACAGTGTTTGAAAATATGGGCTTTGTCCTGCATTATATTGGTCTTGAATCTCTGAAAAGCCTGATCCATGGGAAACTCAAGTATCCCGAGCTCGTACTACGTGCAGTGTTAGTAGGTAGTCTGGGTATAGGGTTTTCGGGCCCACCTGGATAAGGATGGAAACTTTATGCGCCGGGGTTGCGATGTCTTCCTTTATGGGGTATTTCAATCCGTTGTCCCTATTCAGTTCCTTGTACAGTCCTTTCTCGCCTGACCGAAATCTTAGTTCTTTGAATTCTTCAGCTTCAGATAAAACAGTGAGCTGTGATACAATTAGCGCGGCAAATTTGATTGAGACCTAGAGTACTCACAACGTCTGAGAGTGAGGCCTTTGGTTCCATCTTTAGAATTAACTGCATGGTTCCCAGCTTAATATAATATCGAGCCATTGCATCACCAAATTTTGTGAGGGAGAGTTTTCCGCCATTGTTCTCTACCATACGTTCTGTAATAAGAAGGTTTATCTCTTTCTCACATATGTCGTCGAGTCTTTCCTCGGAATTTTTGGTTGGTGTTTGGCCTTCAAGTTTATAGAACTGCGGATTCCTCTTTAGGCGGACATAAAGGAATGTAGATCGGAGCCATTGCTTTGCGGTTTCGACGTTTGTAATGGTGCTAAGTCCAATTTCGGCATTCTATTCTCGTGATTAGTGACGTTGGATGGTTTGTAGTGTAGAGTCTTACCATGTGTTCCACAAGGTTTTCGTGTAAGCTAAATTGCATGATATTAGTTTCTCTCTGGAGCATGATAATTAACGTATGCTTGAGGGATGTACTTACCTGCTTTCAAGTGTTTCGGTTCCGGCAATCATATCATCGTATCGAGATTTCTTTTGCTGGGAAGTCATGATTACGGCAACACCAGTGTCATCAAATTGGGGACGACCGGCTCTCCCTAGCATCTGCATGACTTCTAGGTCGACATACTCTCTGGCTCCATTATTGGACCAACCAACGGTGTTCTTGATGACGACGAGATGGGCTGGTAGATTGACACCAACTGCTAACGTTGAAGTACAACAGATAACATTTAATTCGCCTTCGAGGTATAAAGTCTCTATAAGAGCTCGATCGGTGGCATCAACCCCGGCATGGTGAAATGCTACGCCACACTCTGCCGCAGCCTGTAGATCTCTGTTCTGGAAGCTGAATCGTTTCTGTGGAGCCTTCCATGACCGTTGTCTGGCATCCCATCCACGCCAATTTTCCGCAAGTAGTTTTGCTGTCGAAATGCATATATTTCTCGTCATACAGAAAATAATGACGGGTTTGCCATCTGAATGTTTTTGGACAAGTTTTGGGAGCCTGACAATATTTCACTATTAAGGGATGAAATGAAGCGCCGATGTAAGGATAACTCACGACTTGTCGAGCGTCTTGTCAAATTGAAATTCATTCCCGTTCCATTGAAAGCCATAAACATACCTCTGCAACTGAACAGGACGAAACTCTGGGCCAAAGACTTCCAGATTGGCTGGAGCATCTGGTGTTGTGGGATTCTTCCCCAACCAAGAACATATGTCTCCAGAATTCGGAACCGTTGCACTCAGTGCAACAAAGCGAACATCAGATCCGATAGATCTCATTCTTTGAAACAATTAGCTTTTTTGCTTTTGATTAAGAGCAAGTATTTAATGACCTTGAGACAACAACCTCAAGCGTTGCACCGCGTGACTCTTTCAAGATATGCACCTCATCAATCTTTCGCCGACATGATTAGCAGCTGCATGCGAAGATATAGAAACCTGGAGAGTATTACCAAAAACAGTCGCACCATGTCCAATAGCCTCCGGTGGTCCTGCCATCTTCGTGTCATGCTATCCCATTTTTCTGGAGTAGTCACGATGAGATCGCCACTTCGTACGTTTGAAAGCTGGGCTTGATCCGTATCGCCCGTCAATTCGGTGCATACAAGACCTAAGTTGCAGAACTTTTTCTCCCAGTCTGCAATTATCAGCTGTAGCAATGTCAGATGCTGCATTAGGGGACTCTACCTCTTTTTCTCTCCGCACATAATGCCTTTGTCGGTGCCTGATATACCACCTTGTATGTGCCTTGCTGAAGTTCCCTGAATAGCGCACATATGGCCAGCTCCAGTATTGCTGTCTTTCCCGATCCTGTTGGGGCAGAAACCACAAGGTTATTGCTGGAATTGTAGACCGGTTCGAAGCAACGAGACTGCACAGCATTGAACAACGGATATGAAAAGATAGATCTGAATCGGTCTGGCAGTCGGTTGACTGGAACGAGAGAAATACCTTGGATGGTAGGAATATGTGGTGTAGTATTCTGTGGCACCTCTTGCGGTTGAAACAAGTTCCCCATACGCAATTCCGGCTGTTTTGCCAGATGACTAGCTTGAAATGCTGCCATCCTTGCTTTTCTTCCCTGCGGGGCTCGTTCTGGGGTTTTGAACGGGTTATCATTCCTTGCTGATGACTGCTTGACCGGAGTCGGACTGGATGGAGGGGCTTGGGGGCTGCTCTCGATATCCGAAAATTTCGGGGTAGTACTCTCACGGGGCCTATACAGGAATTTCGCTGATATATTGTCAACACTACAATATAGTAGAGAGTGTGTTCACGTAAAGTTACTCACACAATCCATTCGAGTGCCTACGTTGTGGCGGCGTTGATTGCACTTGTGACAATCCAGAACGACTTATAGAAGACAGACCCACTGTCTCGTTACTCCCGAAATAGCTGGATCGTCTGCTGCTAAAGGGTGCATTGGATTTCGATGGCCATTGAGGTAGCCTGCCGCTCAGGAGATCACAATCTAGATCCAACCTTCCATCAGCACCAGTACTATGCAACATATGACAATGAAAGATTGTTACCAAAGTCATCAAGATCCGGGTCTCCTGCTCCATTCCCTTGATTGACAGCATGCTTGAAGGAGCTTCCTTCAAAATGACGTTGAGGAATTGGATTTCGTGAATTGTTGCCTGTTGGCTGTGGGGCTTCATCTAAACTGTCCAGGGCAGATAGGACATCATCTAAGAGGTCTGGCATTGTGCCGACAGAAGTAATGGGAATGTATATTAAGATGTGCGGTAAGTTGAGAAAGAGTGAAGCGAGTACTTGGATTGCTTAATATAATACAGATGGTGTGTTTGTTGTTGGTATGGTCATACCAACAACAGACATTCGAATGAGGACCTGATTCGGATAAACATGTATCGACTTGTATGTACTTACATATGCTTTGTCGGTCTTTTCTCTCTCTGATATTCTGATATGGATCATTAGTAAAGAAAACTCATCCTTCGTTGGTCTTCCTAAATTTACAAGCTGCTCACAGTATATGGCACTAAAAGTGCCTGCGAACTGTTCTCCCGCATGACAAACAATACAAGGATATTGAACAGAATTAACCCCTCATCCCCATCTTTCACTACCGCTCATCTATAAGCTCATTTTCTTGCACGTCCGCCACCGTATTTTTCTGCCTCTTCCTCCACGCTAAAACACCCTTATCAAACACCTCATTATTCACGCCCTTCGGTACCAGAATCAACTGCACCCCAAGCTCCTTTTCAACATTCCGATTCCTCGCTTCATCATCAAAAAATAACATGTCACCGTAGTCCAATCCCGTCTTCTTCTGCAACGACCGAAAATGCGAAACCTTGGACCCAGGATATATCTCAAACTCATCGAAATAGTCAATCCCCCGCCCTCCTTGCTCGAGCTGGAGGAGTGACAACATCTCTCTTGCTAGTTCTGGGGCATGGGTACGTGATGCTGCTGCTATTTTCAATCCTTTGCTATGCAGATGGTACAGGATCGAAGGTACATCAGGATAGAAGCTCCAGACATCTTTGTACCGGTCATGCACCTTGTTGTATTGCCCAGTTGCTTTGAGAGGTGCGGTCACATGTGTATCAACCCAGAATGGCCTAGATAAATACGAAGATCTTAGTTATCACAGCCACTTATTCGCACTGGATGGAGAAAAACCAAAGTGTATAGTCTAAATCGAAGGCTATAAGCTTCGGAAGCGGGCCGTCATCCTGAAGAGTTGCCGGTAGAATAGGGTTATAACCTGTTGGTGAGACTTTTTTTGGCATGATGTTCGTGAGATGTGACAGATGTTTGCAGACCTGAGGATAACGCGATCTGGACTTTCGGAGATGCATCAAGTAATCATTATTTACCCGGCAGATCGTCGTAATTTTGCGTATGTGTATAAATCCGGTTGCGAGTAGATAGCGTTGAGCTTGTTAGGGTTCTACTGGACAAAGAAGTTCGAAAGACGCGGGGTGAAGTCGAGTCAGTGCAAAATTAGAGAGTTTACCCTATTGGGCCAGTTCCAAGGTTCCTGGCTTCGACGATTTCGAGATTAGAATCAAGTGGGTTTCCAACTGCGGTCTAAAGGTGGATTTGTTCAAGCCCCACAGTTTGGGGCAGCTTTTTGACTTCTTATAAAATTTCCTAGACCCGTAAAATTGTTAAAGCCAGGAGTTTGGAGCTGTCCCGATAGCACAAACTTTCCATTATGGGTCCGTGGTGTCAATTGAGCGTTTATAGCCAGCCTTATAGCTAGCTAAACCCTATTAAACTCAATATCTCTTCATTAGCAACCGGATTTATACGGTATATACCTGGCTATTAGATTCGTCTATATGGTACTCGCTGACCATGAGATAATACCCATGTACTAAATACATTCGAACTAAGATAAGAGAAAAAGGTATCAACAATTGCAAAAAGACCATCTACGCGTGTGTATCAATCTCAAGCGACCAAACATCTCGGGCGTTCCGTAAATATCAGCGTTTTACCTCTGTGCTCATTCAGTGCTCGGGCTTTTCGGGTTCCACCACAGTCGTCTTTAAAGCGAAATATTCAGACTTCGATGGGTTTGGTGGATCCGGTTTTGAGTACAACCATGTTGCAAAGAGTACAATAAAAGCACCGACAACGAACTACAAGCTGTGTCAGAATAAGTATCGCCGGTGAACATAGAAGTGATGAACCTACGTTTATCGTGACCACAAAATCAAAGAAATAGACACTGGCTATACAGCTGGCAATAATACTGATACTCGTCGCAAAGTTCTTCGCAATATTATCGGCGTAGTTTACGCAGAGCGCGACCACAAGCCCACCAAAGGCTTGGAATACAATGGCAGTCCATACGACTGCATTGTACCCCACGAAGAATCCTTTCTCCATGATTTCCTGGCCATCCATCCAAATGACGCCAATGAATAAGGCTGGGATAAGAGACCAAACTGATAGTTGGATATTACGAATCCACAGTGACGTATTCGAACCCTTTAGAACCTTCTCAAAATATACTCCCGCCAACCCCGAAATCATGCAAGCAACAACTACGGCAAAAAGTCCCTTATCCCGGTCCATCGTCGATTCTCCGCTGTGTTCGGTGTCGATACCTTCGTAGGTAGCCGACCGGCGTTGATGAGCAGGGGTCGAGGAAGTTGCAGGGAGCTGGACAATTGCCACACCGGCCGTTAAAGTAACTAGGGATATCCACTTAATAAAACTTAGCCTTCGGTGGAGCAATATAACACTGAAAAGCGCAGTTGTGAGAATTTTGAGCTGGTAGGTGACTTGAAATGAAGCCGCGTCGAGATTCGATACTGCAACATACTGCAACCGATTCTGCAGGGTATACAGACATGCCGGTATTGCCAGCTTCCAATTATCGGAGCGAAATATATCTTTGTAGAGCCCTTCGAAGGTAGTAGATAGCGGTGACATAGAACCGTCGGTCTTCCGTTTGTCCCGATACGCCACCACCAAGCACAGTAACAGTTTCAGAACCTCGTTCAACAACACTGCGGTGGAAGCAAAGTAGCGACTTGAAGAAGATACTGGCATTACACGCGAATAATGCATTATCTGAAAATATCAGCGACGTGAGGCTTTAGGGTTCAGTCGGATGTCGAGTTACAAGAATCAGGGCGGAGTTTTGAATTGTGAGCTTTCAGGGGTTAGTGGGTTTCCCCAACAAGATTCGAATAGCGGAAGCATACTGTAGCGAGCGACACCAGTTTCATGGGCACTCCCAAGAAGGTTGGGGTAGTTTCGGCCACCATTATGGCAGCTCAGAGAAGAGGTGAGGCGCTGAGCAGAACAGAAAGAGCGATTCAGTCGAACGAGTGAGACGAACAATACTAAGTAACGAGTCGTATTAATGAAAGTGGAGGTTGAGGGCGGACGTGAACGTGAGGTCTGGACAGATCTATCGGTAAGTGGTGATTGTGAAATGAGGCCCGGGTGTATACGTACTCTGGTAGTACAGAGAGGAAAACGTTTATCGGGATTCTACTACTCTACAGATGTCTACAAAAACGAAGAGAACAAGAGTATGGAGGTGACCAAATCCCATTAAACTCGCCACCACCTTTTTCCTTGTACAATTATATAATTGAATTAATGCGAGAATTGAATGTCAATACAAAGAGCACTCAAGGAAGTGCTCAAGTGGTCGCTGGGGATTCTTTCGGTCCAACACGTCACGACAACCAAACCGCTTAGGGAAGGATCGCAACAACTTTTCCCCGCAGGGTTCCTAGACACCTTTTTTATAACTTGTACAGTCAAAGATACTCGCAATATCGGCATAAAACGGATGCTGATATCGAATTCATATTCATTGTTCTTCATGCAGTTAGCTACCTGCGGTCATCTCGTCGATATTACGTGCAAAGCAGTTTCTTTCAACGCTCACAACGTAAGTAACAACGTTCACCGCGAAGCGAAGCCGAAAAGTCTGGTATACGAGAACAACAACAATGATCCTGACAGCTTATGAATTTCCAAAACTGCTTTCTGTGCCAGATGTAAGTAAGTTACTGTCAAAATCTCAGCGATGATGTCGCTACGTTAATTTTGCTAGCTTCATACCGTTCTCACAGCAAGTAGGCCGGAAGATTTTGGCCCGATTTTCCGGTCCCTTGGCATTGTGTGGCTTAGATCTTGATTACCTTAGATAGATTGATTAGATTGGCGCTTGGCATCGTCTTTTAGTTTTGGGTTTGCACGGACATCATCGATCCTTTGCATAGTCTGGGACTCTCTCGTGACCTCGCAAGCTCGCCAGACTATCCTTTGCATCATTTTTGCTTTACCACAACTGTTTTCCATACGGCTATTTTTTCGCTGGGGCTACCGCAAGATAATAAAGCCGCGTGCCAAACTACCAACAGCATTCCAGTGCTCCAATGACATTCCAAGCGCTTAGTATGCGTCCACCTGCACCTAACAGAAGAGCAACATACCTTGGGGCTGACAAGGGATCCCGCTACTGGCACGTGAGATTTCCAGGCCGGGTCTTATTAGAACGCTGTAGAGGTAAAACCACGCAGCGAATCTGCTACTTTAGAAGGTTGCATTGCCCCTCGACCAAGAAATATCCGAATTTTGTGCTAATAGTCAGTAAGACGCATATTTCGAAGACAAACACATGAGTCATTGGGTTTCAAGGCGGCTTATTATGTGTTTGGGATTGACCCTACAATTCATGAGATCCAGAGACCGGTAGGAATATCCGAGTCTACTAATTGCCGGAGCAGAAGCTAACAATTGATGTTCTCGCTCTAGTTTGATGTTGAACATAACCCCAAGGATCTTACCGAGATTATTTTGTACGATATCAAGGAACTCGACCCACAGCCCTTCTCTTCTATTGCCAATTTGTGCAACACGCTTAGCAGCGTTGGGATTTACAGAACCATATGCGAAGATCTAGAGACCGCACTCAATTTGGTGACCATCAGATATGGAGGAAAGAACTTTATCTTGAAGCACGGTTTGGGTTTCTGGGCCGGCTAGATCCTCGAAAATAGCGGTAAGAGTTATTGACTTCCAAAATCGGCGCTTTATGCAACCGTCCACTGGTCTTGCTTCGCACCTCCCTACTACCACCGCCCCACTGTTTCTGCCGGAATCGAGTATTCGGGGTTCGGCGACCGGCTCTCGACAGGCTACATCAAGTTCGAGTGTCGGCGGATCCACGGGTAGCGAACCGTCAGGTGAGGAACAAAAGGAAGGCTACCCAACGAGTCCCCGGAGGAGGCCCGAGACCGGTCTATTTTCTCACCCCTTTAGAAGTAAATGCGCTTTTATATTTGCCATAAATGGAACTAGAAGAAATGGAAGATGAGTCTTGTTGCCCTGAGAAGGTTGTCTTTTACCATGGGTGTCCTTGGGTCTGGGCGCTGTCGAACATCAGGATCAATGGTGTGGTAAGAGGTCGTTATGGCAGTTACTATTCTTCTCTGCCTGCGACATATTGGAGCACGAGTTCTGTTTTTGTAGTCTGGTGGTGCGTTACTCTCGAAGCTAAAGAAAAAGCGATCAGGGAGGGGTGTGGCGTGCGCTCACAAACCTGCAGAAGAGAGCGCATATGAGAGATGCTTTTCCTGATTCTTGCGGGAAGTGAAATGTTTGAAGGGGAAGAAGGGGAGCTCCCCCACCTAGCCGGCCATCCGGAGTGGGAGGGGAATTGGGTACTGCCATACTCTAGTTAGAGTGAATGCAGAATGATTAAAACAAAAAAACAAACAAAGTGAAATGTTTGGTGATTGCGAGCTCATGACTAGGGCGGATATCTATAGAATGATCTATATCTTGGACCCGGAAGAGGAGGACGAAGTAACGGAAATCAGAGATCTATTATGATTGAATCACTGTGGCTAACTTATTCTGTAGTTCATTCACCGCAATCTTCAGGCCGGATTAGATGTAGCTCCGCGGATTACTCAGGTTCAGCCTCCTTTTCAGGAGGATGATGAGGATGGCGACAACTTGGACCGGTTCTTCGATTTCTGTTTGGTACTACGATGCTCAATACCCTGAAGGACACAGGCACGAAGAAGGTTCACCAAAAGCAGATGGAAAGGGTGGGGTTTTTGGGAGCGTGCACGGATAAGGCGGACAAGTAGATGAACGATAGAATTACGGCTATTATAGCACTAGATGTGCTAGAAGATGAGATTGCAGCCTATGAGCATGCGGCAGAGGAGCCTCCGAAGCGTCATAGGCCGGCAAGAAGAGGATGGGGAAGAGGGTGGGGAAGGGGAGAGGCAGAGAAGGGTTTCGAGAGGGTGTCTATTGCGCATGTTCTACTTTCATATGAGGCTTCTGCTCTTTACTACAAAAGGATCTTATTATCTGTACAAGTCTCCTGTCATAAGTCGTGGTGATTTGTCAAAACAAGCCCAAAATACCCAACTTTACGTCAACACCATACAACCACCACCACAGCAGTAGGTCAATAGAGACTTCTGTAGGATCGATTTAACATCAAAGCCTGTTAATTCCTGGTCTGCTTGAAAATTGAGTAGGTCAATTCCAATTCAAAGTTTGGCAACACCAAGAATTGCCAAATTTGTAAGTCAAAATTTAGCATCAAACCTGATATAAAATCATCCAGTCAGCTGCTTATAGAAACCTCAGATAGGATGCTGTGTAGACAAAGCCTAGTAGTTCTAGGGTACCCATGTTATTTTAGAATAGGGCCAGAAAACAGGGCCCCAAGAGAAGTTATATATACAAGGCAGTTACAGCTCACATAACCGCTTTCTCCGTGATCGTGCAAATACCACAATCTTGCAAATACCATAACGAGTGCAATGGTATGGACGCTATGCTACATTATGACGCATGAGAAAACTCGTGGGTAAAAAAGGTTGAATAATTTGTATTCAGGGACAGTGGTCTGATTAACGGTCCCAAGTAACTTCAAATAGATCCCTTTTCGTCCGACACCATTAGGGCGAGTATTTTCTTTGCCGTCTTTGCCGGGTTAATGGATGCCATCATCAAAGCTTCTCTCATCGGCAGGCTTATCTTCCAGCTCTCCAAAACTCACCAACATCAACATTTCACTCCTGAGGCGGTCTCTAGTAAGTCCCTGGCACCGCATGAGTTTCATTATCTAATCCGTATCGCAGTCGCTGCGGTCGCATCATTTAGAGCATTAGAAATGAGTAAGCTATCGGAAGGTCTGCGCGGGAGTATCTCCGTTGGAGCGGCGTCTGTCCCTCGCGACCGGTGCAGTGTTGCCCCCGGCAATCTCGAGGACGTGTATGAAAAGTTGCTTGAATCCTGCCCGCATCGCTGCTTGATTAAAGCAGATGGTTGTGAGCGCGAAACTGGTGGATCTGGCGAAGTGCGCCAAGATAATTAAAGCGTTGAGGATCCCTGATGGTCGATTCAGCTCACCCGGAAGAATGTTATTGGAAAACGCCTATACTATTGACCATTCCAGGCTACAGGCCTGCACGAATCTTATGCCTATGTTGAGGAAAGCAAGAATTACAGGTTGCTGACCGGTTCCCCGCTATGGTCACAACGCTCGCATTCGAGAGCAGTGGATCTACCGGGCGATAATGGAACGTCAAACACCAGAGGAGCAAGCACACGCTTGACGCATCTGTCCAACCAAGTCCTCGTACTACCTAGCTATCATTGGGATAGATCATTGTGTGAGTGAGTCAGGAAACTGAGATAGAAGAGCCAAGAGGGACGCCAAGACACTCAGATGTATTCATTCCTCCAGGCACCCACTCGGCTCACCCTACGTATTACTGTGAGTGAAGCGTTTGATTGAGACTATTTCGCTCATAGAAGTGAAACCTCTTCAATTTATCTCATGATTGGAACAAAGCAAAGAGCACATCGCTTTCAGTCCGTTTGCTCATTCACATCTTCACAACCAACACTCGCCTATCTGTGAGGCGGGGGTGCCGAGCTCGTTTGAACCACTTATCAGGTTCAATCAAAAGCAATTTAATAATGGGGTAAACTTGAACTGTATGAAGTATTTGTCAAGGTGTTGTCTGATAGCATAGCCCTATTTGTCACAGCATTAACTTCTGCAATCGGGGTGCCAGTCACCTCACCCAGATAGGTTTCCTCAGGCCGATTCGCCTAGAAATGTATCTAACGAGGCTGAAAATAGTGGTCTTACCGAGTGACTCTTGATGTCGTGAGCGGTAACCTCTGCCTTGCACAGGTGCACGCCAGCTGCTAGGGCGTGCAATGGCATCGTGCATACCTAGAACTCTTGACCAACCGTCCGTTGCCTGACTGCAGTTGAACCCCAACGTATGCGAGTTGTTCCAAGCATGTAGTGTTCCAAACTTCGAGAAGGGTCGTAGAAGCTGGCCGTGTGTCGTCATCGGTTACCGATAGACAGGGTATACCTATCCTAGCACTGGTGAGGATGTACTCTAGGGTATATACCGAGGCAGAGAGTGTAGCGTTGCAAGATGTGGAAATGATGGACGGATGAACAGACAACCGACGAGGGGAAGTGGCTATACATATAAAGTCGGATGGGTGGCGAAATGACCCCGACAACGACAATTCATCGAAATCCGGAGAGTGTGGGATTCCTCGATTCCCGAAGAGACAGGCTATCAATCTGGGGAAGCTTTATCGCAGCAAATTCATATGCAGGCATTCGTCTGTGCTGCGCGTGCTCGTCTCGAGTGTTTCAGCTGTCCGATCGTCGAATAAAAGAGGAACGGGAACCTTGCAAGTTTAACGTTGCATGCTGTGTAACTTGAGCGCATCTGCTCGCTGCGGAGCTGCTTCCGTCGACAGGGATCCGCCTCACTTCAACATGCAATGAGTCTCGAAGGTTTTGCATCACACCTTATTTTCTTGCTTGTTCTCTTTGTACAAATCAGGTTATAGCAAGACCACCTGTTATAACCGCATACTAAGAAGCAGCACAGCCTCATTCACGACTTATCATCTCGTTTCAACACTGCCGCCGCCAACCAATCCCTTAGTCGATAGATTGATCACAAGGTCTGGACTCTACGGAAAAGAGGTTTATGTGTAAGAAGGTTCTCCTTTTGTTGCTGTCTCTACTGCCTGCCTGTCTGTCTGTTCACTTTTCTGCTCCGTCCTGCCCTGACGCACATGTCAACAACAACAACAATTGGATTATTGTTCCCACGCTCGACATTTTTTCCACTTAGCAAAAATATCATACTCTATTAATAGGGTTGCATTGATTTGTCAAGTTTGAAAGGCTAACCTTCAAACCACGGCGGGTGCCGTTCGGGGCACTTGCCAGGGCAACTTGAGTCTACAGGGAAGCTTAAGCGTCGCTTCAGTTCGTTTACTCGAACTTGTATTCACCATATGCCTTCTCCTTCTTTAAGTGCCGGTGACATCGGGAGAGAGGAGAACGGGGAACCTAGGGAATCTGACAGTTTGGTTGGCAATGGCAATGGAACCACCTATGGCACTGCAGATCATTACCGTCAGCAGATCTCGAACAAAGTCAACAATGTGGTACGCTATTCGTTCAGCAAGTTGAAGATTATCCTGTTCAGCAACTACGTCAACGCATTTCTGGTCTTTGTTCCAATTGGCATCGCCGGAGGCATTTTTGGGTGGAGCCCAACAGCTGTCTTTGTTTTAAATTTTCTCGCTATTATTCCCCTTGCTGCGTTACTGAGCTTTGCGACGGAAGAGCTTGCCCTGGAGGTTGGCGAAACACTAGGTGGCCTTATGAATGTAAGTACATGAATTCTATGACTGGATGCGTGTGGGCTAATTGTGGATAGGCTACCTTTGGGAATGCGGTAGAACTTATTGTGAGCTGGAGATTTACCTACCATATACGAACCTTAATGAATTGATAGTATGGATCCAGGTCAGTATAGTTGCTCTGACAAAAGGGGAGATCCGCATCGTCCAAGCCAGTATGCTGGGAAGTATTCTATCGAACATTCTTCTGGTACTTCTCTCAGACAAGATGTTTCATTGATATATCAAGATTGACGCTGTTTTTCGTACAGGTTCTAGGAATGTGCTTCTTCTTTGGCGGTTTGAAATACCATGAACAGACCTTTAATAGTACCGTGGCATCCACAATGTCATCCCTCATGGCTGTTGCAACATCATCATTGATCATTCCCGCCGCGTTGTATGCGACTATTGCTCAGACGGAAGAGCCAGACTTTAAACAAATCCTGCAACTATCACGAGGCACCTCCATTGTCATTCTCATCTTATATGTCATGTATTTGGTTTTCCAACTAAAGACTCACACAGACCTGTTTGCTGGAACAAATGATCCAGAGGAGGAGAACCAAAGGGTGTTGCTTACCCCTATTGAAGCAGGCCTGGTCTTGGTTTTTGTGACCATTCTTGTGGCCGTTTGCGCCGAATATCTGGTGGGATCGATCGAGGGGATTGTTGCATCATCCGGAATCAGTAAGACATTCATCGGATTGATTCTCATTCCAATCGTGGGCAACGCCGCAGAGCATGTTACAGCAATCGTGGTAGCCATGAAGAACAAGGTACGCGTTGAGACATGCTTTGGAATTCAGGGGAAGAAAACCACAAACTGACGGGTACCCAAGATGGACTTGGCCATTGGTGTGGCAATCGGAAGTAGTATGCAAATTGCACTTCTCGTTACCCCGTTTTTGGTAATTCTCGGGTGGATTATTGGACAACCTATGAGCCTTTACTTCCAAACGTTCGAAACGGTGGTGTTTTTCGTGAGCACCTATCTCACATACTACGTTGTTCAAGACGGAAAGAGCAACTACCTCGAGGGTGCTATGCTCCTCGGAATGTAAGACCAGAATCAACCACCTGTTGTCGTTGAGGTGAATCGGATACTGAGCCCTGTATAGTTATATTATCATTGCTCTTAGTTTTTACGTCTATCCAGACGGTGCAGGCCAACCAGGAACTCCCTTCTGATTGTGGAATACATAAGACAAATACCATTCAGCATACGCAATTATGTTTCCTTTCTCATTAGTATGAGTGGTTCACTCACAACTTGAACTCACGACCCTCTCGCAGGAGACGAAAACTTTTTCCTAGGTTTCTTTCTATTCGACTTGTATATTGCTAGGTCATGGATGGTGGCAGCATCTGCTTTTGTTTGGCGTTTTGGGGAACAAACCGAAGACATTCAAGCAAGCAAAAACATTAATTACGATTGGAGTTTTGTGGGTTACGCGGGTTCGCATATTAATTGGTTACCCGTATTTTTAAGGTCTAGATCATTCGTTTGTGCGGGCTGGTGTGCGCAGAATTTGTATTATTTTGTACAATTGTTGTATAAATATATTTTTTATACCAAAGTTCTCAGCCGCATAGTTGCTAGTTTCGCTCAAACCAAGTCACCTACCATTCGTTCAATATCCACCCCACTCAATATGAGTGCTAATAATTACCTGCCCCGAATACCTCGACGATTCCTTCGTACCCGAATCCGTCCTCTGATTGTCCGCCCACCTCCTCCGCGACGGCTGTCTAATACAGGTGAACCGATGCCGGTGGTTCATGAAGAAGTCTTTACGCCGCCGCCCCAAATAGAAGAGAAGGCGCCCACTCTGCCAGGATTGACCGAATATGCATATCGATGGGATACCGCACCACCTAGTATGGAGCAGCTGATGAGGGCGGATAAGTTTTTTAAAAAATATCCTGTAGTGCATCTGTGGTCTGAGGCAAAATTTAAGATGATTGACCATGGGACTGCGCCAGAGGTATGTGGGGTTGTCGATGTCCAATTCACGCATCTACTCATTCGCTTTATCGCAGCTCTAACTGAAATCTGCTCGACAGGTTGCGTTTCTCGGGCGGAGTAATGTTGGGGTGTGTAGCTAGGCATATAGATTTTCTGGCACCCTACTGACTACGATTTGGGAGAGCAGAAATCGACGCTGCTCAATGCGCTGCTAAATAACAAGAACATGGCATACACCTCCAGTAAGCCCGGGCGGACGAGGCTGCTCAATGCATTTGGGGTCAACCAGGGGAAGGTGGTGCTGTTGGATATGCCGGGGTACGGCCATGCGAGTCGCGAAGAGTGGGGTGTTCAGGTGATGAAGTATCTTACTACGCGGAGACAGTGCGTCCTCTCCCCAGCTCGTAGTAGACACGGCATAGGGCTAAATGTGGAAATAGGTTCCGGAGAGCGTTCGTTTTGATCGATTCGCAACATGGACCGAAGGCGAGTGATTTGATGCTGCTAGAGAGCTTAGGACGACAGGCCATCCCATATCAGATCGTGCTAAGCAAAGTCGATCGGACAATTGCGAAGTATGGGAGTCTACAGAAGCCATTGGAGGACATAAAGTACCTTTTGGACACTGGTGTGGGCGGGGTAAGTGGGCTGGGTGAGGTTATCGGAGTTTCATCATTAAAGAATCCAAAGGTTGGGATAAGTGAACTGAGGTGGAGCATTATGGTTGCCTGTGGGTGGGATACGTGGAAAGAGAAGAGAGGGGTACAATACTAAGTACTGTCTTATAGAAGCAAAGACCGAACTTGTGAAACCTGTGTATATTGGTAAGTGAGTGGTTGTGTTTCTCCGAAGTTCTGGCTTGGCTTCAAGGTGTCCGCGTTATCGAGTCGCGTCTCCCGACTTTCACCCTCCAGCTCACCGCAACCCACTTCAACAACACAGTAATGTCCGACTCAGAAAACGACAACCTCCCCTCAAACGCTGCGGACCTAGACCCATACGCCATTTTGGACGTTCCGCCTACCTCCACTGCCGCAGAAATTCGAAGCGCCTACCGAAAACTCGCACTAAAATGTCACCCAGATAAAGCACCAGTCGCTGAACGCGACGCCGCGCATGCAAAGTTCCAAGAACTCGCCTTTGCATACGCCATCCTCTCAGATGAGACGCGTCGCAAGCGCTATGACACGACAGGAAGCACGCAGGAAAGTGTACTTGACGACGAATGCTTTGACTGGAAGGAGTATTTCAAAGAGCAGTTCCGCGCCATCAGCGTCGAGGCAGTTGAGGAGTTTAAGAAGGAGTATCAAGGTTCATTCCTTCCAGGTCACCTGCCACCGGTAACTCTCTAACACCATGAACAGGAGGAGAGGAGGAAAGGAAAACCGTTCTCGAAGCCTACACTAAGTACGAAGGCGATCTCGATGCCGTTTTTGAAATCGTCCTTACCAGCTCTGTCCTCGAAGACGAAGATCGTTTCCGTGCTATAATCGACAAAGCTATTGCAGACGGCGAGGTCGAAGCGTTTAAAGCTTACACCAAGGAGTCAGCGGCGTCTAAGAAGCGGCGAAGAAAGGCGGCTGCTTCGGAGGCGAATGAAGCGGAGCAATACGCAAAGGAGCTAGGAATTCATGATCAACTGTTTGGAAAGAAGAAGGCAGGCGCCACCGCTACGAAGGGTAAAAAAGGAAAGGAGGGAGAGGAGGATACGAGCGCCTTGGAGGCCTTGATCAAGAACCGTCAGGCAGGGAGGATGGATGCTATGATTGCGGGCCTGGAGGCGAAATATGCATCATCCTCATCGACCAAGAGGAAGGGTACGAAGCGTGTTGCGCCGCCACAGCCTACTGAAGAGGAGTTCGAGGCTGTGAAAGCAAGGGCTACAGGGGGGAGGAAGAAAAGGACGAAGATGTGAATGAGGACGTGAACGACGACGTAATCGATGATAATATGTGTTTCTTGTGCTTGGTTTTTGTGTAACTGGATCCTCTTCAAATTGGCTTTGCTGTAAATTTAGTCTTGGAGTTGGTCTCCTTGAAAGAACATTTATCCTTTGTCTCTAATTTCCTAGATTCGAGTGAGATTCATGTAAACTATGACCGAACTTGCGCCAAGCCGCTAGCTTGTACCCCACGTCAATGCAGCTCCTCCGCCAATCTTCAACTTCCCCAGACCTTCCCTACAAATTCAAACCACCAACCTCTCCACCATGGCCGACCAAAAGTACCTCACGGCTCTCCAACCGTTCATTCTCCTCGCCAAGAATGCTACAGGTCGTGCAGCAGCCGATTTAGTAGTACAAGCTACCCAAGCTCCCGGCTGTTTCGTCTTCTCGGAGCTCCTTGAATGCCCCACCATCCAAGCTCTCTCAGAATCTCCGGAAGGTGAAAAATACCTTGAGCTACTGAAGATCTTTGCCTACGGAAGCTTGGCAGACTACAGAGGTAAGAGGTAGTCTCTGTGTGTTCCCAGCATCTTACAAGTGCGCCAGCAAACCCCGACCTTCCTCCTCTCAACGACAAGCAGCTCGAAAAACTTAAACAGTTATCTCTAATCACGCTTGCCTCTCGCGGCGCCGAGCACCTTACCTATCCCTCCCTTTTACGCTCCCTTGAGCTCCCCAGTATCCGGGTGCTTGAAGATCTTGTCATCTCTGCCATCTACGCTGGACTGCTACACGCGAAGCTCGACACGGCCTCCCAACTTGTCGAGGTGTCTTCCACCGCCGGCCGCGATGTCGCACCTTCCGAAATTCCTAGTATGGTTGCGACGCTAAATGCATGGTGTAAACAGTGTGAGGATGTGCTCGCGGACATCGATGGGCAGATGGAGAAGGTTCACCGGGAGGCGGTACAAAAGAAATGGGAAAACGAAGAGTATGCAAAACTTGTTGCTGCAAAGAAAGAGCAGCTTAAGAGCGAAGAGAAAGGTAGTACCGGAAAGGGGAAGAGGGTGATTTCTGAGGGAGCTGAGGATGGGAGAGGAGGCTATGGCGCCGACGATGATGATGGCATGGATTTGGACGATGCGTCTTACGGGGATGGCGCGGGGGGAACTTCTTGGGGGCCAAATGCTGCGAGGAGGAGAGCCAAGGGGGTGAGATTTCCGCCGCTCGGAAATAAAAGGAGATAGGTGCTGTAGTGTAGGGGAGTGTATCAGGGAATTGGGGTCTTTTACTGCTGTTACGGATTTACATTGTTATTCTTTGGCGTTCGTGTGGATCGGAATAAAGGTTCAAGCATGGGAATGAAACCAAAAACATGGCTGGACGATGGCGCGGGATTGGGTGTTAGATACCAGTGTAGCAGTTACTGACCTTCTGGGCTGCCTTCGATATAATGGACGTCAATACAAAAGCGCCCGAGGAAGTATACTAGTAGTCACTTTTCGGATATCCGATCCTCGGGACTTTCCGACCAGACCCTGTCGTAATGATATCATACATAGCCTTTCAATCAAGCGGATTCTCCAAGTAAGAGCAACAATCAGTATATTAGTACATACGTACGTAAATCTGCCCTCAAATCTACCGTCTCCGTCGCAATGCCTCCTCGTATCCGTCCCCCATGCATTCGTTCGCGATGTTACTCTACCACCACAGAAACCAAAAAGAAAACGCTCGAAGACCCGCGATTGCGCAATCTTGGTAAAGAGCTGCGAGATGAATTCGCGATGATGCGGGACACATATAGTGCGCTTTTTGTCCTCCTTACAAATCCGTTATTCCGATAACAAACATAGTGACAGAAAAACCAAAGAACCCCGTTGTGTTGGTGTGTAACTACACATTGAGCCAGCGAATGAAAATACTGATAACTGTGAGAGGTACCTAGTGCCATGGCTTGATGGGGTTCGATAAGTTACGTCTGGCAGGAGATTGGGTTCCTGGAATTGAATGTCAGTACTCTTTGGCTGGGGAAGAACTGTAGGAATTGATAAGCGGTTGGATTATAGATTGGCGCGGGATATCGGACTGTTTACAGGCAGGAGGAGTCGAAGTTATTGTCTCAACTGGTATGAAAGCTTTGGGGTGATCGGAGGGATATATGATTGACTATCGCAAGTACCGCCTACATCATCGATTGAGCAAAGGGCCGAAGCTCTGGCCAAGGGTATAAGGAAGCAGTTGGGCATTGGGAGAAGTGTGAACTTGATTGGGTAAGCAATCACCTTGAGAAAATAACGAGCGGAAAGACTGACGTTCATCGCAGGCATAGCATGGTATGTGTGGACGGACTCCAGTGTTACGCGTTCCTTAGAGCTGCTAACAGAGGATGCGGTGGTGTGTGGTTTAGGGGTATTACCTACATCCCTCAATTGTGCTTCAACGCTAACATTTTCGGTTTATCTAGAGGCATCGATCCCCGATACATGATCAGCAAACTCAAGCCCACCGAATTCAAAGCACGATCCCTTTCTGAACCCACCACAGCTACTGACCTGATAAACAAGGTCCTGTCACTCACCACCGTAGCAACCCCACATCATGGCATGTTATTCTATCCACCCAGTCTCCCTCGTGCGCTGACGGGAAGTCTAGGCTCCTCATTTGCAGACTACATGCTTGACACGATAGGGCGTAATTCTACCACCCCCTCTTTTGAACAGAAGCTAAGCAGCAGCATTAAGCAAACCTTCCCCGAATTTATGGTACCCTGAACCGCATTGGCCTCCAAACCAGCGCCTTTTCGCAGCTCACAACAAGCTATATGAACAACGTTTTCAATGTCCAGGTTCCCGATGACCCTGCGGTCTCGTATGCTCCCGCTTCCTCTCACCCTTCTCTTGTTTTCTTACTAAACATCCCAATAGCTATTTCTCCTACGGCTCTTACTGCAACCCACCCATCTACAGTATCTGGCGAATACCTCACAACATCATAATGGAAAGGGAGGGCCCAAATGATGGTTTGGTTAGTGTGGAATCGTCGAGGTGGGGAACATATGAAGGAACGTTGGTGGGAGTGAATCATTTGGGAATCATCAACTGGGTCAATCGTATTGAATATGTGTATGGACGGATTGTGGGGAGGAAGATGAATTTCAATGCATTGGCTTTTTACTGTGGGATCGCTGGTAAGTTTTGGAGACGGTAGTGAGAAGAGTCTGATACTGATAATTGGCACAGATAAGTTGGCAGGGAAGGGGTTTTAAGGGAGACCATATTTAAGATTTGGCTGATAGAAATATACTTTCTACGATAGATACTAACTGTCTGCGCGTTTAGCTTCATGTCACAAAAACGCGCACGAATTGGGGGGGAGGGTTTTATTGTCCCGGGCTTTGCGGATACAACGTCAGATGTCAGAGCAGCTGTTTGTATCACGAAATAAAATACATGTGTCAGAGTCAGAAGCAAATATACCGGTTAAAATAGATGTCAGGAACAGTGCGTATCTAATGTAAAATCTGTCAGGACAACTATCTCATTCAAAACCAGTCAGAAGTGGTGCGCAGTATGGGTGCTCAGCGGTACTCTGGCTCTCAAAGTTTGTTAACCACTACCGTAGTGAAAAATTAAGGGTTGAATACACACTGCCAGAACCGAAGTACCCAAAACATACGCCGTGGGTACGTTCCCAAACCATTCCTCCACAATATCGGTACAAAACATACACCGAATTCAAGTCAAATTCGGCTTTGGGGGTGCGTCAATACACACCGAATACGGATTTTTCAACCGTGCTTTTTTACAACGGTACTTAATGTGCACCCTGCCCCAACCTACAAAAATCACTCGCCTTCCTCTACAAAGCCAGCACTGTTACAAAAATGCTAAGTAAGAGTTGTCACGCCTGCTCTGTATCATATTCCTTATCTGTCACCGCCATCCTGTATAAATAGAAAAGATATGTCACCTAGCGAGTGTATCTACAAAATTTTCTGTCAGGTCAAAAAAGTTGTATCCGCAAAGCCCGGGACAGTACTTGGACAGTCGATATTCCAGAAGAATTGGCAGATTTTGGTGTTGTCGAACCCATCAGTATGCCCTTTCAAACATGAAAAATCAAGCATAGGTGCTGCCTGACGGCAAGCAAAAAGACATCCGCCGGTTTGTGCTCAATGGGACCACCCAAGTGAGGGTTAGGGTTTATCTGGTTGAACAACGGCAAGTACTCGCTGAAATGAATGATACACTAACCAGTGAGTGTGGGCATCATTGATAGACATTAGCCATATATGATTGCTTCCATTCTGAATTTAGCATTGTTATTATCTCAAATGGTAAGATAATTTCCGAATAATGGGTCTGTGCATACTTACCACAGCCATTCAGCGCGTCCGAAGACTTTTATTTTTAGCAAGTTTTGACCGGTCACCTTTGTCCACCCCAGCAAAGGCTCAAAGCCTACCCAGCCGCAGCTATATGAACCCTAGTATTTGTACTTAGAGGTATGTTCCCGGGAGCTGGAGAAAGAAAGGCACCAGACCGGCGAGCACATAAATACTATCGTAAAAAGGGTAGTTTGCTAGGACGTTTGTTGTCGTAGCCCGTCAAACTATTGCTGCCTATTTCGGATATGGTAAAAAAATACATCCTAGATTACCCTAAGCAATATTTATTCTAACCCGCCCCTAGCAATTTTCTACCAGATACCTAGCAAGGAGGAAGGAGGAAGACGGAATAGAAAAGGCAAGGGAAGAGGCTGGAGAGAGTGAGACAACACAACAATAGGAAGAGCCATCAAACCATCGTCAGTGATTAAAGGACGGGCTGGGGGTTAGGGGTACACAATAACCCTAGCACCCCCGTATCCTGAAGTTTACTTCAGGGATTGCAATTGGCGGACGACACCACTGCTGAAGAACTCACCATAATATTTGCCGCAACTGTTTGATATCTTTTCAGTGCGGGAATGGCGGGAACTAGTTCAAATCCGGCTTATCTCGAGCACAGGGCTGCTGTTGCTGCTCGCTTGATGCCAGCCCTACGAAAGGGGACGTGCACACCGGCGAACTTCATTACTCTTCTAGAAGTGAGGAGAACTTTGCAACCTCGTGGATGAGATGGGGCGTTTGACTATCTATGGGGCGGGAGGGTACCGATCTACACACATCCAGATGCCGTTGACCGGGGACGATTGACTGGCAATCGCATCCGCCAAAAACTAAAAGGGATGGGACTTCCTCGTGGGATGTGAGATCGATCTCTGCATATCTGCAGCATGGGCCAGGTTGGAACGATGAGGCACTTCCCCAATGCTCTTGTTCTGGAAGTTTGAGGTCGTCGGCTGGAGTTGAAAGGTCAATGCTCGAGCTTCCGTCTGAGGACTGTGTGGCATTGGTAAATGTGTGAGTTGGAGCCTAGGTAATCCGGCGGGATGGCGCGTGCTCTAGTCTCTGCCAGGCTAGTAGCTTGTTTCTTTTTACCCACAGAAAGTTCCTGCAGATTCCATGAGGGGTTCGCGGTAGGGGTGGAGATCAATATACGGTACGGACGTTGAGAATCTTGGGACGACAGCAAGGCAATGACCTGCAGCTCGGCAAGTGACGGGGTTAGCTAGTTGGCCGTGGTAATTTTCTGGGCTTGCATGAAAATTGTGAGGGATATGTACATCTGTATGTAGAGCTTGCATATGTGACAACTGGAAGGAGCTGACCAGCCAGTCATGAAAGTCGGATGCATGATACCCAGTCTTTTTCATCTGGACGGAAGTGCTGTCTCGGAAGAAGGTATGCAAGCCAGAATGTAAATTATGAGCAGTCATCACGCCGCTCCATCATGATTGCCTGGCTGGAATCCACCGAGATCTAGATTTGCCAATCGAATAACTGAACGGATATTCCTACACCCCACCGCCCGAATCAGATGCGCTGGCAGTGGTAATATCACAGACTCCAATGTGACCGATCCTAAAGAATATGTTCATTCAGACTAGAGCCATAGTAGCGGGTACTGGTGTGTTTATTTATCTGCCGAGTGCCAAAGATATGACAACTATTACTCAGTGAAAAGGGGTTTCCAGATGCCGGGCGAGAGCCATTGTGGAATGGTGGATGATGGGCTCGAGTATTGTTGATATCATGGTAGTGGCAGTGAATAACGATATCTGATTCTGTATTTCCGCACACGAAACATATCGATAAATCGAACAAACAGTGGGATGGCAGTGCCAGGAGCCAGGAAGGAAACATCCGGGTCAACAGTGTACTCTATGAGTTGGTATGAGAGCTTCATAGAAACAAACTTCAATAGCAAACTTCAACAGCAAACTTCAACAGCAAACTTCAACAGCAAACTTCAACAGCAAGCGAGTAATGAATACATCCTCATTCAAACCAATTCATATTCCCAATAATAACCCCCCACTTTTAGTTATAGTACTTTACATGACAAGACCAGGCCCTTCACCTCATATACCACACAAAAGGAAGACAAAAGCTGTACCAATAACCCAATCGACCCATCCAAAACAAACACTTCTCCCGAGCGTATTTTTAGATCTTCATCACTTTCTCCGTCATAAACCAAACCAAAGCTGCAAGCAACCATCCGTTCCCCAGAAACCTGAAATCAAAATGAGGAAACCAAAGCATTGGACCCAGCCCCCAAAAAACAGTCCCTACAAAAATTACCCTTGGCTCCCGTCAATTTGATCTGTGTACGCACTAGATGAATGAATAATTGACCACCCTGAACAAACCCAAGAGGACACATAAACCAACAAAACATCCACCATAAACTGAAAATAAACGTGACTAAGAAAAAGAAATACAGCCGTGAGAAATAAAACAGTTTTATGATTCAATTTGGTTCCACCAGCATGAAAGGGGCTCGTGCCGCATGGATGTTGCTTAATAAACTTTGTTCAATCCCATGTTAATTCTATTCTGATCGCTGGTTTGCTGGTAGTTTGATGACGCATTAGATGATGAGCTGGTGCGTAATGGCGGCGCTGGTGCATGAGCACTCGACCTTGGTGTGATTTGGTACTGCTGCAAACTTAGCTCTGAGTCTGTGCGCTGTTGCTGCTTCTGTGCTGGCATCGAGTGCACAGGCATCTGGTCGACCGCTGAACCCATCAACGTCGGTTGATTGGACGGGTATAACATCCCATTATTATAAGATCCGGAGGAGGTGGCGGACGAGGTGACATAGTTGCCTGCAGAGCCAGTCAAGGCTGAATTTGGGGGGACGAGAGTTGGAATGGACCTCTGAGAGCTAGGAATTTGCATCGACGGGGATGATGTCACATAGTTTACTGTCGGAGACCGATGGGAGGATGTCGAGGACCTAGAGTGCGAGTTGCTAGATAGCGCGGATGAGTCTGTGTAGCTGCTGTACAGGGTGCCTTTGATGTTGCCACTTCCAAAGTCTGAAGATTGAATACGGGTCGGAAGAGGAGGAAGCACTTTGTCCGAGAGGGACATTGACGGCCTGGACCCACCCTCCGGAAGAGAACTGGAAAGCGACGTTAAAGCTGGAAATATGGTCGGATAACTATCTAGGGAGCTGCTGGTGCTGCTAGATATTCCACCATTCAAAATTCTATTACTGGAAGCTGGTACATAGCTCGGTGCAGTTGACATGATCTGGGAAATGGTGTTAATACCCGAGGTTGCTTCAGGTTCCAGAAAGTAACCGGAGCTTCCTCCAGATGTCTTTCCGGTTGTCTGAATGGTAGTCCAGTGCCTAGGAAATTCCGAATGCTGGAGAACACCAACTCCTGATGTTTCGGGTATGCCATGGCCCGAGTGTGAATTGGAAAGGATATACTGAGGATAATTGCTATCGCCTGGTCCGGACATATCGTTTCCCATATCATAGAAAGAACGAGGTGCCAAAGGCATTGAAGATGCCGGGTCACACATACTGCTACCCAGAGTATCTGAGTGATAGAGGGGCTTCGAATCAATCAATCCATTTCCAATACCCAACCCATGCCCTCCTAACCTCAAAGGTTGAGAGCCCAAGGTTGAATGCAGGGTTGGAGTTGATAGACTGGCATGAGGCAGTGCAAGTCCAAGGCCATGGCAAGCCGTAGAGGCACTAGATATTGCAGGGGAAGAAGACGAATATGATGGGCTCAAGTCGATATTAGAAGACGAAACCTGCCGTTGGGTGTAAGCTGCTTGTTTCACCGACCAGGCTACTGTTGCTAGATCTTAGAGTGCATACCCTCAAAAACACGCAGGCCCCTTGCTGCAATTGGGCGTTTTTGCAGTTCTGGCATCCAGTATTATCACCAGGATCCCCGCTACAACGAATCTTTCTTTTGCGACATCTCCCACACTATTAATGGCCATTGAGTATCTCGTTAGCCAGATGCGCAACAAATAAAGACAAAGTTATGGTATATGAAATTGGGCACAAACAGCAACACCGATTCGACGGCGTGGTGGGCCACTAGCATTATTGCTTTGTACAGTGGCTGGATGGGAGGCAGAGCCACCACGAGACTGGTGCTGATGTGGATGCTGGCGGGCCATCGGATCTGTACGGGGATTGGGTCTCGAGGGACCAAACCCCCTATCGTGCATTGGCGGACCGAACCGTGTCGAGTGACGATAGTCCATGGAATCCATTCCATAGGTAAAATGATTTAGTATGTTGCGAGTCATATTCATTTGAGGTAGCGGCTGGGGGTGAGCTTGTTGAACAGGGAACACTCGAGGATATTTTGTGCGGGTAGAGAAGAGTAAGAAGCCGAAGAAGTAACAATCCAGAAATCCAGGAGGATATCGCGGGAAGTTAAGTGAAAATACGCTGAAAAGTGGCAGTCCCTCCCAAAACAATAATGCGGCAAATGCGCAGCCAACTGACAATATACCAACTAGGCCTATTGAACTTGGACGGGGACAAACGACACTGAAGAAACCGAGCACACATAGGCAAGGACGAAAACGGGGCTGGAAGCAGCGTTACGCAGCTACTTTTCGAGACCCACTCACAACAACCCTGCGTACACGCAGGTATAGAGTGTTATATCTCCTCGTCCAAGTCCGGCCTTGCCTGCGTAACAGGGAGGGTTGTGGATGACGTTGGTATCGGTAGCAACCCAATATGATAGGCAAGATAAAACTGCAGAGAGTATTGGGTATTTATATTCTAGAAGCAGGCTGTGGTGTAAAGGTAGTGGAGAAGGAGGAGGTGGAGGTTGTGATGGTGGAGGGTGCAGCGAGTGAGGCGGTGAAACAGATCGAGGAATATCTCAGTAAGAGTGGCGAGGAGCTCATTAAGAACTTGTTTCTAGCCGTTATATCCTGCATCACACAGCATCCATGAAGCTTGGGTGACAGTATGATTCTTAGGCCCAACGGATCCAAGTTTGATCGGTCATGGGCATACGCTGCTCTAGATGCCGTGCGCGGGCCGCATGGGCCACCGGAGGCGCAAGGACGTTAGAAACTACTCTATTACCATTACACTACGCTGCACGGCTACTACCGACCGACAAAGCGCCTGACAGGTCCCGTGCATGTTTGTAGCAATGGCGAGAGCGGTAACAATTGCTTTTCCTCCGCCGTCTCTGTAGACATTTCTCTGCAGTTTGTTTTACCCCCCATCACCACTCTCAGAATCTCTCTCTGTCATCTGAGCTGCATCATGCTCACTGCCCCTGTCAGGACTGCCTTTGCTGCAATCATCCAAACAGTCAAGGGAGTACATTAGAGTCAAGCGAGAGGCAGTTATGTCAAACTTGGACGGGCCGTTGAAAACTACATGGTCAGATAAATATCTAGTCATCAAAGAGATGCCTTACTGCAGGGCCGCAACGTGTAAAGCAGAAACAGTCGGGCCCTAGCAACTATGGCGTTTGACTGATGTTATTCGGAGCATCAGACTAGATCTCCACTATGCATCTCGTTGCAAAGATTCTCTCTTCCGAGGCCTGATTGATGGTCGTAAAGCCTATCTAGAATTCTATATTGGCTTTACAGAACTGACTGGTCCACGGAGGCATTCACCTGATGTCAAGCTGTTTTAACTGTTGCTTGGTCGGGGGGGGGGGTCGACAACGGAGAGATGCGCCACCAAAATCGCCGTTTGCACGGAGTATGGTAGGTCACCCGATGCTAATACCTGAAGGAGAAGCGGTGCAACACGCTGAAGAGATCCTGTCCTGAAATGATGAGATGACATTCCGTGAGAGGCAAACTCAGAGGTACTTCACGGTAACCTACATACCTAAGCTATTGCCGCAACCCCAGGGCACGAAATTGGACCACCGAGCAGCCTTATCTTGTTATATAATGTTCCATGATGGCGAGTAGTAGATCAACCAAGGGGCATCAGAAAGAAGCTTAAGTTTGGGCGAGGACACCAATGGCATTCTGCCGATTTGCCAAAGCACGTAGATATGGATCACATTGAACGAAATTCTAGGCTCGTAGCTATTGAAGTTATACGAAAAGATTGACAGCGGCGTTCTGCTGAAAAGCTGCCTGACCATTAATAGTAAACCGGGTTTCTGATAAATACGAAGCCGGTACTGGCATGGCAGTTACCAAGTTCCAAAACCGGCCAATCAGTGTCAGAAGACGGAAAGGCATATACTATCCAACTTCACTTCAGAGAGGCACTGCATATACATATGAATACAAGCGGGTCAACCTCGTACCTTGTTGAACCTTTAACGGTTATTGATGGCTTAAACTCTTAGTACATGGCTAGACACTTCAGCAATGTGGCTTGTCCTGTATGCATGGAATCTCGCGTGTTATCTCCGACAGTCTCGCCAGATCACCAAGACCTGAATATCTGGCACAATCGACGCCAAAAAGTTGACTACAGTATCGCGTGTCAACGATATCATCTTAAACTGCGGGTAGATGGCGATTTCCACCGATCCACTGCAATGCAAGGAACCACTAATACCTACTGCCTTGCAATTCTTCATGGTGCATTGTAAGTTCGAAAAAGGCGGTTGTGCAACGCCTCTGGCATTGCTCCATCCACTCATCTTCACGTACGCAGATACTTAATTTCCTCTGTGAACCAGTGCGGACTTGCCATCGCCAACAGCTGAAATTTCAACACATAACCTTCTGAAGGCACTTTGTCCAGATGTTGTCCTTGCGAGGGAAATCAACAAGTAACTTTGCACAGGTCAGGATGTATCCTGCGCACCTCCACAGTAGGACAGGTGTGTAATAAGACCCGGTAAATGTTCCAAAGAGAAACCTCAATATCCTCCAAGCCTGTGCACCCCAAATGCGTGATAGGAGTCTGTTTTTGGCGGGTGTGGAAGGTCGGCCGAGGAGCATCAAATAGCCAACGAAACGAAAAAGTAAAACAGTTGCAGACGCTGCTATTCCTGCGTCGATAACATGCCGCAGGGAGTAAGTATCATACATAGTCCTGGTTTCGATTAAACTGTTCAGCAGATTTGTACAGCCGGGTGGAGCCGAATTTGTTCACTGACAGGAGAGTTTTGTAGGTTGTACCACTGTACAGTACCACGCACATCTTGGGCTGCGTGATAATTATCCTTAAAGATGCTCAATCAGCACTCTCGATATATAAATACAGACAGCGAGTGATATTAGCTGAATTCGTGATTGGATAGACTAGAGCTGAAACAGGCTAGGTAGGAGTAAGACCCATGATCATACGAGTATCGCGATCGTCCTTCTTCTCCTTTCCGAGATGCTAAAATATAGCGCGTTATTGTAAATGAATAAACAAGTATCATCATGCACTTCAAACCTGTCGCAGAACATCCACTGTATATGTCTTGCACTGCGGTCGTTGTCGTGCGGCTCTCAATGGTTGCAGGGGAGCTAATTGTAACTACCGGATTTCACAATGTCATCACTTCCTCTGCAGCGCAAGACTATTCTATCGAACTCCAACGACTTCGACGAACTCCAACATAATCAGCTACTTCATCGTAGTCGCTAATCACACCCTATTCCGTCGAGAACTAGCAATCGCCCATTACCTCTGATATCCTAGCCCCCGATCTACCGCGTTCGATTCTCCACAGCTCTTCGCATGTCTGTCCTACTGGAATTGGGCGAAGCAGGTGATATAGTCATCGATCTTCTCACAGACTATGCTCCGCGAACCTGTGAGAATTTTCTGAAGCTGTACGCACCCCCACCTTTCTGTCAGTCTCCTTATTCGGCGTTCATCCCCATCTCCCTTGCCGTATCCCAATACTCTGAATCTCCCGCCTCGGGAACATACAACACGAACCAACTAACACCACGTTTGGCCTACTGTCAGATGCAAGGTCAAATATTATAATTTCTCTCCAATATATGGTGTCCAGAAAGATTTCTCCTTCCAAACCGGTGACCCAATCGGGCCAGACTCACTAGACTCGGATGGGGGGTCATCTATATGGGGACTTATTGATGGGCCCTCTCGACGCTTCTTTCCGGCAGAGTTTCATCCAAAGTTGAAGCACTCAGAGCGTGGAACCGTCAGCATGGCTACAGCCCTAGCAGCGAATAATCCGGACGAGAGGGTGAGCGGAAGTCAGTTTATTATTACTCTGGGGGACAATCTAGACTACCTCGATGGGAAGGCTTCAATTTTTGCAAAGGTTGTGGAAGGATTCGATGTATTGGAAAAGATTAATAATGCCTTCTGCGACGATAAGGGAAGGCCGCTGAAGGATATTAGGATACGGCACACAATAGTCTTGGAGGACCTGTATGAAGACCCAAAGGGCCTGATTGAACCACCGACGAGTCCCATCCCATCAGCTGCTCAATTAGCCACTATTCGTATCGCAGAGGACGAGGTGCTAGACCCAGATGAAGATCCAGAGGTGGCGGAAAAGCGAAGACGAGATCGAGAAGCAAAAGCGCAAGCCTTGACGTTGGAAATGGTCGGGGACCTACCATTCGCTGAAGTCAAGCCTCCGGAAAATGTGTTGTTCGTGTGCAAGTTGAATCCAGTTACACAAGGTAATTATTGCCCTCGAGCCGTTTGCCACTAGGTTCTTTAAACATCATTGACGGGACTGAATTTAGATGATGATTTGAACCTGATCTTCAGTCGATTTGGCAAGATACTCTCATGTGAAATCATTCGGGACAAGAGAACGGGGGACAGCCTACAGTATGCCTTTATTGAATTTGACGATCAGGCAGCCTGTGAACAGGCATACTTTAAGATGCAAGGTGTTTTGATTGATGATCACAGAATCCACGTAGACTTTTCCCAAAGCGTAAGAAATCATCCAGATCTACCGCAGATCCATCCAGCTACCTATCAATCCTAACATATTGCGAATAGGTCTCAAAGCTATCGGATAATTGGCGGACAAGCACTAATGCCAAACGCCAAAAAGCAACCAGTTCTCGTGGATTCGGCGGCTCATCACAACTAGAAAGACGAGGCCAGTACAGAGAGGACACGAGGGGCTCGCGTACGGGTGGGCGGCATGGTGATTATGTTTTTGACCCTAATGAGATTGGAAGAAGAGAGAAACCCTCACGGCATAGACAAGATGACAGACACCGCTCTTCCCATGACCGCCACGACCATCACGACCATCACGACCGCCACGACCGCCACGATCGTCGTGGATATGAAAGAAGGCGTAGCAGAGATGATCGAAGGCATCGAAGTCGGAGCCGCAGTCGGGAGCGGAGGAGGGACGGTGACAGGCCTCGATACAATCGAAGCCGGAGTCCAAGGCGGTACCGAGATCGTGATGATAGGCGGCCATAAAGTGTGCTTCTACATGTACCATAGCAAGCAAAGTCTGATCAATCAACCACACTTTGAACTTATCCGTAGCTCTTAATGTTCTTGAAATTCTTTACATGCATTATGTCCGGCACACGGTTTTTTCGGTCCCTTTACCTCACTTCACGGTTTATTGCCTCTTCTAGGGCGGGTTTTGAGATGTAATGTGAGGCTGAGTGCTTTTCCTGGCACCACCCGCTTGCCGGTAATAGAAGAGAACAACTCATCTAGCGGCAGTTGAACTGTATTTACTGTACTTACTGTACTCTTACCTGCCTCCTACTGTTACATACTGGCCTCATACTTACGGACGAATGGAGCTCCCGACCGGTGTCTTCCTGTGTAAAACGTAGGACCATCGGTGCAATACCAATGAGTGAGTTTTCACGAAGCATGCCAAAACATGATGGCATTATACTAAGGTGGAAGAAAACAACATACGAGAAGCACTATTGTCCCATAGATACAAATATATGTAAATTTTTGAATATTGAGATGGTGTCTACAGTTCTTCGCAGCCATCTCACGACTTTTACAATGAATGTATGGTCAACAATTCGTTCGAAGCTCTTCATTTGTTTCGCCAAGGATTTGTGGAACCTATTGCTCGAACTCTGAAAACAAAGTTCTGGTTCCTCAGAGCCTTGTGCGCCGCCGCAAAGGAAAACCAGCTGTTCTAGGAAGTCTAAGAGAGAGAGTACACTTTTAGCTGATACGTCCTTTTGGTCGTGATTTCTGAACGCTCTTTCTGGACAGCTGCTTTACTATTTTTGTATGATTGCATCGCACCCCATGCATGTGTATCATAAGTATAAAGTAGCCACTTCAGCTGTGGTAGCTGCATAACTCGGTGCTGTGGCATCTAATATCTGGGGATTTTATTGGCGAGGATGCAGTTCATCGCTTCTAGCCAATTGCGAGAGGAGCTGGGGTTGAGATTGATCTTGTGAACGTCAACGTACCGACTTATCGATGTACCTTACATACCACTACATACCACCGACACCAGAACAACGATCCACCAACGCCCACGCCGCCGCCACATAGACAAGCGAAACCACCACCATGTCGGTGTCCGGCGATTCCGATGACGAAGACCTATCGCTCGAGTCGCTTACACAGCATTTATCACGGCACACGGAACAACGGCCCTTGAGCATGAATTCGATGGGCGGCGCCGTGTGTTGCTGTGGGAGCGATCAGTGTGAGAGCTTGCACAAAAACCAGAATATATTCCAGGAGCTGGAGAGTCAAATGAAGATTGCAGGGTCGCTTGGTCAGGTCAGTGCGCGGCGACTACCACGTTTCTGTGTTTCGTTTTCGCATGGTGTGTGTGGGATGTTTCTCAGGGGAACTTGTTTTGTTGGCATCAGTAATGTCGGGTTTCTTCCCTTGTTTTTTTTTGCCCCTGTGCTGGGTTGTTGCATTTGTTATGCAGCATCATGTACATCTTCGTCGTACGCATATACACATACACCCCTTGACATTTGGTTGCTGACGCCGCATCCGGGTATTTGTAGGCACTGCTCAAACGACATGAAAGCTCGATGGCAGAAGCAGAGGCCCGACAGGCATCGGCGGCGATCACCATCTCGGAGTTGGAAATGAAGACAACCCAGCTAGAGCTTGAGAACTCGAAGATTATAGAGGAGAACAAACGATATCTACATAAGCTCGAGGAGTTGAATTCAAACATGATATCATCTGAGCTCAGGGTGAGGGAGCTTCAGGAAGACCTGGACGCTGCGCATGTAAGTATGATGCAGTCCATAACCTAATGCCCAGGGCGTTTCGCTTTACCCCGCATAGAAATGTTAATTTGTGGCGGGTGTGTTGTTTGACAGGCTGAATTATCCCGGGTTTCTGCACATGCAGCCCGAACAGCGGTTCTCGAAGCACAGCTGGCAGTCCTGGAGAGTGAGCAGGCAGAGCTGAGGAATACAATCGCCACGACCAGAGAGGAAGAGAGGGCAGCCCAGGCACGGTGGCGAAGGGCTGAGCGACAGTTTGCAGAGCTTGAACTGCAGGTGGAGCGAATAGAGCGAGAACATCAGTTAGAGAAGGCAAGATCTCAGAACATTCTTGAACGAATGGAGCAACGGAAATTTGCGAATCAGAGAGCTGGGACATTTTCTACGCCAATGGCAGACAAGAGTACTCTAAGCCGGTTCATGAAGGAAATACTCGCAGAGAATGGCCATCTGCAACTTGGAGTAGCCGAGCTGCGGGATATGTTGGCCCAGTCGCAGGAGGAAGTTGATACACTACGCCGGAAGCTGGAAGACTTAGATATCGACCAGCAGCGCCCTGCCACAATAAAGCCTCCCTTGAGCATGGAGCTTGCACCGTCACCGTCACAAGCTGGCGCTGTCGGAGGTGTTATTGTCCACCATCACCATTACCACGCACCGCCAGGCGGCAAAGAGAAGACACTCATCAAGCCTCAGATTCGACGCCCCAAGAAGAAAAGGAACATTACAATCGACCACATTAACGCCCCACGCCTCAAGGGATTCGATTCAGGCTCCTCCTCTACACCGGCAAACGCATTTGCAAAACGCTGGTCATTGTCAACAGGACCTCTCTCCTCGTCTCCTACCTCTACCTTTCGAGAGTCGTCGATCTTTGATCGCTTTGATAATGATGAGGATGAGACCTCTCGTCCAACAAGCGTTGACTCCAATTATCCACCGCCTTGGCCTAAACAATCCTGGGCAAAACACAACTACCGCTCTGCTAACCCTCCACCATTCACAATCCTCCACACCACCGAGGAAGTATCTTCAGAAGCCGATGGGTCACATCCGGATTCGCCATCCCCTATGGAAGCCACGCCTCCGAAGATCCCGATTCTCAAACGCTCTGTATCTCACGAATCCTTGCTCTCCATTTCAGCTATGGACCCTAGCGCATACCTCGCTTCCCCCGCGCTCTCTGCTGCATCATCATTCGCATCCCCAAACCTTAGAAGCAGGAGTATAAAACCAAAGGATCCCCAAGCCAGTATAACGCACGGCATTGCCCTCCGCGATCACCCTGGTAGCGGCCAGTATGGAGGGTCTGCATATAGCCGGCTCCTTGGACTCCATCAGGCTGAGAGCTACAGCTCGAGTCCTCCCGCAAGCGTCAGTAAGCCGAGTTCTCGAAAGTCTTCTTCAACAAGCAACGCCGGTAGTGGTTGGTTCTGGAAGTACGTGACGCTAGCCCCGGGAGGATCGAAGCCAGGAAGGACTGAGGAACCTGTGAAAGCGAAGAAGCTGGTTGTAGCCTCAAGGCCAGCAGTCGGATATGTGGATGAAGATTTACTGAGAGAGTCTTTAGTTGATGGACCCGGTTTGAGCTGACTAGGACTGGAAACCTTCTTTATGTGATCAAAGCACACGAGAAAAGTTTCCAATATGATACATCTTTATTTATTGTTATATATATATGTACGATGATGAGTGGTGTTGCTGTGGATGGGCATTTTGTGGGCGTTATTTTGGGTACTTTCTGTTCTAATGGGTAGGACTGTCTTTCACTTTTTGCGTTGATGCATGTCGCCGCACATTTATACCCTTTTGGTTTTACGTTTCACGTTTAGCTTTTTGGACTGGATTTATCATTCAAGTTATCTGTATTTGTTATGACATTTCGAGGGTTGTAGGTATATACCAGGCACAGCGTTTTCTTCACAAGTATGTATTCGCCTTAATTCTAGGCCCATCACAAGTAAGCCTAATAATAATTTAATTCAATCCCCATAAACTAAAAAAAGAACTTTTCCGCACCCCCTTCTATCACTCGGGTATGAACCTCCTCCCCTTCTTCCTCTCCTCAACCCTCTTCCGATCCTCTTCAAACTTCGCCAGCAACTCCTGCTGCCGTTTCTTCTTGTCCTCGCGCACCTGGAAGCGATAGAATCCACTCAACTCCCCCTTCTTCGCCGCCTTTTCCTCGAGTACACGTTTCGCCTCATCCTGTCTCGCAGGCTTGACCCGGCCCCCGCGCGTCACGGTTACGAATCCGTCGGCATCGGGTTCTTGCCGTCGTCGGGCGGCGGCACGCCGTGCTTCCTCTTCCACCTCGCCGAATGCCGCCGCGAACGAGTCCACGCTTGCCTGGAGGTGTGCAGACGACGGGAAGCGGAGGCGGTGGTGCTGTGCATACCGTGCAATCCCGAGGGCACCAGAAGAGGGCCATATAGGCGGGGATTTCCGCGCAGCTGTGATGCGCCGGAGCGTCGACACGCAGCTCTCGGAGTCGACGAAGCGGATGATCGCTGTTGAGCCCGAGGTGTGTAGTGGCCGGTCCCAGGTCTTTATCTCTGCGCCAGTGGTGGCGGGGGTGGTGGTGGAGCGTTTACGCTTTTTGTTGGTGTCGGATTCTGATGGTGGTGGTGCGGGGGGAGAAGACGAGGAAGGGGTGTGTTCGAAATGAACGCTTTCTACCCGACCGCCATCAAATGCGGAGAAGAGGGTTCGTAGTTGCGATTCGGTTGCGTCGACGGGGACATTGACGGCAAAGAGGGAGCGGGAGTCGTCGGGCGTTGGGATTCGAGGTTGGTGTCGGCGGAGATAGAGGTAGTGTATTGCTGAAGTGCCGAAGGATTGTGTCGCAGGGAGCTGGAGAGGAAGTATTAGGTAGTCGTCTTTGATATTTATTGGGATACTGTGGGGTTTCGGCATTTTAGTGGATCGTGCGGTGGAGAGGTTGGACTGAAAGTTTTCGGGAAACCAGGGTTTGCATGGACAAGGTTCAGGATGTGGTCCGTGCGAAAAACAACATTATCCTAACCACCAACTCCAACTCCAACTCCAACTTGCTTCGTTCACATTCACATGCGAAGTATTCCAGGTACAGTGTATGCAGTATGACAATGAAATCCAACCCACCCCTATTTATCAACGCTGTTTTACATTTTAGCCATTAGATCTGTCAACTTTAATTAGTACTTACCAAGCATACAGATGCAGATACGTACAGAAAGACTACTCACTCTGGGGTTTGTCTTCAGTATATTGCTGCAGTATGCGTTTTAGGATCCAGCAGGGTCGGAAATTCCTCTTGAAACTGATTTAGCACAAGCAGTACGTTGGGGATATTGCTGCAAAACCCACCCATTGGTGATCACGTATGTAGCTTCACGTTCAGGGCAATCGGGACTGTCCTGCAACTTGGCAACACGTTCTTCACCACGACCTTTCCTCTGTATACAGTGTTAATAGAAATTCGTTGGTAAGGTTTGATGGGGTTACCAGGAGAATTCTCGTAGCTGAAGCGTGAGCCAGAACGTGTCTTTCAATAGTCAGAAGAATAGCTTCCATGTTTCCAAAGCTATGTATACGGGGCATACCCTCCAACTGGCTTACGTCTATGCAACATTAGTCTCGTTACGGTGGGTTGGCAAATTAAGCATACCCATCAGCACTAGCAAAGAGGGCACTGGCTCCAGGATCACTTTGAACTTGATTGGTCTTTTCAGTTTTAGTAAAAGCCTTCCTAGTATCCTCCCGGCAAAACGTACCATAAGAACGGCGACATTGAATTCTACCTGGAGTAAGCACAGTCTTGAGTGAAGGGGGGCGTTGCTACCTTCCGCCATGTGGGAGAGCTTTGCCAACATCTGGCCCAATTTCTGCTGACGTCTGAATACCATCAGCTTCATCCAAAAGTCCCAACCACTCATAAGCATACTCCGAAAGCTCGCCACGCCCACAGAAATCCACGCGGAAGCAAGCCATGATACTGTCCACAATCTGCCTCGTCATCAGTCCCTTCTCTCTCAACCAGCACCATCTAGTATGTAAAACCAACCAACAACCTATACTCATTAGTCGCAAAGTTCTGACAAAGTCCATTCAACAACTCGAGCTGGTGCTCCGAATTCAAGGCTCTTCCATAGATGATATTCTCGCAAGCGGCGTCACCATCTACTCCAAATCTCTCCGAGATCTGCTTGATACGTTCCGGACGGAAAGTTCCCTCAGTATCAATGTAGGCGACCTTTCCCTCTGCACCTCCCTGGTCTTTGGGAAGCTGGCATATGACTGAGGCGGTCATGGAGAGCTGGGATTTTCCAGTGCGAAACTCTCCAAAGACCTCCGTGATGCTCATGGTTTGGATTCCACCTCCCAGCATGGTATCAAAGCTCTTACTCCCAGTAGAGATACGGCAGACCTTACGACGGACATGACCGAGTTCGGCAGCGGTGATGAAGTTGTAGGAAGGGGGCTGTAAAAAAAACTCCCCCACCCGAACATCAGCAGATCGAAAATAGCAGCAGGAACAATCACATTAACCATACCGCGCATTTAGAAGCCGCCTCCTTAACCTTTTCAGTCTTCTGCTCAGAAAAGCCTATGTACTGGTTAGATTCTGCGGCCCGAACAAAGTGATGGAGTTCCCACCCTTGATTTTGGAGAGATTCCTCCTGGTCGCAGCACACACGGCCTGTTTCCCTATGAATACTACAGCTTGAAATAGATCTAGGAAGTAGATTAATACCGCAATCGTCCAGTAGCCGGCGGCCTTCAACTTGTTGATATCGCTCGCTCCGATTCCTATCATTTTCAGCCACCAAAACCGCTGTAAAAAACACACGGTACGAGATAAGAGGGAGGAGATGATGTACCGTGTGACTGAAGCAGCTCAATGTCAACGATTCCATTAGAATCCTGTTGGTAGGTCAATGAACGTAGCCGCTATGGAACGATCAACGGTGAAATCCTACATCATCGTCCTCAAAATCTTCATGAGACATATTGTCGAGTTAGAAAGTAGTGTTTAAAAGACAGGAGTTTTCTACAGAGTGAAAGTGGGATGCGTAGATGGTGGATAGTATTGTCGGGAGTCAGGGTGAGCGAGTGAGTCAAGGTTACACAGAGCGTCACTGTAACTCACTCATGGTCGCAGTTCACATGCCAAATTGCTCGACGGCTAAAAACCTCAAGTCATTATGCTACCTACTTCTGGCTCAGGACTCGATGTCACGACTCAGATGAATATTTAGTTTCGCCCTCATAGCACATTTGTTTACCGTCCCCCCGATTTCTCCCATTCTAAAACCGTGAAATACATACATGTCAGATCACACATTTCAACAAGCCATAGAACCCAGATGGCCTCCTTCCATACTAGCCCCAAAGTACATCCTTCAAGTTATATATCGTCCAATCTTCCAGATCGACCGTCACTCCCCCCAATGGACAAAAGACGAAGCAAGCGGACAACGCGAGCAGGTAAAAACGCCGGTAGGTGATCAAAACCCAAACCCGAAGGACCCAGAGAAAAGAAGAATATGCACAATGAAGAACATACACTGAAGAGGAACAAACCAACAGATAAAGGAATAACACGAATGGAAACGCAAGCGAGCTGGAGGACAATATTTTATATATAAAGAAAGCATGGTCCCAGTACAATAATCAAGAATGACTTTTACCCCCCTGAAGAGTTGGCGCCCGAGCTTGACTATATCCTTTTAAACAGCAACATTGTTGACGATCGAAGAATCGATAATTTCCTCAGCTGGTTGGGGGCATTCCCGGGAGATGTGACCTATGGCAGCAATAAGAACAAGCTCCAGCTAGCAGCCAAATGAGGAAACCAAGCAACGTACCAGCTTGTCCGCATCGGTAGCAGGTCTTCCCGGCAGTCGAGAGAGGCCCTCCGTTAGGGGCGGTGCAATCTCTGCTAATGTGACCCAATTTCCCGCATGCATAGCACTTCATAGCCTGGGCCTGGCAGTCTCTAGCATAATGATTTGGTCCGCCGCACTTGTAGCAAGTTGCGGGCCTGGCACCACCAAAAGCGCCGCGTCCGCCAAATCCAAATCCTCCGCGACCAACCGGAGCTCCTCTACCGAGTCCGTTTCCGGCAGGGCAGCTGCGAGCCTGCAAAAGTGCAAACTAATCAATATCTCGGGATATCAAACTCATAAACTAGTAGTTGCATACCAAATGGCCGGGGTTACCACAGCTATAACACCTAGATCCAGATCCAGCTCCTGACAGCCTCAAAGTGGGACAGTCAGCTTGGACGTGTCCGAAACCCTGGCAATGATAGCACTGCTTAGAGTCTGCGGTCCTAGGCTGCGGGCAAACATTGGATTCATGGCCTGAATATCCGGCATGCTATCAGTATACCTGGCTGCGGAGTAACGGGATCTCGCAGGAAGTACGTACCCGGTTGCTTGCCTGTAAAGGTCCATGCCACGTCAGCCCTGTGATTTTAAATATTTCCGGATCGAATAAGGAATATGGAGAGAAGATCAGTTGTAGATTAAATGAAAAAACCTAGTTGAGCGTACAATTGTAGCAAAGGCGCTCTGGTGAGGTACAAACTTCCGCAAAGTGACCGATCGCACCGCATCTACAAAAATCCGACCAGGATATTATATTAGAGATGTGTCTCTAGAGCAGAAAACCCTCACATCCTGGGATTGCCCACTTGTAACAAGCTCTCCTGGACAACGACATGTTCGATGGAATATAAACCTAATTCCTGCAGGCAGCAGAAAACAATACGTCAGTACATCGGAAATTTTAAAACTATCGTTCTTTCTTTCCTTGTTCATATTCATCACCAATAGTGAACTTCGGGGCGGATATTCCGTACCTTGACAACTGAATTCTAAAAAGTCGCATCGGTCCCACTCTCAGCAACTTCCCACTGACACTGGTCATGCAAAAGCACGAGATGCGCTTGCTCACATCTCTCACAACTCTTCAACTCACGCTCTTGCGCACTTAAGCCTTCACTGTAGCACTGCACTTTCTTATTTCCGAACCTAACGTCCTACCGACTCCACTCCTACCAAAGAAGAAGGGAAAAAAATCGGAAAAAAAAATAGAAGGAATGAAAGCCGAAATTTGCCGAGAGGGGGAGGGATGTGATAAGAAACCGAGAACGCGGGGTGGTGGAAGAGGACGTAGTTAAGTACCCACCAGGAGGAGTAGATGGCAGTAGTAAGAACAAGAACCGACTAGGGGTGGATGGTGGATACCAAGGGAAAGAAGGAAGGAAGGGGAACCAGGTGCAGTATGTGGAATTCGCGCCAAATGAAGAAAAATTTGTTTGTGTCGAAAGAACAAGAGGTCGATCAGTTACTGCACGAGATTGGCTGGTTGGATGGGTCCGTAAGTACTAACTAATGGTGGCAGACAGAAAGTGGGTAGTGGGGAGGGTAGTAGTAAGTAGTGTGAAGAGCGAAGACAGCGAGCGAGCACAGAAACCATGAACGGACAACAGATTTAGATTGTGTGCCAACGGTAGCTTCTGACTAGTGTCTTGGTTTCGTGATTAGCCACCTTTGAGAGGAGGGGGTGGTTTGAATGAGAGACGAGGACAAGCAAGCAGAAGGACTTAGAAGGAAGACCAGAAGAAGAAAAGCAGAACCTGGAAGGAAGAGCCTTGGATGGCTTGCCAACTTCATTCTTATGCACTACCTCCTAGATGAGGATGGCAGTACGTACGATACGGTAGATAGAGTAGACCAGGGCCATCATCACCAACTACAGCAAGGGAGCCAGTAGGAACCAGAGAAATGACATTCTCATCATGCATCACACACAATAAGCAACGAAACTTATTATTTTGTTGGTGACAGGGGCTGCCAACGATGGTTTATAAGCGCGCCAGTCAATATCGTGGTGATATTTGCACTTACTTCCAACCTCAACCCTCTTTCCAGGCCCCAAATGGTCCGACAACCTCAATGTTGCCAAACTCTCCAACCGAAGTAATTGGCTGGGACGCTGGGCTGCAAGAGGATAGGAGGTGGACGATAGCAATTACCAGGCCTCAGAGGACCGTTTAAGGAAAGATAAAATCTCTCTAGGTGCTGCTCAGCATACCCACTATGAACGCCCAATTTTCGATTGGCGGTGCTGGTATACTCTATCTAAGCTCTCACTAGAGTCTGCCAAGAACAAGAGACGACCCTCTTCATCTCTCAACACACGTTATAGGTCCCGCTTGCCTTCACCGTATTTCGTTATACCCACGACCACGAACACAGACAGCTCGTCACCAGATCCCCGTGTCCCACCGGCATCCGCTCGGGTTGCATGCTCTTGCGTAGATGGGAGCACGAACCGTCATGCTAGTGGAAGATTTCATCTTCAACCTGTTGATCCGGGCGGAGACGGGGACGATCATCGGGCAAGCTATTGGGAGGCCTCGTTTACCCTCTCACAGTACCTCGAGGAAGTTTACGGGTTGTTCATCACTGGTGACATGCTGTTCAAATTATGACCAGATGGAATATACTCGCTTTCGATCGATGGTACCTGTCCCGAGGTCACTAAGTCCTTGACTTCTTCCATCTGAACGTCGTCCTTGTTGTTTCTGGGCATGCTGATCGACTCGGAATGGCTCAAATCTGCTCACAGACGGCCATATTCGTTTTTTTGGGAAAGCTTTTTTCAGTCGCACCGCACTGTCGTCTGAATGTGAGCATCATTCATATCAACCATTTCAAACTTCCTGGATGCTTGCTTCTCTATCAAAAGGGACATGATGTTGGGTCAGAAGGTCCCAAAAATGACGTCAAGCTACTCATACGCCTCAAGAAGGAAGATCATCGACAAGTGTTGGCCATCGGTCCTCGGGTTAATCGGATGACTGGGGTTTGGGCTTGACGGGTGTAGGGGGACCGAAGAGAACCTAGTTGCATCCACAAGAACAGGAACTACAGGAATCAACCCCCAAGCCATGAGGAAAAGCAGAGCTCGGTAGTTGAGTGGTTCTCAGCCCTCTTGGGAGTGGTTTACGGGCAATCATGACCTGTGGCATGATTCTGGCATGGTTTAAGGATTTGTTTTTCTGACTTTCTTCCTCTGCCACTGCATATGAACGATGCGAAAACCTCTTCTCGGACATGATGAATCTCGAATGGGATCCGATTGATTAAGGGGATAGCAATACGATATGTTAGACAAGGAAAGATTGCGACTAGTCGTAACGACACCAACCAGGAAAAGCGGATGCTGTTGATAGTTTTTTCCCCATAGAATACTTCAGCCGAAAGAAGGGGGAAGCATAGAAGGACGATTAGAAACGAGCTTGATTTCAGAGCGGCTGTTGATGTGAAGAAGGAGAAGTCTAAAAACCCCCACAGAGTAACAAGAAGCTAGCTATTTTACACCCTATCACTCGATAAATAATGAGAAACCGCCCGTAGCGTAGGTCGGCCCGGTCAAGTGTCATATCTGATCTGGCCGCTTGGGAATACCCACAGCAGCAAAAAGACCCAGAGTCACCCAACAAAACAAACCACTTAACATCACTTTCCATCCTCGTTAAAACTTCCGCGTATTGACACGCTTCTTCATTGATTGACTTCCTCCTGATTAAATGGCTTCAGTGCCCAAGTACCTTCCTCGGAGAAGATGTTTAATCTCGGTCTCGACTGCTGCGCCAACGGCGCCGTCGATGGCTATCTTGACATGAACCTAAAAAAGTGTTTTCGTTTACGATACTGAAGGATTTTCCTGTAATTCAATTTGGGGGTCCCTTTGGAAGCGTAATACAACTCCATCTCAAGGGTTTATCCTCCATAGAACGCGGTATCCGCCACCACCCATTGCTCTGCGGTCGTGAAAGAAACTCCATCAGACTGGCCATTTAATTGTTGGTAAGGTTGTCCGGTCGGTGGTGGTACAGGGGTTAGGAAATCGGGGGCGGCTAAGCTCCTACAAGGTACCAAAGTATGCGAGCGAGCGAGAAGAGGGAGCAGCCATCTGAACTACTGGAGCCGAAAAAAATAGTTTCCAATTCGCCAAACCCTCCTCCTCATCCTCCTGTTCTCGGAAAAGCTGAAATTGGATGGAAGCTGAACCACTAGTAACTCGTTCTACCAGGTTTCGGTCTTGGTGGTGGGGGAGCACATACGTCTTCTCCTAAGTGGCTGGTGCCGGTGAGAGTACTGTGGAGATTTAGTTATCAGTAACAAATTTTTTAATAAAAGCTGCGATGAGGGATCTCCGGAGGGGATGAGGCCACGCAACGATCCAAGCTTCCTTTTGACATCGTCATCACAAAACTCATCTCATCTCATTCCGTGCATATCCTACTAAACACACAAACTTTTTCACAGAAAAATAATTTTTATGCACAACAGTCTATACTGGGACGTAACTTATAATCTGCATAAAATGAGGGCGCTGTCTCAAGCGAACACAACGTGCAACACTCACCACTCACCACTCGACCACACCACACCACCCAAAGCCCTCCTCACCCCCTCCACAACCGCACCCACGACAACCACCCACGATGGGACTACGAAGGTAACGCGATCCGTAGAATGGTAGAAGTGGCGGCCAACCAACAACCGCGTGACCAACACGGTCTTCTGTCCGCAAACAAAGGAGCGAAGTGGGAAAGGGGGAGGGGGGGGGGGTGCTCATAGACAAGAAGCAATTATTAACTCTCGGGGAGGGACGGCGTCCTTTCGCCTGATGAGCTTCAAGCACGCCCCATACACGCGTACTGTAAAACCCGGGGGATTTCCCATCCGTTCAACTGGAACCGAACTCCGTAGTTGGGTAGAGTGCATGGTAGACCTGTGTGGAACGGACCGTGTGCCAGAAGTTGCCAACTCAGGGATAGGCTATGCTTTCTCGGTGTAGTTAAGGAGCAAGGTGGGGTGAAGAATGAACTGTGGTGGTACGAATTGTCCATCACTTGACCCCTAACCCGCACCCACCGTCGTCAGCAGCAATGTTGATCACGTACTCTAGAGGATGAACAGATAGTTACTTAATAGTTAGAAGATATCACACCACTCGCACCAATCAAAGGACTACATCACAAACCATAACTATAGATGGATTGTCACGGCCGAAGACAAAAAAACCAATTACGGAAAACCAGTGAGCGATCCATGATCGATGAACAGGGAGAGAAACAGCAATCACCAGGTCTCAGCTTGACTTGACAAACTTGCTACGCTCATTGAACGGGCTCTCAAGGAGTACAAATCCCAGATATCCCACAGATAAGGAACAAAGAATTCTAAACCCAGAAAGCAAACATAGCCCAGAATGAAAAAGAATTCCATTCATATCACATCAAGTTTTCAGCTTTCGAAGAAGGACAAAACTCTAACACCCCTACTCCGGCTATTTTTCCCAGCTTCTAGACCGTTTATTTCTCTTCCGTCTTGGCCTCAGCCGGAGCGGCGGCGGCAGGGGCATCGGTCATCTCGTTCTTCGGCTCGGCTGTGGGCTCAGGCTCGGCCTCGGAAGACGTCCAGAGAGTCTGCATTGAGAAGTTAGATAAATGTTCTAGACGTGTAGTTAATTAATCGGGGGATTGCTTACCAAATTGTCCCGGAGGAGCTGCATGATAAGGGTAGAGTCCTTGTAGCTCTCCTCGCTAAGAGTATCAAGCTCTAACATCCACTGTTAGTACACGGCCTGTTCCAGTATTACAGAGTTGCAGCATACCAGCAATGGCATCGTCAAATGCCTGTTTGGCAAGATGGCAAGCCAAGTCGGGGGCGTTCAAGATCTCGTAGTAGAACACCGAGAAGTTGAGAGCCAAACCAAGGCGGATGGGGTGGGTAGGTGCGAGATCAGTCTGAGCAACCTCGGTGGCATTCTTGTATGCCTCGAGGGACTTGTCGGCAGACTCCTTGCGCCTGTCACCCATGGCAAACTCGGCCAAGTAACGGTGGTAGTCACCCTTCCTGGGTAGATGTTAGAACGAGAAAGCTTGGGCTACGTTGGGTAGGGAAACGTAAATGGGATCTTACATCTTGTGGTAAAAGACCTTGGACTCCCCAGACTGGGCGGAGGGGATAAGGTGCTTGTCCAAGACCTCGAGGATGTCCTCACAGATCTTCGCGAGCTCTGCCTCAATCTTTTGGCGGTACTCCTTAATCAGACTAACCTGGGACTCGTTTCCCTTTGACTCCTCCTTCTGCTCGATAGAGGTGACGATTCTCCACGACGCTCTGCGTGCACCAATGACGTTCTTGTATGCGACGGACAGCAAATTTCGCTCCTCAACAGAAAGCTCCTGGTCGGCAGAGGCAACATTCTTCATGTTCTCGACCATCTCTATATCACCCTTTAGCAAGATGAATCCTAAGAGGCGTGGCCAGTGTGAAACATACCCTCATAGCGCTCAGCCTGTTCAGCGAGCTTAGCCAAGTAGACGGAATCATCGTAACCCATTATTGCAGTTGGCTGATGGAGTCTATCAGTAGTCAGCTGTTAGGTGAGAGCTCATTGATGTAGAGTTTTTGTTGCAGCGATGTGAGGCTACCCCTCCAAAGCTAGTGTGACGTTATGTTTACTGTGGTAAACAACAAAGAAACGAAACAATCACCACGGCCCACAAGAACACCTAATACTGAGTCCTTGTGCCGAGCACAAGCTGTCGGAGGGGAATGAAGTAGCCGGAAGTACCACCGACAGTGGATCGGGCTTAAGCAAAGGGCATCGATCGATAGCAGTAGCAACAGCAACAGCAGCAGAACCCAACAGCAAGCGAGCCGCCGAACCCCGCTCTTTGCTGTGTCTCTAGCCCCTCTCCAGACGATAGCCTCGTATCCATCCGGGCAGCTTGTGTATCTCTCGATAGCTTCAAATACGATGCATCTCTGCGGAAGCGCAAAGGGGATGGAAACAGCAAAAGGGAGTTCACCTGATTCAAATATTCTGAGGAAGCGATAAGAGGGCCTGCGATACGGGATGGCAAGCGATGAATTTGGGGCGGTCGGTCGGTCGGGTGTTGTGGTTGTGGTGGTGATAGTGATAGCGATGAAGGGTGAGGTGGGAGAAGTAGGAACAAGAGGTTTTTGACGGAGGAAGTTGGAAAATGCAAGTGATGGTGGTTGGTGATGGGGGGAAAGTTGGAAGGAGCTGCTTGAAGCGGGCCAAGGCCCATTTACCTATTCGGGCCTCCCTTGGAAATGACACTTAATTACCATTTAACTTGGAGAACTACCTAAGCAGCACTTTTAGCTGCGCACAGATTTGCTTGGGCCCTCTGGGTGCTTGCCGCCCACACATGAAGTAGACATGAAGTACCCGATACCTTGAGCCAGAGCACAGCACGACAGACGACCGAAAAGCAGCATGGAAGATTCCAGCTCGAAGTGCTGCTGTGCTGGGATGCGTTCAACTTGAAACCACAGGCGGTGCTGCGACGGCCAGTCCTAGGTCCCATGGCGTTAGTCGGAACTTTCTCATCGGCCTAAGTATTGAAGTATTTAAACTCCATCGTATCACAAATACCAGAACTCGTGCTGTCTCTCCCATGACGTTGTGTTCATCTATTAGCCTTGATCTGCTCAACCTGACCCATCCAAGAAATATCAAGAGCCTCAGCACCGACCCCTGTGGGCAACCAACGTGAACCTATCAACTCATCAACTCATCAACTCATCAACTCATAAACTTGTTGAAACAAACAACGAAATGAAGCTTCCTAGGTTCTGCAAAATTCCTTGAAGAAAGAATTGCAAATGATCAAATACATTTCATACATACAAGTCCCGTGCATGATCTCTTGGGTAATGTAGCATGGAATGGCCTGATCGGGCTGGCGGTAGTGACGATATATCTCGGCTTGTACAACCCTCCACCAACCACTTCAACTTCACGCCAACTTCGCACATCCACAAACAATCATGCTTCGTACCACTATTACTCGTTCGAGCCGCCTCTGCCTCAGCCACTTCACCCCCATCATGAGCCTGCGATTCTCCAGCAGCGAGGGTGCTACCGGTTCCGGCTTCTCTCGTCCTGGCGGACAAGCCGCTGGGTAAGTCAGATATGACACAATATCCTCAATTCAAACTGCACAGTCTCTCTCATTTACTAACATTCTTGACAGTGATTCTTTTACCAAGCGCGAGAAGGCCGCCGAGGATCTCTACATCCGCCAACAGGAGCAGCTGAAGCTGGTATGTCCCACGAACCCTCATTTAGCACTCCACCGTCATGGATTCAATGGATCATCTCTTGACTTGCACGTGAACACTTCTAACTCTCATCAGAAAGAACTGAAGGCAAAGCTCCAGGCACAGCGCAAGCACTTAGACGAACTCGATGCTCATCTGTAAGCACTCACCTGTCTTTATCGCGGCATTACTGACCGCCTTTATAGCGAAGAGATGACCAAGGAACAAGGTGGAGAGAAGAACTAAGCACCAGGAGGGGTTGTCTTGTCCAATAATTGCTTACTTTTGAGGCTGTCATATCTATAAACTATTCAAATGCAATTCTGTAACTACTTACTCGAATACTGTATTTCACTTTGGCCGGACTACCTACTCACTTGTATGGAACTTGGGAAATGCGATGATATCACATCCCCCAGACTCTTTGGTAAATATGGGGTCGGAAAAGGGCTCTAGAATCGTTTAAAGCCCCAGCCCACCCATCCTGTGCCTCTGCACAAACCCTAGCAACCTAAATGAAACAAGCACTCGGTATATCAGTAAAAGTGAGCGATAAACTAGTATGGACAACAGTAGCAAGATGTACGGTATGTTTGCCAACGTCCAATCATTCCCACCCACAAATATAGTGCCTCAAAAACACATAAAACATCACAAACCAAGTGCACGCGCAGAGCCTTGAAAACACAACTACAAAGGGAATCTCAGCCAAAACAAAAGAAATCGTCGCGATGAAAACAAATGCAAATACCAAAGGAGACCCCCATCCAACCCAATCCATAGTACGTCAAGTAGAGAGTAAAAAGTAAACATGATGGGTATACACTGCCACCTGAAAGGAGCAGATATATAACGCCAAGAAAGACTTAAAGAGTTCTAATCGCAAGTGACCGAAATGACGGCGCAAAGCAGCCCCTACCGCACATTCAATTGAATGAGCAAGTATCCAATTATCCGTATCATGTGGTATTATCGTTTTTCCTCCATGGTTTCTTGACCCTGCGTACTCCTTCAGCCGGTGAGATTCCGAAGCAATAGCTGGTATGACAGTCAACAAAGTTCGTAACCTGGTAGTATACCCAACACTATGAACCTTCACCATCTCTCACCCGCCGCGTGTGATCGGAGTCTGGAGTGCTGCGAGAGTTCGGACTAGGGAGGCTTCCACCAGATCCGGAACTATTTGAGTTTGTAGTACGAGTTTCCAGAAGTTGGGGTCGCTGAGTGAGGGTCGGACCAAACATTCTACTCTGTACCCGGTCGTCATCCATAGATGTGCCGAGTAGCCCACTTCCCCGCTCTAGCAACGGCCCTCCAAGCGTCGCACACTGCTAGGACAATGAGCGAGGAACATTATTAGCCAGGATATTGGGCGCAGACCTTCAATATTACTTGTATGAGACTGTTCTGTTTTAGAGGCTTGGACAGATATTCATCCATTTGTGCTTGAATGCACTTTTCTCGGTCGCCCAACATTGCATGTGCAGTCAGTGCAACGATGGGAGTTCGCGAAAGCCGTTGATCCTTTTCCCACTCACGGATCTTAGCCGTGGCTTCGAAACCACCCTGCAACGAATTGTGAGCTATTGAGAACTATACAGGCAAATGGCATAGGAGTCTATACCATGACTGGCATTTGCACATCCATCAAAATAACGTCGTAACGCTTCTTCTTGACGGCATTCAATGCTTGAAGTCCATTCTCGACAACATCCACAGAGTGGTGATACTTCTCCAAGATTTTCACTGCCAGCTTCTGGTTAACGATGTTATCTTCTGCGAGAAGCAAGTTGAACGATCTTGAGTTTTCCGATACTGACGGTGCGGCTCTTCCTTCCAGCGCTGGAATCATACCATTGCCCAGGTCGATCGGGAGGCATGGTGTTGTCATGTACGAACTGATTCCAAGATCAAGCGTTGACTTGAGCGAAACTTGTATTACTGGACACAGTAGAACCAACGGAATGTATTTGAAATCGTCCAAGGTTCTAAGTTTCAGAGCCGTATCCATGGAGTCCACAAGTATCACATCAAATGTAACCCCACGACCACTAGATCCTGGCGGATATGGCTTCGCCTCTTGTACAGAACGAACAATAGTTGGCACCAATCCCAAGACCCTTAACATTTCAGGTATCTCTTCGTTCTCCCGCTTTCTGTCAATAAAGAGAACATGGTGCCCTTTGTAAGGTTTGAGTTGCGGCATGATCAAGCTGAGCTCCGTAGTCGCGAGGCGGACAATGCAGGTGAAATAGAAAGTACTACCCTCGTCTGGCATGCTCTTAACCCATACATCACCGCCCATAAGATTGACGAGCCTTCTTGAAATGGAAAGTCCGAGTCCCGTGCCACCAAATTTCCTAGTTGTAGAACCATCTGCTTGGCAGAACGTATCAAAGATCATATCCAACTTGTCCGGATGAATACCAATGCCGGTGTCGGAAACAGAGAACTCGAAGCAGTACTCATTGTCTGCACATCGTGATTGATCCGTTTGTCGAATAGTTAATTTAACTTCACCATTCTCCGTGAATTTAATAGCATTACCGACCAAATTAAGGATAACTTGCCGAAGACGAAATGAATCACCCACGACGTGATCTGGAACTACGTTGTCTACGCAGTACACAAGGTCCAGGAATCGTTCGTTCGCCTTTACTGCCAGGGTCTTCAAGGCGTTGAAAACAGTTCCACGAAGAGAGAACGGAATTTCCTCCATTACCATACGGTTCGCCTCAACTAAGGAAGTTTAGTCACTTGTACAATAGGATTCACTGGGTAAGACATACTCTTTGAGATATCCAAGATGTCGTCGATGATCGTCAACAGGCTGTTTGCCAGATTATGGACAATGTTCAGCATCTCACGTTGGTATTGTGTAAGGTCAGTATCCAAGGTTAATTGGGTCTGCGGCAGGTTAGCGAGTCAGATAACCTATGAGCTCGATGTACTTCATACCATTCCAATAATACCATTCATCGGCGTTCGGATCTCATGGGACATATTGGCCAAGAATTCGGATTTCGTCCTGTTGGCCAGTTCGGCGGTTTCACGCGCTGCAGTATTCTTCTGAATACTGTCTCTTAAGTTAAAGACCATCTGATTGATCTTGGTCTTCAAAGCATCCATTTCACCGGACGCTTCGACAGTAATGAACCTGTTGAAATCGCCATCCGCAGCAGCAGCCGTGATGGATCCGAAGGCTCGTACCTGAGTCGTGAGATTTTGTGCCATCGTATTGACATTATTGGTGATTTCCTTCCAGGTTCCATCCACATCGTTAACCTCGGCCTGGACGCCCAACTTTCCGTCAATTCCTACATCCCGGGCAACCCGCTTCACCTCCCGCGAGAATACTTCCAACCGATCCACCATCTTGTTGATTGTGTTCTTAAGCGCAAGCACCTCACCCTGAGCATGTACGTTGATCTTTCGGCTCAAGTCTCCCTGAGCTACCGCAGTGGTGACATCGGCAATACTTCGTACTTGAGTGGTGAGATTGTTGGCCATGATGTTGACGTTGTCAGTCAGGTCTTTCCAGGTACCCTCAACATCTTGGACCTATAACATTATCAGTATTCATTCGCAACATTCCAATCATAAAAACTAACCCGAGCTTGACCTCCCAGGATACCATCAGTGCCGACCTCCTTCGCCACTTTCGTAACCTCGGTCGCGAAATTTTGCAGTCTTTCCACCATCTTATTTATCGTATCCTTCAACAACAGTATCTCTCCTTGTGCATGTACGTCGATAGTCCGGGACAGGTTACCTTCCGCAACAGCAGTCGTTACGGATGCAATGCTACGCACTTGGGTTGTCAAGTTGCGAGCCATACCGTTTACGTTTTCAGTAAGTGACTTCCAAGTGCCTTCGACGTCTTCCACTCGTGCTTGACCACCCAATTTGCCTTCAGTTCCAACCTCACGAGCGACTTTCGTCACTTCGCTTGCAAAGTTTTGTAGACGATCAACCATTTTGTTGATGGTTTCCTTGAGCTGCAAGATTTCACCCTTGCAATGAGCGCTGACTTTCTTTGTGAGATCTCCTTCGGCGACGGCGGTGGTAACAGCAGCGATGTTGCGGACTTGTTCGGTAAGATTGGCGGCCATGGCGTTGACATTGTCGGTGAGTTCCCGCCATGTTCCCTTTACCTGCGTCTCACCAACTGAGTCAATACACACCACAACCCTACGTGAATATGATTGTTATACCTCAGCAATTTCGGCCTGTCCCCCGAGAATACCATCAATTCCAACCTCTCGTGACACTCGTGTAACTTCGAACGCAAATGTTCCCAGTTGATCAACCATAGAATTGATAGTTTGTTGCAGTTCCAGAATTTCACCTTGGGCGTGAACGTAGATCTTTCTCGACAAATCGCCGTTGGCTACAGCCGTAGTTACGTCTGCTATTTCTCGGACTTGGTTGGTGAGATTTGATGCCATAACATTTACTATGTAGCTCGTCAGCATCGTTGTTGCCTTACCTGTTCTTGCACAATATGTACTGTACCATTGTTTGTCAATTCTTGCCATGTTCCCTCTACGCCTACTATCTTGGCTTGCCCACCCAGTCGACCTTCTGTTCCCACTTCTCTTGCTACCCGAGACACTTCGCTTGCGAACGTCTGCAACTGATCGGTCATCGTGTTGATGGTGTTCTTGAATGTGGTGATCTCGGGATCCATTTCCACATCGTGAACAGTCACCTTCTTGGTCAGGTCACCCCGCGCAACTGCTTCATATCAGCAATAGCCACCAGCCACAGGCCACCTTTCGAATACGTACCAGCTGTGACAATCTCTCCGATTTCCCGGAGCGCCTTAGAGAATGCTTCATTTGCTTGTTGGGATTTTTTGAGTTCCCTTTGTAGTCTATCAATATTCGATGCCTCGTGGAAGGTCACCTGCGGAACCGCCTTGACCCTTTCCGTCTCTTGCAGGAGATCCTTCAACTTTTTTCTATTTTCCTGTATCTCCTGCTCGTGAGACTTGCACTTTGCCTGTAAGTATTCGAGTTGCGATTGGTTGGATTGGTCGCTGGCGTCACTACCGGGACTCCCCGTTCGTTGCATCACACTCAGAGGCACTGGCGACGGATGCCGATTCGAGCCAACAGAAGTCAGCGAAAACGGCGATGAGGGCGGGGCGAACTCATTAGGAGTTTCCGGGAGTGTCTGATTGTTGGTGCTTGCAGCCCGTGCTTCGAGTTGCCGTACACGATGCACCAAAGCCCTCAGTTCCAGTTCCAATTCCCTCTTATCCGCCGTATCTTCGCCCGGTATACTGATTGCTGTATCATCAGCGTAGGCTGAGAGGTCGCCCTTCGCCAGAGAGCGAAGCACGGCTGTCGCAGCCTTGTAGGCCTCGTCGTTTGTCATGTCGAGTGCCGTTACACTTCCAGAACTCGCGGGGAGCCGAAAGCAAAAGAGGTTTCGCAGAAGTCCACTCAAACCCGCTGTAGATTTGTCCTGACCCTGTAGACAAAATTGTCTAGAGAGGTGTCAGGTTGAACGGAGACGTCGTCGAGGATGACGAAATGTAGAGAATCGCGCCGTTCGGACTGTTGCTACTGCCTACCAAGTGTTGGGGGATGAAGTACCAGGGGGTGGGCGGGGATGAAGGAGGTCTAGATGGTAAAACTGATACCAAGAAAAACGGAGGGTGGTGGCGTCGGGCGTGCAAACACGATGAGCATACACCCTAGCAGGTTGGAAAGCCGTAGTGGGGGATGGGCATAAACGGAGAGAGAGCAAGAGGAACGGCCTCAGCGTAAGGTACTTAGCGCAAAGTAGTTTGCTTTTCGGAGAGTTGGCTCGATGATGGTAATGGTGGTGGAGGTTGTTGGTGGTGGAGGTGGTGGTGAAGGTGGTGGATCGGATCGGTGAGGCGAAAGAACGAGGGGTGGGATTCAACGACACAAAAGAGTGCACGCGGCGATCAGCAAGAGAATGAGAGGCGGGAACGGAGGCGAATGAAATCGGCGTTCGATCGTGCGAGGCTCAAAGTCTCTCGAGCGCCCTGGGATAAGAAAGATGAAGGAACTTTCGACGTCTACTAGACGACTAGTCTAATGGCTCATGGCTCACGGTAGAACGGTGGAATAATCCAGGTTCGGGGGGTTTTACTTTGCTTAAGTTGCTTTGCTTTGCCCCTCCTTCGCTGATCATCGTCACCATCTGTCGATTGTTGGTTGTCCTCCCTCGGAATATCTGCTCCCCCACTAACACAGAACGTTTCAATTCTAAAGCATTGCGATACGGATAGGGGAGCCCAATTGGTATCCTACCTTCGCGAATAATGCAACAATAATACAACGAATAGTTTGATGTTATCTCCCGTATCATATCACGGCCTCACATCATGTGAATCGCACACCAGACCAGGAGGCTAAAGTAGCTTTAATACCCGACAACGAGCGTCCACACAAAATACACTCGATAAAATGGCCCTCTCGCTTTTATTCCGTTAAAATTCAAGGATATAAGGCCACCTTTTTACATGACAATTCACATTTTCTCAAGGTGGATGCAAGTACAAGGCACGATTATGCTCCTTCTCTAACTGTAGTCGCGCATGGCCGGTCACCTGTACAAGTCTCCGAGTCCTCGTACCAACAACCAACGCCTCACTTTGCTGTGGTATATAATTCACCTCCCTGTCTTGCAGTTGACTTAAATAAACCAGCACCGCTACCGGAGCGGTTCCTCACCAGTGGAACCACTCCTCCGACGAGATGACCCTGGCTCAAAAGTCTTTTGTCATTGGGGGAACAATACGCAATTGCCGTATGGTCTCCCTAATTTTCCGGTCCCGCCTATCTGCAGTGACCACGAAAGCGCGTAAACATTGGTTGAATGTCCTCATCTACAATCCATTCGCCAATACCCCGCGTGATCTTTTCTCAGCCTCCGGTATAGCCCTTGCCCTCCTGCATTGACCACATAACACTGGACTCCGGGGCTCAAAAAAAGGTCACATCAGACGCAACGACTCAATCATCATTGCCGATATCTACAGATGGCGCCTTGACATTCAGCGAAGAATGATTGCAGAATGACCAAAACTACCAAGAGCCTGTACTTCCAACCTTGCACATACAAGCACAACATCTTTATAAACATGAAATATAAGGCCATCCCATGAACACGATGTCGAGCACCAATTTGAGCATGGACTCTATGCAACGGTATGGCTAATGTACGAGCTTCATCGAAACCGATCTATCGCGCTCATGCTCACTTACCGCCGATAAGTCCTCTTCATCGGAGATGAAATTCCTACGCTTTCTCGATTCACTACCTCGGTCATTCCTCCAGTCATTGTTTTCAGCTATATTCGACGAATCCACCCACCATGGGCCTAACGGTGCACATCTATGCCTGGCTACAGAACCCTTTGGGATTATGGGTGCAAGTTGGATCTAGGAGAACTAGTTGGGGGAGTTTCAAGGCTCATAGTAGCTATTCTAAAGCTAGATCCGGCGGAGAGTTCATCCCAAAGCGGCTTTGTAGCTGGTACTGCAGGCTTTGATGAAGGTTGGAAGTTAATGTCACATGTTATGCAATATGTGGTTTTTACCTATACTGTGGCTGTCCCCAGATTCTTTGTATCTTTTCAGCAGCTCGCCGTGCCATAATCTGATTACTGGATGGAGGCAATGGAATAATTCGCCTTTCACATTTTGAACCTTCTGCCATGATTCCAGACTGTTGTCATCCTACCGTACCCGGTTGATCTTCCTTTCCTTAGCTTCAGTCTTTCTTTTCTTAGTCTCGTAAAGTATTATTTGCTACAGCCGCGGCAGTAGCGGTCAGGTGTGGATTTCGCCACCAACAAGACCCGCTGCCATGCAGATGTTTGCTTTCGCGGTTGACATGGATGGATGCTCTTTTACCAGATTGGGTGGAATGACGATCGATCATCAGCCCGGAATTCCACGCCGTACCCTTCCACATTGGAATAAAGCCTAAGTCGATTCATCTCTTCGAGCACTGATTCTTCAATATCTAGCTAGGCAAGTAACCCCGAAAAAAAAGCAATAGAAAACGGAAAACTGTTGATTCCCAGGCCAGCAAAATACCCGAACCCTATCCCTCGCTAACAACCGTCGAACTTGGTCCCAAGTTCTCGACGTCATTGTGCAGCTGCTATGTATGAAACCACAACGATTAGGACTTCATCATAAACAAATCCCCTCTTTATACTTTTTAAGCAGACCTTCCGAGAGAATATATGTAAAGCCCAGAACATTGATTCTACGTTATGTTTACCTCATTTATAACTTTAAACAGCACTGTACTCTACTTCGTCAGGCTAGAATGCTTTGGTCTCTAACTATATTCTACCCGATATCCTGAGACTTTCAGCCAACCAAGCTGTCGGATTGCCTTTTTGCGTGCTGGACAGCACTGCTTGATTTGTACAGGCAAGCACCAACCTTTTCTCAATTTGCTCTCAACTACTCTTAATTGGCGTCTCACTGCTGCCTACTTACTGTCCCAATACTAGAGTCTGCGGTTTGGGTCAGCCATAAAACACAACTCAAATTACACTAAATTTTGGGCCGGCTCCAAGTGCATATTCTCCCGTTATTATGGCGATTATTGGATTAGATCTGCACAGTGCCATTCAGCATCTGTGGCCGCATTGTACTTCGGTTCTCTAGTGCACCAGTCTATGTGCAGACCGCCATGCTACATAGGAGTGGTCATGTTCGCCGGAATTCGGTACTATTTCGAATCCCGAATGCAGAGATTATACTCTTGTGTTACCCCAGACCATCCATATTTCCTGGGGCCAGGGCCCCTTAGCAGCACCATGGTAGGCTATGCATTGAATGCATGCACCTTCAGCTCCGCACACCTGGAACCAACGAACTCAGAACAATGCCTCTACTCTACACCGCTCACCTAGAAGTCGGGACACAAACTGTTAACTTCAACGGTTTCGGAGAGAAGTGTGATGTGCTCAGAGTGCCGGCATATAGGTAATGTGACGCTATTAGACAGCAAGCTGCCGTTATGACGGGACTGTACGGTTGGCTGGGTTTAATACCGGAAACTTGGATCTCCATACTTGTCGGATTTTCAAGTTATGGGCCACCTAGAACCCTAACCCTTAGCAGACTCATTTTAAGCGCTGGGTAAATTCATTTTACCGTGGGTTAGGGTTAGGGTGGCCCATTACTTGAAAATCCGACGAGTAGAAACGGTTCTTATGGCGGTTCGCAGCTCAGCCCTCGATACAGTGGGTGCAGGGTTGCGATATCCAGTTCTCCAATGTCACCTTCTACGAATTGTTTTCAACGAGTATCATGCGCCATTAGCCACATCTTCCAGTATGTGTGCCTGATAACATTTAATAACAAGGTACGATGGTATGTAATGAACCGCTTACCCACCATGACATGCGCTGAAAGTGCATGCATGATAAATTCGGGGCCCTCGGTTTCGAGGGTCCAGTAATCAAACGCACCTGTACATACAACCGACTATGTTTGTGATGAACGGTTCCGAATTCGCATGTACCAAGTATCAAAATTTCTAGCCACTCCAGCCATATCATGGCGTTATGTCCCAATCAAGATAATCCGAGCAGGCAGGGGACAATCGATGCCACGTGCCCGGATGCATTATCCAAAATCGAGTTGCAGGCGATTCGATGACCCCACACTGCCCTGCATGATTCAACGTCATGCCGCAGCTCAGCTGCAAGAGAACAAAGCCTAGGAGGTTTCAAATTTCCTAGCTTAGTTTTCGACCTTGCTCTGAGACGCTGCCATGAAGCTATCATTGGACATTCGCTTCCGGTTTTTTATGCTCGGGATCGCTGAATTTCTCTTGTGCCACCTATAGGCAGATCTCTGCCTATATTCTGCACACAATTAGGCATTCATGCTGATTCTATGGACGCTACTCATATTCGTCTGAGATTCTTGAACGCACAAACTCAACCTCGTGATCATGCAACGATGGTTTCAACTTTAATTGTAACTGTACCTGGTCGAGGTACGGTGCTGGTATGTAGGTACATTCTCACCACCAAACCCCACCCGCACATCACTCTGCATCAATGGGAGTTACCGAGCCGGGGCCAAATAGGCAGCAAGGCGGAAGAAGAGACCCGGACTTTGGACGGCAGGTGAGCTCCTCCTCCTTAAACGTGCAGCCATTCTCTGAATATTGCATCATATATCATTCGGTATGCTAATGTTAACCTTATCGTTTGTCATTCTATCGACTAGTAGGGAGGGTTAGCAAGTACACGCGAGGTGCTGTGCGCGTTTTTGGAGGCTGCGGGTATCGCATAGGAATTGAACCAAACATTTGATATTCATCCAATTGGGAGTTATTCCTAGTTACCGTGTACGCACGGACAACCCAGATAGTATACATATAGGCAAATCAAATCTCCATCTGCTCAATCCAGCACTATCTTCTTCTCGGCTTCTTTCAACCACCTCCGCCGTCATATATGTATCCCCTGCATCGGTGAGAAGTGCTTCTAAGTCTACAGACAAACCAAACGTTGCATCTGTTGGTTGATTGAACCTCAATATTGAGTTATTACCTCGTTCCCGGCAACCACAATTCCTTTATCACGCTTAGTGGCTTGTAGACCTATGCAACACTTTTCACCAGTGCGGGGGACACTTGCTGGAGTTCCGCTAAGAAACTACTGCAGCAACACCCAGACCATAACAAGGCATATTATTTCTACATCAACTAAATGTCAGTATTGGAGCTATGGACAAATAAGAGTTACTGATGGTTACTCGTCACCAGTTTCTAGTATTCCAGCAGTGTGAGGGTCCCCGGAGAGAGTTAAATGGAGCACGCATGTCGGCAGTCAGATGTAAACTCGATGATCCAGGAACAAATATCATAGTTCTTCGAAACGCTTTTCGGCTGCCCGGTAGTTAGAGCCAGGCATGTGCTCAGTTTGAAGTGTGGTGCCTCATGCCATAGCCTGAAGGATCGAATCAAATCGATATGGAGTCGAGCAACTACTTCTAGTTCATATCTAGGTGGCTTATGTTGCTGAAACTATTCGGTGCATGCAGATGAGTGGGTGGGTAGTTAATAAGTCATGCTTCGTCACTCGAGTGACAGCTGGTAGCCCGTAACACTCGCAATACCATCTCCGGCTCTACTCAAGGGAGGGGCACGGCGGGCAGGCAGTACATAAAACGTCGAGTACAGATTCATTCAAGGCTTTCCCGCCAGTGGTGTCTGTACGGCAGCGTGTTGAATGCACCTTCGCCTGCTCTATGAGCATCACATCCACTATGAGTTAAATACCACCACGCATCTCGGTACCTCCAAGAGGCAGAAAATCGGTCGGCGGGTTTCATGCTGAAAGGTTTGCGCTTGCGGCGGCTTGATCTAAGGCTCCAGTTGGTTATGGTGCACGCAGCTTTAACGAAGACGTTAAACTAGCCATAGTCTGTTAGAGACCACATTAGCACGTCCGCCACCATCACAAGCGAAAGGTGAACATGGTGCCTCAACCTTAAAGCCCATAGATACTTTCTGCCTAAGTTTGGTCGTAGGATAGTTAGGAGAATTCTATTTTGCGGTAGAGTGGCTCTAGTTACTGCCGATAACGGGTTGCTCGCAGGTCCATCATGGAGGATCGTGAAACTCACATACTAATGACTGTGGGCCCCGGGCAAATAAATATGTGAGAATTCTCGCTCCCTGCCGCATAGCTTCGGTAGATTTACAGCTGATCACACCGTTTATTGGCTAAATTGGCGGAACTCTCAAACATGAACCTTGGAACCTTTTTCGTCCGAGTTTAAAGGGTAAATGACCTATACTTAAATAAATTATGAAGTAGCAATTATTACAAAAAACGGATTCTTGAAACGAAGCATTTGTCTCATCATAATATCTGGAGGGATCTGAAAGCTGTATAATAAGCATAGTATTAGATCTGAGTCGCAATGGCCTTTTGAACCAGAGTAGAGTGAAACTTAGCAAGTAGCAAGCGTAAACCTCTAAAGTTTCAAACTTCAATTGTGAGGAACGGAAAGCCATCTCCTCTAATCAGCATGCCGTTCTCGAATTTCCGTCTATGGATGGGTGGCAATAACGATTCCCCCTATCTGCTCTCCAAATTCCCTCTGGTGGTGGCAAACAATGTGTTGTCGGGGCAGATCGGACCAGCAGTGGAAAACCGAGTGCTGATCAGTGTATGGACAACGCTGATCAGTGCATGGACAACTGCAACTGGCCGCCAAAATAATCGTATCTAATGCCTGTAGATCCGCAAAAAAAACGGACGCTGGCACACTACATACAAGGTGAATCTTTTGACCTCTAGCGCCAGAAATTTCAGTAATCAACCCAGTCGTGAAAGTGCAAATTGCATACAGACAGGAGGGACTCATCTTCGAATTCGCCTGGGACCCCGTTGCTTCTATGTATGTATATGCCTTGTAGGGGATACGATAAAAGTGCTAAGCCTTATAAAACTAAAATCTAGCTACCATCCTTAGAGAAGCATCCTAAACGCCATACAGAATCATTCCCTAAATGCTTCCATAAGCCATATACAGAGATTTTTAGTTTTATAAGGGTTTTGACATTTATCGAACCCCCTATAGGGTGTATACCCACATACATGGTCTCGGAGATGGCGTTGTGCACGAGATGAGGCTGGTGGGAGGTGCTTCGCCGCTGCTGCAAGTCTTGGATTTCTGACTCCCAACTTTGAGAGTGATATATTATGATTGTATTGGTGAAACATACTTGTGGGTGCGTGAGCTGAGTGAGGGCCAAAGAAATATCGGGTGAGAGGGTTCGTATTTATCACTGATAGGAAATACCTTTTATTTTTATAAAATGATGATAAGAGGGTCATTGATTTGGGTGGTCTGATTTTCACTGGCTTTAGGAATCTCAATTTATGACAACACATACGTACAAGGAATTAACAATGCTCGTTGCCATCATACATGTATACAGCTTTGTGACCAACAGCTAATCAATCGCCTAACAAATGTCACTTTCGGAGAGGGTAAGTAGAGAGTTGAAGGCAGGGCGAAAAGGATAAGAAAAAGGATGGTAACAAACCAAGCCCCTAGCAAACAAACCAATGATGAAAACAAAACCCATCCATGCGAAGTCATATTCTTCCAAAACCCTTAGAGACCACGCAGAAAACAAAGCGAAGAGCAAAGAAACAAAGTGTCAAATACTCGAAATATCCGTTACACTCCCCAAGAATGCTAAAGAATACACAACAAAAAAGGGAAATAACCTCTGCCCCGCAATGGCTACACTTGATACGACGTCGTGTCGTCCCTCAGGAAGTCGTTGCGGAGGTTCACAAACGCCCCTGGCCCCCCATCCTCACTAATATCTTGGATGATGACGCTGGTTTGCTTCACGAGTTGTTCTAGCGCAGCAGCTGAACTTTTGCCCAAGGAAACTACACGCCAGTCGTTGGTTAGCATGGGTGCATACTGGATGTAACGTGGAAGATTACCCAGGATTGCCGAGTTCAGCTCCTCCCCATCGGCGATCCTTCCGCCTTCATCCAAAAGGTGTGCTAGGACTGAGCTTTTGGGATCCGTGTATGCAAGCAAACTGACCGCCTCATCCAAAGGTTTCTTTATCTCAGGCCTCGAGTCGGATGAGAACTCCACACGTAATTGTTGCCCATACTCGACAGCGGCATCCAGCTCGTTCTTGACGTGGTTGGCTTTTATACGATTCGTCTCTTCATCCTCCACATCCATACCGTCCCATTCCGAACCGCCATTGAGTGGATCGTCAATATCCATATCGTGATTAAAGTCCTCATGCGGGGTACCATTATAGCTGTTCTTCATGTACCCGGTGTTGTCTCCATGAACAGTCTCCGCGACTTCCCGTATCATCTCTACAAGTTTCCTTCTACGAAGCCGGAAGTACAAGAGTTCATTATCCTTCAGCACATCCGGATAGTATGCATTGGTAAGTTTCAATGCGCGATCAACATCGCCCTGCAGGATAGCTCTTCTTATTTCTATACATTCGTTAGTATAAATTTTGGGAAGGTAAGAGGTATATTATAGTACTTTGTCGGTTTGCTGCGTCGCCATCCCCCTTTGGATCCAAGGAACTGATACCCAGCCGTCCTGGACTTAAGTCTAGTGCTCTTGCTTCGTTCTGAACGTCTTGCGCGAATGCTTTTGCTGTATCAACGTAACCATCGTGTGCGAGATATTGAGCCACCAAGGCTTGAATTAAAGTTGTCTCATCCAAAGGGGGACAAAGCTGAGTGATAGAGTGTTTATTGATCTCTTCGTATGTGCGAGCCTTTTCCTTCTGTATTCAAAAACTACGTTAAACGAGAAAGCTAGTGGCAAACAACTCACATACCATACCTTCATGTAGTGGTCAATATCAAAAAAGAACCCTTGTTGGCCAAAATTTACCCGAATGTGTTCGCCAGCTTTCTTCATTCCCACAACTGGATAAAGCTTCCCCTTGTTGATATCTCGACATGCGACGCCCAAGAAATATCCGTTCCTTGTGAAAAAAGCTGTATTGTTTCGGAAGTTCACACCGCACCCTATGATATCATCTGTGTTGAATTTTGGCCCATATGCTTTCCGAGTTCCCTGGCAGCAAAATATATTCCCATCATCGCCGTGGTAACCCCATGATTCTTGCTCCCACCCGGGCAATTTATTGAGCGAGACCTTCTCCGTGCAGAATCCAATACCGATCAACCTGTGCGGATTCAGCATCGTACAACCTCCAGGCCGTGTGGGGAGCTCACCCCTCCTTCCCACCTGAGACGATAGTAGCTTCGTAGTAGAATAAGCCGCATTGCGGGGGCATTGGCCTGTCTGCACGAACGGCTGCAGCATCACTTTCACTGACCTTTGCAGGTCCTATGAGATCCGTCAATACTTTGCACCCGTAGACTAACAGCGCGTTTGAGTGCACCGACCGATAAATCGAACTTCCAGCCCATTGGATAACAGCTCTACTGACGGTGATTTATCGTTTTCATTCCAGCGGCTTGGTAGAAAATTTGACGGCTCGTCTGCGGGTGGAGGATTCTCGACTGGCTCGAAGGGTAAACCCCGGTGGCTCTGGGGCTTCTTTCCTGGCGATGGCAACCCCAGTGTACTTGTCGGCAGTGGATTGAATGCGGTGGGTATTGTCGATGCTAATCGCTCTGCATATGCTGATTCTGCGAGGTAGCTAGGTACGGTCGCCGGCTGTACAGCAGTGTGTTGACTTGATCCCATCCCCCCAGGATGTGCCAAGTAGTTGGACGACGATGACGGACGGCTATCAACTCCATTCCCGGAAAGATGTAAATCTGAAGCCAGCGGTGAGTGTCGAGCTTGACCTGCCAACACGGCAGCGTAGGAGCTATGGGAAGGAGCGGTAGGTCGTCGTTGGGACATTGTTGTGGCTGCCAAAATCGAGGCGGCGGCCGAAACGCTGTTAGTCATATGATTGCAAGTCCACAAAGCTGAATCTCGTGCAGCTCATCCAGCGATTCGCTTTGATGTTGGTGATTTGGGGCTTCAGTACCGATAGCCAGTAGTGGGGTTGACGATATGCTGTTGCTGATGAAAGCACGGGCGGAAATGAGGTGTGGTGGGGATGAGAGGAGGCGGGTTCAAGATTCAAGATTCAACAGTGCATAAACAAGAAAGAATCAATCAAACCGTGCACCAATAGCTGCCTCTACTGCTGATAATAACCTTGGGGTATTGAATTGCATGTAAAGTTTGCATTGTATTTACAACAGTAAGAACGCGCTCTTTTCGTCTTCATCCGCTATCAACCTGAGTCAGCTACTGTGGCTGGAAGGGAATTGACACCTGCATCACCACATATGCAAACGCGATAGTTAACAAAGGCACGCCAATGTCTGTTCGACCGTTTCCTTTGGCGTTATAACAGCTCTCAACAATACAGTCTATACCTACCACCCGTAGAGTACAGAACAATGAGAAACATCGAGTGCCGAGTCATGAAGCAATTAGTCTTTCAATAACTAAGAACCACAAACGCCCCTTCCTCATCACAGTACCATCCCTTTATTTTCCTTCATTAGGACCTTGTGAAGCTTCTCATCTATTTAACCCACTGGAAATATGCATATTTACGTCCGCACCGAAAACCCGTTGGGTCCTAAACGCCGGAGCCGATGCAGAAACCCTGGCGACACACAAGAAACATACATCCGATAAGACCTCTCGTTCGGTAGTAACGGAGCAATTGACAAACCTTGCTAGTGAACTCTTCCAACGGCCAAGGTAAAGCAAACGGTTGCCGGCAATCACGACCGCTGGGGCGCCAGAGTCCAACTCTGTGATGTGTAGCGTGGTCACCAAGAATTGCGACCACAGGACTTGGTGCTTTGCACTACGACATATAATCTGGCCGAACTTGCCGCCGATGGTCGATTCGCTAAAGACAATTACTTCGAGTCCCCACCCAGTCTACACGACGAGATATCCTAGGTTTTGCTGAGATCTCGTCTTTCTGTGCCTCGTATCGAACATTAAGTTCGCATTCGCCGATCATTTTGCTGAATTTGATCTCAATGAGGCTGGTGCTGAAACAGGTTCAATTGCTTCCAATAATAATTGTCGAGATGAGGCCGACGATGCCGGCAGCAGTGGGGCACTGTTCGTTGAGAAACCAAAGATTCATAGCCCTGTTTGCCTGGGCGCAGTTAGTTATGGGATGCATAAAAGCCATATAAAACCTCACACCGCTATGGCTTTGCTGTTGAGATATGCAACGGTATTTGTTCAATGCTCTGGCAAGAGTGAAAGGTGTCTATTGGCTTCTAGACTTATGAATTCTGGTATTACCACCAACTACTTATCTGCTGAAGTTACCGGCTAATATAACTCTGTGAACACGAGAGAGCCCGGCAAAAAATACCTCCCTTATGGGGCTGCCCTAGGTGTCCCACGAAGCATCTCCAGATTGGAAATCTGTTTGTGCGGGATTCGGTCCGTGTTGATGTGTAGCACATTAATAAGTCTGCAGTAGAGCAGAACTGCAAGGAACGTAGAATATGAGTATTATATAGATGGCCTAGAGCGCTTCAAAACCTCGAGATATGCTTGAGGTGGTGTTTTCACCGGGTGTACGTAGGTTGGATACATAGCAACACGTTCTTTATCTCAATTTTAGATGACTTGTGATGTCCAAAGGAAAATACCGCAGCAAGAGAGCTGATGGCGATCACGATCACTACTATACTTGCCCTTCTAAGTTTGTGGTTCAAACACTTTGCTTATTTCGTTTGGCTGTGCCCATGAAGATAGGACCTGCTGCCAAACAATGAGACCAGCGATGGCGAAACAGAACATCTCCAAAATGTAATAACAAGGCGAGTAGCGCGGCCAAACAAAGGAATTTCTTTTCAGAACTCTCCTCCTAGGCGGGCTGGTTGTGCTCATAGCTATTCGGCGGATAGGGTGCTGGATATAGAGGATGGAGCGTGGGTGGGCGGTGACGGCTGAGACAGGCGAAACCTCCTTACACATCCACATCCCTCCTCAGCAGGCAGCGAGCGAGTGCAAGCAACGATTTTGGCTTTAACCAACTCGTCTCGTTACTCCTTGGTGTCCAAATCAACGTACCAGCCTTTTTTTCTCACACGAAATTATTAAAATGCCACCCAACGCATCGTCACCCTCTGCTCATCATCCCCTTTCCACCTCAACACATTTTCATTTTGTCTTTCCCCCATAGAGTAAACATCGCCATCATCACCACCACCACAGTCGAAATATATCGGCACTCTCGGCGAGCGCGAAATTTCTTGCACCCCCTTATCGTTTTCTTTCACAAGCAGCACTACTCCACCCGCTTAGCGAGAGCAGGTTTGTGTCTCGTCTCACACCGGTATCTGCATTTTCGACGACCGACAAAGAGGCCGACAAATATTTAAGAAAAGTCATGGGTGCCGCCGCAAAGTCGTCTCCAGACTCCGTGCCGCCATCACCAGCTGGCTCAAACATGGCCGCACCACCCTCACGACCTACTCCATCTAGACAGCGCAAGAAGCCCGGGCCGAAGCCGAAGGCAAAGGCGCCACAGACTCTAGTCGTGAAGCTCAAGGCGAAGCCCGAGTTTCTGGCAAACCTCAAATCTTCTTCCGACGGTACATCGCCGCAGACTGGTGCTGGGACACCAAACGGTTCATCGCCCGGTGCAACATCGCCCCAACCCTCGGCAGAGGCATCAGAAGCGAACTTGGTACCTGGGGCTGCTGGCCAGAAGCGCAAAGGGATCCCGGGCCCAAAGCCAGGTGCGAAACGTGTGCGGCAACCTGGTGCACCCCCTCTCAAGCCTGGCAGGAAGAAGACGAAGCTGTAAGTTTGTCTTTTTGCACTTTACTACTTTGATATAAATGGAAGCTAACGTTGATATCGCAGTGACCCGAGTCTACCACCGGGTGTTCTTCTCAACGGCGTAGTACATGGAGGAGCCAAACTCGGTCCTAAAGCAAATACTGGCGCTATCAACGACAAACTACGAGCACTTGATCGAACCGGAAAGCCCTGTAAACGTTGGGCGAGAGCTGGATTCACATTGAAGTCCTTTACTGGTGTCCAATGGGCTGTCCCAGCTTGGTCTGCGCCCAAACAGCTGGACCTCGCTAATCCTGACATGGCTGCCAGCACCACTGCCAACTCTGAGAATGTTTCAGTCTCAGAGATGTCACCATCCGACGACAAGATGCAAACCGATATATCTGCCCCTGCTCTCGTGATTCCCACATTGGCGTTGCCTCCAGGAATTACGGTATGAATTTTTTTCAATACATTCCGGGCAGCCCGATGCTGTTCGTAGTGCGCTTCAGCGATATCCTATTGGCACTTTGTGTACTATTATGGCAGCTTTTCTTTTGGGACGGTTTTCTGGAGGGGGGATTAGGATTGTTACAGGCGTTTTTCTCGTTTACTCTCGTTTACTGCACATTCCTTTACTTTCTTTTACTACATATATCTTGCGTATCTATACATTATTAATGCCAATGTCCGGCAATCTCATCGCATCCAAAGGACCCCAAAGTCCAGTAATAATAGTGTGGCATGTGACATCACAAGGCGATGTTTTACACAACAAATCATCGGCTCGTCCCATTCATAAATACTCCATAAACAATGCACAGTTCATCGGGCGTGGTGAAAAGGGCCAGGCCCGAAATCAAAACAACAAAAAAACCAGGGAGCAAAGACAAAAGCGCCGTACACATTTCCCGAGCTATTATTATGCACTGCACGACCTGTACACTTATGGCCCAAGTGATACCAGGTACTGCTCAAGAAAGACAGGAAAAAAACACCAAGAAACAACACTCAAAAACACCCCCACTCCCTTTATACCCAAAGCCCTAACACCGGATGATCATAACAATAGAACGCCGTCCCAGGGGTGAGGGTATAATCCTTTTGGCTACGCTTACTTACTCGTCGTCGTCGCGGTGACGGAGCATGAGGAGACGCTTGTACTCCTGGGGGTCCGAGTCCCAGAGCTCGGCGGCCTGGCCGTTGAGCGGAGACTTGCTATGTACCGTATCAGCCGCCGCCAACTCCAGAAGCGGGGGAGCATACTTATTCGGCTCACCGAGTAACGACTGCAACGACAGAAGGATACTCTGGACGTTATAAACAGCCGACCACTTATCCTGTACCAATCTTTAGCCCAGCCCAATCACTCCCGCCTCGGATTGGTGTATACCTTGAGGATATCGAGGCAGATACGACCGGCCATATCCACGTTCGGATGGAACATGGGGGTGGTGAACAACACGGCCGGCGGGGACATGGGATAGTTCGAGGGAAAGTCGAGGGAGAGCTTGAATTTGAGACCCTGGTACGGCGTGTCCTCGGGTCCCTTGATAGTGGCGGTCCAGGAGAGGAGATTTCCATCGCGCGGGAACGCGCTGATCCCCGGGGTTGCGGACATCATCAACTGCATTAACTCGGTTTGGAGTCTGGGTTTATTTTTTGTTAGTAGTGATGGTGAGGAGGGGAGTATGGGGAGGATTACCGCTTTCCGACTGCTCCGCTGGCGGCGTCGGCGCTGTAGGGTTTTGCGTTCTCGAAGGACATGGCTGGCTGCTGTGTTGTTTGGTGGAGGAAGTGGTGGTGGGATTCAAAAGACGGAAGGCGAGAGGGGGATTTTGTTGCTGGTGTGTGCTGCGCGACGTGCTTTTTCGTGTACCAGTAGTAGGGCAAACAAAATCGAAAGGAGCTTCAATCTTCGTGGGTCAGTTGTTTTTCGGTAGTGTGGTTGGTTGCTTAGGGAACCAAAGACGGCGGACGGACATGGACACGTGCTGGGGTTTATTCCGAAACGGCGGGTGAGCAACTTAGAACTTGATGCCGTTCATGTGCGTAGCGCGGGGTAGAAGACAGCAAGGCGTCTCAATGCACGTTTAAACCAGCTGGACATGTAGAGAATGAGACCTGTGAGCCTTGAGGTGATTGTCCCCTCGGACGCAAGGCGGCCAATTAGCGGCCGAGTGACGGTTGGTGCTTCAAAATGAAGCCGCAACTCAAAGCACTGAGTCTCCGCAAGGTCCGGCATCACGTGTGGAGATGCAACATTATAGGAATGGTAGATATGCATGGCTATCCTATGTACAAAAACCCCGCTTTTGTTCATTGCCTCCGCCCAATCATAGCAACACCGCACTCTCGATTTTTTCCCTATCCAGCAAACTCCCCTCCATGATAAAGATGCTCCCGCCCGCATTGACTGACTCGACCACAAACCGCAGTAACTCCTCCACCTTCTTCCCATTCTCGTCAACCCACGCCCCCTCCACCGCCGCGCCATCCTCATCCTCCGCATCCTCTCCCTCTGTATACTTCCACCCCTCCGGTATTCTCGCAAATGGAATACTCACGTTCCAGGTATTATCCACCAACAGTCCGATGTGGGAGGCGCTCTGGAGATTGACCCAGCCCTGCAACACCATTCCCTTAGTTGGGTGCCACACCAGTAGATCGACGGTCGTCCACACATGAGCGTACGGGGCCTCGGCAATGATCCTTGCTGTGCTTGTTTCGAAGCGTATATTGTCGTATGCGATAACAACACCGTCGACAGGCTCGTAGTACGTCATGAGCAGCGGGTCAAGATGGTGTTTCTGGACGCCGGTGGTAGGAGAGAGGGAGCGTAGGTGAGCAGCCTGCTCGCTGCTGACGCTGGCGCCGCGCGAGAAGAGGTGTGAAAATGTCTTTTCAGGGTAATACGAGTATTTTGGCGCAAGGGAGAGGTAGAGCGATGTGGTGACGATGTGGTAGGGGATGTTTGATTTTGCGCCGGAGAAGCTGCTAGTGGGACTGCGGTTGATATCTATTCGAGCCTTTTTGGGCGCTTCCTCGGAAGGGGGTGAGGCATGACGCTTGCGTTTGCGCGGCTTTTCTTTGTGTTTTGACTTGTCTTTGGTTTTTTTCGTGTGCTCAGTCATTGTGATGGTGGTCGTGGTGCTGGAAGCTCGAGATTCGGGGTCTTTAATTTTTACACGCTAGGCTGTAGAAGACTAGCGTGATTCATCGGTATCTGCCGTATCACGTGTGTTGAAATTTCACTAACCTCCAAGCTGTCCTTTAGAGTAGATTCATCAAACATCAACACCAAAAACATTTTTGCCCGTTTATTCGGCCACCATCATGTCCGCCATCCTCTCCTTCATAGGCTGGTCTTTCCTCCCAAACGTACCTCCTCCCTTTACTCCCCCGCACTGTAGACCAAAACTAATCACCACCTCTAGCTAATAACAAACTGGACCTTATCCATCTGGTACCGCATCATCACCCGCGCGGGCGAACCCCGCCCAGCTTCCGGCACACCCCGCTACGTAAAAGCCCACAAACGCGTCTTCATCTCCGTCGTATCTCTCTACCTCCTCTACACCATCTACGAAGCCTACCACGCCCTCACCCAAACCCCAAACTTCTACGACCTCCTCTCTGTGTCCCCCTCCGTCACCACCGCCGCTCTCAAATCCCGCTTCCGCCGCCTCACCGTCCTCTTCCACCCCGATAAAGCCGGTGCCGCAGGTGCCGAACACTTCGTAACCCTGAAACAAGCCTATGACACCCTCTCCGACCCCACAAAGCGTTTTGCATACGACCGTTTCGGCGCTGAGATCCTGGAGTGGAAACACTGCTCGTCTGTATACGACTATGTCCTCCGTGGCACGCAGGGTCTGATCCCATACTATGGCGCCTCAGCGATGCTCCTGGTAGTCTTGAGCGTCCTCGGAAAATTCGAGTTGGGAAGGTGGTGGCGCTTCCTCGTTCTCACAGCGCTGATCGTGTTGGAAGCAACCCTTCTCTCACGCCCGTACCCCGTTCTCCCCACGATCCCGTTCGTGAAACCCCTCCTAGCATTCGAACACGCTATCCTCATGCGGAAGATCGCCGTGACGAGTTTCATCGCGTTTAACCAGCTTGGTCCGTTCCTGGTAGTTAAGAAGATGGCTACTTCATCGCCCGAGGCGCTGGAGGCGAAGTTGGAGCAAATAATGCAGACGGCAGGGGTACTGGAGGTTGAGGCGGCGAAGGCACAGCATATCGAGTTTGTTCCATTTGAGGGGGATGCGAGTGCGAAGGGGGAGGTGGAGAGGAAGATGCGGGATTGGCTGGTTGAGTTGATGATTAGGAGTGATCCGGAGATTAGGGATGCGATGGGGAACGCGAAGAATAGACGGAGACGGGGAGTTCCTGCTGGTGCGAAGGGGACAAAGTAGGAGGCTTTTGTAGCAGATGGGCGTTTTTGGAGTTTATAGAAGGTACTGCGGGGCATGTATCTGGTCATGATTTATCACTTAGCACTGTTCTCTTTAGGCGTAGATACTTCGCATACCCCCTAACCAACTTCGTTCATGTCTTAAGTAAACTTAAAACCATTTGCGGGATTTTGAAAAGGGTTCTATATGGGCACTCAGCTTTTGGAGGTCTGGTAGCATTTTGTCTAATACACTAGGGAGTGCACTATTCAATCAAGTCACTCAAACCACGCAAATCATATCGCCTATTAACCAACGTTTAAAAATCCCATTACAAATAACAAAACAGTGACCCGTCCAACGCCAAAGCAAGCCCCAAGGAGCGAATGTAAACCAGACGTACATAACATGACTGTTGCAGATCCCATTCGCTATAGGCCAATTTCAAGCCAATCTTCAAAGTATTTGCAATTGCTTGCGCTTACCGGCCCTCCCTCTTTACACAGGTTAAACACGGGACATCGCCCGCATGGGCTCTCGGTGAATCCATTTACGCTCTCGTGTTTCTTGAGAGTCTTGTACGCAGTTCCGCCGACGACTCTTTCGATCTTCCCATCGTAGACTAGCACATCCAGCAAGCTCTTAATATCTGCCTCTGCCAGGTCCACTTCCGTCAGGTTCGAGTTCTTGACCCAGAGATAGATCTGGTTCAACGTTGGATAGCCCGTGAAGCCTGGCGGGTATGAGGTTGCAGTTCCGCCTCCATCCTTGGTGCGTGCATTACGTGGAAGGGATTTTGAAGTGATGAACTTCAACATCGCCGTCTGCAGCTCGTTGATAAATTCGTGGTCGAGTTCACGGTCCGTGAACCAGGGGCCTCCCGAGACTTCGATCGACGGCGTAAGTTCGTAGAGCATGTAAATCTTACGAGTAGGGTACTAGATGAGCACAGTCATGGTTAGCATCGATAATTTGTACATGCATGGAAAGCATCCCCTAGTTGGCCGACATACTTTGGCATCAAAGATAAAGAACTCGTTGCGAGCTCCAAGACCTGGCGGTCTTGCGTTTCAAACGCACATCACACAACCAACCAACCAACAAAAAGCCAGAATTTCAATGCGTGGTATACTCCTCCCGCCTAAACACTAGGTATGTGTGAATCAATTACCTTTACAGACTGAATCGCTTTGATAAACCGTTTGTTCTCCAGCGTCTTGAGGCACTTTGACATAGTTGTGTTGTGCAGGTTACTCTTCATCTTGAGCGTTCTTGTCCAGATTCCCTCTCGCGCCGCGTCCTGGATGTAACCGTACAGCATCTCCTCGTCTGGGCTCATGTTCTTAACTCTATTATGCAAGTGAGTCAATGCACTCCATAAGCGAGAGCTCACGCGCATACTTCTCGATAACATCTTTGGGCACCACCTTGAACACGTTTTCTGAGCCCTGTGTCAAAGCTTGAAGTTGGCGCAGTTTCAGCAGCTCGTTGAGGACTCGACTGGTGATCTCAATGTTGGCTTTCCCGGGGGTCATCTCTTGCAGCTCCGCCACAGAGAAGAGGTAGGCGCTCGGAGCTTGCAGACATTGTTCGTAGACATGTGCTGCAAACTCCTGAATGGTTTGGTGGGGAACTTCGGCCATTGCTGGTACGTATCTGCTATCAGGTGTAGGAAATTGGCGGGGATGGAGGTAGAAGAGACCGTCTTTTTGGCAGCGCTATTAAAAATTAAGCGAGTCTTGGCATTATTTAGCTCGTGATATTTGCATATTTCGAGAAGGAATGGGACGGACTGCTGACGTCGCTGGCGACGACAGTTTAAGACAGCAACCGTTAGCTCGAGAATCGCCTTGATACACTTGAGAGATCAATATCCCCTCTTAATGTCGGTTGATTTGCAGTGGGAAACCCTTACCGGAGGTCCTGAAGGACAGGCTCGGGCGGAGAAAATACGGAGCTTCATCCACGATAAATTCCAGCTTGTTCCCTTCCCGAAATTCATCAAGTCCGTCCAAGTCCACTCATTCTCATTCGGCACCATCGCTCCCGACATCGAGATCAAGACCATCTGCGATCCGTATCCAGAGTTCTACGAACAGGACGAAGAAGACGGCTCGGATTCCGATTCGGGCGACGAACATGACGGGGAATACCTATTGAAGTTGGAACGGGAGCGTCGTCGAAGGGAACGAAAGAATGACGACACGGAGTCTGTGATTACTGGTACCTCAATACAACCGCCTCCCTACTCTGTTGGAACTCCTGGGGGCAGCCTCTCCGGCTTTCGAGCCGGGATAGCGGACGCATTCCCGGGGCGGGTTGGCGTGACAGGCGTAACGACACCGCTATTCAATCCGATGCCCAGTGCTGGCAGCGCTTCTAATCTTCACTATTTCCACTCCGCGCTTTCGTTCAATAACGGAACGTCTACACCAGCACTATCTGCCTTCCAGCAATCTGCCGCCTCCACACCGTCGAAACCCCAAACCCTTACTACACCTGCCTCGAATGGTTCTTTCCCATCTCCTGCTTCACCCGCAGACCCCGGACCGTCATCCATCTCCCACCTCGCCGAGTTGTCGTTGAAAGAGAAGGATGATACCAGCTGCGAACAGAGAAGTTTCACTGAATCCGGATCACTCCCAAGACCCCGTCTCCGCGAGCCTCGGGATGAAGACACACAGGTCATCGCCCGCGTCCGATATTCCGGCGACGTCCGAGTCGAAATAACTTGCGAGCTACTGTTCGAATATCCCGTGACTAACTTTGTCGCTCTCCCCGTCAAGCTCGTCATCACCGGCTGCACATTCGACGGGTTAGCATGCGTGGCATACATCCGGCGACGAGCACATTTCTGTTTCCTGGACGAGGATCCAGAAAATGGGGAAGTTGCTAGTATCGGTGGGAGTGGGGACAGCGTAGGTCGGAGTTTGTTGAAGCAGATCAACGTGGAAAGCGAAATTGGAGAGAAGGGGAAAGGCAAGCAGGTTCTCAAGAATGTTGGGAAGGTGGAGAGGTTTGTTCTGGAGCAGGTCCGGAGGATTTTCGAGGAAGAGTTTGTGTTTCCCAGCAGTTATATCTTGCTTCTTTAGTACCATGTACATGGCAATATCTTTCGGTGCCCCATTGCAACAGCAACTGTCCCAGATGGTCAAGATGGCCAGCAGCTCTGGCCCGAACCGGCGACGACACGTGCGACGAGCCGCACCTTATATCAACCACACTCCCTCACTCCTCTGCATATTCCCACAACAAAGCATGTTATGGTTCAGGACTTACCAGCGGCGGGGGGAAAGTAAATCCAAATGTACACTAGATGCTTAATGTTCAGTAGCATTTACTTTGGTGTTTCTCCTCAACATTTGCCAAGCCTGAAATTCACCAGTCTTTCCCTCCAAACCTCAAACGAACGTCAGAAACGAAAAGACCATGGCTGAGATATCAGTTCAAGAAGCCACACATTCCTTAAAATGCCAGTACTTCCAACTTATCGAGCCGAGAATCATTGAGTTCCCGCCATCCGACATTCTCCAGCAGCCAGATTTCCAGGAAGCTCTCTATGAGTCTCTTTTTTCTCCCGCAGCTTCACGGCATCCGCCGCCTGAAAGATATACTACAAGAGTTCTAAAACGCCTTATATCTTTGATTGAAGTACGTCGATCCCAAGCATAGTTTCTGGGCAGTGGTAGGTGGGGATAGCTCTACAGGAACTCTCACTCACCCTGCCTCTTTCCCGCGTCATGAGATATGACTCTGCTCTGATTGCAACTCTTTAACCCCCACCCTCGCAATGGTTAACCCAGCCGCATCTAGGAAGCTCCAGCATCCGACTCGGAGGCACCAGAAATCAACTCGGACCTATTAGAACTCTATACTAACCTCCTCCTCTCCCCATCCAGCTCATCCCCAGACCCAACCCAGAAATCTGCCGTAACCTACACCCTCCCCTCCCCACTGGAAGCAGTGACGATCCTAGAAACGCCTTCCCTCATCTCGGGCTTCGGAACAACGGGTCTGCGTACCTGGGAAGCCGCCCTGGCACTCGGCGAGTATCTTCTCCTCCACCCTCCACCCGCTTCCATGCGGATCCTCGAGCTGGGTGCCGGCACGGGCCTCGTCTCCCTCGTTGCCGCAAGACTTGGGGTTGGGGTCGGAGTTGGGGGTATACTTGCCACCGATGGTGACGAGGGCGTGTGTGAAGGCCTGCGGAAGAATGTCGCTCTTAATTCCTTAGAGGGCGTGGTGAGGGTGAAGAAACGGAGGTGGGCGGGACCTAGGGAGTGTCCTGAGACTGTGGATATGGTGGTGGGAGCTGATGTGGTGGGTTTGTGTTTTCCGGGCTTGAAAAAGTACGCATGCTGATGATGAGGGAGGGAAGACGTACGATGCGGCGGTGATCCCGTACTTGGTTGCAGAGTTGGTGTGGTTATTTTCGGAGAATCTTATAGTGAAGGTGGTGATTAGTGCGACGATTAGGAATGTGGAGACGTTCGAGGTGTTTAGAAAGAAGTGTGGTAGGATGCCCCGAGAGAGGAGAGCTGCGAGAGAGAGGGCTGACATGGTGATAGAGGAGGCCAGACTAACGTTGAATGAGTCCGTTTGGGTGCCGCCGAGGCCGCGGGTGTTTTGGTATGCAGTTGGGGCAGAAATTCGGATTGTGGAGGTTTTAAAGAAAAAATAAACCAGGGATCGGACTGGAAGATTTTGCATCGGCAGGTGGGGGAAGCAAGGGGAAACAATGCTTCTCCATGAATGACACGATATCACTCGGGACAACCAACATCCATCCTCAGAGTTGCGAACCAAATAAAAATGCCCATCAGGATGTCCTATTTATACTAGAGCATCTATGTATGAAAACACCCTAATTGCCCAGGGGATCCCCGCCAGTACACCAATTACACTAGAGTAGAATATTTCGATATGATACAACCGTCTAGTTAGACGTCATCTCACCTCACACTCATCGTAGATACCATGGTCATCAAATTCATGGAGAAGAAGGATTTTAAAACCTACACCCCACATTAGCTCCACTGTCACCTATTCTTTGGAGCATGAGAGGAACGTACGCTGGCACCAAAAACTCGCTCCAAGAGCTTTGGAAAAACGTCACTGCCACCTATTGTTGCCGCCATAATTAGTCCCACTTTCCGATACCTCTTTCTTCAACGTGAACGTACGGCAAAGAGTGCAACACTCTTGACCAGCGCCGCATTATCGGGACTGCGCAATTCCTTGTAGACGGACGAGATAAGACCCGGCTGCTGTTGCTGGCGACGACCAGAGGTAGCGACTTGGTTTGGTTTAGGCGCCATTATGTTGTGTGTGTGTATATGCTTTCGGGGTGGTAGTGGTGGAAGCGATGTTGAAGGTGTAGCTGCTATGTCATCGGAAAGAAATTTGGAATTCCAACTTGGTTTGGCTTGGCGATACGGTTGTTACACAAGCTTTGGGTTCGAGTGACATGAACAAGAAATGATCGCAATATCAGAGATAAAGTCATAAGTTGCTGTGATTATTTAGGTGCGTGATGTACATCATTCCACATGCCCCTCGTGTGCAATCAATAAACCGCAAAACGCCAGTAAGCAAAATAAGCACAAAACTGAAAAAACGACATGCGCAATAACCCACCACTGTCTATCGCGGCACCATACACGTACAGAAAAAAGAAACTGTCATATCATCCATTCACCTTCACCTTCACCTCCGCCTTCGCCCTCACCTTCACCTTCACCTTCACCTTCACCTTCACCTTCACCTTCACCTTCGCCTTCGCCTTCGCCTTCGCCTTCGCCTTTGCCTTCACCTTCACCTTCGCCATCCATCGTCATCCGATATTCAGGAGTAGGGCTAGAAGTAGGACGAGGCTCCTCCCTCGCCACCATACCAACGCCAGAGCGATAACGTGCCTTAATATTCTTCGCCTTACCAGCAGAGGCTCCCTAATTCCTCATACTGACGCCAGAGCGTTTGTGGAACATTCTCGCCGCAATATTCATTGCCGCCAACTCTTGGAAGAGCAACTTGGCTGCATATGGAAGGTGGATCTGTGAGATCTTGGTCTTGTTGTGGCAAGGCCTGCACTCAAACTGATTCTTCTTGAGGTTCCTACACAGGTATTAGCAGGAGTGCAGAGGCGAATTTATAGAACACATACGCGACGGGGGTCATAAGACCACAAATATCACAAATATGAACCCTGAATGCATCCGAAACTTCAAACAATCTGGTTTTACGTTAATAGTATTCACGAGGAGTATTGAGGAGAAACCACATACCGCTCTTTCAGGAACGCACTTGCACCATGCGAAATCATACAATCGCGTTCCATCTCTCCGAAACGAAGACCACCATCTCTGGCACGACCCTCCACGGGTTGCCTGGTAAGAATCTGCACAGGTCCTCGAGCACGAGCGTGGATCTTGTCGTCCACCATGTGACGAAGACGCTGGTAGTAGGTAGGCCCCAAAAACACCTGGGCAACCAACTTCTTTCCTGTATAGCCGTTGTACATGACCTCGAAACCACGGGACTGGTATCCACTCTGCCGCAGTAAGTTCGATACTGAGTCAACCGTGACATCTGTAAAAGGCGTTGCGTCTCCCTCAAAACCACGCAGCGAAGCAACCTTACTCAGTTGACACTCAATCAAATGTGCAATCGTCATACGAGACGGAATGGCATGCGGATTGATAACAAGATCCGGAACAATTCCCTCGCAGGTGAATGGCATGTCTTCGGAACGGTATGTGATACCGATTGTACCCTGGAAAGCCATCATCAGTACCTGCCTGCTACTAGTAGATGAGGAACGGGAGACAAACCTTCTGACCGTGACGAGACGCAAACTTGTCTCCAATCTGGGGAACCTTGGTGGTTCTCATTCTAACTTTCACAAACTTGAGGCCATCGGCGTTTGTTGTAAGCATGACTTGGTCGACAATGCCATTTTCAGTGCTTCGTAGAGGCGTTGAAACATCCCGTTTGGTGTGATATTTCTGTCTCTGACCCATCTCGTCTGCATCAGCAGTGATAGGAGCCGTTTTGCCAATAATTATATCTTCACCAGAAACACGGACACCAGGAGCAACAAGGCCGTCGTCGTCGAGTTTGTCGTAAGTACCGTGCTTCAGTTTCAAAGTATTTCCTCTTGTCGGCTTCTCGAATTCCTCTACGACCTGCATACCAATACGTTTTTCCTGGTCCATATAGGCTCGATAGAAGAGACTGCGGAACAAGCCTCTGTCTATACTACTCTGGTTCATAATCACGGAATCCTCTTGATTGTACCCGCTGTAGCACATAATACCGACAATGGCATTCTGCCCGGCGGGTAATTCTCGAAATTTGAGGTACTCCATTGAACGAGTCGTCGCCAAAGGTTTTTGAGGATAATAAAGAATGTTGGCCATCGTATCCATACGCTCTGCAAAGTTGGTCAAGAACACACCCATGGCTTGTTTACCCATAGCAGACTGATACGTGTTACGAGGAGACTATACGTGTGTCAGCAAAGCTTCAAGAACGGCGACAAAGGGCAAGATTTTACTTGGTTGTGATCGGGGAACGGGATAATGCTAGCACAGATTCCAAGAATCATACTAGGGTGGATTTCGCAATGCGTATATTGATTCATGTTCTTGTTGATGGGCGTCTTTACACGTTTGTTTGGGTCAGTCTCCTCAGCCAGTTCGTATCCTTGCTGCACTTGTCGAGAGACTTCAAGATCCTCCGGTGTCATAACAATCATGATCGTCTCTTCTTCCTCCGCATCCACGTATTCAACAGCACCGCATTCCAGCAAGCCCTTCCAGCCAAACCGCTGGTCTTCCGGAAGTTCATGGTCTTCTTCCAACTGCGCGACATGTTCCTTGGTCAAGACCAACTGTCCTCTCCTCTCATGTGTGGGGTCGTTATCAATTACGAACAACGGTCGGCACACTCGGCCAGCATCCGTGAAAATCTTGAACTCACGGTCTCGAATATCCCGAATCACACTAACTTCGTGACTGATCGATCCGCGACGCCGAAGCTCCTGAACAAGGCGCACAAGGTGAAGAGGGTCTCTGTGAATACCGATCCAGACACCATTGAGGAAGATCTTGGTAGCATTTGGCGATCTCTGTGGTTCATATTCCTCCAAAAACTCCATGTTCTGCTCCGCCATAAAATTGACCAAAGGATGACCTGGTGTGCCGACGGTAATGTACGACATTAATGCTAAATTCTTGACAAGTCCACATGCCTGACCCTCTGGGGTCTCAGCAGGACAAACAAGTCCCCAGTGTGTATTGTGCAATTGTCGAGGCTTCGCAATCTTTCCATCTCGTCCGATCGGAGTATTTGTTCGTCGCAAATGTGACAATGTAGAAGCAAATGTATAGCGATTCAACACCTGTGACACACCTGCCTTCGACGACATAGCCTTCTTTTGATCACCCCAGTTACCCGTGGCCAAAGAGTACTTTAACCCATTCGAGATAGTATTCGATTTGACAGCCAGAGGCAAACTAAACTCCTTGCCGGTCTCGACGCACTTCTCCAGGTATTTGAAAACGTCCTTAGTAAGTTTCTTCCAAAGGTTTCTGAATAGTGAGGCCAGAAGTGGCCCAGCTAAATCCAACCGTTTCTTCCCAAAATGATCTCGGTCGTCCACTTCCCGACGTTCCAGTGCACACTGCAACATTCGATGAACCATGTATCCGAGGAAAAAGGCTTTCCGGGTCTCGCTTCCCTCCTGTTGGGAGATATGAGGCAGCAATTCCTTCTGCATAATTTCCCGGGCATGCCGCACACGCTTATCTCGGTTTGCTCCGGTCGATGTTCCACGCTTGGCTATATAATCCAATGCAACACCCTGATCTTGAATAACAAACGCCTCCTCAATACATGGCTTCATCATCTCTAGCATCTCAATGTCGTTGCGATCGTAGCAAACGTGGTTGAGAATATCCTCATCCGATACCACACCGAGAGCTCGGAAAACAATTACAAGAGGAATATCACTCTTGATGTATGGCAAGGTTGACTTGATAGTCGCATTGTATCCGCCGCGAGCTTCTCCCCTCGTAACCAGCTTGATCTGCATACTACTTATGAGACGCGATCCTTTCTCCACTGCACTTCGAATCTCGGCGATATAAGGTGTGGGCGAAGGAGGCGCCTTTTTGAAAACCTGGACGATATTGGCGGCACTACGCTCTTGCGCAATGAGAACCTTCTCTGAACCGTTGATGACGAAGTAACCTCCCTGATCGTAGGGACATTCTGACAGTCCGTATAATTCGTCTTCCCTAAAGTCCTTCAAGATACAGTACTGTGACTTCAACATAATCGGCATCTTTCCTACAAACACTTTCGACGGCTCTGAATCGAGTTCAGTTTCCCACGAATACTTTGTTTTATTCTGTGCCTCGCCTTCGTTGTCCGACCGTTCGTCGTCTTCGCTTTCTGACGCTTCGATTTCCCTCGCCGCCATAACCTTATGTTTCATTTCGCAATATACAGGAGATGAATACGTCAGATTCCGTAGTCTCGCTTCTTGCGGTAACATGGGTTGGGTCGATCCATCGCCTTCGGTCATGGTTGGGCGGGAGAGGAAGATGTCGCCAAAGGTAATCTCGTATCTTCTCAAAACGGCACCATTGGAATCTTCGGGATTCATGTTTTGGTCCAATGTCAGCAGTGAGTCCTCGTGCACCATCTGCTGCATAGTATGCGAAACGAATTCATCGAAGGAGTTGAGCTGCTGCGAAACCAGCCCTTTGTCATCGAAGAAAGCAGAGATGACTTCAAAAGCATAGTGATTAGCTCTGCATACGAAGGGGTGTGGCAAGGCTTGGAATACCCTGCCAGCAATCCTCCGCAGATATTTCATCCGAATATTCATCCATAATGTGAATAGGTAGTTCGCGCGCGCAACGTGCGGCAATGTATTCCAAAATCGATCAGGGACCTGTGTGTAGCTAGCAGAGCGGGTAGACGTAGATCGTCCTACAAGTGGTGCTAGTGTTCGTGTGTAGCACTGATTCGGAGGGGTATCAGGTGGATGTTGTCCTCGATGAGCGTGTTAGACAGTGGCAAGTTAACAGAAGAGCTCTTTTCGCTTGCTGCTGAAGCGGCTCAACCTTTTTAGCGTTCAATTACCCGGCCAATCACTAAGCAGTAAGCGCGACTATATAAGCGCGAATGGCAGTATATGGTGAGGGGTTGACCCTACTTGAGAGCTTTACACCAATTAGAAAGTTTCGATACCACAAACTCACTCTCAGTGGTATGGCAAATACACCTTTGTCGGTGACAAGTTGGTTCTTTTTGGCGGCTCCCACAAAGTCTCGACCACGAAGGTGGACGATGCGCTGGAGGCAAATGTGAATTTCGCGGGATCCTTCAATCCAGCGAGCATGCTCGTCCCTCTGCTGTCTTGTTCAGCGCCATATAGATCACCAAGCCTCCCACCACCACCACAAGTTTGGGGATAGTGCACAATGACTGCAAGACGTGATATGCTGGAGTCTCTTCTAGATCTTTTCTCGTACTGTGGCCAAACACTAGGCAGGACGAGGGCAGCATGAATCTCATAGGCCTTTCTTGATGACAATACTCCTGGGTTGGTTTCATTGCTCGCCAGAGAAGGTCATTAGATACAAAATATTACTATCACCACATTCTACTGCGAATTTCGCACCGCTAGGTGTTCTTTCTGTCAATTGATCAGATAGCCCACCCGAGAAACCCTCCACAACCCGCCAATGCTGCAGCAGACGAAACTGGCTTCGCGAACAGGAACCTTGCGCTCTTATTCATCAGTGGAAGTATGCAGGTGCCAGTCAGTGGTTTAGATGAGGAGAGAAGTTGCTTCCGCTTAAACTCCGGAGGTGGAATGGTTAGACCTGAGTGCTCTCAATAGGACTCCCACAAAACATGATACGAGAGAACAACATGCACATCGTCAGATCATCCGGAAGTCCGCCCTTCAACCACGGGTGCTCACACGATGGCCTCGCCTCCTTCCATTTGCGGCTTATCACCATCAACGTCAGGCACATACCCTAGAGCTCTTAATATCAAGTGTCGAGCCTTAGAAGATAGTATGCATTCGTCAAACAAACCCGGTAGCTGATGTCGGGCGGGGCTCGCCTGTGGTCCAGAGAGGCAAGGAGGAGGAGATAATCACTATCAATCATGCTTAATCCATTTGAGTTGGAGGTAGGGACCAGCTTCTTTATCAGCCACTTTCTCACACGCCCGCGTTGACGTTAAAGGTACCGGTAGATGTAGATGCATATCACCTTCTACATCGGGCCCAGGATCAACGCTAAAGAATGGAAAGCCGTTGTGTACAAAGTAGAGTACGCCCACACAAACTCTTCTCCAGCTACTCCGACCTCTACGAGATGCTCTAGACATTTGGCTTCAGTTGTACTCGGTATTGGTAGAGTACAAGAGCTTGTAGTACTGTAACGCGCCGAGAAGTTCAGTGTTGAGAAGAAAGATCCGAATGCACAGTGGCGACAAGTGCGGTGCCTCGAGAAATCTTGGCTTCGGTAGCTCCGGAGGAGTTTTAGTGGCTTACTCTTATTTTTTCTTTTGATGTTTACTTTTTCTTCACGATAGACGTTGGTCAGATCTGGTTTCCTGATGTTTTGCCCACCCCGACGTGTGATACCGAGGATAGCCACGAACCAGCACTGCAGACGTCTCTCCGCTACGTTGCTTACTAGAACATTCGTGTCGATATCCACCACTAACAACAGGGAAGCTTAAGTCAATCGGCCTAGCCACGATTTCGAGGGCTGGAAGAAGGAATAAGCACGCTGCAGTGTAACTAAATCGTGCCTTACGTCGGAGCAAGTATTTAAGTTCATCGATCACAGCCGCCGAGCTCATTGTGCATGCAGTGAATATTATTGCTGGAATGTCTGTCATAAAGTTGCCATCCATGAATGATCTCCTGAACTTGCTTATTTACCTCCTGGTACGTGAGGTTCTACCTTTCCACTGTGCTGGGTCTAGAAAATAGAGTGCCCAGGTTTAAATAACCCATGCCTACAGGACTTTTGAAAGTCGCCCTATCACCCCGCCGCCGCCGCCGCCGAAGATTGGGGTCTGCTTCAATATCTGGTAGGTGCTAACAACTCGAGTAGATCGAGGGCGAGTACGGTGGCCAGCGATTTCGGTATACAAAAACTTCTTATACGCTCAGTACCAGCTGGATATAGGCGTTATAGTTTGCTGGGTACTGCAAAAATAGGTGGCAAACCACAGCTACGGTGGTATCTAGCAGATGCTTGATTACGCGCAGAGATGGTGGCATGCATGGCATCTACCAAGCACCTACTACGACAGGCTGATATAGAGTTTCAGTCTCCTATCTATCGACACCCTTCCTCCCATGGTTACATTGTATGGAGTTAACTTATCGGCGGGTATTGTCCCGGCAGGGAACTTAAGGCATAGGCACGGCTTTATATTTCCCCACACATCTGTTTTTTTTTGTTTCATTAGCTGCTGTTTAGTTCTCTGCGAGCACCTGTTTTTTTGCAGATCAACAGACCATACAGGCTTTCCCACAACGGTGTACTACCATCCACACATCACTGGGTCTGGGTTAATATAGTCTACCCAAGTCGAAAATGTCTACACCTCACGACACCATTGACTATCCACGGCCGACGTCGGCGCACTCAAGTTCCCCCCCATATACCGACGAAAAGCAAGGTGGAATTGCAGGAAACAATTCTTCAAGAACAGGAAGTTTGAAGGATACGAAGGATAGGAAGGATATTGAGGGGCAGATACTAGATGATGGTGAGAAGAAGCTTGGATGGTACCAGAAGTATCATGGTAGCCATATAATCAGAGCAATTTTTTTTGGGTTATTTACAGGGCGAGTCTCCTCTCAGCGCCTTATTCATTCAATCAAATGCACAACGACAATGAACAATCGCTAATGAGGGTATTTGCAGATGGTGGATTGCCAGTTTATGCTTGCACCGGCACGACAAAAATTGGGTCATTCCGTTTCTCCTATGGCTCGCTATTTCCATCCGAATTGTCACCTATTACATTCCTGCGCGTCTGGCAATGATTCCTCTTCGTCTCATCTGGAAGCATTCGGGTGTCAGAATCATGAAGATAGTTCCAGAGAAGATGCGCATTCCCAGTGCCGCCCTCCTGGTCTTCGCAGTATATTTGGTTGGGTCATTCGTCTCAAAGGAGCACCCACAGAATACCCGCGCCGATCGTGCCATCTCCTGTTTAGGTCTCCTCATCTTTATCTTTGTGCTCTGGGCAACTTCCCGCAAACGGTCCGCCATTAAGTGGCATACGGTCATTGTGGGCATGTTGATGCAGTTCATCATTGCGTTATTTGTCCTGCGCACCGGCGTCGGCTACGACATCTTCAACTTTATTTCGACACTCGCTCGCTCACTTCTTGGCTATGCGAAGTCAGGTGTTGCGTTCTTGACGAGCGAGGCCGTTTCGCAATTAGGGATGTTCTTCTTCTCCGTGATCCCAGCTATCATCTTCTTCGTGTCCATCGTGCAGCTGCTTTACTACTACAAGATTCTTCATTGGTTTGTGGAGAAGTTTGCAACTTTCTTCTTCTGGAGCATGAAGGTTTCCGGCGCGGAGGCAGTCGTTGCTGCTGCCTCTCCCTTCATCGGACAGGGTGAATCTGCCATGTTAATTAAGCCATTCGTTCCCCATCTCACCATGGCTGAGATCCATCAAATTATGTGTTCTGGTAAGCACCCAATCATGGATCCTCACGCGGTATCTGATTTTTCAAAGGGTTCGCAACAATTGCTGGTTCCGTCCTCGTGGCCTACCTTGGAATGAATATCAGCCCCCAGGCCCTCATTTCTTCTTGCGTTATGTCCATTCCTGCTTCTCTAGCTGTCAGCAAGCTCCGTTATCCCGAGACTGAGGAATCTCTCACTGCTGGCCGCGTCACGGTTCCTCACGACGATACGGAGGAAGCCGCAAATGGTCTCCACGCTTTCGCGAACGGCACCTGGCTTGGTTTAAAGATCGCAGCGATGATCTGTTGAGGCACCCCTATAACCCCTAGCGCTATTGATAGCTAACTTTGTATTCCAGTGGGTACTCAAATGTGCATCATTGCCCTCATTGCCCTGATTGATGGTCTTCTTACTTGGTGGGGTAACTACCTCAACATCGATAACTTCACTCTCGAGATGATATTAGGTTATCTCCTGTACCCTGTTTCTTTCCTACTGGGTGTTTCACGCACCGGAGATGATGTCTACAAAGTTGCGCAGCTTATCGGCATTAAACTTATTGGTTTGTTACCCCGTTTCTCTAACCCCCAAAGCAAATCGCTCTCTAATTTTTGCCCTTTTTTCAGCCAACGAGTTTGTTGCCTATTCCGCCCTCCAGAATAACGCCACCTATGCCCTGCTGACCGACCGCTCTCGTCTTATTGCCACCTACGCTCTTTGTGGATTTGCCAACATTGCCTCGCTTGGAACACAAATCGGTGTGTTGCAACAGGTTGCGCCTGGTCGTGGAGGTGATGTTTCTAGGCTTGCTGTGTCGGCGCTCTTGAGTGGTGCTCTGTCTACACTTACATCTGCATCCGTTGCGGGTATGGTGTTACAGGATCCATCGTCCTTGCTCCCTAGTAAGGTTTAAGGATGGGATTATTGCTTGGTTGATTGTTACTTTGTTGAGTTTTTGTATGGTGTTTGCTCTATAGAGATATAGAGATACGGTTTCGATGAGAGTGTTTGTCCGAGTATCATTCCACTTAAATATTGTCTAGTTGTATTAAAAAGAGAATTATTGAGATGTGTTGATGTGCGTTGAGTGATATGTGGTGATGTAGCTTTTCTTATTTTGAGATGCGTCTTTTGTATGTGAAACTAAGTACTTGGTGGTAACTCGTCAGGAATTTTGGCTTTTGCTGACTTCTCCCTTTCTCCTACATACAGCGGTATAGAATCATAAAATCCGCAATGTTCTATAGTTCTCTGTCGCTCGATTTCTCACACCTTTGTAACTAAGAGCGTGATGGACTTTATGATCAAGTTGAAAGTTGATTTCAGGTTAGGGAGTTGAAGAGTTGAAGACTAAGAGGTCCTCCCTACCGCTGATGGTCAATCGGACCTTTTCTTATATCAAATGAAACGAGATGTCCGATATGCCTTCAAGGAGAAAGAGACGTCCTAATTCTGCTCGAGGGGTAAGCGGCAGCGAGTGGAGGGAGAAGTGCAGCCCGGAGGCCAAGAGGCATCTCTAACGGAGCTAGAACCGGGAAGACGGCCTTAAAGGGACAACTTTGTAGGTACCATACGAAGTTCGAACGTAAAAGTGGCGAGCAAGGTGGGTGCCGGGCAAAGAAGAAGAAATGAAGTGGGAGTCACCAGAGCAGTCGCTGAGAGAAATGGCCTAGTATGTAGAGGGAACTAATGGAAGATGTGTGATCACCACTGCTCCGGCCCGGGGACGGACACAATTCGGAGCCAACAGTCAAGAACGGTACCATCGACATCTCGGCGGCCAAGAACCAACAACTCGAAGGGCTGCCGTCCCACCGAAAATAGACCTTGTGTCGATACGAGGTTTCAAGTTCGGCTGCAGCCAAGCTCTGTAGTACTCTATTGTAGAGCGGAGAGTTGTGTGTCGGGTTTTGCCAGCGAGTGGGTATGTTTCTTTGCTGATGAGATGAGTTTGAGCTGAGTTTTTGAGCTTAAGCGCTAGATCCAGCTTAAGTTACAGCTGATAGATGCTCGGAGGACGAAGAATGATGTCACTTGGAATTCATGTTCAGCCCTCGCTGACACTGCCCACCCAGGTTGTGGAACTCATCGAGATAGAGTCGTACCGCAAATTCTGGAGATTACCCGTACTCGGTACTGGGTTTCGGGAAACGACATTTGAAGTACCTATACAATGTCCAAATACGAGGAGATACATGGTGGCTTATACCGAAGACGATTCCAGCCACAGGGGTGCTGGTTGCACAGATGGACGGAGGGCCGGCCGGTAGCTCAGTCCGGACCTAGGTCGAGCTTTGTTCTTTGCTACCTGTTGCATTGACGGGATTTGTGGCCGGCTCGGTGAGTGTGGGTCTGGCTTTGTTATTTCCTGACGATCAGGCGGGCACGGGACGGGGAAGTACACATGTTCAGGCGTGGTTGAACTACAACAGCCCTATCCACTGCAACCCCGAGCAAGGAGAATCCAAAAAAAGGCTATTCCCGGAAAATCGCTAGGAAAATAGAAGCATTGACCAATAGGGCAGCTTGTACGACGTTTTTCTGATTCATCTGAACACATCTTCACAAGGCTTCATCTCCGCACACGGTGAAAGAAAGATCAACGCGCAAATAACTCTGACTTACCGAGTTCTGTAGCTCTTACTAAATCTCGTGTAGGTTTATGGCGCAGAAAATTAGTCCTAAATCTAGATGATACATTATTAACCGCCAGTGCACCTACAAACCCACTCAACTTTTGAAGTGGAGGATCAAATAAACGACATCAGAAGGGTATGAAACAAATAACTTTTATATTTCTATAGGATCAAATTCTAGTTCTAGGTTTTTTTGGGCTAAGGAATTGTTGTATTCATGAGAGCCAGATCAAGGTGCTGGGATCACTGTCGGGGCCGTGCGTAGAATTGTTATCTTTACCGGCGGGTCTAAGATCGCTACCAAAACATTAGGTAGCTCTTTTCCGGGGTTATACCTTATTATTCGTTTTGCTGGACCAGCAATGTGACTTCCTGAAATGTTGATATATAACACTTACTAGTATGCGATGTTACACCGGTATTTCTTCTGCGTTATCAAGTCGTGCAAGCTAGGGACGATGAACTTTTGACACATCGAGTTGTTGAATATCCTCGTCTCCAGTCACGTAGTTCGCCAGCGAAAAACAGCTGTAGGACAGTCTACCAGCCACGATTAATTCCCCTGGTAGATTAAGTTGAAGTACAAAATTCGATACGAAGGTATCCAGAGTATTAAACAGGATCTGATGCTTACCACCAATCATCACTGCTGTGTTCCTGAATGCCAAAACATTGGAATATGAACCTCGAACCACGCCAACCAGATCCCCCTAGTAACCTTAAAATTTCCAAGTGTAGAAGACAATGTTCCTCAGATTGGGTATGGATACGCCGCATTACCAGGCATAGCATTGCAACCCATGCACAGACGCCACTCATGCAGGTTCAGATTCAGACGGAGGTCTGATATGAATTGAGTCGATCACAATAGTTTACTGGGCCACCTTACTCCATAACAGATCCAAAATGACACCACAGCACCTTACCGGATCTACCTCTATAAAGTCTCTTCGTCATGCTCGCTATGGCAGTATCTACTACTTGTTGCATCCACCTCGGTCCAAAATGGCGCGTATACTATTCTCGATATGCGTCCTGATCATTCTGACCCTAATCCTGGCACCCTCAACTTCACAACGCCTCATGGCCTCCTACGACCTTGTTATACTGGGCGGCACTCCGGGTGGGATCATGGCCGCCGTTGCTGCTTCACGCGTCTCCAAAGGCAAGGCAAAGATCTTGCTCCTTGAGCGCACGGCACACATCGGCGGCCTCCCAGCGAATGGGCTGGGTGCTACAGATATCGCGACGCGCGGCGCCACTGCTGGGTTGTTCCAAGAGTTCGTGGAGAGGGTCAGGCAGCATTACGTCGACACATATGGCGCAGGATCAAAGCAGGTGGTTGATTCGTCTAATGGCCATCATTTCGAGCCGAAGGTTGCGCAGAAAGTATTGCAGGGTTTTTTGGATGAGGTGGCAGGAAGTGTTGATGTGTTGCTGGGACGCCAGTTTGACTCGCAGCAGATGTACGCGAAGGTCAGTGATGGCAAGTTGAGGAGAATTAGGGTTTTGAATAGATCCAGTTATCGGGAAGAGTGGTATAGAGGAAAGGTATGTTCTTCTCGAACCTTTCTTGAGACCGGGAGTTAATGGTGATAGTACTTTGTCGATGCTACGTATGAGGGCGACCTTATCGATGCTGCCCAAATACCGACCTTCTTCGGCAGAGAAGGCAACACTACATACGACGAGATCGGGACCGGCGTGGTTTACAAATACTGGAACGGACCAGAAGCCGAAGGTACAACTCACGAGGGAGACAAAGCCATCCAGGCATTCAACTACCGCCTTTCCGTCACCAACGACCCAGCAAACGTGCACATTATTCCGAAGCCCGAGAACTACGATCGAAACGACTACGTCTCCCTGATTGCAGATATCATCACAGGCTGTCACACGGGAATCCAAGCTAGAGACTACTGTCCCCGGTCCCCGGGTGATCCCAACATCCGTCCCAAAATCCCTGGCCAGCCAAACGGGATTTCCCGAATCATCAATCCTGTCCGCGTGCCCAACAATAAACACGACGGAAACAACCAACACCTCTCGTGGATCTCGACCGATCTGCCCGAGGAAAACTGGCCGTACACCACGGCAGACTGGGGTTGGCGCGACGAATTTGCCGCAAGACTGCGCTCCTACACACTGGGACTATTCTACTTTGCGCAGAACGACGACGAGGTCCCCGAATGGTACCGTAACTCTGTCAAAGGCTGGGGCCTGGCGAGAGACGAGTACGAAGAGAATGACTTCTTCCCTCGCCAAGTCTATGTTCGCGAAGGAAGGCGCATGCACGGTGAATACATCTTCACCTCCAACGATGCCCTGCCTGACGGTAGTGGCCCTGATACGCGCCCGCATATTCATAGTGACTCGGTGACAAGTAGCCACTACGCCCTAGACTCGCACGGGGTCCGGAAGCGCGAGAAGGATCGTGTCCACCTGGACGGTATGGTGTCATACAGGACGCCGCAGCCGTACACGGTTCCATATGGCGTTATGGTGCCGATTAAAAGCGCCGGGGTGAAAAACGTGCTTGCCCCCGTTCCGGTGAGTGCAAGTCATATTGGGTTCTCTACGTTGCGCATGGAACCATGTTGGATGGCGCTCGGACAGGCCGCAGGCACTGCTGTGGCGCTGCTGCTCCACAGGGGCGGCACAGAGGCCGTGCATGATATCGATATAGACAAGTTACAGATGAACTTGTTGAGTCAGAATAGTATTCTAATACACATACCCGGGTGGGAGAACTTGGATGAGAAAGAGCGGACAAGACAACAATGGATGCTTCTGAAGGGTAGGGAACCATAGGAAGGCGCAGGAGTTCGGCGTTCTGGTTGCTTCGGTTTATATTTTTGGGTCTGCCATCTGGGAACGGTGTTATTTCTTATCGCCCTTTTGGACGGTTTCTGTTTTTGAGAGTAATTTTGCTTCGTAATATACATGCACTGTATATAGACACTTTAGATTTTGCTTGATAATGTTTCGAACTCGCGCCTGATGTTTCTAGTACTATAGGTTGGTTATGCGAATAGTTGTACCCGCTGCCAGTATCCGAGAACTGAAGCTTACTTGAGCTGGTAAGGAAGCGTTGAAGATAACCATGTCACAGGGTACAGACATGTGTTCTGGTACTTGCTTGCAGCGGGTGTATGCGTTGGTTTAACCCTTATCGCCCAGAGTTGCTAGTAGACCCTCTAATAGATTTTCAAAATCCATTCTGTTGCTCCATTCTGCCAGTGATGTGAGTTTCTTCCAGCACCGCCGTGATCAAGTAGCGCTTCTTAGTTTACGCCACACTAGGAACAAGTAATGCAGAAGTACGTGAACATAGGAATAGGTGGACCTATTGGTATTCGAACAATCCAATTGCTGACTTCTTATGGCGGCAGTGCGCGGCACAGTGGTTTCAAGCCCCTCTGGATGGCTTTGTCGGGTAACCAGTTTGCTTCCGAGGTTGTGCGTGCTCTGGCTCTCGACTAATGACATGCGGGAATTAATTAAGCATTCCCTGCGTAAGGTGTGGAGATTGTTGTACAGGAATTTTTGTACAAGCGACAGCTGAGTTCATGATTTGGTGCCCCCCGCGTTGAGTCGTCGTCAGCTCTTATCTTTAAGACAAGACGTGGTTTAAACGTGCCCGTTTCGCAACGTTGGTCGGTCAATACAGTGCACTTCTCACTTGTCAGGAGGTTGGAGCTTTGGCAGTTGTTCGATCATGAGTGGGGTAGGCAAACGGAACCCGTATGTTAATGCATCTCTCGTCACCCCACTATGGTCCCGTGTCACGAAGATAAGAGTAGAGCAGTATTCAGTCAGGGGAGCGTTTACAGATGTCCCATTCAACTTCCTGATTACTTTGAGAGGTGCTCTGTGAGTCATTCCGACTGAAGCTGACAGCTAGGGTGGCATCCATTTCACTGAGATTCGCAGGAACCAACCTCTGCATAGATTTATTCGTCCCTCTCTTCCTGTGCTGGTGCTCTTGCAACATCCGCATACACATCGAACCTCCTTTGCCCACCGACTGGAATCCCCCGCCTCACCTCCTCAATTACTGTTGGCGCCAAATCCACCACTACCGTCTCCTCGCCCGCCCCGGCCTTCACCACCACTTCCCCGTTCGGATCAACAACCGTGCTCCCCCCCCACGCCACATATCCAGTCCCTTCCAGGTCTCTTGCGGGCGAACACATCCCCACCCATACCTTCCACTAGTTGTCAGCGCCCACTTGCATATGTGCATGTGTGTGAAGTAGACATACCTGATTATCCACAGCTCTCGCCCTCGCCAGCAGTTCCCAATGGAGCGGGCCAGTTGTCATATTGAACGCGCCGGGGTATAACAATAAGAACGCGCCTTTCCTAGCCGCAATCATGGCCAGCTCGGGAAAGCGCACATCGTAGCAAATTGCGACTCCAATCTTTCCGAATGGCGTATCCACCAGCGTCGGCTCATTGCCTGCGGATAGCACCTCCGACTCGCGAAACGTGATCTTCCCCGGAATGTCAATGTCGAACAGATGCACCTTCCGATGCTTCCCCAGTAGTGACCCTGTAGGACTGAAGATCAACGAGGTGTTGTAGAGCTTTTTCGTTTCCGTGTCAAGCTCCGGGATGGAGCCGGCGACGAGGTGGATTTTGTGGGAGGAGGAGAGGGTGGAGAGGTGGTGGTAGCTAGGTGATACGGTTTTGTCGGCCGGTGTGGGGTGGGCGAGGAAGGGCAAAGGCTCCGCGTAGTGCGGGAAATGTTCCGTCCCATATGGGGAGTTGAAACATTCCGGAAGGACGACGATGTCGGCGCCGGCCTTTGCAGCGAGCGCGACCTTTTCGGAGGCACGAGTGAGGTTTGCGGTTTTATCGCTCCCTGCAATTGGTGATTAGTCGTCAGCAAGGTGCGGAAGGTGCAGTAGCTACCGGTTTTGAGCTGAATCAGCGCCAATTTGCAGGGCTTTAGAAGGGGGTTTGAAGACATTGGTATAGGCTTTTTTGAGGGGTAGAAGGCGGATGCGGTGGAGAGGAAACGGCGGAGCATGGAATTTGGTTATGCAGACGTGTAGATAGCTTCAGCCAAGGGTAAAGCTCGAAATGGAGACGGAGTTTGGAGGGGTAGGGCGATAGGCACGTCATCGGCTCGGCACGGTTGTGGTTTGACAATCTGGTGGAGATGCAGGGTATGTGGCAAGACCAGCTCGACAGGTAACTGTCTGTCTTGACGGTGTGCAAAGAGTATACAGAGAACCCAAATGACAAATGTAAAAACCCCCCACAAAGTCCATGCATTACGCAAACCCCACCAGCGACCCTAGAATTGAAACCTCATCAGCTTGCTCCCGCAGCACCCTCCTTATCCTTTCCGCCATCTGACTCTCCATAATTTCCTCCCTCCCCTCCACCATGACTAACTCCTCCTCTTCGTCCCCCCTCAAGCCAGGCGATAACACACCTACCCTATCCCCCAACCATACTCCCAACCCCTCATCTCCACCGTCCATAACCACCACTTTTCTCACCGGGCCGGATCCGTCATCTGGCCTTCCGTTCCACAATATGCCTGTATCTGCTCTTGCATCGGGATCGAAAATATTCTCCCGACGCACAACATATCTGCAGTCCCTTTCAAACCAACTTATTGTACCCTCGCTGTCACATGATACCACTCTCGTTCCCTGTTTTGCAACCGAGAGAATCTTTCCCCAGGCGGCAGATTGACGATTCCTCTGCCGAACTTTTCCCGCAGAAGACAGGTAATAAGACTCGAGCGAGCCGCGCCCGCTGTATGTGCCGCCGGCAAGGAGCCCATCTACCCCGTCTGCGGCAAGGGTGCAGAGACTGCCACCGCTGTGGATGGTCCCTTGTAGTCGCGGCCACATTGCACGGTCATAGCAGAGGATTGATGGGAAGCGACCCGCAACGTAAAGATGATTATTAGGGTGGTGTAGAATTGCCAACGGTGAAGGCTGAAATAGGGGCGCATGACACCCATAGTTCTCTGGGAAGGGGAGTGACGGAAGTTCAGCTGAAGGGGTTCTAGAAGATATGCTAACGCGCGGATCGTAAAGGTGAAGCGTGAGTGTTGTACCTATTGTTAAAGGATGGGGTGGCACCACCTGGGAGCTCAGGGTGCTGATCGAGAAAGGAAATTTCGTTGAAGAAATCGTCTGTAGCGTTGTAAGTGAGAGCTCGATCAGTGTAGAGTCTGCTGCCACGTAAACCCGATCCAACTGAGATGATGCAACGATAGTATCGCCGAGCTCTTTTATTCTAGATTTTCGCGATGCAGGCGGGGGTGGAGTGGTAAGAACACCGGGCTGTGACCTCGAGAGGGGTTCGGTAGATGTGGAAGACCAGATGCTAATTGCGCCGTCGTCAAGCGGTGAGATAAGGAGGTGCTTATGCGTGTTTCCGGTGCTGATGGAGGTGAGTCCCTCCACCTCTTCTTCGAGCGCCGACAGCCACTTCATCTTCAAAGGTGCATGTCGGAACCGGTATTCGCTATACCAATCAACTTCTTTGTGGGGCCAAGTGTCGATGACGAGCTCAAGCTCCTCACTGCGGTTCCATTGCGGACAGTTATTGGGATTACTGTCGATGTACGCTTGGTCGATACAGAAGGAGCGCCATAAGGTGAAGTTGGATCGGGTGAGCGAGCGGAGACGTGAACATGCATGATGGAGTGGAATTACGGAGGTGGGTTCAAGAACTAGTTATTTCAGCAGCAGCCCAGTAGAAGTGCGAGGTGCGAAGTGCGAAGTGCGAAGTGCGAGATGCGAGATGTGAGATGCGGAGAACTTACAAGAGACGATTTGTAGGAGGAGCTCGTCGGGGAGAGTGAGGAGTAGTGGCGAAGGAACCATGGCTGGCGGTGGTGGTGGTAGTGGTTGTAGGTTCTGTCGAAGAAGGTTGGGGCATTGATGTTGAATATGATAAGCCGTAGCTCTCGAGTGTAGTGTTGTGTTGAAGATGAAAGATTCTAACAATGACTGACTGATCGACAGTTGCAAACGGTGGTCGGAGCTTTTGAACTCCAATTCATATCAAAGCACGGGTCGGGTCGATATCCAATCAGCATGAGGTAGGGTTCGGGGTTCTGAGCATCTTGTCATCACTCGATCTTCGTTTCTGCTTCAATTTACCAGGTACTAGGGACCATAGGAGAATCCATAGAGACCTAGGTCCAAGCGCAATATATAATCCTTTGAAGTTACATACAAAAAACCTCTTTGTATTCGATTCCATCACAACTAATACACAATATCATTCCTCCGCACCGAAAACTATAACCCCCGCCTGTTCATGCAAAACCTTCAAAAGTTCACCATGCGCAGTTGTATGTTCATACACGCAGCTGTCTAAATCACCTCCAAAGCCACCAACAACTGCCCTCATCTCCCGGGTACCATCCATGCCCACTATGCTCCGAAAGCTATACACCATAGCTTCGCTGTCGATCCAACGATCCAACACACTCACATCTCCAAGTTCTCGCCGATTGGGGTCAAGTTGTACCCAGGCATTCCTGACTCCATTAGAAAGACGCAGTCGAAGCCTCTTAATTCTTTGAGGCCTTCGGTGATCTCGCCACAGGCCCAAAGCAGCCAAACATGGTTCGGACTTTCCCTCACAGTTTCCCGGCGCTGCATGAGAGTAATTGATTTGTTGGTGAACCACATGACGACAATGTCTCTAGCGCGAAGGAAGGATCCCACAACCTCAATGGTTACAACAGAGTTGGATAGGATGACAGTTCTCCGTTTCAACTCTATCGCCTTTGCTACCAGCTCCACCAGCACCCGCATCCGGTGAGATACTTCAAGTTTGACAAGTTCCGGAGTAGTTGCCAGAGCGTTAAGCCAGGATTTTTGGGGACCAGAAGCAGTTGAGCGTTGCTTTGTCGGCGTCTTGGATTTTCGGATTGGCTGGGGATCAAGGTCGGATACTACAGGAGAGTTGTCGTCGAAGCCGTCGATATAAAATTTGCCTCTTGCATGCTTTCGTTTTGGACGACCTGTGTTGGACTCTGCCACTCAACTGCGGCGACACGTGCATTATCCAGGTCCGATAAATCAGTATTACCAAAGGAAGCGCCGCGTCGCTTCTCCATCAAATTTGCGAAGGCTAGTGGGTGGTTCACAAGAAGCCTTACGCGTTTTATAACATTGGTTGCATTCAGTGATTTTGTTTCAAAGTAATCCTCAATAAATGCCTTCATTATTCGAGTTTGTAGCTTGGACAATTGAACACCAATTACGAACCGTTTCCTCATGACTGTAGAACAAGTGGTCTGAGCTCGTGGAGACAATATCAATTCAAGTTCCGTCGTTTGGGAGCGCGTAGGGGGAGAAACAATCATGAATTCGGCGGTAATAGGTTTTGAGATATCTAGAGCCCTGGTGTTATGGCTTATTCGCTTTCGGTGAAGAGAGGTTTCGGGCTTGCCGTTCCCCTTGTCGTGTATCCGTTTCCGTGAGTTATCTTGCGTATCGTCGGTATGATCCTCCGCCATCTGTGGTAACTAGACAGTAGTCATCCTTAATCTTGGGTGTGTAAAGTTCGTCGTCGTCGCTACTTTCTGCGGCCTTCACAGTAACAGTTGGTTGACTGTTCTCACACACTATTACGCGAACCGTAACTTGGCTCCGTGCTGTAGTATCTTGTGGAAGTTCTGTATCTGTCTGTGTCCCCACATCTCTCTTGCTTTCACCAAGTCCCGCCAACGCCGTATCGGCCATCTTCCTTATAACGTGCCACCTCTCTCGTGAGAGCTGGTTCTTGCGAACTTCATTTTTCCGACTGCCGCCGCAATGTTGCATCGAGAAGCGGCCATTCGAGAACTACAGGAGGACGCGAACTGGATGAACTAGAGATGCTACTCGTAGGAGGCGGGCATGGAGGGTCCGGATTGACGAGTTGTGACTCCATTGGTTGCCAATGGGTCGCGATATGTAGCTTCCGACTAGAGTAAATAGGCGTTGTTAGAGCTATTCGGAACCGAGCTCTAATTAAGCGAGCCAAGCGGCGAACCCTAAACTCACTTCAGACATTTATCTGGACATTTTCTATACAAACATATACAAAGTTGACAGATACCCACCATCCGCATTCAAAAATACACCATGTTAGCAGGATTGGATTTATATGGTAATAGAATTGACTTCTCCCGCTGAATTCCTCGAAAATTCTGGTCTCGATCAGATAGGTAGCACCGCCCTTCAACGGCGTACAACAGTCACACTTCACTTTTACAATCCACGAACCAGAATGTCTTCTAAACCCGGCATAAGAGAATTTTCGAAGCACAAAAGCAAGCCCGTCATAAACAGTCGAGTGGACTAGATTCCTCAAAATCAGTCCGACAGTGGAAGGACAAGGCTGGCTACAGCTCACCGGAATCCCTCACAGCAAGTAACATACTACTGTACCGGCAATTGCGGATGAAACGTCAGCTGTCAGGCGTGGTGTTTGTATCTTATTATCAGATACAATGGTCAGCGTCAGAATGAGTTTGTTTCTACAGCGAGGTCTGTCAGACGGGCCTGTATCTAGAAAAATACAGGTCGGATTTTCGCGGTGACTTAAGTAAAAAGTGCATCTCCAGGCCTTAAACAGTGGTATTTCCAGCCACTAGTTATCCCGCTGGTCCCATTTTTACCCCTCCTGTAACTAGGGGCAGCTCTGCGTCTGCGAGTTGTTTTAGGTTGATGCTCCGGAGCTCCCTTCCCTTCCCAGCGCCACCACTAGCAGCTGTCACTTTGGTACTTAAGTACTTACTTCTACATCTATCAGATAGCATAGTATCTTAACAATTATCAGTCAGGTAAGGGGTGTATCTTAAAAATTACCAGTCAGCAAAAAAAGTGTTTCATCCGCATTGCCGGTACAGTACTCTCCACTCGACCCGGCGGATAGTCATTCAAGCTTTTACTCGGAATAGTTGAAATTTGCGCTTTGTGAGTGTTGCGAGTCATCCCACGTCGTTTCATCACCCCCTCCCTCTTTCTGGTGGTTGCAAGTTTACTGACTGCTCACTCTCTCAGTGGCTCTGTAACGTTACGCTGCAGCGCCTGAGTGATGTCTCTGATGGATCCACTTCAAGGCCGAGACCCGCAGCAGTCTAACGGCGGGACCCAGTAAGAAACTTCCTACACAAAGCTCATACTTGCTGCCCGGATATATTCCGCCGTTATGATAGTCACTCGTTTGTCACGGATAAAGTGGGTCCGCCATTGACGTCTCTCACTAAGGCATACTCTTGAGAAAGGGCATGCTGTCATTGTGGATACGGCGGTATGTGGTAGTGATGGAATCGAACCCAACGAATGGTTATTCTGACCGCCTTCGGTTGACCCCTGACAGACATGCCTGACGACGACGACGCAAGATACTAGTCTATCGTCCAAGAAGTAACAAGCAGACAGGATGGGTGCCGCGCCAACCAGTAAATCAATCCGTATTTGCTGGATGAAAAGAAGCTTCAAGAAACTCCACCGACGGGCCGCCAGGCCGCCTTTCCCGATAGTTTGGTTCAGTAAAGTATGTGCTGCAGTACCACTGGCTGGCCTTACATCCAAAGACATAAGACAACCCCACGTGTACCCCACTATATACTCAGCCATCGAGCCGCGTTTTGAATGTCTACGCATGTTTTGATTGGCTCTATCTTACGTATACCTACTTTCAATTATCAGAGCTTGAGTTAAGCAATGATTGCGTACTGTCCGTACAAATGCGCGCAGAATCCTTATAAGGTATTTAATGTGCGCTACATGATGCCAATGCCTGACTCGAGTAGGTGCGTGCCAGAAGTTTATCTATTTTGGGTCCTTCAAAATTGGCTTTCCAGATGGACAATGCCCCAAAGGCGCAGATGTAGCCCCCAACAACAACGCGTCCTCACTTGCAAATGCATAGGTTCATATCAACTCTCGTACCGCGGTGGAATACCTACCCTTCGTCAGTTCTAGAGTAGCCAGGCTCAGCATTCCAGTCCACCAAATACGAATTACGCTTGCACATATGCAGGACAATGAAACACAGGTACGCTAACACACCAGAATAAGAGAGACCCCATTATGAAGGGGTGCTCCGCCTCAATGTAGTTTTGATGGTGGTACAAACGAAGTGGGCTATTTACTATGCAGCTAAGTCTGAATTCAATGGCTGATGGTGGTTTCTCGGACGAATGAACCTGATCCATAGATACTTTAGAAATACAACACTCTCATTCTATTTAACACTAAGACTAGGAGCGGGAACCCCAAACATTCCCTCTGCATCTGGTGCTGATAAGTGCCATCACTAGAGATCACCCGCCATCGTGGATTTAACGCCAAGTCATGCGGGACGTCGTCACCTTAGGCGCGATATGAATACCAGCGATCTGGTCTCAATAAAAAGGTGGATGCAATCTTTATATACCGTAGGAGATTCAACCTTAGGCATCGGTGCCTACGCGAGCAGGAAAAGATAGTGCTTAGTCCGTTCGGGCGAAACACTTTTTATAACGGTCGGAGTAAAGTCGTCCCGTATTTGGATTAACAGCCATACATGATGCAGGGACAAGACAAGGCTGTTCAATCTCACGCGGATACCGCCGACGGGAAGAGAGAGCTTGTTTGGAAAAGAGACGTTAGGCAGATATTACCATTGTCTATGTCTAAAACCTCGTGACGAAATGCCTAAAAGTAGGTGGAACAATAAAGATACAAGAAAAACCAAAAGCTCAACAAACCAACTGTTCAAAATCCCCACAAGAAAACAGATAACCATTCCCCTGGTACATACGCCGTTCCAAAGATTCAGCCAGTGAATAAACTCCATATAATGCAAACCCGAAATAACGCCGTACAATGCTACTGGTAATACATGATCAAAACAAAAAAGAGCTGAGATGAGATTGAGATGATGCAAAATGTCTAACTAGCCCAACGCCCAAACTATGAGAGGAGAATGCGTGTTGCTATGATACATCCAGTAACTGCACTAACTTCAACTGACTGGTCAGCACCTTATTGCCATGGTGAGATCTTGGATCTTGAGATCGCACATACCTAATACCGAATAGATCGCACATTGCACACAGATCTATCTACGGGTACCGTTGTTCCCTTGGTACTGTGAACCTGCAGAACCATATCCTGCACCTGCAGGAGGATAGCTAGACCCACCCAAAAGACGTGGGTCGATCTGGGGATATGGCTGCCCGGTCACGTTTGCGCTGGAAACGCTCATCAAGTTTTGTGACATCCACTGGCGGATGACTTCGGGGTCTTGAGACTGGCCAGAGGGGGCAGGCATGATGATATTCGGAAGGAGGACGATGTAGAAAGTTTGATTATGAATGATAGGGATATAGATTTGACGGATCGACCGTATACTCTATATTATGCAGATATGTATAAAAGGTATTCTGTATGCCGAGACAAAATGAAGTGTAGGCTTGAAGTTGTCTTTGATCGACACTGATGTAGGTGTGTGTATAAAGGTTTGTTTGTGTGTTGTGTTTGGAAAAAACCGAATGGAATGTGACCCTCGCCGTCCAAACCATGGGGTTTTTATTTAAAATTTGCTTTTCACACACCCAAGGTGTCCGCAGCGCATTCATATCGGGCAATAACAGAAGGGCGGTCGGCATTCCGCAGACCGACACATGCCCTTCTGTGAGCTTAGCAGCTACAGCTCTCCTTGGGATTCGGTAAACGAGAACGCGAATGCTGCTCCAATCCAAAAAAATCTGATAAGCTCAGGCAAGCCCAACCCATACAGATTGTTTGCCCTAAATTGGATATGCAAAATAGGAACCTGTGCTGAATACGGAGTTCCAGGTCTTGGGGTTGTCGTCACGGATCATGAGGCTTGATAGCTTATGACTCTTAATTCTTCATCTAACGTTGCAACGCAATGCAACCATGCAATCTGAAACGTATACCAGTACTTCGTTTTCGCGGTTGTCAAAGAGAGATATAGAATGGGAGGTAGAGGATACACAGCCACATAGATGAAATGGTGTATGTAAATATGACCGCGTAGTCAGCGCTCACCGCGGGTGGGATGTGAGGCGGCGGTGATACACAGAAAGAGGGTCGATATTCCCGCAGCGCGAGCGGCCTCAACTGCTGCGACGTTCGGATGCAACAATGATTCGCTCATTGCTACCGAAATAGAACGGGAATGTCATTAGCGAGCGAGGATCCGAAGCTTCGTTCCTAGCTGGCTGCTCCCTGAAAAGTAGCAGATGAGTGAGCCTTACAGCTACAGGAAGGGGGGTTCTCGGGAACTGGGGACGAATCGTTGACGACGACTGCGCAGTTAACCGAGAACGCAAAAAACTTCCCATGCGACGTTCGCATATGCACCTTGCGAGCAATCATCTTGCGCAGGTACGTCGCATTCATATAACTGTTCTGAACAAGAGAGGGGAGCTGTCAAAAAAAGCTTCCAGATGATTGCTTCTTTGAGCGCGAGTGACCCACCGGAGTAATACCTGCACTGCTATACATCAGATTTGCCCACCGAGCTTCGGGCTCTCCGTTTCAGACATGACGCATCGCATCACCATTAGTTCGGCGAGCCCGATGCTTCCAAACTCTTTTTTTCGGCAGCAGCCAAATAAGAAGCTCTCCCTCAAGAGAAGACTGACGTGATCGGGAATTTCGCTGCACCCAATTGCTGCTTTACTAAGCTGTGGCTGCCGCATGGTCGGATGAACTTTGAGCCACCACGAAGCGAACCCGGGTGGAATTCCAAAGCCATGGTTCGCCCACCACCCACGAGATGTATTTCTGACGATGAAATTTCGGATCCCGCCCTGAGTCATAATGATGGAGAGTAGCCCTATGGACGTCACCGCACCTGAAGAGAGTCCCCTCCGGGGGGCCGTGCTTCCGAGCAAAGCAAACGTCCCGACAATTAATTAAGTTCTAGATGTCTACCGAAAAGCCTGCCCAATTGACTCACAGCCATCACTCGTTGCACGCAGATGCCCGAGCCCGTACCATCAGGTAGGACTTATCGGACTTTATAGTCTTAAACGTACCCACACTCCGGGAACTACGGACTTTACTGCTACTCCCGACTCGCGGTGAGGAATCGCGGAGTATCTCTAGCCGGTAGAAGAGGTAAGGTGCCCCCGACTCATCGACCATAAGGTCGGCAAATCTACAGTGCTCACAACTTTAGCAGACAATTATCACTTCCAAAGATGGCGACAAGTGGTTGGCAGAGCTGCTAGGCGACATTATTAACAGGGGAGCGGTGCCCAACCAAGAGAATAAGGCTTCAGAGCAGGCAGCATCCCCTGTATAGATACCCGCTATACCCGCGCACTGCGCACTGTGTGTTAATGCCTTCTGTCCTACAAGTGCGGGGAGCCGTAAGCCTTGCTCCAATGGGACCTCCTTATAGAAGTTTGTAAACGCGCACCATCGTATCTTCATCCATTGGGTGAGGCAGAGCACAATTGTTCGCACTGACATTATGCATGTGGTAGATCAACACCAGCAATCTTCTCATCACTCCTGCCCTCCAGCCTTTCTTCATAGAGAAGCGAGAAGGTTCAAAAATACCGGCAAGGATGTCTCGCTGATCTGCGAACTGTTATAGGAGCCTACAAATGGGGGTTGATGTGTGAGCTTCAGATACCAATGACGTGAAGGTCACCGCAACGTCCACCTCCGCTGACATACATTCAGACGGGTGAAAAATATCACAAAGTGGAGCCCCATGGCTGATCGTGAGCATGTCGATGCCTCATTTCATCTGGTTGGAGCACGAATGGGATGGCCAACTCAGACTATTTCCGGTGCGGTGGGGCATGGAGCTTCGGATACCAGTTGGTCGTTGGGCCAAGGAAGTGCGCGCTCGCACACCAGCCATCAGCTGGCCTCGTACGCTCAGTTCTGGGTAGGTAGGCTTGCAAACAGCGAGGAATTCTGGGAATGAGAGCGGCAGAAGCGTGTGATTTCTCAGGAATGGCCGGAAGGAAACATTTCACCGGCCCGAAATCCCAGCTAGCCGGCGCCGGGGACTATGAATAATCTTGGGCATTTTCATCGTGCTTGACAACAACGCTCGCTCCCAGAAGCCTGGAATCTCCTATTCCCAGCTTGTTTCCACACGCAGCGAGAAGCCAATGGCGAGCAACAAGTCAAGCCATTCTTTCAATGTTCTTACTATCCTGTACCTCCCTGGCCATAGCCACAAACGCCTTGGTCCATCTATTACACGGTAAGTTTCCTCATCCCCTTGACCGTCTGCGGGATTCACGGACAATATTAGCTTACGGATCGCTCGGATCCGCGTATAACTGCCCTGGAAGCTTTCCCAGCCAATCGACTCCTTTCCATGAAACGGATAGAGGAATAGAGTATTATAGAGTCAGAAACCCCAACAATGACCGCGGGACCATGAAATCTGTCTCTCTTCGACTCTCTAAACATTACTTTAAAATAAACAGCCAATAACATCGCAAGGCAGGATGGCCGAGTTGGTTATGGCGCCAGGTTAAGGTCTAACCTTAATTAGTAGTTAATTCTCCTGGTTCGGGAAACTGAGCGTGGGTTCAAGTCCCACTCCTGTCAACTATTCTTTTGGGGGGTAGTTTTTTTAATTGGCCTGGCGAGTGACAATGGCGTTGTATGGGTGGTATTTTTTGCATGACTCACGGTGAGAAAGAACCATGAAGTAACCCTGCGGTCTTTAGGTTTTCTATGATTTTTTCCCTGGCATGAAATTTCATCCAGAAGGGGCAGCTTCAGCAGGTATGTGATGGCAGCTATTTTGTAATCCAGTCAAATCTAATAACGGGTAGATCATACTTTGAACTGATTGGAAGTATGTTATAATCAGGGGAAGAAACGGAACACATTAATGGGAACATATACCTAAGTAACTCGAGGGAAGCAAGCTGGGGCAAAACATCGACAATCACTCACCCGAAAATTTCAACACCCACCTCCCGCTGCCTAAGAATCAACACCACTGCATCATAGCTTTAAAGAGATTAATTATATACCAACTACAAACTAAGCATATTACAATAAATTCAGCTACATTTCTATGACATGCTATTCATCATCAGTCCTTAGGGGACACCACAAACCGCAACCACACAAACTTATACAGTCATAACAGTACATGCTCCAGAAAACACCGCACCAAAGGATTGCAAAAAAACCAACGCCATGGTATGATATCGTGACGCAAAGCCAAAAAAAGCAACGGTTTAGCAACAACGTGAACAAATGCCAGCAATGGATGTACAAAAGCTACCGAACGATACCGGCATGCGTATCAACTCGTGGGCATTGAAAAACTGGGGTAGCCGTGAGCGGTGCGCACAGCCGCGGAGGAGGCGGAGGAGGCGGAGGAGGAAGATGTGCGACTTCGGAATTCTATTCGTCATCGTCATCGACGCGGTCATTGTCGACCCAGCCCCTACTCCGTTCCACAGCCCGTTGCCAATTGGAATACAGCTTCTCCCTCGATGCCTTGGTAGTATTTGGCCAGAAGGTCGACCGGTTATCTCGGTTGATCCCTTTTAGCTCGCTGAACTCTTTCCAAATATCTACGGCGAACCCCGCCGCAATCGCTGCCCCAAGAGCCGTTGTTTCCCGCATTTGAGGTCTGTCGATCTCGAGGCCTATAATTGGACGTGTCAGCATACGGGGGTGATGGAGCAAGGCCTCAGAGTATACCCAAAATATCGGCTTGTATCTATAACAAATTTAGCATTCAGGTATTTTTGACTCGAAGTCGTACGGCACGGGAATCGAGGTCTCACCTGCATGCATACATCCGAGTTGCTCATCCCTCCATCGACACTTAGCGCATGTAATGCGGTTCCGCTGTCCCGCTCCATTGCATCTAGGATGGCCCGGGTTTGGAAGCAGATAGCCTCAATAGTCGCTCGCGCAATATGGTTCCTCGTAGTGAACTGTGTCATGCCAACTACCGGTTGTCAGCCTTGTGTCGTCATATGAGTTAGATAGGCAGAAACGCAAGATTACTAGTGTAACACTAAAAAATAATGCACATCCAAAACTCCGGTTTAGACTTACAAATAGTACCAAGTGCGTCATCGATCCAGTACGGCGCAAAAAGACCAGAGAAGGCGGTGACAAATACAACCCCACCACTATCTGCAAGGCTGTCAGTTGAACATTTCAGTCAAACTTGCAAGTCGAGTGATGTATATACCGGGAACCTTTGACGCTAACTCTCCAATCTCATGAGAGTGCTTGATCATGCCAAGGTTATCCCGGAGGAACTTGACAGCAGATCCGGCAACGGCGATCGATCCTAAAGTTGCGGCGAGGACGACGTCAGTTTCTGTTGCGTGAAGATTGACATCGGAGTTGCGCTATGAAGTCACGGTGTGAAGATCATCGCTCGACGCGAAGATCGCTTCGGGGCGCGTACCTTCCAGTGCATACACTGGCTTCTGGCCCTTGAATGCATACCCGACGGTCGTCAAAAGACCATTTTTGGATATCACTGGTTCGTGGCCAGTATTGTAGAGCAGAAAACACCCAGTGCCATACGTATTTTTAGCTATTCCCGGACTGAACGCGCATTGCCCGACAAGCGCTGCACTCTGGTCACCGAGACATCCGGCAATTCGTGTACCCTTTAATGCACCTTCCGCCAACACTCCGTAGGCATCCGGATCCGAACTGGGGACGATCTTTGGTAAGTTGACACCCTTGACTCCAAACCAGTCCAACAAAAAGTCGTCGTACTCGAGAGTTCGGATATTACAGAACATAGTTCTGGAGGCATTGGAAGGGTCTGTGACGTAGCGCCCTTTCTCAGTACCGCCTGTGAGGTTGTAAAGTAACCAGGTATCAACAGTGCCGAACGATAAGCGACCGGCCTTGTGTGCGGCCGCTACTGCTGATACGTGTCGAAGCATCCATAGTAGCTTTACCGACGAAGGGTATGTAGACAGTGGAAGGCCGCAAAGCTCTGGGAGCTTATCTGCACCTTCGCGTTTGCGAAGTTCGTGTACGAGTCGTGAGGTACGTGTGTCGGGCCAAACAATTGCATTGTAGAGAGGGTGGCCAGTTACTGTGTCCCACACGATCTGCAGCACGAGGAGAATGATGAGCTATCCGAACACTCAAAATAGAAGGGTTAGAGCACAAACAGTCGTTTCCCGTTGATTCGTTATCCCAATTGCCTTGATATCCTCCAGACAATAACCCTGCTCTTCAAACTGCTCCGCGGCACGTTCTATACATAAATTGACGCTCTTTAGTAACTCGTTAGGGTCATGTTCGATCCACCTGACAGACAGGGGTACTTCCGTCAGTAACTCCAAGCAATGACAATTTCGCAGATCCGGGGTCAATTACCCCGAGTGCGGATAAAGCTGCTCGAACTCGACTTGATGGCTTGCGCAGGGCATTCCCGAGCCGTCAAAGATGAGAAACCTCGAGGATGTCGTGCCCTGGTCGATAGCAGCAGTAAAAGTTCCACGCTTCTTCTCGGCACGCCTTGCACTGTCATTGGTCTGGACCGTTTTGGCTGGTGCTGCGATAGTGGTGGAAGAGTGTCGTACGAAGGAAGATTGACGGCGCGTGTTTGCAGCCTTGGACTTCGATAGTGAGGAGCCCATCAGGAAGTCGAGCAACGGATTGGCGGCAGAGCGGATTCCAGTAGCGACGGTGGTGAAGTATGTGCGACAGACGATTGGCTTCGACACAATCGCTCTGCGCAGGAATAGAAACGGAATTGTGAAAGAGAAGAGGCGACGCGACCAGGGAGGTCGCGCCTTTTTGAATGGGACAGAGGGTGTGTGTGGATGTACGAATTTAATTGATCAATATATGATAGGACGGATAATGCACTGGCAATACGATGACGATGAGGGGTAACTCGGGCGTCCAAAACAAGGAAGAAGGGCTGGGGAGAGAGGTTGGTGGGTGGGACGAGATGCAGCGTCGTGACAGTTAGAGCAACAGCATGTGCGTTTAGGCTGTGATCTGCGTTTTGCGGGGAAGCGGCTCAAAAAGACGAAGGCGCTGTCAGGCAACGCGATAACGATAAGTCGCGAACAGTTCGACGGCTGTCCTCCAAGTCAACTCCAGCAATCCCAGCAAGTCAGTCCAGCCCACAGCATTGCATTTCTGTGCACTCCTGCTCGCCCTTCGCGGAGGCTTCGCGTGCACGCCCTCGGCTCTCGCCCGTTGGCACTGCCCTGGATTAAGGTTGATCCGACAGTTAAACCTCTGACGAAGCAACCATAAAACAGTCCGAGTGCCTTAGCCGAGTCCAAAGCGAGCTTACAAGCGCGAAGACCTACTTAGGGAACGAGAGACCATCAAAACCCCTCCACCTTCACGCCCAAGCCTCTCTCCTCCGCAATTCTCATAGTCCCCCTCCCAGCCACCAAATCCATAACCCCCATTCCCACACACTTAAAAACACACAATCCAGTGACCGCCTCCCCCTTCTCTAGAACCGACCCGAGCTCAATTACATCCTCACGCCCAAGCCCACCCTGTATCAACTCCCCTGCCTCCGCCAAACACGCATCCACACTATCCACCACCACCGTGACACCCTCCACCTTCAACAGCGCCGGCTCAACCTCAACCATATGCGGCTTATAACTCCCAATCAAACTCACATACACAGTCTTCCCCGCACCCGTGATCCAATGCATGGGAAACAGCGGCGCCTCCGCAGGCGTGCAACAAAATACCGCATCCGCCGCTTCCACCCGCACCCTCAACACCTCCTCATCCCCGTTCGTGCGTCCAAACCCTTCAAAACTCAATCCACCCGGTAACTTCTCCTGCACCTCCCGGGCCGTCCCGCGCCCCACCACCGTCACCCCAACACCAGGAAAAATCTCCAGCAACAGTCGCAGCGCCCACTCCGCCTGTTTTCCCGTCCCAAACACGACGGCCTTGCGAACCTGTAGCCCCGCTGCATGCCGGGCAGAGGGCAAAAGCATTGACGCCAGCGCCGTGCGGAATCCGGTGATTTCTTCCGCGTTGAGCACGGCTTCCAAGTCGCCGGATGCGGAGAGCAAGGTGATGTTCCCCTGCGGTGGGTGGGTGGAGCTTACACAGACTGTTTTTATTGCTGTTGTGCCGTCGTAGGAAGAGGGCATGAAGAGGGTTGTTTCATTGCCGACGGTGATGGAGGTACGGAGGGGCTGCTGGATGGAGGATGGGGAGAGGGAGAAAGTAGATATTGCGGTGGTGAGGGAGGTGGTGAGGGCTGAGAGCTCGCCAGGAGTCAGCGTGTGGAGGATTTGTGTGATTTGGGAGTGGGTGAGAATGAGAGGCATTGTGAACTGTAGCAAGGGGGGTAACGAGGAGAGTAACGAGGAGAGTAACGAGGATAGTGAGGAGAGTAGTGAGGAGAGGACAATTGGGAAGAGGGGTGTGAATTAAGGAAGGGCGGGAGGAGTGGGAAACAGTGGGTTAGGGCTGTGGGAAGGCATGAGCGCTGGGTACGGAAGATAGATGAATAAACTGCCACCACCCCAGGACAGATCTTTAGACAGCTAGAAAAATGCTACAGGAGATAAGATAAGAACCAGGCCTTCGAGTGACCATACGTGCCTCAGAAAATAGCACTGTTTCCCTTCAACTATATATAAATCCAAACCGCGAACCCATAGTAAATCTTTCTGCATTTGTAGCCGCCTACGTACTCTATAAGAAGAAAAAAGCCTGCATCAACTTGAAAATGCGCAACACCTGCGTCAGTCCCCGCATGCAAAAGAAAAGAAACGTTGAGATATGCATTACGGCGGAACAGGCTGTTGAGAGGTTAGTTGCGGTACCTAGAGTACATTAAGTACCTAAGTATAACAGATTAGCGGGATTCCATTCTTCAGGCCCACCAAACCCCCCGATCTGCTTCTTTAAAAAATTCTCTTATTCAGAATTGACCCTCCCCTTCCCACCAGCAAGGGTTAAAGAAAGTATGAACACATGCTCACCCTGCTATTACTAAGTAACTGTTTTCTCGCGCGAAGCTCACTCGGACTAAACTGACTGTACCGCACCACCCACCTGCAACACCACCACCCGTCCGCGGTCGTGGATGAGGTGAGGATCGATCGGAGCCGCCCTGAGGCGTTCATCGCGTATCTTCATTGATAGGAAGGTTAATGAATGACTATTCCTGCTTTTCGGGGAGCAGCAGACGTAAAAAAAAAACAGACGTCACTGCCACCATCTGGGGTACAATATTAATGCGTTAATAGGCAATGTGAATTGCGTGTGTATGTGTAACGGACGGAGGAGCTATGACTGAATTATTCACTGCGCAGTCGGCCTAACGTTTCAAACTTCTAGGCCTTCCATCTTCCCTCACCGCGAAGACTCATCGTGAAGAACGTATTTCAGAGAAACAGACTTTTGTTTAAACTATGGAAACTCCCTACTCACCGCCGCTGCACTGCTGCAGAACCAATCCTCAGAAGGAAAACAAGACGTGAAGGCAAGAAAAAAAAAGACGTTACAGATGTAAAGAAATCAACAGTACTAGTATAAAAAAAACCGAAAAAACGCAACAAAGAAAATACAGACGCAACTACTAGTACATAAGCAAAGAAAAAACACAATTCTAAAAGTAACTTTTTCCCCCTTCGTGTTCTTTTGCTCGTGATTCCTAATCGCAAACTCCGTTCATCCCATTTGCTTCTGTCGATATCAACCGCGGATTTCGTCCCCTCCCCGGAGGGGGGATGGTTTTGCTTCACCGATGTTTCGTTGGCATCGTCAAAGGTATGTATATGTATGTACAGTTGATCATTATAATTCAAGCATGGAGTGCGATTGGTTCGGATGAGCTGGTAAATTCGAACGGTGGCTGGGGGTGGAGGGGAAAAAGGTCGATGTGATGGATTTTGCGAAGGCACCCGGATTTGTTGTATCTTTCCGTATGAGGATGACACGATCACCGGTGGGAGCGGTAGTTATAGGAAGCCCCAAAAGAATCCGCTCTATAGGTATCTGGAATAACCTGGCCTATCGAGTGAGGTCGGCCATTCGATCCTGAATGAGAGTAGCCCGATGCATGCTGGGGGCAGGTGTGCCCGACCAACAGTGTTCGGTCTTCAACATGATGGCCTGGAAGTCCGTATGCTCCACACTGGTCCACTCCGTGCACGTAGTAGACGCACCGGCAGACTGCGTAAATCTCAATCACACGGTAACACATTGTTGCTGGTTGTTGTTTTGGTTGGTGTAGTAGCTGGTGTTGGGAGGAGGTTGTTGGGAGGAAGTTGTTATATGAGGTTGTCTGGGTAGCTGATAAGGAGGCAGATGTTTGAAGAAGCTGGCTGGAAGTGGAACTCGCGGTGTATATATTCGAAAGGTAACTGTAAGTGTTGGTTGGATTGGGATATGAACACTGGACTGCTGGATTTAGTGTGGGTGTAAAGAACTGGAACATGGACGGGTATATATAATTCTAACTATGCGGAGGAAAGCAAGTGTGAGGACGGTGAGAGTAGAGCGGCCATTACTCGCACTCGTCTTGATGCGCGCAGCCCGCACAGCCATATTCGGTCTAAGTCATCCATTGAGGAGGGCCTCAGTCATGGTGATGGGTTAAGGCGGTAGAGGGACTAGGGAGTGTGACATTAGTAGCTCCACATCCAGGAACAAGCGACCTACTACATCATGCCCGCGCACCAAAATTACTGGAGTTCAGCTGGCGGTCCGCATTATGCGATGCCCTGTCTCAGCTTAGAGGTGCGGAAGGTAAACCTCCCCTCCCTTGCTGTCAAACAATACCGGAGCCGAACAAATTAATTAGGCTCAAATAAAGCGATCAATGGTACTCGGGAACGATGCATTAGCGTGTGCATGTTACATACATTGGACAGCTAAAGGTGGATATTCGGGTTCGAGGCTCAATCTGTACTCTCTAAGCCTCCACAGAAGCTCACTTCATTTCCATCACCCCGGCGGTTGATGCTATTCACAAACTTATTCAATCGCCGTCTGAAACCACTGAGTTGCACAGACGAGATACCAAAGTAGAACTCAGCTCTCTTGCGATTTCGTCCGTGTTGCTTTGTGTCTTTTTTGTTTGCGCGTCAAGTGGAGACGAGTTTGTACCTGCATAACGAAGCATCCACCATTCACTACCCAGCAATGCAACTGCCGCCAGGGCAACCGTTTTGCTGCCTGCCGAAATTCTCACGTTTTTTGCAGGGATATTGTTCCACTGTCTTTTTTTAAAAAGTGCGTACTGACGGCGAGGAATAATGTCACAAGGTTACTTCACAGCCACACCTCGACCTCACCAGAACCAATCAGTAGCTGGACATAATAGTCCCTATTAGGAAACGGTGTCAGCAACAATCGCCGTGTATGGGTCATTTAGCTACAATCCCTGACAGACGGGCGAGAACGCCTGGGAAGGCGCATCACCAACTCTGGTAAATTTATCGCCTGAAATGTGCATAAAATACGTCGGACCAGGTACTTGGTACCACATGCATAGGGCTTGCAGGTTTGCGCACGGCCGTTGCTAAGATACTGATCTTGTCCTGACTCAACTCCGAACGTTCAAGCTCGAAAAAGTCGTGCGTTCGTTTGTGAATAAACTTGTGATCCAACCTATCGGCGGTTTATTGCTCACGTTTATAGCGTTTCTTTCGTCTTAGAAACCATCAGTTGCTGTGTTTCAGGGATCTACCAAAGTACCGAGCTCCCGGACCCGGGTGCCTGGTATCAAATCCCTACAAACGATCTTGTTTCATGTGTGCATTTAGGGTTGATTGGCTGCGGCCCGTAGTCGAGCCGTAATCTGTCGTCAATCCGACTCAACGCGAATGACTTTCGTCCGGCAGAAGTTTGTCTGGCAAAAGTTGACTATCAGTTATCCATCCCTGCGATCGAAGTGAGTGCATAGTGAAATCAAAACACGACGCAAGTTCCACCAAAAGACAGCGCACATTTGCGCCAATGACTGGCCCTCCGATGAGGATGTTTACTTAGTAGCTATCAATAAACCGACAATAACTTCACAAGGCTATATTGATGTTGTATGTGCTACAGTGCCCTACGACCCACAAGAACCTTGAGAAAGCCAAAGACGATATGTAAAAGAAGCTTAGCCCGCTTATCAGAAGGCACATGGGTAGATTTCATCCCGCGCTCTCACTCGACCGCTGTTGCGGTCAAGGCACCGCCGGCTACGCTATTTACTACACTGCCCTACCTCCACCATATTGGAGTCGCGGCTAAGATAGCTCACTCACCGCTTGAGGCCCACCATACTTAATAGCCGCTATGACAACTCGGAAGTATGATAATAGTGCTTGTTTACTATGACATCCTGATGTGACATCTTTTAGTCCCTGATGCCTGAGATTCGTAGGTTAGAGTGATTTAACTATAGCCCAAACAATTGTCATTGGTGGTAGTGGAAACTTATCCCACTCACCGCTTCAATCTGAAGATACAATTCTTCGTGCAATGTTAGTCGTATGCAAAGTTTTTGTTTCGGCCAATCAAGTCAGACGAATGCGAAGTTCCAGCTGAATGGGGTCCAGGCTCACGACGCAGGCACCGCAGGATGCAGCGACGGTTGACCCACCGAGCGCGGGACCAAAAGACTTGGGATATGCAATTCACCCATCTCCCCATTTACTCCCCAGACTTTTTTTCCTACTCATTTGATCCCCCCCAATCAACTGAATTCGACTTGCGTTGTATCCCAGCTCAGAGGATGAGTAAGGTCGAGTGTGTCGATGCGGAGCTGAACCAAAGATCGCAATGCTCACATCGACTGGCGTCCCTCGGTATCAAGTGTAAAATGTACACAACAAACAGCCTCGAGTGAGAGACTCGGCGCGATCCGGTGCGACTTTCGGTACAGAATAAGAGTGGGGTTGAGGTATTACTCTACTACCGATCATTCATACACGCATGCGCCTCGCTGAGACTACTTAGCATAATCTACATATATTATAACAGCAAGCGTTAGTCGATTCTTCTCAGTATGATTCAAAACCCCAATTCTTGCCTACGATGGGTCGGTCTCATGTAGCTAACAGGGCTGCAGATACATATCATCCCAAGCCATCTTAAGTCAGCTTTTAGCGCCTGATTGGGACTATGGTCCGATCACGAAGGCGGAGTACTCTACATACATGCTCTTCAATTTTCTCTAATTCGCCTTGAGACTTACCTTTTCTACTTCCTCGGTTGAGTTTGCGCTGCGCTTCAGGGTATTATTAACGATATACGCATCTGCTGCATTTCTTAAAGTTTACCATGGCGTTTCCTTCTGTTGTCAGTGTTTGCTGGGAGTATCATATCTGGGTTTTCCTGTGCCAGAGATTAACTGAAGTTCTAGAGTTCCGAGCTGATCACCTATCGCTTAGAGTCTATTGGACCTTCTTTGCTATCTCTGGCCATTCATCGAATCGAATTGAGAGAAGCGGTCAGAACCACCTCCAAGGCCACTCGTGAAATGGAAAATAGTAAGTCGGGTCTAGACAATTCCGTTGATCGTTAGCGGATCACTCTGTTAATCATCAGACCAGTTCCCTCTGCACTAAAAACACGGAAGAATCGAGGGAGTGTGCGGGGGCTTCAGCTTCGGGGCCGCTAAGTTGTTCCATTGCAATGGCTGGGGCTGATTCACGGTGAGGTCAGTGAACTTTCACTCTACTCAGACTCCCCTAATCTGAGGACAAGACCCCATGCCGACCGCTGCACACTAAGAAAGATCTCTAACTCGGTGTCTCCACTCGCTGCACTGCAACGCCTCGGGACGAATGCACAATTGAGAGTATTTAACAAGACTTGACAGCTCTGCAGAACTAAGAATTGCCAAGTAGAGACCCGAACGAGTGGTCAATGCTAGAATGCAGTGTGACGACGCGGACTAAAACATCGAGTACAATTACACCACATTGCATGCAGCTTCTCGGTTGCTACCTCAAGTTCACACCGAAGCCGGAACTGGCGAATAGCAGCAATGCCTCCGTCCCGGTAATGCCGATAAGGCGATCGCATGAATTGATCCCAATCGGTCGGTCCAAACCGGGTCTGGTCCGGTGGAAAATAGCCGGCTAGACTAGTCCCTGAGCCTGTGCTGCGACGGAATCAACTCTGGGAATATATGTTGCACGATGGCTGCCGACGACAAGTAGCTCACTCCACAGCACACTTGGACACCAGCTAATCTAGTCCAAAGAAGTTTGTCCGGTCTCGTCTTTATAACTCTGGCCCACCGTACAACACCCCTGTTCCAGGCCGGACCGGACCGGGCCGCTCCTTCTATTAAAATGCCTCCGGCCCCGTGGAAGGTTACGCGTCGGTGAATCTTGGGTCGAAGCTATAGCTCGTCGTCGTATTCATGCAACTTGGCGTGATGATTTCGACATCGAAGCACAGCCGGCGGATTTCTGGTAAGCTAGTGAGAGGTTCTGAATTGGCCAACACAAGGAGTGGGTCTGGAATCCAGCCCGCGGTCTGTCACAAGTGCCCAATTAAACTGCTGTAGATCTGTTGGCACCCGTGGCTGCGGAGAGCTAATGTGGGCGGGCGGGGAGCGGCGCGCCCGATGTCAACGAGTGACCCGTCATGATACTTATCCGTCCCTCCCAAGCCCATCTTCGACCGGCGTGTGTATCATCATCTTATTGCACTTCGGTATATCAGGGCGAATGAGCATCGAACTACAGTACCGTTTCCTTGCGGCGCAGATACTTAACCGCCATCCCTACAATAAAGCCGAACCAAAAGCCGTTTACGGAGCGCTTGTCCTAAGCAAGAAACTACCGAGTCTCCTCCCCCACGCGAACCCTCTCTTACTCCGGTTAACATCTCTAGCTAGAAAGGATAGGTGTTCGCCGCGCAAGTTTCCGCAGAAGGCACATATTCGGGAGCGGACAGGACGGGAGAAGGAGAAAGAAGAAACTGGCACGTACCTCCCTTATTTATCTTGCATGATGATGGCCGTGAGGATGAAACCGCTTTACGGTTCCCTGCTCGACGGCGCAGGAGGCGGATGTGGCCGTGCAGCAAAGCGCTGACTTTTGAGTGGCTCCTCCGCACCTAGTCGCCGGGAAATGAGGCGGGTAGGTGGGTGGGTGAAGGAAGGGGTCACAGGAGGCGGGCGCTCGTGGAAATAAAGCCATTTCGAGGGGTACACAATAAAAGTCATCTGCGCAACAGCGACAGACCCAAAGGAAAGCAATTAGTTTGTAGCCCAATCGTCCTGGGCGCGCTGCTGGCTTGGTTGAAGGAAGTGCACTCAGTTTTGAGGGGTGCGGTGCGCGGTGAGGAGAAGTAGTGGGTGGGTGGGGAGAAGGGGGGGTGTAGAGTCCGGCGAGTGGTGTGGAGAGCTGGGTGAGGAGTGAGGAATCCGGAATGGAATGGGTGTTTGGACGGCATCTATCAATGTGGTGACCGCCGCGTCCGCTCTTCCCCCTCCTTTCTCTCTTGCCTCCTCCCCTCCCCTCTCTTTCTCTCTTCTCTCTCTTCTTTCTTTTCTCTTTCTCTTCACTGTCGCTTTCCTCCGTGAACCATCCCATAGACGTACCGCCTACTTATACTTACTTGCTTACACGGATTCTATCGCCATCCCCCCTTCCGCCCACCTTTTGAATGTTTCGGACCGACTGATAACACTTTGTTATTTATTGTCCTACTATTTTGGTCGCGTCTGACCCTTTTCTTCAGTCTACCGATCGAAGTTGCTGCAGAAGGATTCTGGCCCATAGCATTCCCGATTGCAATTTCGATTCCGACCGCAGGTGCAGAGCGCGCGCACAAGTGAATTAGAAGAAGGGGAAAGAGAAGACGAGACAGCTTCTCGAACAACTTAACTGAAAAAAGGTTCCTTCATCACCATCATCCTTCCTTGTTGCGCCATCCCCATCCCTATTCCCATCCCATAACCCCACAACCAACTACACTACATTCACCACAACTACACTCGGGCTTGAGACCGACCACCATGGCCGCGCTGGAACCCAGCCCGCCACCTCCACTTCTCCATCTCGACCGATCCACTACACCACCTACCACTATCACGGTAGCCGCGCCTCCGAGTCCATCTCTTGCTCTACGCGAAATGCTCTCGCCGTCGAACTCGCCGGCGTCGCCTTCCATCTCGGCCAAGCTGCCACTGTCGCCCCCCGTGGTCGCTTCTCCCCCCACCACGACCTCAACTGCAGCTACTGCACCTTCTGCCTCGACACCCACTATCGCTGCTATGAGCGCGACTCTCTCGACTCCGACTCCCGCTCCCGCGAACAATAACAACGGTGCCGCTCCACCGACAAAGAAGGTCCTCGAGAGGAACCAAGCCTGTCTCGGCTGTCGCCAACGAAAGCGCAAGTGTGACGTGAGTTCTGCTCCACCACGACTACTACTGAACGCGTCTCGTTGGTGTCAAAGTTCTCGGTTACATCATCGCTAACATAATCGTGAATGTATAGGGCGGAAAACCAAACTGTGGTGCATGTGAGCGACTCGAGCGACAATGCGTCTACACCCATAATGCCGTTACCAAGATCCACTCCAGCTCCCACTATCGAGGTAATTACTCTACTCCTACTGCTACTAAGTACCAGGCAGAAACAGGCCTGCTGACTTGATCCCGACCGCGTAGACCACCACCCTTCGCTTTCAAGTAGCAATAACCGTCCCTCAGTTGGCCCAAGACCGTCTTCTTCCCACGACTCGCCATCGATCGCTCCATGCGGAACCTCGTCCACTCCGAGTCTTGTTGTCCCTAGTTCAAATCGACCCTCTTTGGGTGCACTAACCGGGGGAAGCGGGGGAGGTGGAGGGCCAGGAGGGGGGTTCACACCTGTCAACGCGGAGGTAGGAGGAGTGCGATCAGCACGCCCATCGCCGCCGAGCGCAGCGACGACGCGATTATCCCCTAATATTGCAAACGGAATCAACGTCTATTCCAACCCACGAAAACGCTCCTTCTCATCACTTGAATCATCACCAGCTGGTGGTCATCACATTGGCAACATCAATAACAACAGTCATGCTGTCGAATACGATGCTACCTTCGCCTCTCAATTTCTACAGGCAGCACAGTTCGCCGGTCTCGGTCTTACTGATGTTCTGGGGTTACCAGTCGAAGATCCAGTGGCTACGGAGGATATGCCAGAGCTAACAGATGATGGTCTCCCTCGGCCGGCACTAATGCAAGATCTCTTTGCCCTCTTTCTTGAGAAATGGCACTCGATCCTACCGTGTCTTTACAAGAAACGGGTTCTTTCCGATATACAGCCCGGTGGCCCCTTGACCCAGCCAAATACACTCACCTTCGCGATCCTTGCACTCGCCGGCTACCTCCACCCTAACCTAGGTGTCAAAGCCGTTTCTCACAAATGGGCCGCGCTCGGAAAGGCTTGTTTCGACCTCTCAGTTCTCGAAGGGCGGTTTACAATGCAAGCGGTACAAGGTGGGATCTACCTTTGCCTGCGCATGTTTGGGCTAGCACAGATGTCGCAAATGTGGATATTCCTCGGTTCGGTATGGAGGATGTGTCTTCCTCTTGGCTTCCACCACATCGACTCCAACTCCTTCAGCTACCACAAAGGTTTTCTTCCGGAGCCGCGTAGTGAGCTGGAAATTGAGGAGCGTAGGAGAACCGTGTGGGCGGTTTACATCCTCGATCGCCTAGCCAGCACCTCCGTGCCTTGGACTATGTGCGTCGTCGACTCGGAGTTCTGTGTCAACTTCCCCGCTTCGGAGGAAGTCTTTCAGAATGGTTCAATGGAGGTATGTGCCGATCTCTCATCGTTTCACCTACACTTTCTAACTGCAGTATAGAACGTCGAACACATGATCGTTGACCCGTTCCCCAATACATTGGATTCACTCCTGCCACCCACAATGACGACTGCTGCGACACCGCGAGATGCCTATCAGCACCTCTGCAAGCTCGCTGTACTCCTTGGTCGCATCCTCTCATACACGCGATCTACACGTACTCCCGAGGAATTCGACAACCTTGATGTAACACTGACTCGATTTCTCTTCAACATTCCGAAGCCATACCGTTCCATGATTGGCGTCTCGTCTGCAGAGCTCCCGACGGTCCTGCTACTTGGCTGTACAATGCACGCCTGCACCATATTCCTTCATAGTGGCGATGGCGGTGAAGATGGTGTGGAACGTAGTGTGAAGGCGGTGGAGAACATACTCACTTTGCTCAGGAACCTCTCTAGTACATTGGATCCAGATGATGATAGAGTTCTCGGAAATCCGCTTCTAGGGCCGACACTGTTATTAGCGGCGAGGATACTCAGTGATAGATATTTGGTTGAGGGAGGGCCAGCGGGTGGGGCGGCCACGCGGAATAAAGTCGAGGTTTTGCTAGGTACCCTGAGGAGGATGGAGGAAGGGTGGCCCAGATTGGCGGGGTTGATGAGGACCATAATTTCTGAGGATCTGAAGAGAGATATAGGGGTAACTGGATAAGCCGTGGGTGGTAAGTAGATGTGTGTTGTCACGGGGTTGTCTGTTGTTGGAATTTTTGAGGGACCTGTACTTTTAGACTCGATGCTTTTTTCCTTCTGTCGATTTCTGGAGCTTTGCTGGGTCTTTGTATGGGGAAACTGGTGTTTTCTGCTTTGGCTATACGTCGTCATGATGCTTTTTTCTTTTGTAACCCTTCTATTGCGTCGTTGGGATATTGGGTTGGCTGGCTCTGGTTATTTGTTGGTTGGTCGGCGGCGCCGGGCGTGCCCTTTGGGAGTTTTTGTGCTTTTCATTTGGCCTTATTCCTTCCTTCTTGTTTATTATTCTTTTGCCCTTCTCCTTCTAGTCTGTCAGACGGCCGATTTTATTTTCCCTTTACTTCCAAATAATCGCGTTATTTATTTTGCGCCTTTTCGTTCGTTGGGTACGGGGGTCTGGGTATTTCTGTCTACACTAAATAATACCTTTCTTGGGTAGGTTGGAAGTTTGTGGATGTGGTTGAGGAGCTGGAGCTGGAGCTGAGAACTGGCTTGTATTTGTTACTAGAATTGGAGGGAATGGATTATACTCGAGGCTTTTTCGGTGAGTGCTCTCGTGCGGTTGTCTTTCGTGTGTAACTCCGTTTTTCCATTTTCTGCCTGATGGTACCTTTTCATACAGTAAAGTTATAGTTGACCACACGCAGCCGCATGCGCGGGCATGAGTCCATACGTCGGATAGTAATCAAACCGGGTAGATGTGATATACTACATGTATATGTACATTTCGTGCAGAGCATGGCCATCCTCACCTAAAGTGCGCCTCACGCACTGAGAAGATCCGCCATCCGCCACTGTGATACCCAGTTGTGTTGCTGCTGGAGATGTAGATGTGAAGAAAACCCTAACCTGTGGGATTTCTGGAGCTCCCTCCACTGGTCAATTATAGATAGTACTTCGCGAACATCATTTCTGATACTGATCTGCGTGGCAAGAAGATTATCCCTGCTGGCTTACCTATAATTACTCGTTTATATTCCCTCCTAAATAGCTCAAACTTCCTGTCAACGCTCCTCCGTTCCCTCTTGTAGAAGTTTCTAGTGAGTCTAAATCGGTCTACTATATATATAATCGTGTACCCGGTAAATTGTGCCAACAACGTGGCGCAGTCAAGAAATCCGCAGCGTGCAAAGCCAGATTACATAAGGCAAGATCTTCGCTATACCATGGCCCACCCCCATGCCGTATCACACGAGATTGGAGGAAGCAGAAGGCTTACATAGACAGATCACTAAGGCCTTGGCAGTTCCCGCATCCAGCAGCAAAATAACTCACACTATCAAACCGGCTTTAATCATAATGCTGACCACCAGTACATAAGTCCATGCAGCAACTATGTTTTATGATTATATATAATGGCTGCCTCTTTTCTCAAATCCTAAGGCGAACTCCTTCGCACACTTTTGCTGCTGCAGATCCACAATGTCAACTTATACACCCGTCCACAGCGGCCCGACGTCACCGGATTTCATCCCGCCAGAGGGATTACAGAAGCAAGACTTGGTGCGTATAGGTTTCCTTATCTTCCCCTTCCCCCTCGCGGACATTGACACTGATCTGTTTCAAACAGACTCTAAAACTTTGGATTCGAGTCCTGAAACTTATCTCCCGCATCCTTAGTCTAGTGTGCAGGTATGATTCCCTCTCCACCCCCTCAATTCCAGCCAGAAACTAAATTACCCCAAGCGGCGTGGTAATCGGACTTTCCATCACCTCCTTCCAGATCTTCCTCTCCACGCGGCACCTCGAACCTATCGATAATGTCGCCCCATGGGCAAAAAACACCCCCTTATGGCCACAAATCGTCACGCTCGTAATCGCCTGTATCTCCTTCGTCGCGGCCTTAATCGTGATCTTCGGTTACATTTTCCGCGGGCACCGCGGCGCTGAGAACGTCTCGTACTTCATGACGATAGCAACAATCATTGGTTTCATCGCGTGGGTTGTGATCTGGGCTGCTGCGGGAGCGTCGCTGCAGAAGGTCAGAGATAACTCGAGGGGGAGTGATATGTGGGGGTGGGCATGTGGGAAGACGACGAAGCATCATGAGTTGTTCAAAGACAAGATCAACTATGATTTGGTGTGTATCATGCAGGATTGGAACTTTATTTGTACACTCATTCATGTTGGGACTATGGTTATGTCGGCGGCGGTTTGGGCGTTTGCGCTGTGGAGGATTGGGGTCAGGTCGAAGATTTCGAAAAGGGCAGGGGATAAAGGGTGTGGTGTTTTGGGAGAGTAGAAAATTTTGTGGGATTAAGTTGATGTCATGGCCGTGTTTCGTGTTTTTACGATCCTATGCTGCTTTTCATATCATATACCGATTTTAATACAATTCTGTGGGCCTTGAACAAACCGATGTTTCCTTACCTTCTTCCATTGACCGAGATGACCCGTCTTCCAGTTAAAAGTTTTCTGTATCCCTTACCCTTAGCTACCCTTTCCCTTAGCTATCCTTTTCAGCCCTATCGCTTGCTAGCCTACAACCTCCACCCCACACCCTCCACCATGACCACCAACGACGACCTAACCTTCACCGACACCGACTCCGATGCAATCCTAACTTTCTGGTTTGGTCCCACATACTCCCTCACCTCCAACACCGCTCCAGACCCAGAACGCATAAAGTCCTGGTTCCTCCACACCCCCGACTTCGCACGTACCTGCTCGTACCTCTCTCCCTTCCCCCCTCGGGGGGCACTCCCGCTAACAAGCCAGTATCTTTACCCCGCTCCTAACCCTCCTCACAACCTCCTACACCCCCAACACAATCCCCACCCTCGTCACAACCCCCACCCGTGCCCTCTCCCTTTGCATCCTCCTCTCCCAGCTCCCACGTATCCTCCTCCCCCCTACCTCGGCCGAAATCTACACCCTATACGACCCTTTATCCTTCTCCATCGCCTGTCACGCGCTGAATGCGGAGCGCAGGTACGATCTGGAGTGGAAGTATGCACCGGCGGTGAGGATGTGGTTCCTTATGCCGCTGGCGCAACGGGAGGATGTGGGCTGCCAGGAACAGGTGCGGGTTTTGGCGGAGGAGATGGTGGAGGATGCGAAGGAAGTTGTGGATGGGGTTTGGGATGGCGGGAGGGCTGCGATGGCTATGAATGTGGGCAGGTTTTTTGGGGGGCGGAGAGAGGAGGTTGTGAAGTGGGGACGGTTTCGGGAGAGGGATGAGGCGTTGGGAAGGGGTGGGGAGGCGGT
>Ga0307515_10000271_pt1 | contig 126750 bp, 101 predicted proteins | sample 17_EM_MG_FD_194513 | JGI IMG/M metagenome (GOLD analysis project Ga0307515, IMG submission 194513) | Populus trichocarpa ectomycorrhiza microbial communities from riparian zone in the Pacific Northwest, United States - 17_EM | ecosystem: Host-associated > Plants > Roots > Unclassified...
TCAGCTCTTTCACATCTCAGTTGTCCCTGTATCATGTTATATTCACCGTTGTTTAGTCAATCTCTGTTATCTCGGTATTACCAAACACACCCCACCAGCATCCCTCTGCAAAACTGAGTAATGGTGGTTGTGAGAAACATATTTTCCAGCCACACCGGTCACATGTCACCTTTACACTGCGTCCATTTCTCTTAGTATCGCAGTCAAACCAGTACATTCCTCTTCCATCATTGTATTTGCAGCCTGTCATACTTCTACTTCGGATTCCCGTAATTCAAGCTGTGGTATCAAGCTACGACAACTCAAGTGTCTGCCACATTATGGACTTTGGTTGCGAGTGGATATTTTTCTATATCATCAACGTTCATTCCTCCCAATGTCGTGTATTCGATTTCACTGTGGCAGTTGTTCAGTTTAATAAGACTCAGAGCAATTTCGGTTAAACAATACAGTCCTTGCCATATAGCGTCCAGTATGGCAAGGGGAGATTACTCAATTTTAATATCGTGTATACTAGCCAAATCACGACTTTGGAGCTCTTGTGATTTGAAGCTGACTGTGTGATTAATGTAATGTTTGTTAGCATCTTTTAACTGATTTAGATATTGTGCAGCAATACCAATATCTTCTTACTATCTTTACAGTTTCTTTCTTGTAGTATCTGACAATAATACATTTTCATTGATACCTTGGTTCCAGTTGACAGTATTTGATGTTATTCTTTCCAGGTCATGCTAGATTGGCAAGTTTGGAATCAAATCTTCAAAGTTATTCTGTGACGAATCTTTGAACTGCTGGTAGTTTTGCTAATACCTCTTCCCCACATCTCCCATCTCGGCAACAACATCGGGCCATATATGTGTCACTACTCAATGGTGGACAATAAGTAAATGCCACCATATTAGGGCCATTACCAATATGCTGTCATTGACTTCCTGTACTGGTCTGGGTGGCCCATACATGCTTCAGGTATTCTGAAAGGCCACAATGCTGGGGATTTTTGTGCCACAGTTTCTACTTGTACAAAGATTACAAGTGAATGAGTAAAGTAACTGGCAGCCTGACCATGGTTTCAAAACCCATTGTGCAATCAAGTGGTATCCTCATGTAGTCCTGAGTATGCCAATGTGTAAACATGACTGGATTATTGATAATTGAACAGGCACTTGCAGTTTCTCTGCAAAATGAAGGATTTAGCATTGTGGTAGAAGCCCCATGTGGATATGAATAGGCTCTACTTAACTTTGTTGAATTATTTCTCTGTGAATGTAGAAATCTTTCCTGCGTAAATGCAATTTAAGATAATTCCTAATCCAGTGACCAGGCTACAAATAGCTGTGGTTGCTTTACATGATTGCTGATCCTTCCCAACAGCTTCCATTCCTCTAATAGTCTATTCTCTATTGCATATCTTGTCCAGCATTACTTTCTGCTTTTTAAGCCATAATATGTGTTCTATCTGCAACCAAAAGATTTGCTCTAGTGTTAGCCTGCAACCTGTTCTTCTCTGAAAGTTCTTTTGGATGCATGATTTGTATCCACATCCTAGGTTTGGTACAGCCTGAGTAATTGTTCTTCCACACCAGTTGACTCCAATGTACAGTTTACATACATCTGCAAATGGCATGGGCTTCACATTCCAAGTAATATGTTTATATCAGCTATATATTTGACTCACTGTTGCGGATTAGTCTAAGTTGTACTTCTCTAAATATCGGTATGCAGAAGAGAATTGAATGGATATAAGTTGCAGAGCAATACTATGTTTCGAAATGGTGGGAATATTTACAAATCGATTCCATGTTACCATCCTTTTCAATTCCTGAGTTTTCTCTCCCATTCATTACTCTGCTACTAATAACCTCCTTTCAAACTCTTGAGATACCAACTTTTGCTACTCTTTCCACTTTTCTTCCCAGTTTACATATCTTCCCACAAATTTGCTCACTACCTTTTATACCCATATTCTGTTAATGACACTTTCCCTTCTTCTGTAATTAATCACTGCACTTTCCCACTTTATTCACCTTTTGTCTTCTTTCCCAATCCCACTTCCATCATACTAATGCCTTCACATTTTCTTTTATACAATTTGCACTCTTCCCTTGCAAATATTCATCTTTGAACATCATAATTATCTCCCTTTCAAGGGTAGAGCAGAGTAATGTCATGTTTTCTGTTGTCTATCTAGGTGTATAGTTTTCCTGAGCTGATGGCAAATCTTTCTTATTTATCCCCCCAAAAGGTGGCAATAAACAGTAGCTGCTCTGATGTATTAATAGAGGAGATGGTAATCTCCCAGGTACAATTATCTACAATCTTTCCACTTTGTAGGAGATAGGGTTCCCAGTGGCATCATAGGATACCAAATGTCGATCAACATTGCACTAACACTATTGCTGTAGATATACCAATTCGATTGATATTGACTGGTATTTATTTTCCAACTTGCTGTATTTTGTAAAATTCCCACCATCTGCAATTAAATTCCAGTCAACCTGTTTTCACCTGATGTTCAATTGACTTGCAACATCTTTACTTATCCCACAATTCCTAGAATCTACACTATGTAAGTATTTGAAGCCATTACACAGATATGAATCCTAGAATAGTTACAGTGGCCCTTATGTACAAATGTTTGCTAAATCCTATATCCTTGTCCCCAGTTGGAATCGCCAGGAATCAGTATCAGCGCAATTGTATTTTGTGCAGCAGTGGTCCTGGTACGAACTCATTAGTTATTTGGAACAGTGATCATTGTAGCCTGTGTATAATTTGACACTCACTTTGCAACTTTCTTTCTCCTAATACACTAATATAATACACAATAGTTGTCATCTTCCATGGACAGCTTAGTATCCGGTAAGTAGAGCTGGTGCTGTTTATTATGACACTGATGGAGTGTCTGGATTGTTCAGAGTGGTAATTTCAATTTGCTATGGATTGGCCTGTTGGTAGTTGAATCCCACTGCTCGAATGATTATTTACTTTTCTTGGTTGCATGCACATATCAAAGTCTTCAATATCTGTTTCTTGGTATGTACTTACTTATCGTGATGCCAGATTACCTGGATCATGCTGGTACTTCTCTTATCCATGAATGCGTTTACCTCCTGTATCAATACAGCTACTGACCATTTTGTTTCTCTGTCATCAATTCATACATTTCACTTTGTCTCCATTTCACATTTCTTCTCTTCTTCTGGCTTCTGTCACTGGCTTAGCACTTTTCTTTCCCTGCTTGTGACTGTGTTCATGAATATAGTATCTGTTTCATTTATGAATTATCTATGCATCCTGTTAATGTTTTTCTGGATAAGTTCTGGTCATTAGAACAGCAAGATTGTCAGAATGTCTTTGGCCGCTGGGTGGGTGGCAGTGGATGACATATGTTTGACTATGGCTACAATGAACTTTGTAATATCCGCTGCTCGAATGACCATGACACCAACTTGTCAACAAAGTGGCATATGAATAATTTTTGTCAGTATTAGCAAAGGGGCTGGGTGACCTGCCCACAGTCTGGGTTTGGACAACAAAAACTGTTTGGTTCGGTCCCAGAACAGCCCAAAAAGCCTCCTGGCAGCATCATGCAGGGCCAAACACCTACCTGTACCCGTCAACACATGGGTGGTGCTGGGTTTGGATCGACCTATCCGTTCTAATTCCTGGTTCTAGGTTTTGGGTTGTTCTATTTATGGTCACATCTGGATATCTTATTGTTCATTGTAAAATATTGACTTTGGTACGTCATTGTCTTTTTTTGATGTATTGGCCGCCTTTATGATCAAATATATGAGAGACATGCTCCCTGCCCCATCCTGAAAATGAGTGTCAATGGAGTGTCAACAATTTTGGGTCTTGCATCTTGGGTAATCTGAGTGGCGATTGGTTGCAGACATTCATCGATGAGGTATGGGCCACCTTTATACGCAAAAGAGAAAGTGTCACGCTCCCTGCCACATTCTGCAAATGAGCCTCTACTGAGTGTCATTGATGTTTGGTTTAGTATGTCAGGCAATTAATATGAGACTTGGTTGCTGTGATCCATAATTGAAATGATGGCCGCCTTTATGGGCAAAAATGCTAGTGAAAGCATCACTACTATCTCCTAAAAATGAGCGTCAATGGAGCGTCAATGATTGTTGGTCTTGTAAGTCATGTAATTAAAAAGTGATTTGGTTGTTATTATACATAATCAAAGTATTGGCTGCCTTGATAGGTAAAGTAGAAAGTGACATGCTCCCAGTCCCATTTTGAAAATGAGCATCAACAGAGCATCAACAATTTTTAGCCTTGCATCATGGTTAATCAAAGCACAATGTGGCTGTTATAGTCTATATACAAAGTTTTGACCGTTTTTATAGGCTAAACCCCTCATGAATACTTAGGTGCAGCTTGGTAAATGAATTAAGTTGTTACTCCCAGCGAGGCTGTCATGGGAATATCTCCTGCTTATCTGCCTATACAGGCTGCCAACTCCTTGTTTATAGATGTCTGCAATCAAGCACCACTTGGATTACCCAAGATGCAAGACCAAAAATTGTTGATGCTCTGTTGATGCACAGGTTCAAGATGGGGCAGGGAGAGTGTCACTTTCTCTTTTGCATATAAAGGAGGCCAACACTTTGATTTTGTATAACAACAACCAGATCACTTGTTGTTTACACAGCTTACAAGACCAAAAATTGTTGACACTCCATTGACACTCGTTTTGCCATGGGCGTATCCCCAATATACAAGCATTAATCTCGGTATAGTATATTATTAAGCATGTTTTGGCAGCCTTTCTATCATCTTCATGTACTTTCTCCTTTTTCACTACATTGTTCTATAATAGTACGTATAAATATATCCTTTAAAATATACTTTAAAGTGTCCGCTAATTGTAAATAATAATACACTCAAAATCCGATTTCTTTCTATCAATTCTCGTCACTGTTTGTAGGGTCACTCAATACGCTGCTCTTATCTGCAAAATGATTGTCAGCTGCATTACCATGCGGCAGATAGTGTACTCAGCAGTGCATGTTCCTTTATCAGTCAACAAATCTGGAATAAAATCTTTCTCGCGCTTGCTATCCTTCCCATCTGCATCATGATTGAAAAATTGAGAATTTCAATGAGGAGTAGCTATATATGCATCTTCGGGTGGCACATCACCAATTTACGAAACTGGAGCTCACTGATTTTCACAGGGTGGTGCAGGTGGCATTCCGGATGCAGGTGCTGTCGGTTCTTGTATCAGGATTCTGCATCAGTCTGGTTGAGATGCACTGGTTACTTTGCACCTCCATCATGTCTGCGGATTCCGTGGTGTGGCAATGTGGCAAGAAAGGCAGCCGTCCGTTTGATTTTCACAAACCATAGCTGGGTGTCTTTCTATCACACCTGTCACCATTCTATCAACAGCTAACTGAGCTCCCTGGATCTTCTCCTCCCAGACTTTGGTGTGGCATTTCATGATCACCAATTGATATTGCTCTAATGCGGTGCGCGAATACCCTCCATTGGCCGTGATGGCCATCTTCGAGGCAAGGTGCATGTCGGACTGTTCTAGCTGTACCCAAACTCCTTGCCTTGCCATTGTAGCAGACATGTTGAAAACTTTCTGGAAATTAGTCGCTGCCTCTAAATATGAAATTTAGCTATTATCCCTACGATGTATGCTTCCATAGCCCCCAGTTAGGTCTTTCAAGCCTGTTTCTTCCATTCTCAAGGATTCAAAATACGAAATTTGTCCACCAAAATCCCAGCACTGACCACATTTTAATGTTCCATTTCACTAAGAGTATGGCCAAATGCGTTGGTCAACAATGGAGGTTTCCCATTACGGGCAGCTATATATTGGTCATGTAGCACTATACATATAACAGCTGTAGATTGTATAGTTTGTTGATGGCTGTCCACCTGGATATGGATTTACTCACATTCTATCTCATAGTGAATCGAATTGTTGCTGCTTCTGGATTTACCAACCTTTTCGAAATGTGCATCTTGGGTGATATGTTTGGGGGCTGCATTCGCTGTATCCTGGTGCACTAACTGGTATCTCTGTCGATGGTGTGTCCAAGTGGGTGGCGTATTAGATGGAGCGCCTGTCTATCGGCTCAATGCAGATCTGCTCGCACCTTGCTGAGGTGTTTGTGGAACCGTTGTTTGCTGATGTGGAAATGGGGAGGAAGATGATAACAAAATGAAGTGGGAAGTCCTGAGGAATACACAGTTATATTGAAGTCAAAATGTAAAGAGTAACAGCCAACTTGCACGTTCGACTTAAGATGAATCCGACTGGGTATCGCAGCAGATTGTACGCGGTTACAACCATCCCGCAATTTGCGGTAAGTCGGTCCAATGTGGTAAGTTTGTTTACAAGGACAAAGTGAGGTGACGGAAAGCCGAAATCTCAAGTGTGTACATTATGAAAAGGATATTCTTCCACGGAAAGGGCGGCTGTTGAGGATAGTCTCAAGTAATCCCCATGATCTCGCCCACAACAGATCTTAAGTGTTCTCTTCTTATTGCGATGATGGTACTTGTTTCATTGTCAGAAGGATATATGCTACGGACTTTACTCGCGTAGAATACATAACGCCTATCCTGGACAATACAAGTCTGCCAGTCCTGTGATCCTTAACGGGATGTCATGGGAAGCTGGTGTTGATTTGATAACGAGCCTCATTGCTAGCGGATTCATTGAAAGTTCACATATGGTAGAACAGATTTGATGGTGCAATAACCTTGGCCAGTCGTAAACCTTCAAAGCTTAAGAGATGCCAGGTATCAATAACCACATTTACAAAGCCATGCTAAGTGGGACTAGATGCGTCGACCGCGATATAGCGACTGACGTGTCAGGCAGACGATGGCCAATATGGAATGCTGTCGGATCTCATGTTGTTACCCCAATTGACATCAGAACACCTTGGGGACACCATGGTTAGGGAGAACAGTCTCATCCTTAGCATTGCGTGTTGAAGTAATCATGACATAGGGCAAGACCGGATAAGCCTCCGAACAAATGGGCAGGTTAATTCGTCATAATTATATGTCAACAGACCAATGGTGGGCTGCCACTTATAGCCTCTGAAGAAGAAAAACCAAAAAGCCTGAAGGGTGAGGTTGTGTCATAATATGATTAAGCAATCGGTTGAAAGCCCTGCAAATAACCATATCAGGCGAGGAGATATTGTGACTATCCAAACACACGAGTTGCAAGATATCTAAGATGAAGTTACCAGTTGATTACATCATATTGGTGATGATGGCCCTCCGGGGAGTGTAACTCATCAAACCCAATCATGCAATACACGATAACCTTTCGCAAGCCAGCTCTGCTATCAAGAGAGATTGGAGCTCATTAACTAGTACTCTACAATATGGCAGATGAGAACTTAGCAATCCATGATTTCTATTGATGGCCCTCCGGGTGGAGTAACTCATAAAACCCAATCATACAATGCAGGAAGGGTATAAACAGACAGCAATGCTTCGGCATTGAAAGGGTAGCCCCACAAGCACAAACGATACCTACGATACCTATCTGCAAAGAAGAAGCTGACATATCATTCTTGTTCTCAGTTCTTTTCAATATTATTACCGTTATTGAGAATATCAGTAGTATCTATTAGGATTGTACACTGTTCCCCCGCCCCAAGATTCAGCATATGTTCAATAACAAGTACGACGTAATACTGTGCGCCTTGTCTCCGGTACTGGATGGCTTGGAAAAGAAACATCAGTTGTTTGCGGCACAGTGCATATGGTGGTTGTCAAGGATATATCAGTTCACCAAGATATTGACTTATCACCATGAGTATGGAGCATTCCCTTCAGAGTACGTTGATGATCATGTGGAATCGCCTTTATCCAATCCAGGGATAGCATGGCTGTTTATTACTCAATCCAAAATACCTGTGTTAGATATTAACAATTCCGATATTAAAGTACACTCTGGTCAAAGTGATTCAGTTTTTAATTACCAGCGCAAAAAGCAATGCCAGTTACATACAACGCGCTCCGGAAAGATCCTTCAGACTAAACCTGATGATTCAAATCCATAATTGCAAGCCAGATGTGGGACGCAGAGTAAGAAGCGACAAAGTATAATTCATGATCTTCTTAAGAGTGGAGATTTGAACAATTGAGGGAGATTACGCAGAGACATAATATTGCTGATAGTATCTGAATGCCAGGTGTATCAAGGAAAAGATAGAGGAAGATTTTTTGAAGATACGTGTCAATTAAGATTGCACTATCAACGGGCGAAATAATACCATTACGATATTAATCAATTGCTGAGATGAATCATAGGAATACCGCTAGCGATATTCATTAATCGTCAAAGATTGAAACTACGGAGTACCTTACGATATTATTGCTTTGCTGAGATCAATTACGGAAATATGCTTTACGATACTAATCAATCACTGAGATTCATTATACAAGTTATATGTATTGTCAGTATTGCGTCACGCCACAATACAACCTAATAACTATCCATTTAGTAGCATCTGATCCAATTATACATATCTGTCCTCTTTGCATATATGATTTGTACCGGTCGCCAATACACTTTGTGTGGAGATGTGCTTAGATGAATACGCTAGGAACCATGGCCCTGTACCTAGTACTTACTTGAGTATCCCTAGATACATACATGTATAGTTACTTAGGTGAAAGCACCCCAGTAACAGTATAATATTTCCAGTACTGTCGCACTTGGGTAATACTACTACTTGAACAAAATGAAGCCAGCAGAATATATGGTGGTATTAGACCAAGGCGTCTTGTTCTTACAAACGGAAAAAGAGTCGGCCGAGCTATACGCAGTAGCTACGTCAAGGTCTGAAATAGCTGGATATTATTTATTCCAGAAACCTTTCGCCCTACTGGCATACGATTAGGATTATACAATCACATTGAATGAACAGATTTACCAACAAGAATTAGCTTTCATATCCGAAGATAGAGACTGGTATTTGTCAATTTTTGGCAAAACTGAACTCTTATTGGAATCTGACATTAGGATTCAATTTCGGGGACGAAAATAGCTGGTCACATGCAAATTGAAATCAATAAATTTGATAGAGCCGGTTATGGTCCTAATCTATTTGAGGACGAACCTTTCAATATATTCAGCTCGATAGATATGATTTCTTCCAAAGTACAGCCGAACAATTGTTATGATCCTTTCTTCCATCAGGAAACCTAGACCCCGAAACCATGGGTCGAATATCATCATTACTCAGCAATTTCCGAAGAATGGCTTGAATAAAACGATATTATGTTTAAAAACCATTGGAAGGCATACCATTCGTTCTATGATAGGTGGGGTTGCAACTGCAAAGAAGAAGATACACCCAAGTGGTGTTATTGCAAGGATGATGATTAAGTGCAAAATACAGCCAGTAGTAGATCTCACCTGTCCACCGATCGACACAATATATGATCTCATATCAGATGTGCTATTGGCAACAATATTGATATATGTTTGGAGTTTTATTGATCAGTCTATAATAATGTGATATTATAAACTTTGGGAAGAAAACTTTATATTGTTAAGGCCAGAATGGATGATATGTTTTGAAGATACGATTCAGGTCGCCTATGCCAAAGTTGATAAATATATACCTTGAGACTGGAGAATGTATAATGAACAAGAAGACAGTGGTTATAACAATGGTTATAATCAAGGATTGACAGAAGGTCATGACGATCGATACGATGAAGCTAACGAATATTATCAGCAGATATTCGAAAGAGAGCTGAGGGAGGCAAAAGAAAGTTGGCCAAGAACGTATAAAGAAATTGGTTCTTTACCATGTGAAGATATTGACGAGGAATTCAAGGAGGAGGAGTTACCTTGAGATGAATGGAAAGATTATAAGAAAGATAGTGATTGGTAAGAGACATATCGATGCCGAGGTGAGGGATTCCATCTGATATTTAAGATATAATTAATATTCTTATTACCATTCGATTACCGTTTGATATGACAAACGAAGACATGTATGATGCCTTCAGGGATTCATAGTGTGATTCAATTACCGTCCGACATGAGACACGAGGACATGTACAATGTCTCCAGGTATTCCCATTCCCATTCGATTACCTTCCGACATGAGAGAAGCAGACATGTATGATGTCTCCAGGTATTATCATTGCCATTCGACTACCTTCCGACACAAGAAACGAGGACATCTATGATGTCTTCAAGTATTCTCAGTGCCATTCGATTACCTTCAGACATGAGAAACGAGGACATGGATGATGTCTTGAAAAATTATCATTGCCATTCGATTACCTTCCGACGTGAGAAAGGAGGACATGTATGATGTCTCCAGGTATTGTCAATCCGATTTCATTACCTTCCAACTTGAGAAACGAGGACATATATCATGTTTTCAGGTAGTCTCACTTCCATTCGATTGCCTTCCAACGTGAGAAACGTGGACATGTATGATGTCTTCAGGTATTCTCATTTCGATTTGATTACCTTCCAACATGAGAAACCAGGACATGTATGATGTCTTCAGGTATTCTCACCTCGATTGGATTACCTTCCAACCTGAGAAACCAGGACATGTATAATATCTTCAGGTATTCTCACTTCGATTCAATTACCTTCCAATAAATGAAAACGGTTATGCTGTTATCCGGTATTCTTGTCATTATTTGATTATGTTTCGACATACCATCTGGCAAGAAATCTCATATTGTAATATTTTCCACACGGAATGGTGTCCGGAGAATCACCCTTAGCGAGGGAGGAATTGAAACAACTGCTTTTCATTAACGATTCGAATATCCTTATAACAATGAGAAACGAAGTTATACAATCATGCTTCAGGTATTCTGATTAACGATTCAAATATCCTTTCAACAAAAGAAAAATGAAATTATACAAAGTATGCTTCAGGTATTCTCATTAACGATTCAAATATTCCTTCAACAACGAGAAACGAAGTTATACAAAGTATGCTTCAGGTATTCTCACTAAAGATTCCAATACCCTTTCAACAAATGAAAGACGAAGTGATACAAAGTAAGCTTCAAGTATTCTCACTAACGATTCAAATATCCTTTCGAAAGTAACAGACATGAGGATATGTTATTTTAGTCTCAGGTACTCTTCAATAACTTCGAATCAATAAAAGAGACGAGGACATATTATGATATTCTCAGCTACTCTTCGATAACTTCGAATCAATACAAGAGACCAGGATATGTTATGACATTCCCAGGTACTCTTCAATAACTTCAAATCAATACAAGAGACTAGGATATGTTATGATATCCTCAGGTACTCGTTGATAACTCTGAATCAATCAAAGAGATGAGCATATGTTAAGATATTCTCAGGTACTCTTCAATGACACCGAATCAATAAAGAAGACGAGGATATGTTATGATATTCTCAAGTACTTTTCAATAACTTCAAATCAATAAAAGAGATGAGGATGTGTTATGATTTTCTCAGGTACTCTGCAATAACTTCAAATCGATAAAAGAGACGAGGATATGCTGTGATATTCTCAGGTACTCTGCAATAACTTCGAACCAATAACACAGAAGAGGATATGTTATGATAGTCACAGGTACTCTCCACTACCTGTGAGTAGACAAAGGAAACGAAGATACGATATGGTATCGTCAGGTATTCTACAAATACGAACGATGGAGAATGACTCCATGTCATTACAACTAAGTTACTGCGGGTTGATAGTAAAGGTGACAAGTAGTAATCACTCCGGCAGATGCTGTATTATCATGATACACCGGGTTATTGGTGATGCCGTCTCGAGATGTCATTTGATTGTACGGGGTATTTCTTCGAATGGACTAACGGTATCTTCGGACAGAATTACTTGATGTTGGTTATGAAAGAATCTGGAATGCAGAATGGATATGGAACGTTTAGTGTCCTGTCAAAATAAGCTATACCAGTCAATAAGCTTATATGTACCAATGGAGTAAACGAATAACTATTTATATGGACGTGAATACAGAGTAGATCAATGGTTGTTTGTGTGTACCAAAGAAGTAACTCAGTCATTATGATGAGCATAGAGCAGTCCTGGGAAATGGCAAAGTACTTTGTTCAGAACTATGTTCTGGTTTTGTTGCAAAAGTTACCATCTGGTTTCTTTGCGATGAAGTCAATCTTGTGCAATGAACGGCAGTAGTCATTGTATGGTTGTGCAATGAGCTACCTAATGTTAGAAAGAGAAGGTATTATATTTTTTGTCGAGAGACAAAAAAAAAGTTCTGCTTTTGTCACGACGGACAATAAACGTTATACCAAACTTCTATGGAAACAAAGGACACTGGTGTTGTCCATGAGTGCTGTCACAAAGACAGAAAAATTTATATCCACTTCTGATGATGGAACAACCTTTCAATCACCAGTCTTAGAGAGGGAGGTGATGTTAGAGGTTCTCTCTGAATAGAGGTAATGGTACTTGTTCGATTGTCAAAAGGATATATGCTACGGAGTATCCTCAAGTACAATACATAACTACTCTCCTAGACATTTGAAGTATGCCAGCCCTGTGATCCTTCGTGGGATTTCAGGGGAACCTGGTGTTGATGCGATAGTGAGCCTCATCGCTGACGGATCCATTGAAAGTTCACATATGGTAGAACTGATGTGATGATGCAATAACCTTGGCCAGTTGTAAGCCTTCGAAGCTTACAAGATGCCAGTTATTTCTGACCACATTAACTACACTAAGCTAAGTGGGACTAGATGTGTCGACTGCTATACAGCGACTGACATGTCAGGCAGACGATAGCCCATATGCAACTATATGGAATCGCAAGCCATCTCCCCAGTAGGAATCAGAACACCTTGGGCACTCCCCTCTTTGTGACAACAGTTGTGACCTTAGCATGGGGTGTCTGATTGATTGTGAGATGAGGCAGGACACGATGAACCTCCGACCAAACAGGCAGGTTAATTCGTCGTTATTCAATCTGGACTGAGCATTGGTGGGCTGCCACATATAGCCTTTGAAGCAGATAAACCATAAAGCCAGAAGGGTGAGGTTGTGTCTTAATATAATTACGCAATCTGTTTAAAGCCCTCCAAATACCCATGTCAGGTGAGGAGAAGTTTTTACAATCCAAACAAAGGAGTTGCAAGATATCTAAGTTGAATTTACTGTTTGATTGAATCTTAGTGCTGATGATGGCCCTCCGGGGAGAGTAACTCTTCAAACCCAATCATGGAATACATGATAATCATTGGGATGCGTCATCCGCTATCAAGAGAGATTAATGCTAATTCAGTAGTACTCTACCCTATGGGAGATGAGATCATCGCAATCCTTGATTTATGATGATGGCCCTCTGCGGCGAGTAACTCCTAAACCCCAATCATACAATACAAGGAAGCAATAAACAGATATCAATGCATCGGCATTGAAAGGACAAGCACCACAAGCACGAACCATACCTATGATACCTACCTGCGAAGAAGAAGCTGAAATTTGAATTTGCCTTGAGTTCATATTATTATTATTATCATTCTCGAGTACATTAGTATTGACTATCAGGATTGTCTACGGTACCTCCACCCTATGGTTGAGCGTATTTCCAATAACTAGTACGACGTACTACTGGGCGCGTTATCGTTTTTACTGGATTGCTTCGAGAGAGACGATCAATTGTTTGCTGCAGAGTTCATTTGGTGTTTGGTGAGTATAATTCGGTTCACTGAGTAATTGATTTATTATCCCGAGTAAAGAGTATTCCCTTCAGAATACGTTAACAATCATGCGGTATCGCCTTTATCAAATCCAAGCATAGCAGTGTTGCTCAATCCTGGATCCGAAATACCTATGTTACACATTAACCATTCCAACATGCAAGTACATTCTGGTTGAAATCATTTACTTTCTGATTTCCAGGGCAAAATGAAACGCCAGTTACATATAACGCGCTCCGGAAAGATCTTCGAGAACAATCCTAATCATTCAAATTCAGAATTGTATTCCACATGTGGGATGCAGAGTGAGAAGTGATGAAGTATAATTCGTAATTTTCTGAAGAGTCGAGATGTGGAATATTGAGTGGGATTACGCTGAGACGTGATATTGCCAATAGTATCTGAACACCATATTGCTTGAAGAAGAGATAGAGAAAGATTTTGTGATGATATGTGTCAATGAATATTGCACAATCAAGATGAAAAATATTACCGCCACGATATTAATTAATCGCTGAAATTACTTATCCCAATATACATTATCAATTAAACACTGAGATAAAGTATACAAACACACCTTACAATGATAATTAATCATCAGAGTTGAATTATATGGAATACCTTTCAACATTAAGAAATCGCTGTGATTAATTGTACAAATATACTCTATGATATGAGTCAATTACTGGGATTAATCATACCAGTTATAGGTATTGTCAGTATTGCATTTCTCCACGATACGATCTAGTTAGTATCTATTTAGTAGCATCTGATACAATTATACATATCTGTCCTCTTTGCGTATGCGATTTGTTCAGGTTGCCAATACACTTTGCGTGGTGATACACTCAGACAAATATGATAGGAACTACGGCCGTGTACATAGTACTCACCTGGGTATCCCTAGATACATGAAAGTACAGTTACTTAGGTGGAAGCACACCCGTAACAACAGACGTTAAAAATCAAGTCACAGTGTATGGTTCACATTACTATTCCCAATGTAGTGACCATCAAAACGCAGATTTTACTTTGTTGAAGTTGATCAAACATACCAACCTTGACATTAAAAACGCAGGTTGCCTCCGTGGGGTCCATATCTTGCAACATCCAACATCTTGCCAAACAACAAAGTCAACACAATGTACAATGGCTCATGGTGCGAAAACGAACCTCTCACCACTTCCGGTGGGAGAATCCGGCAAATGAACAAAGTGATCCAGACGACGACATCATGTGGCGATCAAATGGAAGCACAGCGTGGCAGTAGACAAGGTCCGAGCCTTTGGAGCATTGCGAAGCTTGCAATCAAAAAAGAAGTTTCTGGCAGAGAAATGATGACAAACTCACATTGTAAGCAACAAAGAGCAAGAGAAATGGATTGAGGATTATGTCAATTGATATACCACTGCGTAAAGCAAGCGAGTTGAAGCCGCTGAGACAGCAATTATACAAATGCAGGAAGAAATGAGAAATGCTGAAAATGCAGCATTGACAACCAGAAAGTTTGAAAAAACATTTCAGGAGATGCTAAATGCTATTGGAGTTAGCCTGAGCGATCATGCAAGTTCCGATGATGAGGAGGATGAGGAAGATGCGGCAGATGATGAAGACAATACAGAGCTGCGCAAGCTGAGCGAAGATGATGAACCCGGCTGGGTGATGGGCACAATCTTGAATATGGTACTGCTGTGCATGGAGAATGTTTGGCAGAAGCAGATGAGGTTTGACGAATAGAAGCAACCGGCATGGGGGGACCCAGGCATATACAAATGAGAGCAAGATAAGAAGGACGGGACAACAGAATTGAAGGTTCCGGCATTCTTTAAGCAGCAGAAGGACAAGGTTACACCTGCACTTCCACCAACTACATTTCGAGAGCTTATGGAGTCTCTTTATATCATCCCCATGCATCACCAATACTGCAAGGGACGACACAACCAGGAAGTAGTCATATCAGGCTAGGTTCTGGGAAACCGCAGTAACACAAACATACAACGTCTCTCCCACCTAACACCGCACCCAATTCTTCACCAGTTCAGACAGTGAAGCCTGTTAAACATGTACCCTTTTACACCTGTATATTGCCTCCCTAGCTGATTACCATGTAGGAATCGGGTTCAGACGAAGAAATTGTGACAGTTTGTGCGTCGCTGCAACAATTGATAGGTAAATTGCTATTTTTGATGACTTATCACTTTGAAATGCAATTTGTGCACCTATTTTCTCATGTGTCAGCTTGTTCTAGATTTCAGTGACCAAATTGTAAGATATGATAATTCGTCGGTGCATGTGCAAGGGTATTACAGGCCTCGCGAATGTTCTAGATTCCAAATCAAGTTGCTAGATGACCAACAAACCTGATATCATCTTGCCTCATACTGTTCGGTGAGAAAGCAAAAACTATACTAGAGACGAAGTTTACTAACAAAATTCAAATCAGTCATGTCAAATAGGTCATAGTGGGAGCAGTGAATGTACAATGTGAACCTGTATGAATCGTGACCGTCATGCTGCATTCAGCCATGCATCCAACTGCATCACTATATGCTCAGAGCTGGTGCACATGGCCGAGGTTTTGAATATTGTTTATGATAGGTCTTCAAAATCAAAGAGAAGCAGCCCGATGAAGAATGGTGAGGAAGTCGGGCTGTTCATACAAAAACTAGTCAATTGATCATTCTGCCGTATATTGCTGGCTCAAAGCACTGGAATGTGAGTGGTGTACGTCAGTCATCGCTCAGATAACATATGTAGTGGTGGATCAGAAATTGATAGGCCTTGAAGGGTTTGGATGCAAATGATTACACCTAGAAACGATATATTCGGTGTCAATAATGACTGTATGTATTTGTGCATACAGTTATTGAGCATACAATGACTGTGTGTATGTCTTTCAGGTGAGCATCAATGGAGCGTCAATGATTTTTAGTCTTACACTTTCAGCAATTAAAGTGCTGTATAGCCACATCCTTCCAATGTGAAGTATTGGCAATATTTATAGGTAAAAAGGAGAGTGACACGCTCGTTGCCCCATACTAAAAATGAATGTCAATGGAGAGTCAATGAATTTTGGTCTCGCATCTTGGATAAACAAAGGGCTATGCAACGGCATTGACTCAGAATCAAAGTATTAGCCACCTATATGAGCAAAAATGCTACTAACGATATTGCAACCCCCTTCTAAAAACGTTGGTCAATGGAGCATCAACAGGTTTTGTTGTGGCTCAGTCAGCTACACGGCAACAAACTGCATTGCATCATTCCTAAATTGACTTTTCAATGGTCAGTCGTTTCAGTATGTTTTTGTACACAACTTCACAAATATGCAAGGGATGTCTCAGAGCTCTACTTTTTTCTTGCTCATAGCTCTGGGGTTAATTTTTAAGAACCAGCTTTCTACTTTACGATAATGTAACTTGTGACAGTCTCTCGAGTTAAATTAGGCAGCTATCAAATCACTGCTGTGATGTCGGAGTCAAAATCCTTAAATACATCGGTGCTAGAGGTTATGATATCTTCCAAAACTGAATCTGTCTGTATTGGTGATTTGTGCGACCTTACATTATGAATCAGATTTGATGCTTGGTGGGCTTTTATGAATGTGGGCTCGAAGTGTTCTATTGCGTGCAATAACTTGAGACATCTGCCCTCATGGCGTTGCTATTTGCACTGCGGAATTGAGGAGACTGGCAGCCCTGGCATCAAATGTATCATTCGTTATCCAGTTTTTCACCATCCATCAGAACATGTGACCAGCTCAATGGAGAAATACTTGCTGGCAAAAGAGCACATCGCATAGTTAAATGAATTAACAGACTTGTAGGATACTGAATGTACTAGTTCAAAGGTCGACGAATGAGCTTTGGCCAAACTGAAGAGACAAGGAAGTTGAGGAATTACAATGGCAACTTTGCAAAGGAAATTTATATTTGACATTTAGGTTTTATCTATATTAACTGAGTTGACAGACAAAATGCTCCAATCTGGCAGCTAAGGACTTTGTAACTGCGAAATTTCACCAAGACCCCTGGAATCGCTACCTCATGGCAGGATTGGTTTTGCCTGGTATGTCATACACCAATATGTCAAACCAAGAGCTATGACAGTCATATAATGCAATACAAAGCAAGCTGGTGCTACCATCCGCCAGCACGCTTCGCATCATTCACCGGAGGGAATATTCACTCACAGTGGATGCAATTCAGAAGCAATGGCCACCATGAAATGAATTCAGTTTGCCATGTGACTGGTGGACATCAACAAACAAATTAGCCACAACTTCAGCCCTCGATTAGTATATGAATCAAAATCAGGGCTTGCATCAAGTAGTTCTCGCTTTTGATGAGCTTGATAGCGTATTCTGTTCATATTTTGAAAGCGAATTAAGGATGATAGCTCAAGGGTGGTGTTAGCAATGAGTGCGGGCGACCAGCCAGCGGTCCAGATTTGGACCCGATATATGGTTCAGTCCGGTTCCAGACCCGTCCAAAAACCTGACAAACTTTGTCCTGGCGGTGTTATTACCTGGGCCAGACATAGAACCCTGGGTTTTCAGCCTGGTTAGAACCGGACTGCGGTTGCAACTTTACGGTTCCTACAGCATTGGCTGCCATCAAGGTGTTGAGTTCGGATCATATCATAACTTGATGAATACGCTGATTGTGCAGTTTGATGAGCTGTTTCATCTCCTGCATTCTGATTAGCGATCCGACTGATATTCATTGAATGGCTGTAAAATAAGGGCACATTTCAAGCCAAAATCGAGGGCTTTCGATAGCAACTCCACAAGTATTGGTCAGATCGCAAATCTGAAAGCGGGAGGTGAAAGAGCGGCTGAAACTGCACAATCTACGTATTGATCGTATCACGATACAATCACAACTCAAATACTGATTTGGAGCCAAATCCTGTGATGTTGTAACGCTGGGTGTTTGGTGATAAAACCTGCCCAATTGCAATCGTCTGGGTGTTGTTCTAGTAGAACCCGTTGCAACGGTTCTGTTCCGGTCCCAACCATAACCCAGAACCATTGCTAACACAAGTCAAGAGTCAACATCCTGGAGCAAGGCGGGCTGAGAATTTGAATGAAGTTCTTAATCAATTTGGGCTTACCGATGGCAGTTTATGTGGAATTATGACTAATAACACTTCCTCAAACAACTTGATAACTGGTGAACTATAATCAACCGTTGAGGCCTCCGGAATCAAATAACCTGTATTGAGAAACCACATACCATGGAAGGGACACTTCACGCAGCTTGCGCTAGGTGCATTCATGAGCCATCGTGGTGTAAAAGGCCGCACCAAGTCTTGTGAAACCCATGTGCATGATCAGCCATTTGGACGCAACGAAACCATCGACATTTGGCAGAGTCAATGAGTTCGGAAAGAGGGCAATGCTAGCATTAACAAGGTATCGACCATGACACCAGGTTTAGCAAAGATATTTGAGAAAGTATGTTCTTCAAGAAATTTTGAAAGTCCTGAAACTGACTTTCTTACAGCGGTGAATGCTTGCTGTATTGATTTCACTGACACCGGGTCGTTGAAACATGTCCATTGACTGTCACAATGCCAAAGTACCAATTGCAGTACTACCTATTATGGATGAGGAAACATTGTGGAAGTCAACACTGTAGTTGCTGGAGTGAGCCGACTGATTACAGGCATTGATCTGCGACTGGCTCATGAATATAGAATCCAGTGATTACCAGCCACTATTCACAACGCAGGACGTATGGACCATCGTCAAGTACGTAATGCAAGTTTTAAGGCCATTCCTCTACTGGGCTCTGTGGATGTTGAAATGGCATACAGTTACTCTGAATCATGTTGGCACTTTCCACAATGACATGTTCGATCATATGGAAGGTGATATGTGAGTGTCAGCCAGGAAGAAGACTCAATGGAAGGAAGACTTATACTTGGCCATGAAGTTGGCATGACAGAAGTGGTCCAAATATTATACTAAAGTTACTTCAATAACGGGTATGCTTCTCATTTCAGCACATATCCTTGATCCCTTCTGGTGGTTTCCTTTCTTAAGGAAGTGGAACAAAGGAATGGATATCAATCCTGAGGATGAGACTTCTTATAGTACCCAATACCAAGAGGGCTTTCTGAAGTATATGGAGGCTGCATACTGAGCCAAACATATACATTTGCCCATCATTGAACCCTAAAGAGTACCAAGGAACAATTTCTGCCAGGCTACAATGGTTTCGGGATCTGTTCAATAGTCTTCTGATCCAGATGATCTGTCTGGTGACGATGAAGACTACTTAACGCCTATAAATGTGGCTGAAATGACACCCCAATGCAGCGATCATGCAGCATGCTTACTGACAGCCATAAGGCTCCATTTGAGTTCACTGCCTGAATTACCCAGGCACTGGGGCAAAGGTAATCTGACTCATGATGATTATCACTCCGACCCCATAGAGATTGGCAGTACATTTTGGATACCAGATATAACCGACGGGTGGTGACATCATGAGGAAATGCACCCACTGTACGCCAATCTCTCTAATGTGGCACACTATGCAATCACTATCATACCACATGGTGTTGGAGTGGAGGTTAGTTTTTCCCATGGGCGAGATGTTATTGGCTGGAGGCAGTCAAAAACCATCTGCAACACCATTGAGGAAATAGTCGTTGTCAGGCTGTTTGCTCGATCTAATCACAGGATATTAGCATGCTATAACCCAGCATAGGATATGACAAAAACTAAAAACGACTTGCAAATGAAGAGAGAGGCGGAGGAAATAACATTGCACAGAATGGCCAAGGTCTATGAATTTTTGGAGATGTGGCAGGGCAGCCAAAACCTATGTGCTACACAGAAGGAATCTCACACTCAAAACAAGCAAATGACAGCTGTAGGAAACACTTCAGATACTGAAGAGATCATCAACGCATCCTGGTCTAACTATCAACATGATGGTAAGGCTGCATTTGAATTGTTGGAAAGATCACCTTTGCCACCGGCTTTGTCTGCAAAGGACCTCCCTAGAAGACGAACTCAAGTATTAGATGTCCGGTGAACAAACAGACTTGACTGTCATCTAGCCGAAAGTGATAAGGATAGTACACTAGAAACCAGTTTGGTCACCGAAAATTGGCTTTACTGGAATGGTGTCTTGGATAATCCAAATCAGAGTAAAGACGACTGGAAGGCAGACGATGAACCTGATATAGAGCTGGACTATGGGAATGGGGATCTGGACATCCCAGAGTAGCGTGATGGGAGTACCACACCAAATGTCCCTGGATTGATTCAGCATACACAGAGGTCAAAGAAAACGGCTCAAAAGGGGTTGAAGATGGTCAAGGCAATGGAAAGGAGGTGGAATAAGGGAAACAAGAACAAGTTGGACAGAATGTGTCAATATATTTTCACTAGGTTCTTTATGTTGCTTGACTCAGAAGTTCTTTGGAAAAATGATATGGGAGAATATTGAGGAGTCAAATGTTAATATTGGGTGATGAACAGAAGTATAGCGGGCAAAATAATTCATTTAGCAAGATTTATTCATTTTAATTGAAAGAGAGCAACCAGTGCAAGAATATTACTGGGCTAAGCTTTGCCCAAGTGCTGAGTCTAAATCAGTCGGAAAGGCAACCAATATGTTCGCATAATTATGAATTGAATTATCGATGTCAGCAAATAGTGAATGGACAATGCATTGAAATGAGCACCAATGGAGAGTCAATATTTTTTGGTCTTGTAAGTAACGTAATTGAAAAGTGATTTGTTCGCTGTCATGCATAACCAACGTATGGGCTGCCTTCGTAGGTAAAAGAGCAAGCACCAGGGTCACTTCCCCATTGATACAATGAGCGTCAATGGAGTGTAAACACCTTTTGGCTTTTCATCTTGGCTAACCTAAGTGGCAATTGGTTGCAGAGATCCATACATGAGGTATTGGCTGCCTTTAGGGGCAAAATCAGAAGTGACACATTCCCTGCCCCATCCTGAAAATGAATGTCAACAGAACATCAACAATTTTTAGTCTTGCATCTTGGGTAATGTAAATGTTGGTCTATGGCAATTATCCATATCCGAAGTAATGGCGGCCGTATCAGGCAATACAGTGCATGACGTCTGCATTACCTGATCATGAAAATGATCATCAACATAGCATCAAGAAATTTTGGTCTTGCATATTGCGTAATCAAGGCATTGCACAGATATTTCAGCTCATAATAGAACTATAGCCCACCCAGATAGCCAAAACTACAAAATATAGCAGGAAATACAAGGATTCCGAAATAATCGATATCACAAACTGCAAAACATGCCAAAAGAGCTAACTGGATGTTGAATAAGTGATTTTGATAAGATACTATTATCAAACAGCAAAACAAGAGCATTATCCGAATCTACACATGGACTTGCTGGACAACTGGTTGACAACCCCCCCAATTCAGGTAGGATGGGTGATTTCCATTGAACTGTACCTGAAATGACCATTGATGTGTAACGATGCCCTGGGCATCCAATGTGGAAACGGTTCAGTTTCAACCCGGACCCGGACCCAAAGAAATGGTCTGGAACCATTGGGAACACTCATTTTGGTAATGATAGCCATTGCCTGGAACTGAATCATTTATCAGTTTACATAGTTATTATTGAATGAGGCATACCAACATAATCCAGCATTCCCTGTTGAACTGGCGAGGTTGCTTGAACCAGCAGCAGCAGCAGGTGAATTAGTATAGTTTGAGAATATTTGTGATCAATCCTGCCATAGGAGTTTACATATTGGATGATATTACTGTTGGCAGATTGGAGAAAGTTCATATTTTGAGTTGATTGAGTCAACTTTTATTGCTTTGTGCCATATTGGATATCCATTATTGTTAATTTCTTACAATCTCCCCCCCAATGAATAGTAACAGTTTCATGAGCTTTATTCAAAATCAAATATGCATCATTGGCTCCTGAAAGTCAGATTACTTCAAATCTTCATATACCTGTACAGGCCAACTATGTTCTTTTTCCATTACACCTTCTTGTTACTGTAAAAGATCCAGGTTGTGATCCCAATCAAAGGTTTCAACGTTTTCCTCTGTCTTGATCTAATGTGCATAGCTATAGGTCTTTTTCGTAAAGGTTATTCATATTCAAGGTAACTGCCCACTTGTCTTGTTGTAAATCTTCTTTGTGAGTTTGGGGAATCTTGCTGCGTGTTTGTCCCTGATGTACGGTCTGTACCTCCTTTCTCTAAGTGTGTTAGATTTATCACTATATTCTCATCATTTCCATCGCAATTTTTTCCATCTGCCTAGTCCATACTAATATGTTTTAGTCAATGTCCCACCAGTATTGTTAGTGCCAGTCATCTCGGTGTCAGGTCAGTACATTGTACTTGATGTTCATCCCATTGCTAAAGTCAGTTACTATTTTAGATATTCATTCTATTTGTAAAATAACTGTATTTTTAGCAATATTTATTTGATGTGGAAGTTTTATAAATGTTATCCAGGAGTTAGATTGGTCTTGTTTCTGGGAATTCAGTATGTTTGTGACATCAATGCAGGATTCTTTATACTAATTCCATTGACAATATCAATGTCATTTTTGATTAATAACCTTAATTCACCTAGCATTTTCACACCATTCATTCTGATAACCTATATTTAGTACTGCCCCTAAGATGATTACCATGTTATCGAGTATTGACTGTACACATAAGTTAGGTATTCTTGATGGGTTCTTTTCCATATATCTGGACATATTAGCTTGTGGTCGTTACTCTGACCATTCTGTATTCAGCTTTCCCAATCAATATCAATGTTGGCATGGTATCTGCAATCAAATGGCTGGGATAGATAGTAAGGAGCTTATCATGAATATTCCTCTGCACCTCTCAGAATATCCAAAGGGTTTGCACACAAATGCAGCAGTGATAGCTGAAGAATGGTATTGGGAAAGTATGACAAGTGTTGGAATATCGAAGCATGAGGCATGATTCATATTAAATGGATTCATATAAACTTGACTTGTGTATGGAGCACCCAGAGCTTTAAAAAGCCACTGCATATTCCATTGCATATGGAAATGATTTCTCTCCATCCTAGGGTCTCCAAAATATATATACTCAGTATTATGCAGTCGATCTTAATTATTATCATATCTCCCTGTACTTCTTCTGCCCCCTCGCACCTCCTTCTGGCCTTCCTTTCTCAACTATTTAGTAGTAATCAGTAATGGACTTTCCCATCTCAGTATTTGAAGACTATTTAGATATATTATTGATATTACAGTTACTAATATAGTTGTCCACTGCATCTATGCACCTACAACTGACATGTCATCGTAAGTAGAACTGGGCATATCAATCAGGTATTCCTGATTGCGCATTGAACATGTTGATATATTCTCTGGTTGAGTATCAATCTGCAGATCAACATTGGATAATACTTGCCAGTAGTATCACTCCAATTGTGTAAGTAATTTCAATTGGTTTTTTCTATTTATAGTGAAGAATTTCATTTGTAAGTGTAATTTGAATCAGTTTATAATGGCAATTTCAATAGCTCTCTGGATTCTCTCATCAGACTTTCTGTCCAATGAATTGATTTACTATGGTATAATATTTCGGTTAAGTAAACCCATGGTTTTTCCTGGACTCCCCCAACTTTATACCATCAACATACGGAATGTTCCCAAATGTATTAGTTTACAGGTCCATCTGGATTACAAAGATACCGCATATTCACACTTGACCTTAGTATAACTCTACTACAATGTACCACTCTGTGCCAATATCATCATCTGTTGTAACTAAATGTTAAACTCAAGAATTATGGTCGTGTCTACAGAGAATAATGAAAAGATAATTCTTATCTTCCTTTTGAATAATATTACTGACCAATATCTTGTCTGAAAGTCATTGGGTTTGACTCTATATACTGATATATTGTACTCATCTTGATAAAACTGCCTGGATGATTAGCTGCATTAGCGTAAGTCATAGCAGATTATAACAAATCATATATTTCTGGTAATCTGACTTCATTACTGCAAGACAACATGTACTGTACAGATAATAATATTGGTTTTATGCATCAACAATATTCAGCCATTTTGGCCCAACGAATTGAATGATATTTTCAGATCCCATATCCTTTATCAACACTTGTGTAACATTTTCAAGTTCGGCAAAGTATCTATAGTAAATGTTGTGGATAATAGAAATGTGATTTCCAGGTACAAATACTATAATCGACTGTCAGTGATTATTTCAATTACATTGATCATAAGAACCTATAGTACTGATTAACTTGTTAAATACCACCCACATATCTGTTCTATTTGTATTTGTCTCATATCCAATTGACATTACATTAGTCTAAGAAATACAATATTGGTCCAGAGTTTATTCAAACTATTTACCTTTTTGATTATCAATGCAAGTCAATATCCTCTATTGAAATCAGCTACAAAAGTGTTGAAATATTCTAGTGATCTGGTTTTCATAAACTAAGTTTATCAAACCCACTGAAGATAATGGTGAAAATATACCAACTTCAAAGCGGTGGGAGTAGATTTTACTCTTTCAGTAATCATGTTCTCCATGAACTATACTAGGCAGAAAGTTAGTTATCTAGTGGGTATATTTTGGCGATATATGCTTCTCATAGAGCTGAATGCTATCCAATTGAAAGTATTCAATAGTTCGTAGTGATTTCCAGTTTTGAGGTATTGAATAGACTTGTATACCGGCAACAAAGATCTTTGTTACGGAGAATCTCGACTGAATACTACTATACTTCATATCTGCCTGATTTATATAATGGGCTGTATCAGACTCAAGTAGTATCATAATCAAATACAGCTGAGTTGACTTCAACTCAAAGTGTATTAGGACGATAGGAAATAATTGCCGGGAGATAATAATGAAAAGTCATGAAATCAAATTCTAAACCTGTGAATGAGCAAAAATAAATGAAAAGAAAATCCTCATAACCTATACCTATTCATGATATACAGTTAGTGTATAATCTCTCAAACCACCCTGATTGTTTCTTCTAACTTTTGAATTCTCATATACATTCATACCTTCTGCTAATGGAAACCTTATTGACATAATCACACTGTTGGGGGTTCTCTCCTAATGGAGGTAATGGTACTTGGGTGATTGTCAGAAGGATATATGCTATGGAGTTTACTTGTGTAGAATACATAATTCCTATCCTAGCTAATACTAGTATGCCCATACTATGATCCTTAGCTGGATTTCATGCGAACCTCGTGTCGATTCAATAGCAAGCCTCATTGCTAGCGGATTCATTGAAAGTGCAATTAATTTGAATTGATTTGATGATGCAATAACCTTGGCCAGTCATAAGCCTCCAGGGCTTGAAGAGACGGCAGTTCTTTCTGACCATATTCACTCAACTGAGTTAAAGGGGACTAGATATGTCGACTGCTATATAGCGACTGACGTGTCAGGCAGACAATGGCCAATATTCAATTATGTGGGATCTCAAGCTATTTCCCCAGCAGGAACCGGAACCCCTTGGGCACTCCCCAGTTGGTGAGAACAGTCTCGACCGTAACATTGCGTGTGTGATTGATCATGATGTAGGGCAAGACCTGCTAAACCTCTGAACAAATGGGCAGGGTAATTTGTCATAATTCAATGTCGACAGAGCAATGGTTGGCCGCCACGTATAGCCTCTGAAGCAGATAAACCAAACAGTCTGAAGAGTGAGGTTGTGTCTTAATATAATTACGCAATCAGTGTAAAGCCATCCAAATAACCAGGTCAGGCAAGGAGATGTTTCGACTATCTTAACAAAGGAGTTGCGACATATCTAAGTGGAGGTTACTGTTTGATTAAATCTAATTGCCGATGATGGCCCTCCGGGGAGAGTAACTCTTCAAACCCAATCATGCAATACACGATAACCTTTGGGATGCATGGTCTGCAATGAGGAGAGATTATAACTAATTGAGTAGTACTCTACGATATGACAGATGAGATCATAGCAATCCTTGATTGATGACGATGGGCCAACTGGGGGGGGAGTGACTTCTAAAACCCAATCATACAATCCGAGAAAGCTATGAAGAGACAGCAATGTATCAGCATTGACACAACAGCCCCACAAGCACAAATATTAGCCACAATACCTACCTGCGAAGAAGAAGTTGGAATGTTATTGTTATTTTCAGTTCTTAATATTATTAATATTGATAGCGAGTATATTATTATTATCTATTAAGATTGTACTCGGTTCCCCCACATCATGGTTGAGCTCAAGTTCAATAACGAGTACGACATAATACTGTGCGATTGATCATCATTAGTGGATCGCTTCAGAGGAGAAGATCGGTTGTTTGCTGCACAGTGCATTTGGTAGTTGGCAAGTATAATTCAGTTCACTGAGATTTTGATTTATTATTGCCATTATACAGTATTCCCTTCAGAATGAGTTGACGATCTTGTGGTATCGCCTTTACCGAATCCAGGGATAGTAGGGTTGCTCTTTCCTGAATCTGGAATACCTGTGTTAGATATTACCGTTTCCGATACTGAAGTTCATCCAGGCGGAAGTAATTTACTTCCTGATTACTGGAGCAAAAAGGAACGCCAGTTACATACTACGCGCTCCGGAAAGATCTTTAGGAATAAACCCAACTATTCAAATTTAGAATTGCTAGCCAGATTTGGGAAACAGAATAAGAAGCGACAGAGTCTAATTCGTCATCTTCTTGAGAGTGGTGATGTGGAATATTGAGGCAGATTACGCTGAGAGATAATATTGCCGATGGTAGCTGAACGCCATATTTATCAAGGAAGAGATTGAGGAGGAATTTGGGAAGATACGTGTCAATTAAGATTTCGCTATGAACGGGCAGATTATTACTGCAATGATATTAATTAATATCCGAGATTGATTATACAGAACACCTCATGATATAAATTGATCACAGAGATTAATTATACAAATATACTTTATTGATTAATCACTGAGATTCAATATATGAACTCACTTTACGATGTTAATCGATCATCGAAGATTGGTTATACGGAATACTGTGCGATATTATTATATCGCTGAGATTGATTATATGACTATACTTTATAAATCAATCAGTGAGATTAATTATACGATCAAGCATTACGATATTAAGTACTCATTGAGGATTGGTTTTATGGAATACTTTACGATACTAACTAATCACTGTGATGAATTATACCAGTTGTATGTATTATCAGCATTGTGTTACGCCACAATATGATATAGTTGCAATCCATTTATCAGCATCCGATACTCTTATATATATCGGTCCTCTTTCCGGACACGATTTATACAGGTTGCCAATACACTTTGCATAGAGATACGCTTAGACAAGTACGTTAAGCATTATTGGCTGTGTACCTTGTACTTACTTGAGTATCCCTAGATACATATACGTATAGTTACCTAGGTGGAAGCACCCCAGTAACACACACTGTAATGAAATCCTCTGTGTTATATATTAGACCACAGCTGTATTATACTAAATCATCCCCTTATTATTATCTGCTTATGTCACAATACACCTTGCACATTTATTATTTTAGTAGTTCATCCATATCATGCATATCCACTGACAACACATCACTTCCATATTCCATCACATCTAATGCCTTTGAATGTAGATGTAAATCCCACTCTTACAATTGTTGAATATTACCCCTTGTGACTTGTAACATGTAATCAAGATTATACTCTGCCATTAAGTTTGACATTCGTTAAGTTATTTCTCTAAATATCCTGACTGTGTTTGGTATTATTGATGAAAATCATTCATTGCTCTGTGCCAGTGAATAAACTGAACTGTTTTCCATATTATGGTATCATAACTTTACAACTGTACAAGTTATTCTTGCTGTAGTATATTCATTGAATAGTCTTCAATATTTTACCCTAACACATATGTTCCCCAATAACCTCAATTCATCGAGGTCAGGGAATGTGCTGTTGAGGCAATTGAGTTATAAATGCAGGGCCGAGAAGGAATACTCACTGAACCATATGCATTTGCAGATATGTTAGGTGCTCCAACTGATATGTATAAAGTGATTGTGGTCATATTGTTACATATGATCTGAGCTAGTTCAAGTCTATCTTACAGGAAGAATGGGGGGTTGGCATTGATTGGACATCTAAGTATTAGTTGCCACCGGGTAAACTCTCTGGTGTAGATTTGCAAGTGTAAGTTCATTATTCCTGATCCATATCTTAATGGAGGCTGATTTGTATCAACTGTTGTTCAGGCATCTATTGCATGATTTGTTGTACAGAACTAACTACTACCTCCCATTGGCAATGACTTTGTCTATTGTAACTCAACCACATCATTCGAAATTCCACTTTCCAAATTGCATCAATGTGTACATCCTATACCTTATGGAATTCTGGTTATGGACGGTATACTTAGCCAGTGATACCAGCTTGGACTCATTATCCTGTGAATAATTTAGGACAGTGCTTAGACACTTTTCCATACTGGGTTTAATGTATTCTGTTACTCTGTCAGTTTCAGAGTGCAAAATTATTGTCAACTTCCATTCTATGTCTAGTTATTTGAACAGCACTTTTCAAATTACAGATGCAAATTCTGATTCATGATTAGATTAAATATACTGTAGGTGTCTACATAATCAAAGTATGCTTTTGATCTGCAAATTTGCTAATACTTTTTCATGCCCAGTAGTATTGGTAGTGATGTATTATTGTATTTTGAATAACCTGTTAACTATACTTCGGATCGCATCCAATGCTTCACACTGGGGAACTACAACTATACTATGGGGGTTCTTAATCCCAAGAAACAATACATTATTAATTCAAACCAAGCACAGCTGCCTATTGAATTGCTCTGCTCTTTTTCCCTCGTCTTATCCCAACACTCAGCATCTTGAAATCCTTTGAAAGCACAAACAAATATCCATTATAATCAGAAGGAATGTAATGAGAATTCACTGCAGTGATGAATTCTTGATGTGGTGTAAGGCCGGTCTCGAACAAACAAATGACTTCCTAATTACAGCCCACCAAACCCTGCATGGTGTACAATATATTGCAGGTCACAACCTTCGTTGCAAATTCCATAATAATGATATTATACTTCTAATAGGGTGACCATAGGGGGGAATGCTGCCTTAGACAGTCTTTGTTTACCTAAATGCATAAGAGAATATATTAGTTGACTGGGGCGGCATGGTTCTTTTTGGGTCGTTTTATAATTCAAAAATGTCTCACAGTAGTGAGAGGACAACATACCATAATGAATAGAATTCTTATTCATATTATATGGTATTGTTCACTGCTAATGTCTGCCATTGGTTTGATGTGAGAGCGTTGCTCGTCTCATTGCCTGAGCAATGTAAGCTTTTATCTTCGAGACCCAAGTATGAAACTCATCTAGAGCTTCTTGTGATGACACACCGAGTTGCTGATAGCTCATTGTGGATGACCCTTGCCATTTCCGAAAATACCCTGTCGGTGTAGCCATGAATTCACTGAAGATTTTCATTTTCATGCACAAGTGACTTTAAGGCATTACGCTCCTGACTAGGGCCATTCTCTGCAAGATATCAAACAAACACAATGTCAGTTCATAACCTGAACATGGACATCTAGCTTTCAATTGCTCAGTAGTTGGAACATCTGCTTACACGTAGTCTTGCAGCACTTTATCGACAGTATATTAATGCCCCATCTTTTGATTTGATTTATCAGCAATTGCATCCGAGATTTAATGGGTGACCCTCTCATACTCCGCCAACATAGATTGTGACACTCACATCGCATTGCAATATATCCTAGCTCAACCCAATGGCTAGGTTTGGTTCAGGCCTGATATCCTCAGCCAATGTCGTGAATGCCTCAGACACTTCATCCTGAGGTCTCGACTCTTCAATGACTGGGAAGTACTGTGAGAAGTACCCCCTTCTGTTCAGGCGCATCAAAGGTTCTGCTTACTCGCATGTTGCATGACATGTGCCACAACTGTAAATCTGTGTAGCCTTGACTTGACTGTTCGCTGTCCTGCATGATAAGATTCAGTGGGTAGGGATGATGAATATGATCACCATCGATGTTTCTTAAAGAAACTTCTGGCTCTGGTGACCCAATTGCATTATCATACTTTATTCCACAACTGGCCATGCAGGCTGATCACTAATCAATTGACATGCAGCTCAAGTGTAATACTGCTAACAATCACTTTACTGACAAACATAGTATTGCTCATAAATAGATGCTTTGCAATGATAATCATGTGACTTTCAAAGCATTCGCTGCAATCCACTTATGTATCATCACCACTACTAAGGGGGAACCCCTAACAGATTAGATTCATACCAAGATTGTCTGAAGGTTTCACTATTATGGCGAGGTAACCAAGAATGGTATATATACTATATCACAAAATTTCAAAATGTTGGCGTATAAGATCTGTTCAGATATATTTGTTTATACTGCTTTATATAGTATTCCAGTGATACTGTCTATCAAGCAAGCCAAAGGTTTACACATATCCTGCATAACTAGTAATTGTACAATTATATTATTCCTTAATTATTGTGCATTATATGTTATTTTGTTGCAATATCTTGGACCTTGGCTAGTTCCTTAATTGATAATAGTTAACTATTTACTTACTAATTATGATTTGTTTCAGGGTTTGTTTGCTTTCACCAGCTTGAATTAAATATACTGATAATATTTTAGTTAATTATGTTCCTTTTAAAAACACTGTAATAGTCTAACTACTCTGTTCAGCTGGACTGTCCACCAATCTATACTTCAATTCTGATAAGTCCTAATACTTTGAAACTACCTGTGTCGTTTTCTTCAACCCTTTATCCACCCTCTTAGCAAAGTCTTCAGGGCTACTTGTCAATACATCAGCTTTTGAGGTTTATTTCACAGATTAATGTATAATTGTATGTTTGAAATATCATAAAAACTTTAACCATCAGACTTGATATTGATTACAAAGGTGCCGGCTAAATTGACCATGCATGATCCAAAGCTCATAGAGAAGCTGCATCTGGGTGGGTAATGCATTGGGTAGTTACGCATAGCAACAAGAGGTCATTTTGTCCTGGATGTTGACTACGCAACAATGCTCTGACTGTGTCTATATGTGCTCGATACTATACATCATGCTCTATACCACAAATATCAAAGTAAGCTGCCAAATTCACTTCATTGTATGCTCCCAAGTACACTTTGAAGTACACTCCTAATTGCACTTGATTGCAGACTCCCATCCTGCTTGGCTGTGTGCTTCCAAGTAAGCTCTCATGACACTCCCATGTACACCTTCAAGTATGTACCATGTTTCAACCCCCTATTATGCTTCCAAATACACTGCTGAGTATGCTCTGAAGTACACTTCTGAGCACACTCTCAAATTCGCCCCCCATTGCACTTGATGGCACACTCCCAGCCTGCTAGCATATGTACTCCCAAGTAAGCTTTCAAATTGCCTCTGAGTACACCTCCAAGTATGTTCCCAACACAACCTCCAAGCATGCTCTCATGTATACCTCCAATCATGCTCTCAACTACACTCACAGGCATGCTCTTGTGTACAGTTGCAATTGCACTTGATGGCACACTGCCAGTCTGCCAGGCTGTATGCTCCCAAGCAAGCTATAATATACTCCCAAGTACACCTCAGAGTATGCTCTTCAGTACACATCCAAGTTGCTCTCGAATACACTCCCAAGCACTCTCTCAAGTGCACTCCCAAGTATGCCCTTTTTTATGTTCCCAATTGCAGTCGATGGCACACTCCCAGCCTACTTGGTTCTATGCTCTGAAGTACATGCACCAGATGCAAGATACACCCAATCCCAATTCACTATATGATGCCATAAATGCTCCAGCTGTGCTCTATTTAGACACTGGGTCAGGTGCAGGTGCCAGGCACCTGGAGATTTGAGGCAGGTGGTATGTAGCCAGTAGGGGCTGGAGATTGGTGGCCAGTAGTGGGTGGCTGGTAACCATTCACCTGTGGCCTGAGGGTGGTGGCATATGTTGGCCAAAATTATGATGTTCGCTGATATAATTGTCTGAACCTTGTCTTAACTTCACTCACTGCTACATTATCTTACAATGCTTTACAGTCATGGAGTGGACAATTGCAGTCTTGTATTCTGCAGGAATGGTAGACTATTGGATCTTGGGGAGAGCAGATCTCTAACTTAGTTTTCCAGTAGAATCTGCAGCCCATTTCCCATTGATTGTGGGCATATGTGTGGGCATTCAGCCTGGGGCTGATGGTGATGATTGCAATGGCAATGGTGATGGTGATGGCAATGGTGATGGTGGTGGTATTGGTGATGGTGATTATAGTGCCAGAAACACAGAAACAAGTAGGTTGGCTATTTCAATGTCAGCATCAAAGCTTCTACAGATTTAGAGCATTGTATCAGCCAAGGCTTCCACAGATTCAGAGAGTTTATATGGTGAAAAATGTTCTGTGGAATACTCTACCCCTCTGTAAGCACAGTTTTGTCATACATGGCTCTCTCAAGCTAGCTTCTAGGCAGGAAATCATACAGCCTATCACCAAGACTCTCAAGTGCCAGTGGGCTGACAATTGAACTCACAGCGAGAATGTGCACAGTCCCAATGGGACTGTACAGGCTACAGACAGCAAAGATATGTATCAATCTATCTCTGGCCGCCAGCTATATATATGTCTATGAGCCTAGCTGCACATCTCTATACATTGACTAGTGATGACTATAGTCTGCGCAATGTGTCTGAGCCTACGGAATACTTGACATTAGCTGAGCATGCATTCCCACTCCCATAATGCAGCCCATAGTCAATTTGCTCTATTGCTGCAGGGTATTTGCTTATTATATGATTTAAATTCGTATAAATTGTTGATATCTAACTGGGTTACAATCCTTCTTTACATCTGTATTTCGATTCTTCAAGCTTCTTGACAATTGCCATGTATTTCATATCCTATCTATCACAATTGCATTGTATTTGGGAATGAATTTTGAAATGTATGTCATGGAATGCAGTATTCCTTTGTTATTACCCAGTAATACATCTGCTGTATTGACATTATCAGATACAACAGTTGCAATAGGTACTTTTCTATCATGGTTAAACTGTCATAAAACTCAGATATATGTAAATGCATCTGACAGTTCCGAAATGCCAACTATTTCTACCTTTATTGTACAACTTGTCACTCTATCCTTGTAATTGACTAAATCATTTCATCTTTCGCATGAAGTATGGTATAAACATTCACTATGGTTACAAATACTTAGAAAGTTTTTTGCATGAATTTTATTGATTTACAATCTGTTGGCTATTTGCTTTATATGAGTATAGTTTTGACAGTTTCTGTTGTTTAAAGGTTGCTGGAAATATTATTGGTTTAGATAATTAGACTGAGATGGTTGGTCTTATTCTTATGGATTTTACACTGTGGAGGGATGGGAAGAAATTCAGCTGTCATTGCTCAAATCGAAACCCAACTAGCAACTTGAATAATTCACTTTTACATGTTACTATTGATAGCAAAGTAATAATCTATATAGAGGGAAACTGTACAGTGTATATGTCGTTATATGCTTAATGGAACCTAGAGATAGTATGGAAGAGTTGGGAATTCCTAGCTGTTTTGCTGCAGCTGTGAAGGAACTATATTGAGTTGTGAAGGCTAACTTGTATTTTTCCACTTTGTTAGTTAGAACGAAGAAAGATATATCTTAGATTGTTTGAAACTTTGGGTTATAAAAATAACATAATTATAGAATATGAACATTTAAATATAACCATTTGAAGAAAATAAATCAATATAATATTATCAATTTGTACAGGTATTTAAGTTTGGATTGGCCAACCAGTTAGACTTCAACTAACCTGTGATAGATAATAGATGTTCTTTTAATGAGAAAAATATCCTATCGAGAAGACAATTGTACTTGATGTTCTTGGAACAATCGATTGACCTCCATGAGCAGTTTGAAGATAATACATTCCAGGAATCTGTACTTCAGTCCTATTCATTCTATACAGTTCAATTTGTCTTTGCCCAATATTACTAGGTGTCTTTTATAGCAATATTAAGAACTGAGATATCAATATGACAATAATCCAGAATAGCTATTCACTACAACTACTCTGCATAAATTCATACAAACTGGAATAATTAAGACAATCTACAATTGTTATTATCTGAGGTGAATATGACTTATTGTTTTTCTGTAATAAGACCCCTAAGTATGAATATTATATCAAGAAAACATTTGGGCAATATAACAGCTGTTACAACTTTCATGCAAAATTTGCATTCTATTCAACCTTCAAATTAGGATTATTCATCTTGATCACCACCTTCATTCAACTTTGGATATTGATTTTGCAATTTTTCTTTGTTCAAATTTACCTTGTAATATATTCCATCCAATACTGTCAGAGTCTGATAATTGAAACTATAGCAAATAGTATATCTCATGAGCCCAGCAGGATCTAAACTTGCCAGTATCTAAATTATCATCACATAAACCACTGTACACCAGTCTATTCTCCTTTTCTGTGATCCAATTCGGTGCGATGATATAGTGACATTGCCACTAAGTCGATTCATCAAGAGGATTCACTATTCCAATCTCCATGGTAATGTCTAATACTGCCATTGACTCCTCCAAGGAATTGATTTGCCACCATGTGTTCTGTATTTGCTCTGCAAATCTGCCAGTAAAACAAGCATTCTTCTAACAATCTGACAGAAGCTCTGACAACAGCTGAGTTCTGAACTTGGCATGTTCAGCAGCAGAGAGTCGATAGAAGCTTACTGGCTGTGACATCAACCACTCTTACAATGCCAGTGGTACTACAATCTACATTAGTAATGAATACTTAGTTTTTCGTTGGTGCTTGCTCATTGGGGTTGTCGGCGTGTTCATGTTCCATGAGGATGGTGTAGTGGAGCTCAGCAACTATCTAATCCAATTCTTGCGAAATTTTCAATCTTAACATCTTTGTTCTTCTGTTTGACAGTGCTTCTGGGGGAATTTCTCAGTTGAACATTGTTTTTAATCAGATCAAGCTCCAGTTTCAATATATCCTGGTCCTCTGGCAACTCCATTAGCTCATCTTTTGCTTTCCCTTCCACCGCCTTCTTGTTCTTCTTCTTCTCCTGCTCCTGGATATCATCAAAACCATGAGCAGTAATTTCATTTCTTCGAATGTCTAATTTGCCAATATGTCAGGGATTGCTATCATCCTGTTCGTTTAGGACACACATTTTGGATGCTTGTTAACGATAGAGGTGGTTGGTTCAGATATACTTATTTTGATTGTCAAAGTTATCAACCATCACTATCTTGGTGATGGTAACAAATTTCACCATTTGATAACCTTCAGTTTTGGCTATGGCTAGACTGTCATCCCGGTAAGATCTGGTCAATGGACTGTCAATCTGATCACATAACGAAATTGTCCCTTAACCATGATTGGGCACTGTTGTTATCAAACAGCAATTGACAACCAGCTAGTGTATTCCTAGATCATGTTGTGAAGTTGGCCAGGTAACAAGTTTGTAATTACAGTGAAGCACTTTAGGATTCTTTGTAAAGTCTCTCTAAACTTGAGTCCATTTCAACATTGCTGCAATATCTCCGTGGGGATCATCTTCAATATGAGTGATATGAAGATCAAGACTAAATTCAATGATATTTTTGTTTCAATTTCCATGTGCAATGCCTTCTGGATCGCAGTGAGCTGGCTAGCTGATTGCACAAGATTCCTATCTCCTGCTGTTGAATTATATAAGTAAAGGTATTGAGGAACTGCATGTAGTATATTGTCTGAAAAAATGTCACTGCAAGACTGAGATAGAGTATTTGAACAGAGAAAGGGTAAACTGTGGGGACTTAGCAGGACTTCAACCGACGAATATTGCTGAAACAATCAGAGATAACATCACGGTTGATACTTTCAATTATATAGTGTCTCTACAACTGGTACATCTATCTTGTGCTACCAAATCTCCTGTTCACTGTTATAAGATCAAACCTCAAATAGTTGGTCTGGTAGCTCTGTCATAAACATCAAAAGTACAATTGATCAGTTTCATAGCAGAGTACTACCTGTGGTCCGATACAAGCGTTACAATGGTATTCATTTCTCGTGTTGTGCTGGATAATGTTACTGTCATTAAGTTGGGGCTCAGAGTAGTAGTTAACTTTGTGATCAGACTTGGTGGGAGATTTTTAATATAGTGGTAATCTTTCAGGCAACTCTTCTCTGCAAGTGTGCAATCAGTCTTGATAGTGTAAAAACATCATGATTGTTTAGCTTCCCATCTGGCACCAGCTGAATCAGATCTTAGAAGTTTCCACCAAGTGTCTGAGACATATCAGTAAACTTCTCTTTGTTAAATTGTTGTCAGATACTCAATATTCCAGACTCAATATCAGAGACTTAATATTGAAGACAAAATATCAATGTATGAGTTACCAATCTGGTTACACATTTTCACAACATCTCCCACTGAGATATATCATGTGTAATAGGTGTAGTATGAAATAGTGCATTTGTTGCATCTTGTTCCCCATCTCTGGACTATGCCATGCTGTTCAGTAAACTCAAACTTGCTGTGAACCATGTCTATGTTCTAGATAGGCATGTTAAGCCTGAAAGTACAGATATCTTTGATCCAGCTCGATCTGCTTATCAGACATTACCATGAGAATTGTTTTGTGCCATAATGATCCTTACTTAATTGATAGAATGTTAGCAAAGCATGGATGATAATTACTGGGTGGATATGATAATAGTGAGGTTAACATGAATTCATCTAAGTGAATAGGTAATAATGGGGTATGTGGTATTTAGCTACTAGTAGATGCACTCTCATGTATACTTAATGAGATAACCACTTCTTTACATATTCTCATGGTGATGTTAATATGCAATTGATTCTGGTTGACAAAGCACTACATATTTAATTATGTAGTATCCAAAGAACTAATATACAGGGTAGCTGGGACAGGTCAAATATGTAGATTCTAAAATATTAGTGGATTTTTGAAAGGTTGAACTCAATTAGATTTGGAAAGAGTTAGAAGTTGATATTATAGAAATACTGATCAGTTTATGTCTAAAACATTGAGTTACACTGTTCCTTGTAGGGAAGCTGGAATAGTAGTTAGAAGATAGACTTTCCAACATTTCTCACAACTACACAAAATGTGGCTAATAATAGTATACTCCACAATTGCAGATAATGTATGGTACAACAATGTCACAACTATAGGCTACCATCTAAGTCCATTTTAGGTAGACTTAATACCCAGCTTTGTTATACATGATGGAACTATCACTACAATTATGTCCATGTACCGCTGGTAATGAATCATTATTGAACTGCTTCTACCATGCAGTTGTTTCTTTGCATATAATTTGGCTTGGTCTTTTCCCAACAAAGTCATCTCACTCATCTCTTCCATTCAACCCAGGTCAATCATGACCTATTTCTACCATTCTTTTTGCATCTGATTTGGAGGACAGCAAACTAGCAGATATCATACAATAATTTGAGATGGATATAAGAAGTCAGTAATGTAATACAGATATATGACTCTATACAGGATTCCCAATGATTGACACAGTGTGAGTTTGATCATATAAGAATAATACCTAGGACCATCTCACCCAATATGCTATACTTTAGTGATAGTAACTTTGTCATTTAGTTATTATTATCAATTCAAATAAACTGGAACTTAACAACTTTCTCAAATGTAGACTTAATGTACTCAATACAAATGCTAAAAACTATGGTAAGGTATACTAAGTCACTGGGCAGCTAAAATATATGGATAGACTGAAATGTGGATGGTAGAAGTGCTCTGGCAATATTAATAAAAAAGCTTCAATAATCAGATATGAGAATTACATTGCAGTTGTCCAATATATTATATAATATCCCCCATTTACAAACCATCTCTTATACCTACCAGTTAAACAAAGTAATTCCAGTGCCAAAATGTATAAGTAGAAATATGAACTAGAGATGAGTAGTACAAAACACATGCAATTTGTCTTGTGTTGTCAGACAGAGTAATTGGTATCAAATTTCCACTTTGGTAATCTCTTAGAAAGTGTCAAAGAGAGTATACCAGAGCATATCCAACAGAGCCTAGCAGGGAAAGTGAGAATGTGAGAAAGTGTCAACGAAAGTGAAATATTGGGACTGTATAAGTGAGAATGCATTATATAGAATGTGTCAGACAGAGTATATAAAAAAGAATATATGACAAACAGTAAACTACACTGTAAATCTGAGAATATCAGAGTCAGAATAGCAGAGATACTATATCTCAGAGCAGATCTGAGAGCACGAGAGTTAGATTGTTAGAGGCAATGTTAATGAGTTCAATCGAATCAGTACAGATAGCATTGGAACAATACCTGCTCCAGCATTGATCAGAGTTCGGTAGATATTGAACCCTTTTTACTCTGTGTTTACATATCCTAGAGACCTTTACCAAATTAATTCACAGTTGTCCGACTAAACTCTATAGTAGGAAAACAGTGCAATCTCTGCTAAGTTGCATCAATCCAGCTTGGCAAGTTTGTGGCAGTTTTAGAAACATCTGGGAAATGAACAAAGGATTGGTTAAGATGAATACCTTAATACTAATTGATCTTTTACAAAAATATCGAAATGGTCAAAAAATCTACACTAATGGCTGTGTCTATTATAAATCTATTACAATGATATTTTACAATATATAGAACCTGGCAAACATTGGATTTGTGGTTCTGTGGGCAGATGGTTACTGTTTTAATGTATTACCCCAAATTGAATCATTCAATACCAACTTTTAACAGCAGTACATTCTAATCATTGGCAATAATTATTGTTGCTCTCAATATACGAGGTTTTCAGATGACACGTTGGGTTTTACCCATTGGATACATTGCAGCCATCATCAACAATACATTCAACTATTCACAATGGCTACGGAGTACATGGCACTTTAATTATTTGCCAACTATTCAAACTTGGCCAATTCCAATGCAAGTGGTAATATATATAGTTCCATGCATATTAACCTGTTGGAATAGCTACTAAAGAGTTTATATAAAGATTACACCTGAAAAATGGATTGTTGGCTTTTGGAAATATATTTGAAGCAAGGAAAATAGTTTGAATCTAATAGATGAACAATTGACAGTAACTCTTTGCTGTATAGATATATATGTTACGTGGGTGCTTCCACCTAAGTAACTATATATTTATGTATCTAGGGATACTCGGGTCAGTACTAGGTACACAGCCGTAGACACTATTGTATTCGTCCAAGTGTATATCCGCACAAAGTGTATTGGCAACCTGTTTACATTGAATATGCAAAGAGAACAGATATGTATAGTTGTATCATATGCCACTAAATGGATAGCAACAAAATCGTACCGTAGCATAACGCAATACTGACAATACTTAAAACCCATATAATTAATGTCAGTGATTAATTAAGATCTTAAAGTATACTCGTAGAATTAATCTCGGTGGTTAATTGATATCGTAAGGTACTCCGTATCGGTAATCTTCGATGATTGATTACTATTGGAAGGTGAGTTGGTACAATTAATCTCAGTGATTAAGTGATAAAGTATATTCGTATATGTAATCTGAGCGTTTGATTAATATCGCAATGTATTGATATAATTAAGCTTGATGATTAATGAATATCGTAAGGTATATTGATAAAATTAATCTAGGTGATTAATGAATATCATGGTGGTAATATTTTGCCCATTGATAGTGCAATCTTATTTGACACATATCTTCACAAAATGTTCCTCTATCTCTTCCTTGATAAATCTGGCATTCAGATACTATCAGCAATATTACATCTGAGCGTAATGTCCCACAATGTACCAAATCTCCACTTTTAAAAAGATTACGAATTATACTTCGGCACTTCTAATTGTGTGTCCTAAATCTGGCCTGCAATTCTGGACTCGAAAATTTTGGTTTATTAGGATAGATCTGTCTGAAGCGTGTTGTATGTAACTGGCATTGCCTTTTCCTCCAGTGATTAGGGAGTAAATTACTTTAACCAGAAATTTCTTCAGAATCGGAATCATTAATATCTAACATAGGTATTTCGGATTCAGGAATGAGCGAGCCTACTATCCCTGGATTGATTATAGGCGATACAACAAGATCGCAAACATATTCTAAAGGGAATACTTTATACTGGCGATAATGAATCAATAACTCAATGAACTGAGTTATACTCACCAACAACAAAATGCTCTGTGTCGCAAACAACTGATCATCTCTTTCGAAGTAATCCAGTTATCAGGATCAAGCGCCTAGTATTATGTTGTATTCGTTATTGAACTTATGCTCAACCATGGGGTGGGGGAACCTCGTACAATGCTAATAGATAATACTAATCTACTCGATACTGATGATAATAATAATAGGAACTGAAAACAACAAGAATATATCAGTTTCTTCTTCGTGGGTAGGTATCCTAGGTAACGTATGTGCTTGTAGGTCTCGTCCGTTCAATGCTGAAGGATTACTTTCTCTTCATAGCTGTCCTGTATTGTATGATTGGGTTTTAGGAGTCACTCCCCCCGGAGGGCCATCATCATAAATCAAGTATTGTCATGATCAAATTCGTCATATCGTAGAGTACTACTTAATGAGCTTCAATCTCTGTTGATAGCAGACCACACATCCCAAAGATTATTGTGTATTGCACAATTCGGTTTGAAGAGTTACTCTCCCCGGAAGGCCATCATCAGCATTACGATTCAATCAAATATTAAGTTCTACTTAGATATCTTGCAACTGGTTTGTTCAGATAGTCAAGACCTCTCCTCGCCTGACGTGGTTATTTGGTGAGCTTTAAACAGATTGCTTAATTATATTAAGACACAACCTCACCCTTCAGGCTTTTTGGTTTATCTGCTTCACAGGCCATATGTGGTGGCCCACCATTGCTCTGTCGACATTTAATTATGACCAATTAACCTGCCTGTTTGTTTGCAGGTTTCTCAGGTCCTGCTGTACCTCATAATCAATCAGACATGCCATGCAAAGGTTGACACCATTCTCACTGACCGGGGAGTGCTCAAGGTGTTCCGATTCCTACTGAGGAAACAGCTAGAGATCCCACATATTTGCATATTGGCTATTGTCTGCCTGACAGGTCAGTCGCTCTATCGCAGTCGATGCATCTAGTCCCCCTCAGCATAGTATAGTGAATGTGGTAAGATTTAACTGCCATCTCTCAAGCTTTGAAGGCTTATGACTGGCCAAGGTTATTGCATCATCAAATCAGTTCTACCATCTGTGAACTTTCAATGAGTCCGCTAGCAATGAGGCTCGCTATCAAATTGACACGAGGCTCCCATGAAATCCCACTAAGAATCAAAGGACTGGCATACTTGTATTGTCCAAAATAAGCACTATGTATGATACGCGAGTAAACTCCATAGCATATATCTTTCCGATACTCAAACCAGTACCATTACCTTTATCAGAAGAGACCCCTTAACAATATACTACTTTGCTGGCAAACTCTCCCATGTGAAACATCGCACCAGTACTTGGTTGAAGAACCTGGTGACAGTTTGGTATACAGTACTTGTTACTCTTCCTGAATAACATCCCAACACCTTTAGGTTTATCTCTTCTGGTGCTGACTTTTTATTTAGTACCAGCTATAATCTCCAAATTGAAACTACTTTCGAATACCTATTTGATGAACATAGTAGCATCAGCAGCAAAATCCTCCTCTTTCTGACACACTACAAAATTTACAGTATACGAAATGTATCAGAAATTCAGGCTCTTATGAACTATGTTGAATATACTACTGTGATGAAATCTGCTTATAATACTGCCACTGAAATATCTGAAGTGGCTTATAAAACCATCTCCAGAGGGGGCTACTTTTGTTTCAACATGGTTGGCTATATTCTATGGATGTTGTAATTGGAAATATACATATTTTGAACAAAGTGAAATGTCATTATTCCCTTACATATCATCAGATTAGTTCTCTTCTCACTGACAGTAGATTAGTAGATAATGCTTCCTGTGGAAAATTCTGTAGCATCCAATAAATTATCACTTGATTGGATACTGCACATTAATGAAGCAAAGAAAAATGAAAAATAATTGCAACTTGGGTTTTTCTAGAGGGTAATAGCTTATCAGTATTTATTGATGCTCTGACATTCAAGATTTCAACAATTCAAGTAGATGTGAGTATCCATCCAGACTTATAGACCGCTGGATTTCATACAAAGTGGATTCCCATTTACAGTATAAACTGATTACTGCTCTTAAAGTTGCCATCTAGTAGTATAATTGACCGGAGAGAGTTGATACTCTACAGGACAAATCGTTGCAATGTGTTGCGAATACAGCAATCAATTTGACAATAATTAATATAAAACAATTGAGTACCACAAAACAATTTGTACATGTGCCAACAAGAACATTACCCAGCGAAAGTCTTGAAAATTGCTTATTTTTGTAATACAATGGATACAATGTAAGCCAAGACTGATGGCAGTATAATTTGGTTCATTGTACTTCACAATCAATTGTTATTATTGGCTTTGGTGTATCTATTGTCTCCAATAGCAATAAGAAAGCAGGGTAAGATATAGTGCTGGGATACATGGCAATAAGTACAATACATCGTAGATGTTCCTTTGGTTTTAATATCTTTGCAACTTGCTCTCAACTGTGAACAAAACCAATACCTATTCAATGAGTATATATGTTGGAAATCTTACAATGTGATATACTAGATGGATCAGATATGTTGATCTCAACATGGATAGCTGGATTCGGTCAGAGTCAGATCTTGCCAGTACTGACTTTTGGACATTTTAAAGCCGAATTTCTTTGTGATAGAGTCCATGTCTGAGTCGCCCTTACTACTAATCTTTATCAAAGCTGGAATTTTGTAAGATCTTATTAGACTAAACATGTCAGAGCCATGTATAACTGAGCTATAATTGTGAAAAACTGTGTCAGAGCAGTTCTTCTAATAGTGACACATGTGTAAGTCATACCTATCAGAACAATAATTATCAGAGGCTATGTAGGCATTTTCTTTTGGAGTCCAGTATATCAAAGACTGTATAAGAGGTACAATTGTTACAGCCAAATTGTTCAATGTCAGATTTATTGCTTACCATATTGGAATAGTAATTGTTGCAGTATAGTATTACCAAATACCGACTAGTATTGCAGTATCCATCACATGAATAACATAAAATGATATCAATCATCTCAGGAAGATCATATTCTACTAATACAAAAGCCAAATGTAATTATTCTTGGTATGTATGTTATATTGAATTGACAAATATCTCTCTAGTATCTACTACATTATTCAAAAACATTTGCTGTCTTTAATAATTATCTTCCACTATGTGAAGACATTGGAGTATGAGATAACAATAACTCCATGGTTTGTGGAAGTATTACTCTGGAGCTGATTGAAGATTCTAGCTTAATTTATATATTCCGCTACATTAGATTCAATTAACAGAAATAGGAATCTTTATGGAATACTGATATATATGCTATGATATAATTTAAGATTGTACCTTATCATCATTGAATGTGAACACCAACTTGTTAGCACCAGATTGATATTTAAAATCATGTCTACTATATGAAGATCATACACATATGATACTACATCACGACATCTGACTATGTGTAATGTGCTGCTGATTGAAAAGTTGTTTTTGGGATGGTAATTCATAGTATTTTTGATATTTGGCACAATCATGCCATTGGAATCTATAAAATGACAAGATTACTATAATAGATATGTGATTGGATGTGCTGAATATCATACATCATGCTGCATTCAACAAACTTGGTACCAAGCTGCTATATACATTTCATTAAATGCTTCCAAGTATTCTCTGAAGTAAACTCCTGATTGTACTTAATCGCACATTCCCCACTTGATTTTCTTTTGCTATTAAATCAGCTATCCAGACTCTCCCAACTTAACCTCCAAGCAAACTCTGAGGTATCCATTCTAGTATACTATCAAGTAGGTTGTCAATTGCACTCAAAGGTATACACCCAGCCTACTTGTCTATACACTTCCAATTACACTGTGAGTATGCTTCCAAATATGCTCTCAAATGCATGAGATGGCACACTCCAACCCTACTTGACTCTATGTTCCCCAGTACACTCTCATGAGGTAAGATACTCCCAATCTCACTTGCCAATAGCTCCCATAGATGTGCATCAGTAATCATTCAAATGACTTGTTGAGTTGCCTATAGTGGGCTTATGGTGACATATAGCACATTTTGTGTGGTGTCAGATGGGCAGCATATGGTTGCTGAAAGTATATTGTTAGTCAACAGTATAGTCTTAGCTTATCTTAGGTGGGGCCACCAGATTGAGATATTATAATGTCTCATAGTTATGTTGCGGAATGTTAAGGACTGGTATGCTGTGTCAAATATACACAATCGGATCTTAGCGATAGCAGATCTCCAACTCCTATTGTCCAGCAGAATCCACTGCCCAGTTTGCACTGAATATAGAGGTATGTAGGTGCACATGGTCCTGAGCAGATGGTGATGATGACAATTGTAACAGCAATGGCAATGGCAATGGCAATGGCAATGGCAAAGGCAATGACATTGGTAATGGTGGTCATAGTAGTAGATGTGCTTAGACAGGCTTGTTGGTTATGTTCATGTCAGTATCAAAGCGTCTTCAGACTTAGAGACTTCTATTTGCCAAAAGCGTTCACAAACTTAGAGTTTTCCAGTAGTCAAAAGCTTCACATGGAAAATGCTGCTTCTTCTGAAGCTTGAGTCACTCAAGTATGGTACTTTCCAGGAGGCTATCATCCTGACTTTCATGCTGGCTGTCAAGTGAAATATCTAGGGCTAGCTGGCACAGATGTAGACTCCCTGTGATAGTGTGTACAGTACCAGTTTCATATCAAAGACTACAGCCATAAATACAGAAATAGATCCATCTCCTGCCACCAGCAACATATAGCTCCATATACCCAGGTACAGAGGTCACTGTGCAGGGTTGTGAGTAATAGCAGACGCTGCTTGTGGTGATTAATTACAGGAATTGTGGAGTCACATTCATGTTGCAGAATATAATAGTGGCATGATAATGAATAATAGTGGCAGACTAATAATTGATTATGGCAAGAATATCATGTATTGAGATGCAATGCCAGATTTTGTGAATTAGTCCTTTTTACAAGAGTTTGGTTAGTGGGTTATAAGATTATGGATGAGGAATAGAATACAAATTACAGCATGAAAGATGATTCTGACATGATAGATGGATTGAATATGGAGAAAGATTGTGGGAGTTAAAGGATTTCCATTTCTTCTCTCTTTACTCATTCTCTTGTAACACAAAGTATCACATAATTCCAGACATGAACTGAACCTACTGCCTGAATTCTCAATATTAATACAAAGCATAGGTTCAAGTGTCTGATTACATTTCATCACCCATATTGCCACGGTATACTGTTATGCATTTAGTGAGATTGAGTTCTATCAATACTTACTGATTGTGAAATGTACCTGAACCCGACACCTTGCTGTATACATTGTTCCACACCTTATCACTGTTCGTATTAGGATTACCTATTACTGTCCCACATTTAGAGTCACATTATCAGCAATTAAGTTGGTCACGTTTAGTAAATTTCCATATTTGACATCTGTCAATACCCACAGGAATCCCCAGATGAGAATGACTTGTTACAATTATAAATGCAACTTTTGGAACAATTTGTTTGCTACCTCTGGAATAGCTTATTCATTGGCTGAAAAGAAATCTCTACATGAATTTGAATGTATTGACACCATCACTGGATTACCCTAGGTGCCACTTGAACCAGAGTCTCAAGACCAATCCGTTGTTCCATCTCCTAGCATTGTACATTTGGCAGCGAGGGCCAAAGAAAATGGCAGAATTTGGATTACTGATTCCATATCCATATAACACTGGTTATATATTCAGGGGTTGCATTGCTACAAGTTTACAAACTGAGTTCTAAAAGAACCATGTGTCTGTGAAGGACATATTTGTCTAAGATATGCATCAATGATGGGGCATGGACCAGTACAACCAACAGCTCAAAAATAGGTTAATGTCCCGGTACATTCAGCAATACCCCCATCTCTGACACTCTGCACAAACAATCCAGCTGGTAGGTACTGGTAAATGTGCATGATGCACTGCAATGTCATAATCTCAGGACACTGCAGTACAAGTATCCCTCAAACATTCAAAGACCAACAAAATATCTCAATACTTGTTATAATCCAGAAGGTCTCAATCAGATTTGACAAACTGATTCACTGATTTGGAGAGTGGTAGGTAGGTACTTCTCCAACTCTGGAGATAGTCAGAACCAACAATACATCAGCAAAATGTATTTTACTCACTGGGAGCCTCCAAGAATGTATGAGAGGATGTGGAGTGTAAACTTGGAACTGTCAATTTCAAGAGAGAATCAGATGCTAGGAGGGGTTTCCCACCAGCCTTGGGAGTAGCTGTGATCTATGATGACTGGCACAGGAATACCTTGGGAGTGATTGTGATAAGTTTGGGAACACATCCAAGCGCCAGAGAGAACTTGCGGTGCATGCAAGAGTATCACCGAACCAACGTGTGAATCACAAGCTAACACTGGGAGATGCCTGGGTTCTTATAGATAGTCATTCAGAGGAATTCTGGCGTAACCTGAGCATCTCTGGATGTACACGAGCAATTCATTTCCCTCAACAGCTAATAAAATGCATCGATTATTCTTCATTATGACTTCTGAATCAGAGTCGGTATCATCTTCTTCAACATTGAATTTTTTACCTCGCTGCGTTAAGGAACCAAAGAACTGGATGACTGATTCAAATGTGAATGCAGGTACTGCGAAACAATAACCCAACTACGCAATTGAATGCTATCAATCAAACCCGGTGTCAATGTCATCCACTCCATCTTCAATCTCATCAGGACCAATGAAAGCAGCAACACACAATTGATCAAGAGAGCAAAGGAGATGAATGGGCTTCTTGTATTTGCCAATTATTCGTACCAGGCAAGTGGGTAAAATTGAATGCCACTGTCATATGGCTCGATTTGGGATAGGTACCAAAGGTGTATTGAGATGTTACCTAGCTGCGAATGTAAATGGGCGTTTGAAAGGCAATGATAATTCGGATGAAAAAGGGGAGCAACCACCAGGAAGAGAGAAGGGCTAGATGGGGAGTGCGGTGTGGAAAGGAGGAGTACACACAAGGTGTTGCAGTAGGGCAGAATGAGAATTAGCATCGAATCAAAGCTGAGGAGCATCAATCGGGATTGAGGAGCACCAAATCTAGGATGAGGAGCACCAACGGGAATTGAGGGGCGCCCAGTCCAGTGGAAGAGTGCCATAAGTTGGTGGGGGCGGAAGTAGGTCAGAATTCAACATTGGAGCGACGATCCGGACCGAGGTGCACCTGTTGGCCTTGTGGAGCTCCCAACCCAACCTGAGGAACATGGAAAGAGGTGAATAGTGTGAGGAATGAAATAGAACAGGGTCAATCTATGCTGAGGAACGCCAACAGGGATTGAACAGTGCCTATCCAAGCGGCATTACACTGCAGGGTGGTATCAGGCGGCCAACTACTGTGTGATAAATGAGTTTAATGGCTTCCGGAGTTAAATTTATCACAGGGGATGGGCAAAATGTACCTCAACATTCATCCTGAGAAAACATTACTGTGGCCTTCTTTCCACTGGCATATTCAGGCAGCGCACAATGAATAGCTACAGCTGCTAGCGCTAAAGTGTGCAGTGTGAAAGGGTGGAAACACCAGCATGTCATAGGCTGGCACCCCAAGCATTTGGTGGTGAAGAAACACTGAGGCTAAATTTGATCAAGCACTTCCATTCGGGCGAACCATGATTTCTTATCATCAACAACCTTGGACAGATATGCATTGTCAAACATGAGCTCCTTAACCTGGATCCAAAGCTCAGTCTCAGAGTGCGAATCCAACTGCTAACTATGCACAAAAGTTTGACTTTCCCCATCTGCCAACTGTCCCCAAATGGTACTTATCTTCAGTTTAAACTATGTATATTTTGGGGCATAGTCAATATCCGAAATCTGATAGAGCAGCAATCAACACAATCCAAGACTTACAGCTTCTGATGTTTGCAGATCTAGTTTGAGAGATGAACTGCTGGGTGATTGACGCACAGATGGCATACCTACACAAGCACCTGCAAATTCCTGCTGACAATCCTGAGCATGAATGGGTAGTTTCCAAGCTTATTCAACCATTGAGTACTTGTCATCGGATAATATTGGCCAAGAAGTCTTCATGATTATGAACGCCTCCATGAACCTTTTCACTACCTCACAAGTAGCCATTTGGTGTTGGGGAACATCCTGATCTGCACTGGCCTTAATTTGTGGAACATTCTGGTCTCCACTAGAATGGAGTAGCGGCAGCACCTGGGTGAATGGTGCAGGGTCAGACTCGGATAATTTGTTGAGGAGGGTTGCCATTTGTCATTTGAGCAGTGGTGGTGCGATTGCAGCAGCAGAATTTCGGGAATTTGTAAGCGGAGAGCATGCAATGACAGTGTCGGGACACCTGGATTTGTTTGGCAATGGAACCCTGGTAGTGTGTCATTACTGGTCCCATTGCGCCTGGCTTAGATGAACAAACTCCGGTTGGTGATCCTAATTGTATACTTCAAAGTCCGATGATAGGGAGGACGCTGTGGGGTCCTCACTTTTGTCATCACCAATCTCCAACTCAGTATCAGCATCCTGCTTCAATAGTGGAATCGGTGACATTAGTCATCCGTAACACAATCCACAATGGCAGATAGTTGGAAGCTGAACATTGGATGGACAATGAACATTGGGTACTTTCTTGAATGCGAGTTCTCTCCCAAGGTTTGCTACTTGATTCTTCTGTGAATTTTGATTCCTGACATGACTGGGCGTAGGTTCCATTTGCGGTCTTCATGATAGAAGGATGGGGAATGTGGGAGAGATTGAATAAGCGGTAAATATAAGGGTAAGTGTGATAGAATGACCGGAAAAATGGAGCAAGAAGTTGCACATAGTCAAGGAGGATGTAATTCGAGGTTCGCCTGGAAGGGTTCAGAGAAGATGACTTCACTACTTCATATTTACTTCAAGGACGGCAGTCCCGTGTTGAAATATAGGGTGTTAGCATGTGCCTTGTAATAGATGTATTCCTTGTCAGATGCACCCAAAAAGATGGATTCCTAATGCTGAATGTTAGCAACTCCTATCAACAACACTCTGAATGGATGCAAGTATCGGAGGTGGTCTAAAGCCAATGCACATAGAATAGTACCAGACGCACTGGAAGATAACTTGCGACATTAAATAACCATTGGTGCTGGCCAAATAGAGCACTGAGAATCCGAATGAAAACATGTGCCCTGGCATATGAAAACATAGTAATTATGTGTGAATGTTCAAGCATTGGAGGTAACTGCATGGCATAGATTTGGTGCAGCATTTCGGATCTGCAGAACTCGATAGATTTGGGACCTCCAGAGTGACGGCTGATTTGCAAGGGGTCATACTGGGTTCGTTATCGATTGAGGAAAAATATATATCTTCATATGTGGTATATCCGCCAGAAAAACACATCTATTTTCACAATATTCTATTGTATTGGGATGCTGCAGCTGCATTAGCCATTGATAAGGCAATATCGTAAGCAGAACTTCCCATTAATGCAGTCATCTGGGCCATGTCTGCAGAGTATCCTTCCCAACACTGTTGCAGTTAACAGAGGAGAGAGAGAATTTGGTACACAAAAGAGAGATTCAGGGGTAGAGAAGGACTAGTAAAGTACTATGGATGATTCAGGGGCAATCGGATTTATCCAAGCACTTGGCGATGCCAAGATTGCTAAGGAATGGGTCATGATAACTCACTCGGATTCTCATTTTGCGTCTAATATCTAGTAAGCTGCAAACCATTAAATCACATATTCATTGTGAGTCTCACCACTACAAGGTTGACTACAATTTATGTGGGGGTTGAAAGCAATATGCTTCATTGGGATGAATGAGTAGTGAGATGTCATCACACAGCAGGCAGAGGAATGATAATTGCATTCATGCAGTTCCGGAAATTGAGGTGCACTGAAGTTTAAATTGTTATGCTTGGATTCCATGGCTGGGGATTGCAAGCTCGCCTTACTCTGACAGTAAATTGCACTCTTTGAAGGTGTCTTTTCTTAGCTTCAGATTTCACGATTCTCTGTTTTCAAACTTCTCTCCTGATGGATATGAGATTACATAATCAGTGTTCAGATACGGGTTTTGGCCGCCGAAACATACGGTTAGTCAGAATTGGGTCAAGTCTCAATTCAACGCATTGAAAACTTAGGCCTCTCTGAGTGTGTGCGGTACATTGGTGTGTGGGAGTTGCGAGCTATCTTACAGAGTTACTGAACAGAATCTGTCTGTCTTTTGAGATTCTTGCTCTGAGGCTCCTGCTCTTGTGACATAGACTGAACTTGCAGAAGCTATTGTAGGATTTCGAAGCATAGTTCCAAGCATAATACTTAGTAAATATCGAGTTAGGTGAGGTTACTAATTGGCCAGGTCTGTGCATTTACAGTTTAGTTGTACAGGGCGACTTTTCTCCAATGGACAAGTTGACACAGTGATGACAGTTCAACGCACTTTAGTGGTGGCTGTCATATCCTGATCAAGCATAGATTCGTATGGTGGCAGAGGCCCAGTGGCATGAGCTGCCTGCTGTTGAATGAGAAGTGTCTTGATGGATGACAATCTGTATGCACTGCGTCCACTGATTCGAAGTCGAGGAAAACATGGTGAGAATGCAGCATAATCAAGTGTAAAGTGCATTACACACTGGGATACATGCGCATCGGTGGCGTATTCATTGCTCTTGAGGCGTGCCTGGGCGGGCATGATACATCCATAATGAGTCGTAGCATGTCCAAGTTGGCTTCATACAAATCCAAGCACCGCATTCAGGACTGGATTGCAGAGCTCAGTTGTGCCAGGACTTCCAGCATAGGGTGGGAAATACCCGGGAGCGAAAGCTGCAGCTTGACCAGGGATAACTGAGCTGTGTCTTTGTGTCCAACACTCTGCGATTTGGATCTGACGTGTGCCTGAACCTCAATGATATCCCAGCAAATGCTGCGACTTTACTACGAATAAGTGAGTCCTTGTATCATATTCTGACATTAGTTCTCATTATCACCTAGACTGACCTTTTTGCCAAATGGGATTGACAAATATGCTGTGCTGGATCTGTCATAACAATATGCCAAGGATTCTCTGGTGCACTAAAACATCAATCATAGGCCAAGAAAATCAGCAAATTTGCCACGAATATGTGAGCCCATGTCTCATATTCCCACACAAGCATTCAATATCACCTCTACAGACTATATTGCCACTTGGATTGGCAAATATTCAGTGATCAATTGGTCATATGGATATGTACTAAAGACTTTCTGATGCACCTGAGCTTGAACGAAATGGCAGCAAAAGGTGCAACTTGCCAGAAATCAGCAAGCTGTGTCTCGTAATCTGAGCAAAGTACGCAATATGGCCTAGAGTGTCTCGGATCCAAATGGGATTGACAAATATGCTATGCTGGATCTGTCATAATGTGACTCAAGACATATGCTGAGGATTGTGTGGTGCACCAGAACTTCGACCATATGCCAGCAAATGCTGTAGTATTGCTATGAATCTGCAAGCCAGTGTCACATATTGTGACACAGCAACTCAATATTGACTCAAGAGACTCTTTTGCCAAATGGTATTGGCCAATATGCAGTGCTTGATCTGTTGTAATGAGACTCATGACAGATCCTGAGGATTCCCCATTGTACCTGAAAGTGGTCGAATAATGCTTTTTCCATTCTTTTGGCTTCACAGTATTTATGTGGCCTCATGTTTCCAGTGCACCTCAAATTGGCAACTGACAAATGATTCGAAGCCATTTAACGCATCATGCCCGGCATTTGACTTAGGCAATGTATCGCAAGATAGACCAGCCGAGAACGTGTACTGTAGTATAGCAAGTGACTTCATCTCTTATTGGTCATCACTAATAATCAAGAATGCGAATTACATCCCCCTCTAACAATTCCAACATCAGATCATTGATTCGCTTTAAAATGCCAGAGACAAAGGATCTCTTCATACAGTAGTGTGTCTTCCAAATGATGTTTTTGACTATTTGTATCAGTTAAGAAGAGTATGTTGGATGACTGTCTAGAGAGATGTACCTAGGGTTAGGGACCGATCCAAATCTGCGGTTCTGTTCTGGGTGCGGGTTGGAACCGAACTGGAAGGGTTGCAACAGGTTATGCGCAATCAAGAAACCGAACAGGACCGAACCCTTGGTTTTTCGACCAGTTCAACAATTTTGCCAACTCAGAACTTTGGCTCCAATTCAGTATTTGAGTTCACATTGTATTGTAATATGATATATATGTAAATAAAGCAGTTTGCAATGCTCTTTCACCTCGTATTCTCCAATTCGCGATCTCATCAATATTCGTTGAGTCGGTGTGAAATCATGCCGAAAATTGGGCATGTTTCGCCGTGACTCAACCAATATTGATCGGATCGCAAATTGGGGAACAGGAGGTGAAAGAGCATGCAAAAGTGCATCTTTTACGTATATATCTTATTGTGATACAATAAGAACTCAAATTCTTCATTGGATCCAAAGTTCTGAGTTTGCGAAAATGAGGCTCTGATGAATGTGAAACCAGGCCCAAAAAGGGCGGGTTTAGGTGCGGTTCGGGTTTGGAACTGCTGGTCATCAGGGATTTCGCTGCCTTCGAGATTCCAGAAAGAAACCGGGGCCACAGTTCCGGTTCTAACCGGGACCTATGGCATGTAATCTGGAATCGTTGCTAACACTAGGTGTACCTAGATGAAGAGTCCTGACAATCTAGGATGATGGTTCATCAGACTGCAAAGTGTCTCAATTCTCTGTTACCAGCTGTGTACGGCCCTCCCCAGTCTCCAGAACCATGTGAATCATTGTCGTCCTGGCGTTAGGTTGACTCATCAAGCCGTGCACGACTCTCATAGGCGACACTCCAGAGTATTGGTGGAGATGGCTCGCATGATTTTCATAGCCACTGGCACATGTATTCAGTAACCATGTGGGTGGTTGTCTGTTTTACCCTAGCCGGAAAACTCTTGGAAATTCCTGCCGCTGCTCACCCAATACCCAGAACTCCTAAGTTATTGCTGCATAGTTTGCTGCTGTAAGATTTAGCTGCCCACTGTCAGTGCAGTTCCGAATACGGAGTCATTACGTGAATCCTGGATATCAAGCTGCATTTCTGTTGGTTCATTATTGCCCATTTCTGCAGACATGTGGATTATATCCACATGATCTGCGAGGTACTTGTTTAGCCACCACTTCAAATGACTAACTCGGCCAGCAAGAGGAGAAAATATCACTGCCTTTGGTGGAGGAGGTGTGCTGGGGAGTGCATTTTCAATTCGGTATCATTCCAGAAGCTGCGCCTCTCATGATTCGTCATCATTGTCAGGTTCAGGATACTCTGCGGGATCATTGACAAGCATTGGCTGAAATGTCTCTCTCTGCCATCGGAAGATGGGAAAATCCACCCAAGTATCGAGTGGCCATTCATAATTCCATTGTCCAGAAATGTCTTTGCAATCCATGGTGTCTCACAACACTAATGAGAAACATGCTAGCCGCCATCTGTGAACCCTCCATGCTCCCAAAGCACCCTGTAAAGTCGATCACCCCACAAGAGTGAACAGTTTTGCTTGCTAGTCCCCATTCCACTCAGGATAAATGCGGTGTGCATTTTCCTTCACTATCCAATTGAGTGGTTTTTCATTGCCTAGTCTCCATTCCGACGACCTCCTTGTGGTCCAACACTTCACAATCTGTATCATCCGGTGTGCTGCATCATTTTGAGCTTCTTCGTGGTCTGTCCGGATAGCATGCATCAAACTCTTCACAGCAGTATACAATGCCTCTGCAGCATGCTTTTCCATTACAGGATTATCCTCTGGATCTTCAGGTGCACCTGAAAACAGTCACATCATCAGATAACACCAGTCATAGAGTGAATGGAATCCCAGCGTAGCTGTGACATCAATTTTCAATCCAATTCTCGCTTTCATCACGATGTGCCAGCCCACATTGTTTTTAGTCTTGTACTGATGGGACTCATCAACAATCCCTAAACTCCATTCACAGTAGCGGTATTGGCCCTTGCATGATGGTTTGGCTCTGGATGTTAAGGTATCATCTGACACAAGGTGGATATTCCATCGGTTATCCGGCTGGGCCATACTGGTTTTCAGATCATTCTGCGTGATATTCGCATTGTCTAGGTGCAACAAGTTTATGATGTTGAAATCGGTTCAATGTCATTTCGTCAATGTCACTGCTGAATTTCTCTGCCACTCTGGTCATTGTGACCCCCAGGATTGGTTCAAGGGCTGATGTAAGTGCTGGATGTGCCTGAAGTGGAGTTGTTTGGATCTCTGAAAGGCTGCAGGGCACCGAATTCAGTCTCTGCGACAGATACCACTCCTGTTCTTCACCGATAATCCCAGGAACGTTGTTCTGTGCCCAATTCACCCACTCTTCATGGGTATTCCCCAACAAATTTGCCAGTGGAAACCCCATTACAACTTTCTCAGTCAGCAATTTGCATATCATTGCTGCTGCCACTGGGGTGAAAGTCTTGCCAAGACCCATTTCATCCACCACCAGCACTCCTGGCATATCAGAATCCCAAACCCACCTCCTCACAATGCACCATATGGCCCAAGCCTGGTGCGCCAGACAGTTGGTTCTGGGCAGGTCTGGAATTGAATACTTGTGGCCTGTAACATGGTCATCTGTTGATTGGCAAATAGGATGGGCATTCAGCAGCCTGACCACCTCATCAAGACACTAGTGTTCAAATTCGTTGTTGATTGTATTGAGAACAGTATTCAACACTCAACTGGCATTGTCTGGATTGAGAACCCTGTTACCATCCTCCACTTGCTCCTGAACCTCCCTGGTACATTTGTGTGTGTTCTTTTCATCCTGAATGATCTCTTTCAGTTGCTACGCTGTGAGCTGGGCAGATGGGTTCATATTCCGGTGCTCCTGGAATTCCTTGTGATGTTAGGCATTTCAGAGACCAGCAACCATTGGGATAAATATATATGAATGGGATACAATCAATTCTATTCGTTCAATCAGAACTTACATTAATACAAGTATCATTCTCTTGCCCACAATGCTTCTCTCCCTCCTCTCTTCAACCCTCTTCAGAACCATCCAAAGTCTATCTATAATTATCTGCAGTTGTCCACATCTAGCCTCAACAGGGCTAGCAGGGATTACCTTCACTGGTCTAATTCCGTGCTTGGCAATCTCCTGCCCTGGAATTCTCTGAATTTCAAACCAAAATATTTTTGCATTATGTCCAAATCTCAACTTGAAGACATTTAAATGGCAACAGTTGTATGAAACCTGGCCATATATGGGGTCAATTATGATTTGCCCATCTGAATATAATCACATATGCTGTGTGTGCAATTCATCCTGCTTCAAGGTGCACCTCGACATCGATGATAGAATATATGGCTCATTCGGGTCACCAATTTTTTTGATTCAATCAATCAACACCTCACACCGCCCCACATTGGTATACGAGATTTGGAATTGTTTTGGGGATAGAACCGTATCCTTGCCACTTGACACCCAGCAAATCACAACCTTGAATCATGTATTTGCCAACTTGGAGAGGTTATTTCTCACCGGTTTTTGTACACTCTCACACAAATCCGAGGCCGGTTGCTTGTCCCCTAGCCTTTCGTTTTTCCTCCCCACCCGAAATTTGCTTTCATATTTCTTCAACACCATTTCCACTCACTGCTGCCAAATTCATTCAGCATTATCAAAATTAACCAATGGCAGCCAGTTCGTGATCGTCTCCTGAAAGTTTGCTACCGGTGTCTCCCAGTGCGGCATTCCACCTTGAAGCTGTTTGAAACAGTTCTTACCCCAGACAATGGAATGATAATTCTTCTCCAGAAACCCAGCCACCCACTCTTTCTTCCACTTGTTCAACACACTGTAGTTGGCCTACCACATCCATTGGGCAAATTGCTTCAAGGAGAATTCGGTTTCCTTCAGACTAATTGGCGGTTCGCCTTCTGCACTGCCCATGTGTGACGATTCATCGCTGTCGTCATCTGCATAGTAATTGTCATAGGAAATCTCCGGCAATAGAGGCGAGTCTGCAATCCCTGTGACATCTGTGTTCCGCGGTTCCCCAGGTGGCTGGAATCTTCTGGTGGGGAGCCTCATTGAAAGTCACCCAGGTGCACCTGTGGAAGGTTCGGGTGGAGGATCAGCACTGGAACATGTTCGCCAATCCACTCGAAGATTCTCAGGCGGCCCTGTAGGCACTCTCAGTGCACCAGGAAATGCCGGCCCTTTTTCTGGAAACTGTAGAGGGGGGAACATTTAAGACCCGCCAGAACCATCTTGGTGGAGGTCATATCCTTACCACTGTGGCCCAAAATTGGGAAATCCTGGGCTTGCGCTGGTGGTTGGTTGGGAACAGTGTGTCTTGTTGGATGGAGAATGCTGATAAAATAGTGGAGTGGCTGGAATTGGCAGCTGTGAAGGCAGGTAACCATACCCAGGCCGCGGATGATATTGATTGGTTTGCTTTCTATCTAGACTTTCTTTGCATGTTGCAGTTCATATGCTATCTTCCAATGATTCCGGGTTGCATTTACGGCATAGTTGTGTGCCAGATAGCCCACCTGGGGAGGGCATATTTGCTGCCTTCGGTGGAGAACTGCTCGTCAACCTGTTCTGTCAACAAAGTTGGCGGTAAGCCACTATAGATGCAAGAAGTGCTGTAGAATAAATCGGGGTATGGTTGAGTATATTGCAGGTAGCATTGACCTTCAGCGCAGGGAAGGGCTTCTTTGATCCCATTCTGTTGTCATGATCTGAGGTGTTTCACTCCACCTTTGATCTATGAAAGCAACCAGGTTGAGAAAAAGAAACATTAATCACACACATCCCACCTCTCTTTGTTAGATGCTCAAATTCATATACTAGGATATTGAATAGCCACTCACGTTCATACGCTTACATGACTTTACAGGTCATAGAAGGGATCCGATATGATATCTCCAGGAAGCCAACAAGAACAATACCCTGTATGAAGGTTAGCATTACTACGAATATTACACATGATTTGTGTGTGTATGACCTTGCAACCTCATTCAATTGGAGGCCTGTGAGTTGAGCAACAACAGTGCTTACTTTCTATTGAGGTCCTTGTCTGAACATCATTGTTCTGCTCAGAATCCACACTCCAGGCAAGGATCGTTACTGAAGTGACTATTTTATCAGTTCTTGATGAGCATTGAATGGGCATACCGTGAGCTAGGAAGATTGCATATTCAGTGTATTGAGATGGTCGACCTGCAATATCAGCTGATCCGAGACTGGAGGGTAAGCATAGCTCACGATGCCGTAATGACACAGTACAAGGCCCATCGTGTTGATTGCAGTCCTTGTAAAAGAAACCTTCTCTTCTCTGCTAACAACTTGCAGCAGACGATGGGCATGATTATTGTGCAGGATGTGCTATATATATCATGGTTTATGAAGAAAGCTGATCGCAAGGTCACTTTATTTTACCTCTCCCACGCATTTGGCATGGTGAAATGCAGCTGTGATATGCTAACTTGAGTTAGCTCATGTTCAAACCAATTTCATTAGTCTCTAAGCCAGCCCCTAAACCATCATCCAGATTCATCCGAATATATGTTCACTGACCATTCCTCGAATATGGTCTACACTCACTGGAATCATGTTAAGTGCTGTATCTCTGAACAGACATCATTTGAAACGGACCGTCTGAGGGCTAATTATCGACAATATCACCCAATATTGATGAATGAAGGGCTATTACCTGACGGGATGTCATCACCTGCAGGCCGGTATCGACCCAAGCCATCATGGTTTAATTTCAGTCGGTGTATCTGGGTGGCCATCGCTGAGCTAGTCAACTGATAATCTAAGCATTGACAATGTACTGGGAGCCCCACCACCTAAGGATACTCCTGACAAAGAGACTGTAGACCACCTGAATCTTGATCCGACGTGAACCCCTGATCCAAGAAAGGCACAAGCTCATAGGCAGGTAGTTCAAGTGAAAAATGTGTGGGGGGTATGCATATGGCGAAGCAACTGGATTGTACAACAAGCATCGAAAGTACTCCGAACAGTGGAATCCATGGCATCCATTTTAGTCAGCACACGACTTTCAGCCCGCTCAATCATTTAGCCAGCAAACCAAAATATGGATAGATCAACATCTGAGGTGTAGACTGGACAGCATCAAAATAGAATCAGTCAAATCAGCAGATGCCTCGCAGAATCTCCTATCTTTACTCAATTATGGCCTTGGTGATGAATGTTGGTATCAGCAAAAAATATTTTGGTGGGGGCGGAATGGCTCCATCAGAGTGGACGAGCTCCGTCAGAGCCGTCAGAGACACCCCGGTGGCGGATTACTCAGCGCCCGGCCTCAATAGCATGCGTCGCGTTGCATATCCCCCTCCGATTGCTGTTTCACCTTGTCTTCTCGCTCTGTGAGTCTTCTATTCTAAACGAACACTCTGGTGTTGTGGCCAACTGTGACCATACGTCAGAATGGGTTCATTGGGTACGTGCTTGCATCAGGAGTGCAATGCAATAGGTCACGTTGCGAGAATCTCTCCTCGCATTCCTTCTACCGGCGCACGAAATTCAATTCTCTCTTGACTAATTATACGTATCATTCGAAGTCGCCAGACCTATGTGGCTATTGTGAATCCATCGCTTGTTCCGTCCGTCTCCTGTCTTACTACTGGTAGCTGTCTCTGGAATTATGTGCACGCAGCCAACAATATTTCCCATGCTGAAAACTTCCAAAGCAGCGGCTGCCGGTGCTTTGCTCACTTGTTCAAATTTTGTGACAAGATCCGAGTTTCCCGAGTTTTCAGGTATTGTGGTGAGCATCAGGGCTCACCAGTACTCAATGAAAGCTCCATCCACGTTTTGGAGCTTGGTTTTGAATAGTCATTGCAGTTGCCACAAGAGACACCCTTTCAGCGCGCCATAACACCTCCCTGGTTGTTGCTTTACCCACACCTAGTCGTTCTGTTGTTACCCTCCGCGCCTGCTTTGGCTTCCTGTGCATCGACACATCTGAGATATGCATTCACCTTCTAAACCCTGAACTTGAACCTGAATACCATGGTAAACACAGAGCTCCATTGCGTGCAGTTGTTCATCTGATATATACGTCTTGGTAAGACTCTTATGCTGTATAAACTCCCGCGTGCCGCCGTATATTGCTGCGCAGTGTGTTGGGTCTTGCGTATTGTCGAGTAATGCTCTGAAGTCTTCGATAACAGCGTCTCGATGCTTTCCATCACAGCGGTTTTGGGGTCCCATGAATTCAGGCGTCGCATAGGACTGGGGGCTCAGGGGGGCAGCAGGATCAGCACCGGAAGGGAGGACTATGCAGGCGGCAGCGCTGATCACCCGACGCTGAGCGAGGGCTTGGAGATTGAGCTTTCTGATTTCGAAGCAGAGAATGCGACGCTGATAAGTGAGTACTTGTGGCAGGTAGTTGAGATTGTGATTGGGGGCGTTCCAACCGTCCTTGAGGTTTGGTTTATGTGCTTGTTCATGTCTCTCGGCAGAGTACTGTTGCAAGGCTCCATATCAACGAATCTGTTCGGCCTGATGAGACATCAAGTGGATCATCGGAAAGTTGAAGTCGGCATCTAACCCCTGGGAAATATCTACCTCGTGGCTGATATAATCCTGCCAGGCGTTCATTTTGCGCCGCTTCTTGGACGGCGTCCAGGGTTCAGCATTTGTTTCCCCATCTACCGTTTGCTTCTGCACGAGTTCCGGTCTCAGGGCATTGGCTCTTCCCTTCGCTTTTTCGCTGGCTCCCCCGAGTAAGAAAACATCTTTGAAGGTGTGAAAACGATGCAAGGCGTCCTACATGTAGCTCAATGTTGCATCATCGTGAGAGTTATATCGAGCATACATATAGAATTCTAACACTGCCCGTGTGCACTCAATTGCACAATTGATTATGGGACGCTGAGTGGGGTTTCTGCCTCATAGAGACTGGGTTACAACTCCAAGCAGGTACCGGCTCATTTCCTTCATCTCCTTCCCATTCCATTGAGAAACTTCCTCATACGACTTATTTTTTGGTGTGAGGTTGTGGTCAGCAGGCACGGCTAACCAGATTGCATTGTACATGTTCAGCCGTTCCTGCATCTTCAGGAAGTGGAAAATCCACTTCTGAAGGTGGTCAAGCATGCTGATCTGCATTGTATGGTGGAGGTCGGGCGTAGGGAGGCCGCTCACAATACAGGGAATATGTCGAAACTCGGTGAATCCTCGGTGAACATGGCACGACGAAAATTTGACATCGGCTGCCTTGGTGTTGGCATCGCTGAGCATTCTATATTGGTTGTGATCCCGCTGGGGGTGTTGCTTATCAGGATGCACATAATCTCCAAGTTCGTTCTTTGGACACTCGTACCAAACAGAGACATGCCACTTGGGATGATATAGGTCGCTATAGTCTGGGCAATCTGCAAGCCATGCTACTAAATCCGGTTTCCAATGCTTGAAGTTGCCATCTGCACAGAGAACTTTGTAATACCCGCTCCCGGAGCAGCGATTCTGTTTAAAGGTGATTGGCTGGAGGTGGCGCCAGAGTAGTTTGTTCAGCACCTCTCGATTTGTTTGCCGCTGCTCATCCAGCCGCTTCTGAGGGATATTGCCGTTTTTGATTGGAATCAGTAGGAGAGTGACCATTACGACGCTGTGCGTTGAGGGCATCTGGCGGATCTTCGAAGATAGATTGCCAATTGTCATATATACAGGCCACTCTTCCTTGTCAACAGCAAAATTGGAGAGATGTGTTCAGTCAGACATCAAGATCAAGGGAACCGGTTTATCGCCCACTCTGTACATTGACTGAATATTGATTACCACGTGATTATCCTCAAGTATTTCTCCTGGCTTGTGTCTCCCACCACCAGTCCACAGTGTGCATTTCAGTATAGAGGCATTTTGGGGGCGTATCGCTGTTAAAGCAATGCTGTAGGGTGAAAATGAGATGCTCGGCGTAGGCTGGCTGCCGCATCAACCATCTCATGCTTTTGATGATGTCTGGACTCCAGTATTTGATAGGGCTTTGGTGATTGTCATTCCATCTCATATCCTCGAGAGTATGTAGTTCCCACTCCCCAAGAGCCTGATCATCTGCCCTGTTTGCCAAGAGCATCTGGACGCCATCTCCGTTTTCGAAGGTTGGGAAACGCAGAGCGGTGTTTCCTTCCTTCAGCACGTTGTCATAGTACGTATTCATGCCCTTCTTCTTGATCCCACACTGGATAAATTTGTACTCTTCACGCGTCACAAATGGGTAGTAGGGATTGTTTTGTAGGTTCGTCTCAAGGCAGCCCTGAGCGGGGAGTTCCCATGGCTCAGCAATGGAATCAATACGCAGAGCGCCGACGCCGGGGTATATTTCCGTCCCCGGCAGAGGTGGCAGTGGTTGAGAATTGGAGTCTGTGATGTTTTCAATGTTTTCGAGGTAGGGAAACGCGTCCAAGTGGTCGACTGAATCTGTGTTAGTGTTGAATTCACGACGCTGAGCGGCTTCAACCCGTCGGGGTGTGCTGCGAATAGTCAGATTCTTCTGGCATGCCACTAGAAGGTGTTCAGGATGGTGTAATTTGATATGTTCAAGTCGCCAGCTGTGTGAGGTGAACTTCTTCTGGCATGGAAATTCAGGGCAACAGTAGGGGTCTTCTCTGGCATTGTCGATGACATGCAAGGAGTGGAGTATACACTGTAGAAAGAGACGAAAGTTGGTGCCAGGCATGAGCAGCCTCGTGTGTATGCTCACGATACTTCCACCTAACTTATAGAGCCTTAACACCCTCACAAGGAGGTTCCTTACACGCCAGGAGTTGTAAAAACGCTGCATGTGTGATGTCCCATAATACTATCAATAAATAAAACCAACAAAATAAAACCAAGACAAAACCCATAAATAAAATACACCTTGAGCGATCCAAAAACCTCGTGACGCATGTAATAATCAATGCCTTGGATAGATAGATCAGGACAAAGGAAACGAACAAGACAAGAACCGGACCCTAACCCAAACGCAACAATCATCTCCTCCTCTGCAACGCGAGGACTGGTTCACTCCTCGCGAACCTAGCCATCCGGGCGGCCATCAGGGGGAGGGATATTGGGGAGAGGGACATCGGGGAGAGGGACCTCGGGGAGACTGTCACCACCTGCCGATTCAATCAGCAGCTGCTGATCCACAGCCACATCCGAGGAGTTTCTGGCTGCCTCTGCTTCTCACAGAGTTGGCACTGCTGGGCAAGGTGTTTGCGGCGTCACAAGCCCCAAATGTTACAGCCCACTCAGGGGATGAGTCTCCGGAGTTCATGGTTGTGGGTGAGGCTCTGGGGTGTGTGGCTGTTCGGCTGGAGCCAGAGGTTGTGGCCGTGGGGTATGCTCTCGCATCTCATGGCCTTGCCCAGATAGCACGATTGGCTGATCGTCTACAATAGTATCTCCATCGTCAGCCGATGTATTTACCATCTCCCACTGGCCAATTGTCCAAGGTTCTTTGCCATCATCCTCATCCTCATCCTGCTCCTCATCCTCATCCTCCTCCTGCTCATCCTTCTCCTCTTCATCTAGCTCCTCTTCATCTTCCTTCTCATCATCGTCACCGTCCCTTTCCATATCCACGTCCCCATCTAAATCAACGCCGCACGGTGCGTCAACATCATCCTCCATGTACATATCCACATCAGAATCATGTTCTGAGTCGTATTCGCTGTCCGACCCGGTAGAGTCAGTATCATCATCTGAGGAAATTGACACTCTGGGCGATGCTTCCGGCTCTAAACATATCCGCTTTAGTTAGCCCTCTGTGTCCAAGTCTGCCTCTGATATTCCCTTCTGCAACTGCAAAGCAACAGCGCAAGATATATCATCTCCCCCTGGGGTTTGTTTCGCAATACATTTCCCTGTATCGTTTCACTTCCCCTTCCCCTTCCCTTTCCCCTTCCCGTTCTCAGTTGCCTTCCATTTCCCCGTCCCATCCTTTGTTTCCTTCCCTTTCCGGGTCCTTTTCTCACCACCCTGCATGTCCTCCTCACCCTCGCCGTCGTCATTGTCATTGTCAGCGCCATGATGGCTCCATCCACCACTCCACGCTCCGGGATCCGCCCAGTTCTCATCATCGTCATCCTCGTCGATCACCTCATCCCTATTCAGTTGTCTAACGGCCAGGAAGTCGCCTGGCTTGTACTGCCAGCAGCTTGGTGGCTCAATCTTTGCCCAGAGATCATCACTACCATACCAGGGGAAATGCTCGCCGGTGCGTTTAACCTTTCCCGAGCTGGTTTTCTACCGATTGGACCGATTGACTTGATCCCCAAAAGAACGGTGGTTGTCCCACCTCCAATTGTTCATTTGGTCACGGGTTTTGTCAAACATTTGCCCCATATATGAGGGAAGGCTGCCCACCACTTCTGAAAAGGTGAACTCCTGCTTCTGCAGTGTGGCCACATCAGCTGGAATTGTGAGAAGTGGCGAGTCGTGACTGGATCAAGAAAGATTATATCATTAAAGAGGTCCCAGGCCCTCTCATCCTTGATGCCTCAAACATTGTTTATCCGTATGAGTCCACAGATGTGTCCTGAGAGGAATCCCTCTGTACGGTCCGGATCCAATGCCAGGCGAAGATTTATATTTGATCATGGCGTTTTTGTCCTAGCAGTTGCCTTCCACTTTCCATTGCGGCTGCTCTTTTGTGCCATCGCTGCGAGTTGAAAATGAATCTGCAACCGAGGCGTTAGCATTATGTTACAGTTGAACATAGCGGAAGACAGCCCAGAGTGAATGTACAAAGTTGTGTAGGTTATCGGGTGTGTTTTGAAATGATAGGCGTTGTTTTGTGCAAGTCACATGATGTCGAGATAGTTCAGGATGTTGCCAGTGTGTTGAATGCGGGAGGAGAAGATAATGGATGTGTAGGCAGGAAGAAGGGATATATATACTCGAGTTCCTGCTATTTGATTCGCATCCTGCGTTTTTTTGGTTAATGAACACAAAACAGACCAGCCTTCATCTTGCACAACGACCAAGCACATCATGAATGAGGAGCCTCCAGACGAGATTTAGTACTCGCGGTGAGGACAGGTTGCGATGCCGGGCGTTGCTTTGGCATCACATACAACTTTTACTGCTCAGACATCGTGCATCTCGGAGCAAACTGAGTAGTACTCTAGTTGTCCCAACAGTGCAACCATCCAACATGGCTACCAACGCGTAGCGGTGGAAAAAGCACATGCAACTAATGTCATAGAATAGTGAATACATCATTGTTCTCTTTACGATGCTTTTAGCTCTGCCAGAGGGGGATTTCCACCGAAAAGCTGAAGATATACACAATCGATGGTGCGAAGTATTGCGCCAAGACCGAGTGCAATACGATGATACTCGCGCCAAGAAGGCATAAACACCTTTCAAGCGGTGCAAATAGACCTTCAGATGTTGCTGTAACAGTGAATGTCAATGCTGAGTTTAATTTGAGTTTGATCTGATGGCAGTCGACCCCTTGATTGAATGCTTTTGAAGGGATCTCATCCCCGAGTGTTGTCACGGTTTAGAGTCCAGCGCCGTCTACACTGCGCCTCCCTTTTTTGTCGAATCCCTCCATGGTCGCTCTAATAGGAGTATACCTCGCCTGCCGTTGCATATGCATGCAGAGGAAATTATTCCTACAATCATAACGTCGAACATCCATATCGGATGATGCGTTCGCAAAACCCTCACCCTGTCATGTCTCCGGTCGTACGAAATGTTCGAAGTCTTGCTAATTGTCCAAATCGACAAAAGGGTGGGCCTTGGGGGAATTCGCAACTTCCCCGCCTCTATGAGACGCATTTCCGTACCCGCTGGTGGGAGGGATTCCTCTCAAGGAGGGAGTTCCACAGCCTCTTCAATCCAAGGACAGAAATGTACCCCCTCATCTTCGCTGAACAATTCTCGCGTTGCAGATATCACTCACCGTGTGACTTCCACCCCGTCCGCTACACAGCGATGGTCAATAATTACTCCAACCGCCATATACAAGAAGTCGTAACACACCAGCACCCAGCAGAACCTTGCAGAGAGACTCAACCCGTGGCGTTGTATCCAGCCCCGCATCCAGAGTTGCTAGCACTCCCACTCCTCTCAGCGGTCTTGAAAACCTGCCTACCCCCATCCCAAATCCAGAAGCCCTCACAATCATTACAAATCCACTGCGAACGCAAGCTACAGACAGGAATCAGAGACAGAAGCAGTCGCAATTGCAAACGCAAGCAGTGTCAACACCTCGATCAGTGGTGTCTGAGAGTCGCAGCATCCATCGATTTGGTCACTCTGACATGACGCGTCTTGTATATGCATTAGGCAGGCTTTTGGAGCTCTCCATGTGGAACAGTCGGCAATTTCTGATTGCAAGCGACTTGGAGACGGTTAGCTATGCAACGCGACGCGTTGCGAAAGGATTAGCTCAAGCCCCACACTGGTAGATAATAGAGACGGACCGGAACACCGCAATGCAGCAAAACATCATTTGGTCCATAGCATTTGAGGCATGCACAAAGGAGATCTTGAAAGAGCTAGGCTGAAGCAACGGCCCACATTGGATATTACATGCACAAACCGGTACCAGGTTTGCGCACAAGCCGATAAGGTTAAATCCCATTTCATTCAGTTAGCAAGGGACAATATAGCAGAGCTATCTGATCTCCACCGCATTGAATCCGCCGCAGAGCATTTGGAATTCATTGATTCCCTTCCGGCAGACAATAAGTATCTTTTGCCTGCAGCAGACAGTGTGGAAGGTGGTGTACATGGTCCAAATCCAACGCAGAGAGTGTCGAAAGCTGCTCACAAATGGCCAGCATCCGCTTTACTTCCTGGCAGGAGCAATCCCGGGGTTTATCCACTTCAAATTGTATCATCGGGCGACTAACTGCGGTCAGTATGCTGATGCATTTTATGATTCCATGATTGACGACAAGGACAGTCATATACCTTCGCCACAGATCATGTTTACCTGCACTGCGTTGCGCCAGATTCCCCTGGAGTGGCAAAAGAACAAAGGCGTTCATCCGAAAGCTTCCGTGTCAAAGCTGAACGCAGACACAACTGATCACTCGAACTCCTTCAATTACAAGAATGCCGGCGGTAAGAACGCATCCTGCTGTGCTGCAACGGGTCGCAAGTTGTTAACCTCACCTGGCGTTGGAGACACATATACATTCTTGATGAATACCTGGAACACACTACCGGAGAGCTACCAACAGAGGGTGTATTACATCACTCTTGCTACAGTCAAATGTCAGATCCAACTGGCGGAGAACCCAACGCCTGCCGTGGTGATCAGCATTGAAGCAGAGCGTGTTGACAATGCTATTCTTCTTGATTATTTGCCTTCCGAAGTGGCATTTGAGGAGGCCGAGATCGGAAGCACTGACCCAAACATCCCGATAGACAACAATTGTACGGATGACAAACTTCATTTTGGGATGCCAGGGGTCACCTGAGATTTCAAAGATGAAGGTGATGGACGCGATGTGCGCGATGCCATCCCCACCGCAAGCTGGTGAGGACAGCCCGCGACTGAACTCGAGAGGTTTGACCTGGGAATCAGCGATGTCGATGGGTATGAGGGCGAGGATGGCGATGATGCAGATGCGGATGAGGAGGAAGAAGCATAGCAAGCCGATGATGGATCAACGCAGAATTTGGAGGACTGAGGGCATAGTAGGTTTGACCTGGCACCCGGTGATGTCGACGGGTATGAGTGCGAGCATGGGGACGAAGTGGATGCAGATGACAAGGAATAAGCATCGCAAGACAATGATGGATCAACGCATAATATGGAGGACTGAGCACGGAGTAGGTTTGACATGGGAACCAGTGATGTCGATGGGTATGAGTGCGAGCATGGCAAAGAAGCGGATGCGGATGAGGAGGAATACCCATCGCAAGCCGATGATGGATCAATGCAGAATGTGGAGGACTGAGGGCATTGTACTAGAGAGTGTGAAGATTGGACTGTATATTTCAGACCTGGAGAATACGATAATGGCAAAGCAAATGCAAAGGCAAGCGATGTATCTGAAGCGAAGACTGTATTGCAATATGTGACATAATCTCAAAGCTAAACATATGTGGGGTGAGTGTGGCATCCGATATGTAGTAATAGCGGAGAGGTAAAATGTGACTATCGGCCGAAGAAAGGCATAAACATTGCCAGGCATTGTGTGAACGGCTACACCATAACTGCAGCCCCTGCGACGAGTGTAACTCACGTGTTGTTCTGATGGTGCGTATACCAGGCGCCAAGTAATAGAGGTAAGAATGCAACGGGAAGTATGTTGTTCCGTGTCAGAGGGTATGAGGTTCTGTCAGAGCCGTCAGAGCCATCCGGAACACTGGGGTTTTTCATACGGAACCTAGCGTTGTTGCTGATGGGATTGATGAGGATTCACCTATCTTCGAAACATTATACCACAGGGATATTTTCTGATGTATGCAGTTCCTGTTGCCACTTCACCCATTGCAGACGAACCTCGATTTTGAACCAGTGCACCTTACTGACTCGGAAGCTCGCCAAATCTGTAGGGAGAGGAGCGCTGCGGATTGGTTGTGGGATATGCAGGATCAACTTCCTGCCAGCGCGACAGTTGTGCCACTGATTTGTGCATGCAACCAGACTCACTTGAACACTTTTTCGGGAAATGAGCATGCCTCACCATTCTATCTCACAATTGGTAAGATTTGAAAAGAAATCGACCGGACACCTCCACAGCGTGCCTGACTTCTCGTTGGGCAGGTACCCAGTCCCCCAAAAGTTGACAGAAATACTGATGAGGCATGGCATTACGCGGTTGGAACAGTGCTCGCCCTACTCCAGAATCTGTGACACAACTGGTCCAGGCTTGAAATGGAATCGCACTGATGGATTCCACAGACAATGTTATCCTCTGTTGGTAGCCTGGGTCAGAGATTGTCCAGAAGTCATGCTTGCTCAAGTCTCATATGTCCCATGCCTGTTGTGTGAAGTTCCTAAAGGTGAGCTGATGGGGCATTCCACATTTCGACCACTCGATAACTCAAGAGATCAGCATGTTTGGTGGTTGCTCCTGGACGATTCTGATCTTGATGTTCTGTACACTCTTGGTGTTGATCCCATCCAAAACGAGTTCTGACTATACCCTCCCTGCAATGTCCATTGGCTTTGGTAGCCTGATGAAATGCATCAGCTACTGTTGGGTTTAGTTAAAGACTTATTGCACTGGCAACTCAAATACGTGAAAGTTAGAAATGCCAAGGATCAGTTTGACAATCGATTCACATTGGTACCACAATATCTAGGGCTCCAGAGCTTCTCTAAACCATTGGATTCGATGAAAAGTAGCTCCTAGCAGCGATAAGAGATCGCAGGCATGATCAGAACACTGACAGTGAATTGAGTACCAATTCTGGACTGCTGCAAGGATCACAGGAAAAGTGTGGCAGAAACAGCCTATGATGAAATGGAAATGGGAGCTGTGAGGGGTATTATGTGAATTCTCTCTACTTGTTAGCCAACAAAATGACTCTGATCTAACCCTCACAGCACTAGACGACGCACTGAAGGGATGTTGTCAACTGAACGGTGCTTGTCAAGCACAGAATACGTCGAAGTCTGCGAAGGCCAAAGTGGATGAACAGTTAGCAAGAGAATCCCATCAGTAACGAGAATGCAAGATTGATAAACTGCATGCTGCGATGGAGGTTCAGGTGTTGGGGGCTGAAAAGGTTACCACAACAAAATGAAGCCAATTTCCGGTGCACCTGAATAGGGCCTGACAAGCACTAACCAAATGGTCACATGCTGATCGGCAGTGTGCAAAAGAGCGATTGAAGCGCCAAATCCATCAACTGACACCTTTCAAATGCAAGCATTTCGATTAATTATTCCAACATCCTGAGCAACAACTATTGCAGAAAGTCAGGACAAATGCAACCAGTTGCAGAACCACATTCGACCAAAGACTCGCTGAAAAGACAATTTCTGCGGGAGACAAGGTCTATGGAGCGGCAAAGATGACCGCCACCAAGAGTGTGAAGTTCATAGCCCGGCTATCCAATGCCGGGACAGAAGCCACCCGGTGGAAAGTTGCTGATACCGCCCGCATTGTAAGTCTGCTCTAGACAGAGATTTATGGTATCACTTCGAATCGGCAGATGCAGTTCAAGAAGGAATTGTCCATCTGCTCGATCGAGTCTGGACTTGGGTGGAAGGCAATTGGCATGGAAGAGCTCCGGATAACCATTGAACAGCATTTAATACATTTCAGATATCCAAAGAAGCATCCATCCTGTTTGCCATATATCAGAGTCAATTCGGCAAATGGGTTCTCACAACCAATTTCAACACCGATATTTCTGAACAGTTACATATCGGCAATGTGAAACAAGTGTATCGATCTACAACCAAAGTCAATCACATCCGACAGATGGTCAAGCACAATGACAGGTGTACCCGTCTTGACTATATGGGGGAGACACTGTCTCATCTGGCCCTTCAAGGCTGGTGTGATATTGACTCTGCAATAGTCTTCACCCTACTATCCACTACTGATACACGGCGAAATAATTGCAGAGCCCATCTCTTATGCCTCCAGCATTGTCAGGAAGAGCCATTATTCCTCCCCGGATCACAACAGGTTCAACATTTGAGAGAAACCCATGTCTGCGGAGTGTGTAGAAGCATCAAACTAACCTCACTCAGAGAAGAATCAGAAGATTTCAGAATTCCCAACTGTGGTCAGCTATTCCTTGCACAAAATGAAGGGGACAGGGGACACGAAGTTTGTGGACTGGTGCTCGGATATGATCAGAATGCACTCATAGACTGTCTATTTAATCCACTTCAGAATGGGCTGTTGTACTACCATGAACCATGTCACTGCTCTACATCTGTTGAGCGTCTAGGACTTGATTGCAAGATAGAATATACCAATGCCAACCAACGGATCATGCCTAAATCTCATATCATTGGGGTCCAATATACGGAAAGTGGCCTCGATAACACTTTCCAAAGCTGTGTTCATTGTTTTCCTTTATTACTCTTGAGCTGAACTCCACCGAATCAGATCCTCCAATTTCTGGAGCTCCTGCCACCAGGAATCAGGATATAAACCCTTTCTACGAGGTGCAAGAAGACTAAACAATGGATATTACACCCTCAAGCGGGAGAATATGTGGTGGTAATTCTAACAAAGTACAATGATTCGCATGATTGGGCTTATTGTGTTGATGGCATCATCCAGGTTGTCACACAGACTGATAAGATGCATATTGAACTTGTGGGAGCAATTGTTGGACGGGCAAATTTGGTGCAAGAGAATGCTGCATCAGACAGAAACGATATCTTATGGCTTGTAAATAATCATGTGGATTTGGATACCTACAGGACTGTATATTAAGATACAATGCCTGAATGAAGGTGTGCAGGAGGAAGATAGTTAATTGAATTGTACTATTTGACATTGACATTATCCTAAGCAATCCCAGACAGTGTAACTACTGGTTCGAGGTGCAATGGAATAGTCTTGGACAGGCAGCCAATACTCCAAATCCCTCCAAAATTTGCGCATTCTCATCATTTGATTTTGCAGCATTTTGAAGACAATGATACACTCTTCCGGAGATTCTTGTATTCTGTTCTACAACTTCCGGCGCATTGAGGAGCACCTGAGAGCACATAGCTTTGCAATCAACCTATCTGGGAGCATCTGGAAGCAACTGGAAGCATCAGTGTGGCAGTTCAAAGTTGCTCAGTTATTCAGTTAAAACTTCCAAACGATTTTACATTTTGCTGATGCAGTGATACAGGTATGGTATCACAGTGTCCAGATAATATGGCGATGGAAGGAAATCCTAAATCTCTGAGGAAGTCATTCACTTTCCTCTCTGCTCTAAACATGCAAGAATCAGACCCTACATCACCCTACTGAAGTCCCAATTGAACCATGTCTGACAATAGCTGACCACTCACCACTGACCAATTTCTACCAGGCCTACAGAAGCAACTGGTTGATATAACCAAAGAAGGGTGAGAATCCAAGGGGGAAGTCAAAGCTATCCAAAATCATATAGTGAACGCATTGACCGTTCCAGCTGACATGGCCATCAGCGACAACTCTAGTTTCTGTCAGAAACACCTGGGGGTTCCTGACAGCTCTGACGGCTCTGACGGAACCTCGTACCCTCTGACGGAGAATCACATGCTACCCGTCGCCCAGGCGACGGATCGCGTTGCATAGCATCAGCACAATGTATTCTAGTCACTGGAAGCCTCCAGGAGTGTCTGAGAGGATGTGGAGTGTAAACTTAGATGCATCGATTTCAGGAGAGTATCAGACCCTAGGAGGGCATTCCTGCCGGCCTTCAGAGTAAATGGGAGCGCCGATGACAGGCCTGGGAGCACCTGGGAGCACCGGCAACAAACCTGAGAGCATTGGCGACATGTCTGGGAGCACCTCGAATCACAGTCATGTATTCAGTTTGTATTCTCATCTGTGTATCTATGTATCTATATAGCTACTCATCTACCCACGCTATATCTGCACTGGCCGCAGGCGGTGCTTGAGAGCAAGTCGAGGTGCGCCTGAAAATGACGATCGAGTGAACTGCGAGATATACTCCGAGGCCGTGATTGATCGAGTTCGGAGATGCACTTGGAGGCCACGATGGAGCGAGTTTGGAGATGCACTTGGAGGCCATGATCATGCTAACTTTGAGCCTGTAATCGAGCGAGTTTGGAGATGCACTTGGAGGCCATGATCGTGCGAACCTGCAGGACGCAATCGAGCGAGTTTGGAGATGCACTTGGAGGCCACGATCGAGCGAGTTTGGAGATGCACTTGCAGGCCGTGATCGAGCGAGATTGGACGAGTACTTGGAGGCGGTCGATGGACGGCGCACCGGGTGATGAGACTCTATTCATCAGTTGGTTTACTCACAACAATGGGAATGCGACAATGTGACTGTTCTTTTGAGCTCTCATGGAGAGCTGGCTGATTGCGGTCGATCATTTACGGAGGTACGCCGGAAGCTGAAGCTACATTCAGGGGTCAACTCATAATCATGAGAATGAAGAAAAGACAATCAATCTTGGGTGGATGCTGTACTCGGTGTATGCTGTACTTGGTGTCAACTCATGATCATGCCATGGAGAGATAGAGAGGGATGACCTAACTTTGTGTTCTGCGATGATGGTTGAGTTGTGGATGAGAAAGAGAAAGATGGGGGATGAAGTTGAGAATGATATGGAGGATACAAGCGGATATGAGAAATCAGGGGTACGACTTGCCTGATTGGGTTGGGAAGACCACCTATCTGTGTTAGTTCGTGCTGGATCGGGACTCGTACCTGCCATATCAGGGATGGCCAATTCACTCGCACATGAAATTCTCTAAGTCCCAGTTTCTCATGATAATTTCCCCCATCTCCTCTGATCTCTCTCTTTCTTGTGCTCAACTCTACCATCACCTAAGAACACGAAGTTAAGTCTTCCCTCTCTATCTCTCCATGCCATAATCATGAGTTCAGACAGAGTACAGGATACACCAAGTACAGCATCATCCCAATATCGACAGTCTCCCGCTCCCAGCCAGTTTCTCATCTCTCGGCGGATGTTGTACTCAACTCTCTACATTCCCACAATTACAAGTTGACGAATGAATAGAGTCTCAGCTGCCATCGCGCCTCCCTCCAAATCGACCGCCTCCAAGTACTCCTCCAATCTTGCTCGATCATAGCCTGCAAGTGCATCTCCAAACTCGCTTGGTCACAGCCTCAGAGTGCATCTGCAAACTCGATCGATCACGGCCTCCAAGTGCATCTTCTGAGTTCACTCCATCTCGGCCTCCAAGTGCATCTCCAACCTCGCTCCATCACGGCCTCCAAGTGTATCTCCATACTTGCTCGATTATGGCCAGCAAGTTTGCACGATCATGACCTCCAAGTGAATCTCCAAACTCGCTCGAGCCCGGCCTCCAAACGCATCTCTGAGTTCCTTCGATCTCCGTCTCCAAGTGCATCTCAAACAGGCTCGATCAAGTACATCTTCAAGGAGCGACGGCGGTTGTATGGAGATACAGGGGTAACGGGGGTGGACAGAGTGATGGGGAGTATATATTCAGCCGACCACAGAGTAGATAGACATCATCTCATTTCCGTCTCCTCTTATCATACAATCACATTCACACTCAATCTGTCCCAACGTTTGGTCTCACTCGCTCGGTCTGAGATGTCGTGGATCCTCACGACCGGGTAGTATCATATCTTCTCACTTTCCCACGCGCCTCGAGCGTAATGTAGAAGGAATGCAAGGAGAGATTTTCGCAGCATCACCCATTGCATTGCAATCCTGATCCAAGGGTGTACCCAATGAACTCAATCCGACATATGGTCACAGTTGGCCACAATGCCAAAGTGTTTGTTTAAAATACGAGACCAACAGAGCGAGAAGAAACGGCAAAACAGCGATCGGTGGGCGATATGCAACGCATCCTGTGGTATTGAAGCCAGCCGCAGAGTAATCCGCCACCGGGGTTCCTCTGACTGCTCCGACGGAGCACGTCTACTCTGACACAGCCATTGCGCCCGGACGGAAATGTTTCTTGCTGATGGCAGTAGCTGCTACTGTAATTGCTGAGAGCAATTGGCTGAAATTACTTGAGTCCCAAGACTGTCCAGGGTTAAAACCAATATGGTTGTGAGACTGGATTGTCCAAGTATAAACAGTTACTCAATACAAATGAATGACCTTTGCTGTCAGAAAATTGATTATACTGTGAGTATTCAACCGACTACAACACATTGTCTTGCAGCAGATGTTGTCGAATGAGCCCCAAGACAGAACAATACAGCTGCAGCATCAACCATCTTTTATACAACATCAGAAAGCAGTATTTGAGTACTCTCACAGAGAAGCAACTCTTGAATGAATGATTCATCAAATTAAATTCAATAATGAAGAGCTCTTCTCCTTTTGCTCACGGTTTCAAGTAATTGCTGCTAAGCATGGTCGTATTTTAACAACCTGCTGCAATATCCTGAGAATGGGACTATGGGAAGAAATAAAGTACTTGTTTCAATATACTAATGTTCTGGACACATTTTCTATTTCATCAGAATGTGTCAAAACTTGGAAATCCAGATTCAACCATATTGGGCAGAATAGACCACAGTACAGAGAACGTTAATAGGTTTTGCCTCTTTCCCCAAATTTCTCTTCACTTCAAATAACCCAGCCACAGCTCTGGCTGTTACTATTGAACCATATGCTGCACCTGCTCTCACAGATTCAAATATAGAAAGACCCAGGAATAGGGCAAAGGACATGGTGAAGATATTTATTGATAGAGGGCGACTATCCTGTAGTACATTAAATCACAGGATAGCAGAATGGAAAGAGATGATAGTGCCTTACATATTCAGAATGGTGGTGGCAGTACGACAATCCCATGAGCATGCTGAAGAGTTGGCAAATGAACAATTGAAGAAAATTAGAAATGCATTGTAATTGATCGAAAAGGATTCTATTCAAATACTTCAAAATAATATCAAATGTGATGTTTTTCAGCTAGTAAGATTTATGTTCTGGTAGGATCAACAGAAGGGAAACATTTGAATGTAATCTGCACTTTGAAAATAAAATATCTGGTGATACTGATAAATGCATTAATTGACAGCTCAGCTACAGTCATTGTACTAAATAACTAGGTTTCCAATTGTGACCACCAATAACCTCGCTGAGAGTTGAAATCAAGAACACGAAGTTATAGTTATTCAGCTCAGATCCACTAAGTCTGGAACTGTTATACTTCTCACTATAGTTGAAATAACAATTTAGAAAAGTCAGAAACACCACCCAAGGTTTGTTACGAAACTCAAATATTATCCAAATGTGCTGGGACCACAATACCTACAGTCACATGATGTTGTGGTAAAGTGTGCAATGAATGCAGTGCTGTTCAGGTGATGTTATCAAACTTTCCTCTGTGACCATAGATTTTAGATCACTGAGAAAGTATCGGACAAAATGCCTATTACGGGAGTAATTCCACCAAAGTAACTATACTTGTACGTCTCAAGAGATACTCAACTCAGTTCAAGGTACATGGCCATAGTTCTTATCATATTCGTCTAAGCATATCTCCACAGAAAGTGTATTGGCAACATGTATAAATCGTATTCGCAAAGAGGACATGTATGTATAGTTGTATCAGATGCTACTAAGGGGATAGCAACTAAATCATATCGTGGCGTAACGCAATACTGACAATGCATATAACATGTATAGTCAATCTATGTGATTTATTAAGATCATAAAGTATTCTGTATAATCAATCTTCGTTGATTGGTTGATATCATAAGATGGGTTCATATAATTGAGCTCAGTGATGAATTAGTCACGTATATTCATATATTGAATCTCAGCAATTATTTATTATCGTAATGAATTTGGTATAATTAATCTTGGTGATTATTTAATATCGTGGCAGTAATATTTTGCCCGTTGATAGTGCAATCATTATTGACATATATCTTCACAAAATATTCCTCTATCTCTTTCTTGATAAATCTGATGTTCAGATAATATTGGCAATATTACCTCTCACCGTAATCTCCCTCAATATTCCAAATCTCCATTCTTAAGAAGATTACGAATTACACTCCATCGCGTCTTATTCTGTTTCCCAATCTCGCTTCCAATTCTGAATTTGAATCGTTGGGTTTATTCCTAAAGATCTTTCCAGTGCGCATTGTATGAAACTGACTTTGCTGTGTGTTCCGGAAATTAGGAAGTAAATTACTTCGAGCTGAATCCACTTCAGTATCTCAACCGTTAATATCTAACACAGGCTTTTCAGATTCAGGAACAATTAACCCTGCTATCCCTGGATTTGGTAAAGGTGATACCACGAGATTGTTAACGTATTCTGAAGGGAATACATTATAATGGCGAGAATAAATCAATATCTCATTGAACTGAATTTTACATGCCAACCACCAAATACACTGTGCCGCAAACAACCGATCTTCTCCTTCGAAGCGATCTAGTTATGAAGATAATGTGCACAGTATTATGTCGTACTCGGTATTGAACCGATGCTCAACAATGGGGTGGGGGAACCGCGTACAATCCTAAAACATAATACCAATATACTCAATAATAATAATAATAATAATAAGAACTGAAAACAACAATAATGTTTCAGCTTCTTCTTCGCAGGTAGGTATCGCAGGTATCGTTCGTGCTTCTGGGGCTGTTCATCTGAATGCCGAAGCATCGCTGTCTCTTTATAGCTCTCTTGTATTGTATGATTGGCTTTCAGGAGTTACTCCCTCCATAGGGCCATCATCATAGATCAAGGATTGCTATGATCTCGTCTGCCATATCCTAGAGTCCTACTTAACGATCTTTAATCTCTCTTGATAGCAGACCACGCATCCCAAACGTTACTGTGTATTGCATCATGGAGTTTAATGTGTTACTCTCCCTGGAGGGCGATCATCAGCAATGAGATTTATTCACACAGTTGCATCGAATTAGATATCTTGGTACATGTTCATTCGGATATTCAAAACCTCTCCTCTCCTGACGTGCTTATTTGGATAGCTTTAAACTGATTGTGAAATTATATCAAGACACAACCTCACCCTTCAGGTTTTTTGATGTATCTGCTTCGGAGGCTATATGTGTCGGCCCCCTATTGTTCTGTCGACAATTAATTATGACAAATTAATCTGCCTGTTTGTTTGGAGGTATATCGGGTCTTGCCCTACGTTCTAATCAAACAGACACACCATGCTAAGGTCGAGACTGTTCTCACCAACCAGGGAGTGCCCAAGGTATTCCAATTCCTCCTGGGGAGACGGCTTGATATTGCAGATAATTGCATATTGGCAATCGTCTGCCTGAAAACTCAGTCGCTATACAGCCGTCGATGCATCTAGTCCCACTTAACTCAGTTCACTGAATGTGGTAAGAAATAACTGGCATCTCTTTAAGCCCTGAAGGTTACAACTGGCCAAGGTTATTGCATCATCAAATCAATACAAATTGATTGTACACTCCATGAATCCCCAGGGACTGAGGCTCGCTATCAAATTGACACGAGGTTCCCATGAAATCCCGTTACCGTTTACCAGACTGGCATACTTGTTTTGTCCTGGATAGGCATTATGTATCCTATGCGAGTAAACTCCGTAGCATATGTCCTTCTAACGATCAAACATATACCATTACCTCATTCAGGAGAGAACTCCTAACAATGCCCTGCCACTGTATAAACTGCATAAGCAAATATTTAAAGTACTGATCTGACCCCTCTGACCATTTTGGGGAAATTTTGTCCTGCTTAATGGCATTGCTTTTGGCAGATGGTCAGAAAGGAACGATTAAGAATTTTGAAGGCATTACTGGATGATATGGATTAGGCTTTAGAAACACAGGATTGTAAAGAACAATCTTTGGAGGAGGTCCTTGTGAAATGTTAGCATGAGTTGCATCTGCTGTTTCAGAAGGTGCAATCTGAATGATTGCCACCACACCAACCTGGATTCTATTATGAAATATGATTAATAGATACAGAGACTCCAGACTGAGGAATGCAATGTTCAATATTGACAGTGAAACTTGTAATTCTATCAGAATAGCCTGAAGACAACACCTTGAAAGAGTGTATTCATCAGTCATCATCAACTTTTGCCATACCAGAATTGTTCACAAACATAGCCAATTGGGGTCCACATTTCGGTATTTACTATAGGGATTTCAATCTCATTATTCCACAAAAGTAGTAACCCTTACTCTTAATATGAGAATGTTGACCATCCATACAGAATTGACAGTGAATTCAAAATGTAGCATTTGCGAAAAACTATAACCTCCTGGAACTGAAGAAGTGTAACAAATCCCAGTTGGCCCTCTGGACAAGATATAGATTGTTCAGATGAATAGAAATTGTATTTGCAACAACAAATAAACTGGTAGATTCCCAATAGTATATCAATGATACAACTGGCAAGTTAAATAATAATATTTTGCTTCCACATATCTGTATAATATTCTCATATATAGTAATTCCAAGAAGAATCATATTAGAGATATTCTACAGATTATGCAATGCTGATGGAAAGCCTGTCTGGGTTGAAGTACAAAAATTGATAGTTCGATAATGATATATTTATATACCTAGAATACAAATATCAATAGTGGGTTTCTCAATGAATTATTATGAGGTGGATACACATCTCACTTCAAGTCAGGAGCGGAAAATGGTATATTGTACCTTTAATACTCTTTTTAAAGTAAAATAATTCAGGCAATTTTGTAACTGTTATCAATGTTTCATCATTAAGGACTTAGAAAAAAGTGGAACCATTACCTAGACTCACTCAATAAGATAACCAATTTGAATGAAATTTGAAACCTCAGTGAAAATATATGCTATGGTTACTGCATTCACAATATCTCCTATTTTCTGACCCTTTGACAAAGAAAGAGATGTTAGAATTGAAATAGATACTATAAATTATATATGAAATGGTGTGTTATAAATGTATGATGATGATGGGGTGCTACACCCAGCGGTGTATTGTTCAAAGACATATTCCCCAGTGGAATGTAATTCTGTTATATATTGTAGATAACTTATAGCAGTTATTAGAACTTTGGAAGAAAGGAGACAGGAGTACAAAAGGGTATTACACTCCCATCTATTGCTTACTGTCAATGGGAATCTGGAGTATTTTATTACCCACAAACCACTGAATTGAAGACAGCCTTGTAGGTCTAAATTTTTAATGAGTTTCAATTATGGAATTGTATATCACTCTGGACATCCATGTGGAAAAGTGAATGCATCAAGAAGAAGGCTTGGAAAACTCACTGAGAGGAGGATGAAAGGCTAAAAAATAAGGAACAGGTGGTTCTAAAGCCATATTACCTACTGGAACAATTGCATGTATTGGTGGATTGTCAATCAATAGAAGTAATCTTGGTATTTGAGATGTATTTTTCTGAAGCATATTTGACTAATTTATTTCCAGATAGCTTTATTCACGCTATAGGTGAAAATGGTAGCTTAATTGAAATTACTGTAGCCCAGTACAGCAAGGAAAACAGGAGACTCTGATGTCTGGGGATATTGTGTTTTCTGATACACTATAATCTCCCATAATGATCAGGTCACCAATATCACAATGCTGCACTTTCTGGACAACTGGGACATGCAAAAACTGTTAACCTCTGGAATAGGCAGTATATCAGGAAAACAGTGAGAATGAATGTTGATTGACATGTTCAAAGCAACCATATTTAACAATGTTCACAGAGCTCTCAACCTTCTGCTGTTGGGGTACTCTGACAATTGTAATGACCAAATGATCCTTGTGAAGACGGCATGATGAGTTTGGTAGTTCGGTGACTGGAATGTGCAGGGTATAATGCAATTTGAATTGTGGTTAGCCAGTATTCAGAGATGTAATATATTGTTTCCAGGTATATGACAGTAGTTGGACAGGGGTTGGTGGAGTTGTTCATTAGATATATGGTATAGCTTTATGGTCTTCCCTGATCAAACATTTCAGATTGTGGACCCCAGTTAGCTTCAACACTGTACTGACAGTAGTGTGAGAGACTTGTGAGTTGGAAGAAGTTATGTATAGCTTTTCACCCTCAGATAGTTAGTCAGACCCAATTAATAAAGGCTAGTATGGAACAATATTTCTGTATTGTTGTCAATGATCAACCGGATAATTGAATGTAAAGTTAAGTACTCGCACAGTTTGTGGCTAACAATGAATCCTTAGGAACTCCAAAGTGTACCCCATTCCATTATATGCTAAGTACAGATCCCTGGATGGAATTTAGGGATTTGGGACAACCGCCTCAGGACTGACATAAAATCGATAGTCATGTAGTACAACTAATCATGCCATACATCCATGATCATCTTTATACCAATTTGCACAAGAGTCATGCAATCAGGGTGGAAAATGCAATATTCGTCCCAGACCACTGTGTTTAATATACCAGAGGATAAGATACCAATGTTGGACACTAGTATTATCTCAACAATCCACCCCAATTTAGAAGCTTGTTTGGAATCTCCCATGCTGAATATAGTTATTCAACAGGTATTCCAGTAACCCTACAAGTTGGATCTCCTGACCATTGTTCAAATACAAAGGGTACATCCCATTTCACTGCTAGATCCAGTATGAAAAATCTGTTCCCTGGCCAATATAGTATTCCACCATCTCTAGTAGAAGTAGACAGTAGGTTGGAAGATCAAGTGGTCAGTATGGAGAATTTCTGTATATATTGATGGCAGTTACAATACCTTGTCAACTTGACACATTATAATTTATTTATACGGGAACCTTTAATGTTCAACAATGGATCACAAGCCATAGACGTATTTCAAACCCTATATTCTGAGAGGCTAGAACAGTTAGAAAATGCTCTTCGAGGACATTGAATCTTGAATGGGAATATGGTTACAGTATAAAGTAACAAGTAATAGTAGCAGTTACCAGTAAAGAGAAACATTGAAAATCAATCAAGTATAGTAATATGGCAGTGCAATGTTAGTGTGATATTGCATGACAGTGGTGGTGGTGGAATGTGATTAGGAAGTGGATGGATATTGTACAACATCAGATGATCTAATGCGATTGTTTTGAGAAGAGTTTAGATGGTGGTATGCATAGTCACAGTTGAGGATTTCAATAGCATAATAAAGCATAAAAGATAGTTCAATGGTAACTAATGCATTGCATAGACAGAGTAGTAGTTGATATTTGTGGATTTCCATATTTTTTCTCTTTACACATTTTCTTTTGAATACCAGTAAATGATAACTATGCAAATGATTATAACCCTTTGTCTTGTTTCTTGATATTTACTTCTAGTTTTGGTTTTAGAATTCAAGTATATTTTATCACCAATATCACCAAAGTTCAACCTTGTCTGTTACAGCACATCTCAGGACAATGATAATAGATCACTATCCACTGGTGGTTACACAGGCTCCACAGGAAGCTTGCTGTAAGCTGCACATTAGTACATGTGGAGATAGTATAGCCTAATGTCCATTTGCACATTTGCCGATGTGCCATATATTACAAAAGTCAAATTGTCAGCCAATATATTGCAAAGTCTTGTCACTGATTGTAATAATCGTGTAGTATGCTATCACACTGTAGTAACATCAACAATGTATTAAAATACATTTCAAATAGCTATATAAAATCTTGATTATGGTAATGCCAAATCTGTTCCTTACTTAGATATACTAAGTTTTAAAAAAATTGATGTAATATTGATATCTTTCTAGAATACTTTAATTTCATATTCTATAACTATTAAGATTGTATATCTAGCAATACCATGGTAATTCAATCTGTCTTTAAAAGTGATTTACTCCATAATGAGTAGTTGTAATACTAATTTCTCCAGCTTAATGTTATATTCCTTATTTATAGCCTACACTTACTTGTATTGAAGTAGTAATGTTATCATACTTACCTATTCTAAATAGTCTGTGCATTTGGCCATGGCAATGGTGATAAGTGTCAAACAAATCTTACATGAAAGTAATTATAGTTTCTTAGACTGTACAGGAGATATCCTGCTACTATTGTCAAATGTATAGTAGAATAAGAGTTGAATCTGTAGCTTGTAGAGACACATCTTAAAATAATGATGTTGCCTTCCGCTCAACAAACAAATGCCGGAAGTATGGATTGCCATTTCCCATCGCAATGCGAGGGCGCAAGATTTGTTGCGCCATGGCAGATGCGGATGTAGTTGAGTATGTGCCTGCGTATGCGAAAGTGTGTCTATTATATCATGTAACAGGACGTGCCGCATCGACATATAGTCGATCAATAACTTATGGCGCTAACTACAAAACGCAAGTTACATCATAGTCCTTGGCATAGTGATATCCGTACTTCCAATTAGCCCAACAATGTTTCCACCACAGGATTAGGACCTGGTTCACTGGTAAAGTAACTCCCATCCCAGGGTTCAGACATGGAGCTGGTTTAGTTCACTTGAAAACACAATAACTATTACATAGATGCAAACAATGCATCGTTTTACTACCGGCGACACCTCCAACCCATCAATTCTTTAGTCTGTATCCCTCGCCTCGTCATTGTAGACCTCCGCCAATCCTTTGACCAGCCTCACAAATCGATTTACCTCTCCAACTCTGAACCTCATATAATCGAACCCGTAAACTACGTCACCAGCATCAGCTGCTTCAAATCTCGGCGCCTTGGGATATCTTTGGGAGAAATGCACCAGCGCTATTTTCCGAGCGCGCATGTCTCTTCCAGCCCGAATTGCCTCCCCAATAGTCGAGTGCTTTTTCGCCACAGCCTCAGCAATCAACTCATCATCAAATGTAGCCTCGTGGATTAGCAGTGTAGCCCCGTTACCAATGCTGACAAAGGAGGTGGTTGGTCGTGTATCGCCGGAATATGCAAGCTTGAAGCCTGATTCGAATGTAAGAGCTGTAGTGAATGAGGACTGGCAATGCAGTGCAGGAGCCGTGTCCCAACTTTTCAATTTGAGGGATCGGAGGAGCTGATGGTATCCGGATGACAGAGTGAAATTACTGGCCGTTGGATAGCGAAGTTGTTCATTCGAGATAAATACGAGTCGGTTGATGCCGAAATCTTCGACAGACGAGTAATCTGTGAGCCATGTCCAGAAACGATGGGGACCGACCACAAATGTGGGGCGGTTACCATCACCAGATGCGCGAAGGAGCAACTGTTGTGCTTTCAAGAAAGCGATAGATCCGAGATGGTGATCAGCATGAAGATGCGAAATATATAGTACTTGTATGTCAAACAAACGATTATCGTACTCATCAGACCCGAACACTCGCTTCATTTGACCAACAGTACCCTCGCCACAGTCAAATAAAATGGAACAATTGTTTGGAATTGTTACCAGTGTGGCAGTGACATTGCGGTAGCGAGACGGCACTGACGAGCCAGTGCCAAGAGTATAGACTTCTACATCGCTGCCCGGGAATTCTTCCATTTTTGGTGGTGATTGGCTTAAAGATTGTCGTGTTTGTACTACATTTGAAAGAAAATCTGACCCTGCTCCATCCTCTGAGATCGCCTGAATAGGGTCGAAAACCTCCCCGAGCGGCTTTATCTCGAGTGCCCATTCTGGTTTGATATGAAACACCAATCCAGGCTCAGCAGTCACTGCAGGTTCAGGTACGAGTTTTGCCGTCTTTGAGCTACAATGCAACCGCGGGAAAAACGCAGGATCAAGATGGTGAAGTCTTGTGGCGAACTTTGCTGCCCCTCCAAAACTGATGGAATCTGGACAGATATCCGGAGATGCAATAATGTGCTTCGAGCCAGAGAAACGATTCATAAACTCAATTAATCGAGGATCGTGAGCAATACCAGGACCAAGAATCCAGAAAAAGCATCCTATTTTCGCCTGAACAACCGTCGTGTCCGACCATTCCCGATGGGAGACAAAATCTGCAATGTAATTGGCCTCTGGAATATCACAGACTGCGATACCGGTTCCTGGGATAGTAGGCTCCAATACTTCATGAGGGTGTACAAATCGGCCATTCGCACTCCTAACGGAGTGTCCATTCGAGAGTAGTCCGAATTTGGGTCCAGGTTCAACACCTAATTCCTTTGCAACCTTTGGCAAGAATATTCCTCGGTGGTCGTGTGTCGTTAGGATATAGCTAAGAGCTACAAGTGAAGGTACAGCTGTTGGGAGATGAGTGGGATTTTGGGGCTTTCCCAGCTCTGTATGCTGCCGCAGGGCATTCGCAGACAGACCTCGTCCGTCATCTTCACTGAATGTTCGGCTTCTCTTGCCCCGTGCTACCTCTCCAGCCACAAGCGGACTCACCTCCACTTCGGAACGATTGTTAAAACTCTTCTGGGACGCAAACATGTGCTCGACAACCTCCTTCAATTCTTCAATCCTTTCCCGGTGACTATTGATATCCATCTTATCAGCTGACCTTTTCATTGCAACCAATCCCGGCCCACCGTTTGTTGGACGGATATGTAGTGTTCTAACTGTGACATTTCCATCCTCATATACGTTATCCAGTGTTTTTCCTTCTTCAATCTCGTGGACCTTGATTTTCAGTTGATCTCTAAACACAAAGCTCCTCGTCGCCGCGATAGTCTGTAATAGGTTGTCCCCACCATGAAGAGTCACCGGGTTCCCCCCTACCTTTTGATCATCCACCTTTCGCGAATCACCAATTGTGAGCAGAAGTCCCACAAGCCCTCCCGTAGTAGCCCACTCCGTTCTCCCAGTGAGAAAGATATCTTGGACTTTTGCAAGGCGCGCACGCCGCTCCACAAATGCACGCTGCGAACCCTCAGATATATGGCCAAAGATGTACCGCTTATCATCGAAGTGAACAACAAGAGTTGTACCTGGAGTGTCGGAGGTAGGAACAGTGACAACTGTAACGTGGACTTTCATAGTGAGCAGAGAGGTACAATAGAACGTTCGATAGAGTGTTGTTGGTAAGTTGAAGCGGTGACGCGGGTGATAACCAAAGTGAAGAGCGGTACCCCACCGAATTAGTTTCAAGGAAGCCAATGTGAAGATCGAAAATGGATGACTGATTATATTATGATAAGAGTTAATGAACTGAACAACCAATGAGCGAAAATTCCAACACGAAGTTTAAAATGGAATATGAAAATGAACGAAGGGATCCGTCGGGAAAGCCTCCGTGACACCGTAATCGAGATTTGAGATTACCGTTAGCGCGGTAGTACGACAGTATGATGGGGAATTGGAATTAGTGACCCTCAGTCTGCTGAAGGTTAAGCACCGGACAATGTCCCGGGCAAAAGAAGAGTAGCGCAAAAATGGCTTAGTCATGATTATAAAATTAAATCACGTGATTACAGAAATCCAGCTATTTCCATTTCCATCCTCCATCCCCATCCTTTATCCAATCCTCTATTCACATCCTCCATTCACATCCTCTATCCCTATCTTTCATTCCAATTCTCATTTCCATATCAGGATTACAAGTGGTGAACGAAGATTAAACAAACACTTCTATCTGTATGTATCTATAGTTTTACCTGTAATAGATATTTAGCAATTTGACAAGAAATAGCTAGTCTGCAGAACATATGCTTCTACTTACAACCTATTGAGAAAACATCAAAGAAATAACCCTTTATAGCTTATGAATTGAGACTGTCATGGTATATCACAGAGAAGGGGTATGTAAATTGTATTTTATTTCTAATAACTACTTATATAACAGTATAACAAATTCATGTTATGGGAATTCTAAGATCCCAATAACTAATATAAGATTTACTGATTCTAAGTACAGCTGCCTATTCAAAACTTGTCTTCTCTCCTTTGCTGATCTTTCCAAAGACACTACATCTTGTCAATTGAAATAGGAGTAACCTGAGAATATTCATTAGTTCACAAACCATTTGGTTCGAATACCTTCTTGTTATTTAGATTGCATTGGAGGAGTCCAGTTTGGAGATACCGGTGATGGTCATATTCAACCCTGGCAAGACTTGCATAATGTAGAACCAGATAGGGGTTGGAGAATTATCCACAGTCTTGGTGATAAAGATATATCTCCCCGAATATGACAGTCAGATAATTGTTTGCTGTCTTCTGAACTCTGGATTTTGGCACAGACTTACACAGCGTGATATTTAAAAGAATAAATTATAATCTGATACAGAGGTAAAAGTAATAATAACAAATTTCAGTATAATGCTTATTAATAATATAAGATGTTCTTCACCAGTAATATCTGGCTGTAGATTCCTGCTGGAGCGAGTGTTAGCAATGGTTCTGGAAACTCACTTCGGGTCCAGGTCCGGGTCCAAACAGAACAGTTGTCAGATTGGGGATCCGGCTTGTCAATAAACCCGAACCGTCAACTCGGGTACGGTTCAATAGTAAACTACCAACCAGTCTGAATTGGGCAGGTTGTCAGCGGGTCGCCCAGCAGGTCCATCCATAGATTCAATTTAGGCTCTTGTTTTTGGAGTATGTTAATAGTATCTTATCAAAATCGCATTTTCAACAACCAAGGATATGTTTTTGCATGTTTTGCAGCTTACAATATCGATTAATTTGGAATCCGTGTTTTACCTTTGTGCAATTGTATTTTTACCTATAAGGGCGGTCAATATTTCCATTATGAAAGTGAAGATCAGCGCGATGCCTTGATTACCAAATATGCAACAACCAAAACTGTTGGCACTCTGTTGACACTCATTTTCAGGATGCGGCAGGGAGCATGTTGCTGTTGTTTCTGCCAGTAACGGCTGCCAATATTTGATGAATGGATGTCTGCAACCAATCGGAACATAGATTACCCAAGATCTGTAGCTAGAAATGGTTGACGCTCTGTTGACGCTCATTCTCAGGATGTGGCAGCGAGCATGTCGCTGTTGTTGTTCCCAGTAAAGGCGGCAAATATCTGATAAATGGATGTCTGCAACCAATTGGAACAAAAATCTTCCAAGATGTGAAGCTAAACATCGTTGACGCTCCGTTGACGCTCATCCTCAGAAAGAGGCAGTGACCGTGTTGCTGTCTCTTTTGCCTATAAAAGCTGCTAATATGTCGGTTATGCATAATAGCGACTAAATAACTGTGTAAGTACCATACTTACAAAACCACAAATCGTTAATGCTCCGTTGACGCTCATTCTCCCAATGGGGCGGTGACCATGTTGCTGCCTGTGTTGCATATACAAGCTGGCAATACATCGGTTAGGCATAACAGTGACCAAATCACTGTGTAATTACCGTATTTACAAAACCACAATTCGTTGACGCTCCGTTGACGCTTATTCTCAGAATGGGATGGTGACCGTGTTACTGTCTGTTTTGCATATAATGAATGCCGATAAAGCGGTTATGCATAACAGCGACCAAAACACTGTGTAACTACTGTACTTACAAAACCACAAATTGTTGACGCTCCGTTGACACTCATTCTCAGCATGGGGCGGTGATCAGGTTGCTGCCTCTTTTGCCTATAAACGCTGGGAATACATTGGCTATGCATAACAGTGACTAAATCACTGTGTAATTACCGTACTTACAAAACCACAAATCGTTGACGCTCCGTTAACGGTCATTCTCAGAATTGGACGGTGACCGTGTTGCTGTCTCTTTGCCTATAAAGACTGCCAATACATCGGTTATGAATCACAGGGACCAAATCACTGTGTAACAACCATACTTACAAACCACAAATCGTTGACACTTCGTTGATGCTCATTCCCAGAATGAGGCTGTAACTGTGTTGCTTTCTCTTTTGCCTAGAAAAGCAGCCAATACATTGGTTATGCATAACAGAGACCAAATCACTTTATAATTACCCTACTTACAAAACCACAATTTAGTGACGCTTCGTTGATGCTCATTTTGATGTATTGTCCATTCAACATCTGCTGCCATCAATAATAGTTTTCATTATGTTTTGAACTTCTTGGTAGTCTTTCTCACATACTGAGACTTGGCTCTATGGCAAAGCCAAGTGCAGTAACATTCTTGCACTGTTCACTCTCACGCGACTAAAATTTATGTATGTTTTCAAAAGGTTCATTGCCCCTGCTATACATCTGTTTATCAACCAGTATTTACAAGCTACTGCTAACCATTCGCCCATTATATATCTCTAACTAACACTCTCGGTCAAGATACATAAAGAAGCTAGTGAAACATTGATGCATTCTGTCCTAGTTTGTCTTCAATCCCATATTCCTCCTCGTTTCGATTGCATTGACCGTCATCAACACCTTTTCAGCCTGTCTCTTTTACTTCCGTGTAGGCCAAATCAATCCGGTAACATTTGGCGTGGCGATCACATCCCGCTGCTCTGGGCATTCCAGATCCTAAATGCTATTGTCTTGCTCTATATCAGATTCAACGTGTGCCACACAATCGTCTTCACTGTCATTTGGATTATCTAAGTCCCCATTCCAGTCAAGCCAATCTTCAGTATCCAAAATGCTGTCAGGTGCATGATCTTCATCACTTTTGACTCGATGACGGTTGATTCTTCGGATTCAGTGGACATTTAATACTTGAGTTTGTCCTCCAGGGAGGTCCTTTGCAGACAAAGGTGGTGGAAAAGGAGATCTTTCGGACAATTTGAATGGAGCCGCACCATCATGTTGGGAGAGTGACCATGATGCTTTGATGATATCTTCCGTGTCCAAAACGTATCCCACAGTGGTCATCTGCTTGTTTTGAGCGCGAGATTTCGTCCTGGATAGCACTTAGGTTTTGGCTGCCCTGCCAAATCTCCAAAAAGTCGTGAACCTTCGCCATTCTGTGCAATTGCCTTTCTTCCGCTCATTTCTTCATTTCTGAGTCATTTTCGGTGTTCGTTGTATTCAATTCTGGGTCAGCGCGTGCCAAAATCATGGTATTGGCTCGAGCAAACTGCCTTACAACGACTTTTGCATGAAGGGTCTCGCCTGTGGTTTTTGACTGCCTCCGGCCGATAACATCTTGGCCAAGGGACGAACTGGCCTCCACTCCGACACCATGTGGTATGATAGAGAAGATGTCGCGCGCCACATTGGAAAGATCGGCGTACTTTGTGTGGGTTGCCTCCTGTTGACGCCACCAGTTGGCTATGTCCATTTGGCTTAATTTGCCCCAAGTTCTTTGTTGCTACAGGCGGCAAATTCAAATAGAGCCTGGCGGTGGTCAATAGACGTGCTGCGCAATAGCTTCATCCGGGTTTTGTCTCAGCCACATCGTTAGGCATAATGTAAGCTTCATCATCGCTTGACAAATCATATGGATCAAAGGATGATTGATAGAATCCTGAAGCTGTTGTGGAGGTGATGAGATTGCTGCTCGGGAAGCTTTCATGCTTATTGATCGGCACATGTCGATGATTGGTGCAGTATTCATTCTCCACGTACTTCAGAAAGCCCTCTTGGTATTGGGTAGTATAGGATGTCTCGTCCTCAACATTAATATCCATTCCTTTGTTCCACTTTCTGAATGATCACAACTTCCGAAAAAGATCAAGGATATGTGCAGAAATGAGCAGCATGCCTGTCGTTGGAGTCACTTCAGCGGAGTATTTGGGCAGCTTCTGTCGAGCTAACTTCACAGCAAAGAACAAGTCTTCCTTCCATGGAGTCTTCTTCTTGGCCAAAGCTCGCATCACGCCGTCCATGTGACCGAACATGTCGTTGTACAGTGTGATAACGTGATGCAATGGGACTGTATGCCTCGTTGACATCCGCAGGGTTCAACATCGAAATGGCCTCAATACTTCTATGACATACTTCACAATGGTCCACTCATCTTGAGTTGTGAAAAGAGGCCGGTAATCAGTGTATTTTGGATTTCGAAGCCACTCACGTGTGGATTCCCGGAATCGGTAGGCGGGCTCGAGCAACTGCAGTGCTGAGTTCCATCGCGTCTTCACATCCGTAATCGGTAGAACAGCGATGCAAACTTTGGCGTTTGGACAGTCAATGAACTCGTTTCGACGACCAGGTGTCAGCGTAATCAATACAGCAAGCATTCTCTGCTATATGATGGTCACCTTCAGGACTTCCAACATATCATGAAATACCCACTTTCTCAATTATCTTGGCTAGACCTGGTTTCATGGCTGACACCTTATCGATTCTAGCGTTGCCCTCTTTTCGATGTCTTTGACTCTTCCCAATGTTTATGCTCTCATTCTCTCCAAATTGCTGATTGCGCTCATGGGCTTCCGAAGACTTGGTGCGGCCTTTTACACCAAGACTGCTTGTGAATGCACATAAAGCCAGCTGTATGACGTGCGCCATGCATGGTATGTGGTTCCTCAAAGGAGGCCACTGGATTGAAGAGGCCTCGACTGTTGATTGTGGCTCCTGAGTCACCGAGTGATAAGAGGAAGCATTAACAGTTGTAATACCAAGCAAACAGCCGTCGGTAAGCTCAAAACGATCAAGCACGTCCTTTAAATGTACAGCTAGCCTTGCCTCAGTATGTGGGCCCCTGACCGATCATCCTTAATTCGCTTTCAAAACGGGAAAGGAACAGGCGATCAAGCTCATGGAAAGCAAGTTGAACTTCACGCAATGCCCAGTTTCGATCCATGTAGTAAACAATGACTGACGTTATGGCTAGTTTGTCCGGGGATGTCCATACGTCCAATGCTAAACTCACTTTATTACCTGATGGCCATAGCTTCTTGATTGCATCCATGGGCACCGCATATTCCCTCCGGCGAATGTTGCCAAGAGTCGTAGAGGTCAGCAGCATGAGGTCATCCCATAATGCCTTATATGACCATCATAGCACTAGAACAGATATAGGATTCCATGGAATATGAGCCGAAACATATCATAACATGAGGTTGCGATTCCACGTGTCTTGGTGAAATTCGGAGGTTTCAAAGTCCTTAGCTGCCAGTTTTGAATGTTTTGTCTGCCATTTCTGTCAATATGGATCAACCTGGATGTCAAATATGATCTTCTCTGCGAACATACTGTTGTAAATCCTCGACTTCCTTGCCTCTTCAGGATGGCCAAAGCTGTTTCATCAACCATCAAACTAGTCAATTCTGTGACCTCTGACTCTGTTAATTCGTTTAACTTTGAGATGTAAGCTTTTGCCAGCAAGTTCTTCCCCATTGAGCTGGTCCCATGTTCTGATGGATGGCAAAGAACCTGATGACAAACGATACATATGATGGCAGGGTTGCCGGTCTCCTCAATTCCGCAGTGTTGATAGAATCGCCACGAAGGCACACGTCTAGAATTATTCCGAGGAATAGGCCACCTCAAGCCTACCTTCATTGAAGCCCACCAAGCATCGAAGACGATTTATAAAGTAAGGTCGCTCAAACCACGAATAAAGACACGTTTATTTTTGGAAGAGATCATAACCTCAAGCAATGAGGTGTTTAATGATTCTGAATCAGACATGGCCATAGAAATGAGAAATCTGGGTAATCCGACTCGAAAGACTGCTGAAGGTAACGATTCAGTAAAGCACACTGCGGATTCTTGAATATTGACTCTACAGCTACAAGCAATAAAGTCGGATCTGTGAGACATTGCATGCATATTGGTGAAGTTGTATACAAGGACATATTGGAAAGACTGACCGTGTAAGACTCAATTCTGTAACAATGCGATGCAGTTCATTGCTGTGTAGCTTGCTGAGCCCCCACAACAATTGTTGACACTCGAGGGGCGCTCAACTGTTGGAGGCGGATGTGATATTGTCAGTAGCATTTCCGCCCATAAACGTAGCAGATGAGTTGATCATGGGTCAACGCCTTTCCGTAACCCTTAGATTGTCCAAGATGCAAGATCCAAAATTATTGACACTCCGTTGATGCTCATTTTCAGAAGGTGGTAGCGAGATCGTCACTAGCATTCTTGCCCATAAAGGCGGCTGATACATTGATTATGGGTTGATGTCAATGCACTGCGCTTTGAGTGTCCATGATGCAAGACCAAAAATCGTTGACCCTCCCTGTGTTGACGCTCATTTTTAGGAGGTGGTAGCGATATCGTCGCTGCCATTTTTTCCCAAAAAGGCAGCCAAAACTTCGATTATAGCTTAATATCGTCGCACAGCTGTTTGACTATTCAGGATGCAAGAACAGAAATCGTTGAGGCTCCATTGACGGTCATATTTACGAGATAGCAGCGATGCCGACACTAGCATTTTTGGCCTTGAAGGCGGCCAATACTTTGATTATGTGTTACAGTGACCATGTCTTCTTTTTGATTATCAGACTGACAAGACCAAAAATTGTTGACACATCATGGACGCTCATTTCCAGAATTGGTCAACGAGCGTGTCACTATCCTTTTTGCCTATAAAAACCTCCAATACAATCACGTTGGAAGGATGTGACTATGTAGCCGTTTGTTTGCCGAAAATGTAAGACTGTAAATTGTTGACGCTCTGTCGACACTCAACTTAATGACATACTGACAGTCAGTCGGTGCTCAACAACTGTATGTAAAAGTGCATATAGTCGTCATTGACAGCCAATGAATTGTTTCAATGTATAAACATTTCCATCCAAATGCTTCCAAACCTCTCAATTTCTGATCCACCACTAGACACATTATCTGAGTGATACATGGCGTTGGCCCATCACGTTCCAGCGCTTTCGGCCAGCAATTAACCGCGTGCATATCTAGACACTAGTTTTCGATATAATTAGACCAACTTCTTCGCCTTTCCTCATCCAGCTCATTCTCCGCGATTTCTGTGACCTACCATAAGCAATTTCGAACATCTCGACTATGTGCACCAGCTCTGAGCAGCGAGGTAGGCAGTTGAATCCATGATCGTATGCAGCATCGCGGTCATCATACATTCATCTTCGTATTGTGCTTTGTCCGCTGCATCTATGACTCGTATGACATCACTGACTTATATTTGGTTAGTGAGGTTCATCTGTGATTTAGTTTTAATTGTCTCACTCAATAGTGACGGGCAGGACAATATCACGTTCATTGGTTGTCAGTCAATGAGATTTGATGTCTACATCATTGGCATGGCCTATCTGACCCTTGCACATGCATAGACGAATTATCATGTCTCACAATTTGGTCACTGAAATCAGGTAAAAGCTGACACGTAGCAAAATAGGTACAGGTATTGCATTTCAAATTGATACATCATCACAAATGCCAATTTGCCAATTCATGCCTCCAGCGACGCACGGGCCGTCACCATGACCATGTCAGAATCCAATTTCTATATTGCATTTAGCTTGGGACGCGATATGCAGGGGTTAAAGCTTACCGGTTCAACAGGCTTGGATTGCTGAATCTGTGACCAGCCGGGGATTGGGGTGGGCGGGAGGGACGGGATGCATTCGAGCGTCTGCAGTTTCCGCGAACCTAGCCTCATATGACTACTCCCTTGTCGAGAAGTCACTGGCGGCAATTGCAATGTTCCAGGGATGCTATCAAGAGTCTCCAGAGGCTCACTAAATGTCGTCGGCTCAGATGACGCTGCATCATCTGCCGTTTGAGGTTGAACGACAGCCGGAACCTTCAATTCAGTTGTCCTGTACTTCTTATCCTGCTCACGGAAGTAGTCCGCCCCGTCACCCCAGCCTGGTTGCCTCAATTCGTCAAGCTTTATCTGCGTCTGCCGAAAACGCTCCATACGATGCTGTACCGTTTTAGAGATTGTGCCCATCACCCAGCTGGGTTCCTCATCTTCGCTAAGCTTGCCCCCCGCAGGATCCTATTCATCATCATTCGGGTCTTCCCCATCCTCCCCATCGTCGGAACTTGCAAGATCGCTCAGACTATCTCCGATGGCATTCAACATCTCCCCAAATGTTGTTTCAGGCTTGGTGGTTGTCAAACCCGCCTTTTCAGCATCGCTCATATCATTCTGCTCCTGTTTAATTGCTGTCTCTGCGTCTTACACTCCCTTTCTTGCCACGGCGGTCTCTCTTTCCACATAATCCTCGACCCATTGTTCCTTCTCTTTGTTGTTCAAGAAGTGCGTTTCTTGTCTTTTCCCCGCCGCTAGCATCTTTGGGATCGCAAGCTATGCAACGCTTTAACGGCTCAGACCCATTCTGCTTCGAAGAATTTTTTGCCCTGATTCGCTGAGTGACGTCCTCGTGTGGAGCGCATTCTCGATTTGCCGTATTTGCCTGCCGGTAGTGGTGAAATGTTCTTTTTCGGTACATTGACCATTGTATTTTGAGTTGACTTTGTCGATGGACAAGATGTTGGATGTTGCAAGATACGAACCACATCGAGGCTAACTGCGTCTCTTATATCAAGGTTGGTACTCTTAATCGACTTGAACAAAGCAAAATCTGCGTTTTGACCGTTACTACCTTGGGAATAGCAATGCTAACCGTACATCATGACAGGATGTTTACCGTCTGTATCATGTAAGATCCAAAGGATTTCTTGAGACAAACATCAGCAGATGTCCTTGGCAGCAAACAATGTACTGTTGTGATCACACAAACACGAGATTTCGACGGTCGTTCACTGTGATTTATCGCTGTAAAGAGACACCCAAAACTTGACCGACGTGGTGCAAATCGCAGGACGGTTGGAAACCTGTGCAACTGGCAGCTATGTTCGATAGGATTCATCTGGTGGAGACCGAGCAAGTTGGCTGTTATGCATGCCATTTTGACTTAAAGCTAACTATATATTCCTCAGGACTTCCCACTTGTTTTCGTTATCTTCTTCCTCAGGACTTCCCACTTCATTTTTTTATCATCATCTCTTCACTTCCACAGCAGCAAATCATGGCTCCACAAACACCTCAGCAAGGTGAGGGTGGAACTAAATTGAGCAGAACGACGGGCGCTTCTTCCAATATGCCACCCGCTGAGACCCAACTACATTCCAGACACCACTTAGTTCACCACGATGCTGCAAATGCAGGTACCGAAAACATGACCCTGGACCCACAGTTAAAAATCGTTGCAAAACCGGAAGCAGCAATAGTAAGATGCAGCATGCGATCAGATGTGAGTGTCGTTATATCGAGGTACACGGCCGTCAATTAATGATATAACATTCAGCTGGAGTACATAGAGAGCTACGTGACCAATTCATCGCTGCAGGTAATGGGAAACCTCCATGGTCGACCACGGCATTTGTCGGCATAGTCTGCGAAATCGAATATCATGATGTTGTCAGCTCTGAGATTTTCGCAGACAAATTCAGTGATAAGAATCCCCGAGAGTGGACCAAACAGGCTTTAACCATGTTAGATGATGCTACACAAGCGTATATGGTTGAGGTAATGGCCGAATCTATTATGTAGATGCTGCAACCAATTTCCTTGTAGGTTTTCAACATGTCTGCAACTGTGGCAAGGCAAGGAGGTCGGGTACAGCGAGAACAGTCTGACATGTGCCTGGCTATGAATATGGCCAAAATGGCCAAAGGGGGGTTTTTGCACGCCGCAATAGAGGATATCCAATTTCTAATTAAGATACCTTGGGCCTGAGTCCGGGAAGAGAAGATGCGGGGAGTTGAGTTTCCTGGGCATAACAATGTGAAGGCTGCGATGGAAAGACACCTGGCAATGGTTCGGGAAAATCAGACGGATGGCTGCCTTCCTTGCCAAAATGGCAAGGCACAGAATCTCCAGACATGCTGGAGACGCAAAGGCACGGGTGCACCTCCCCCAGAGCGACACAGACAGCTGACTCCAGAACCGACGCCACATCCACCAGAAACGCCACTTGTTCCACCCGGTAACAATAAGGCAGCTCATCTATCGAGAATCGAAAGTGTGCCACCCGGATATGTGTATATATATACTCATCTTCCCAGTGCCCAATATTTCAATCTTGATGCATATGCCAAGGATCACAAGCGTGATAAAGATTTTGATCCAGATTTGCTGAATGATGAAGAAACATCCACTTGTTAGTACACTATCTGCTGTGTGGTAATGCAGCTGACATCCATTTTGCAGACGACAGCAGCCAATTGAGCGAACATGCCAATGAAGATGAGCATTGATCGAATGAAAGGAGATTTTGGAGTGTATTATTATCTACAATTAGCGGACACCTTGAAGTATATTTTAAAGGATATATTGATATGTATTATTAAAGAACAATGTTTTGATGAAGGAGAAAGTATATGAAGACGGTACAAAGGCTGCCAAAACACCATTAATGATTTATTACACCAAAATTAATGATAACATATTGTGGATACGCCCATGACAAAATGAGCGTCAATGGAGCCTCAACGATTTTGGGTCTTGCATCATTGGTCATCTGCTTGGCGATTGGCTGAGACCATTCATACATGCAGTATTGGCTGGCTTTATAGGCAAAAGAGCGAGCCCCACATTCCCTGCCCCATTCTGAAATTGAGCGTCAACGGAGCGTCAACGATTTGTGGACTTGTAAGTCGGGTAAGTCAAAAGCGATATGGTTGTTCTTATATATAATCACTGTATTGGCCGCCTTTATAGGGCAACCAGATAGCGACACGCTCAGTGCCCCTTCATGATTATGGGCATCAACGGAGGGTCGATGATTTTTGACCTTTCATCATTGGTAATGATAGCCCAATGCATCTGTAATTGTGTATATAGGATGTTCTGACAGTATTTCTAGGCTAAAACGGTCATGAACTCTTCGTTGCATCATTGTAGATGAAATCTGATGTTACTGTCCGGGAGGCAGTCGTGGGAATGTCGCTTGCTTATCTGCCTAGAGAGGCTTCCAATTCCTTCTTAATGGAGGTTTGCAATCATGCGCCACTTATATTACCCAAGATGCGAGACCTTAAATCATTGACGCTCATTTGATGCTCATATTCACGATTGGGCAGGGAGCGTGTCGCTTCTGCTGTTGCCTATAAAAGAAGCCAATACCTCAGTTATGACTAGCTGCAACCAATGCCCGCTCTGATTTCCCTGGATGCAAGACCTAAAATCGTTGACGCTCCGTTGATGCTCATTTTCAGGATGGGGCAGGGATCCATTGACTACATATTGTGAGCACAAAGGCAGCCAGTTTATTCAAAAAGAACATCGACGTACCATCGTTAATATTTTACCAATAACAGCAGGATATCTGAATGCGACGATGATTAGAACTATCGGAAATGCAAACCGGAGATTGGACCCGACGGATCTAGCCACATCCGACAACACCTGCCCGTTGACGGGTACAGGGCTGCGTTTGGACTGCCAAAGAGCACCGGGTCAGGCTTTTTGATCGTTCTGGAACTGAACCGAACTGTTTTTCCGGTCCAAACATTGACCACTGGCGGGTTACCCAGACCCGTAGCTAACACTAGCTAGAGCTCGGTTCTTCTAATTTCTGGAACACAATGAGATCTTTATACTTGAGTCCTAGGAATGAAAATTCTTCAGATATTCCAACTATGACCACTAAAGTTGTGTGATAATATACCATAGCGAAAAATCCTCGTTCTGAATGTCATTCAATGACGTAGCCAAACATTGTTTGGGTTGACATGTGTAAACATGAATGGTGTTAAAGTGTTATGCTCATGACCAGGATTATTACTAAAAGATAGTAAACATGCTAAATGACAGCTTATTACTTTGTACATAACATGTCACTGTTCATTTAATCAGTAGTTGGACCATCTGCTAATACATAAGCTTACAGCACTCTGTCACAATCATTTTTTTATCCGATCTCTAATTGAGGTGATGGCAAATTGAAATAGAGATCGTGTCAGCGACCAACTGACACATTTGCATAATTTAAAACTGTTCAGAAACCACATATAAATGTCCCAGTTACTCCAGTCGACCTTATCGGTACTTCTGAGTAATTGCAGTTGCTCCCAGGCCACCCTGGAGCGAAGCACAGTCCTCACAGATGCTGGAAGCATATTCACAGGCGCATCTGAATGCACCAGCAGTTATGGAGATGCATTCAACATGCTACAATATGTCACTTGTAGGATAGACTAGTTTTGAATGAGCTGAGTGCTCCTATGGGCCTGCTACAGTCTTTGAATGCAGTGGAGACAATTTGCGCTGGTCTGCTTGAGGCATCGATATAAGCTGTGAAGTGCTCTGCACAGCTCGGCAGGAGAGGTCTACCTTCGTGCCATATTCTCACAGCAGTTGTTCTTAGGGTCCCATAACCACAAGTCATTCTGTCTATTATATTTATCTGTGTTACAATCACAAAAAGATTTGCAGCCATTATACTTTGCCATGTGGTTACTATACAAGTCTATAAATATACATACAGTCAATTGTGCTGCAGACGGTAGCCAGGTTCAATTGGAGCAGCACCTGGAGAAACGGATTGAGTGAAGTAAGAGATTGACTTGGAGGCTGGGATTGAGTGAACTTAGAGATGAACTTGGAGACCATAATTGAGTGAGTTTGGAGAGGCACTTTGAGCTCATGATTGTTCAAAGATGGAGTCTGTGATCAAGCAAGTTTGGAGATTCAGTTGGAGGCAATAATAAAGCAAGTTTGGAAATGCACTTGGAGGCCATGGTCATGCGAATTTGGACTCAGTAATTGAGTGACGTTGGAGATACGCTTGGAGGCCAGGATGAAGTGAGTTGGGAGATTCACATGGATGCCATGATTGTGCGAGTTTGAAGATACATTTCAAGGCTGAGATGCTGTGAACAGCGAATTTCACTGTGAGGCAGCGATCGAACAAAATTGGAGGTGTACTTGAATGCAGTCGAATTGGATGTGAGCAATCCAGAGGCAGTTGATTGGGAGCGAGGCACAATGGAAGCTAAGACTATTCATTGGATGACTCACAATTGGGGAATGGTAGAGAGTTGAGTACAACAAGGTTCACCGAGGGATGAGAGATGAGAGATGAGTGATACATAATGAGAGCTGAGTGATGACAGATCACAGATATGAGACTTGCTGGGAAAGGGAGACAGTTGATAATAGGTTGATGATGTAGTTGATGTATACCATAGTCGGTGATAACTCGTCCCCATGGGATTGAGACCAAGACAGGGATGACTTAACTTTCTGTTCTTAGGGAATGGTAGGTGTTAGGGGTTTCCCCTTCATAGCGATATGGTACTTGGTAAGTGATCTGATGAATAGATATGGAGTAGTTACGAGATATGCATAACACCTATTCAACATAATTCAAGTTGGCCAGTAGTATGCTCTATAGTCGGAGTTCGTGCTAGTCATGTGATGACTCAACAAACATAGAGTTCGGCAAATCATCTCGGTTACCATGCCTTACTGGAACGAGAGATCATTAGCAGTGCTAGCAGTTTGTGTCTTTGTCCACTTTCCGGAACTAACGGGACATGCCTGGTTGACCATGATGGCAGTTGATAGTCAATATGCTAGTAAGAGGACTCTTCACTCCTACCTGTAACAGGATAGGACCAAGTGGAGTATGTTCCAGTCTGGAGAATACTCTCGACCTAAGCATGATGTAACTGAGGGAATAATTACGTTGGCGAATGCCTAAAGCAAACACTGTTCATTGAGTTGAGTGGTATGGATCGCAATGTGATCTCGTATTGGATACAAGCTGACGTGTCTATGTTCTACGTTGGCATTGTATCGGATGGTTGCCTGTTAAATATATGACGCATGGATCGATTACCTTATAGTGAGGTATCAATTGGGATAGGCATTATCAATCCTTTGTTTGGTATATGTTCCAACTACCGACTCACACGAATGCAAGATGTACAAGTTCAAGTGTGACCAATGCATTGGCTGACATGATAACATTCAATGGATGGCCTGAGTCTTATAGGAAGTGTAATCCTTTGAAACCACATTGCATGAACATGATATCTGATAGGATGCATGCCATGTTATCACCGGGCGCAATAAGAGGCATGGCAGGGATAATGGTATCATGAGTGACGTAATCATTGCAACCAGGTGTGGCAACACAAGACTTGGGATGTTGCGTATACAGAGACAGCATTGCCATGGCAATGAGAGAAACAAGCCCAAACAGGAATCCACCCTCAACACAGAAGCACCGAAGACAATCTCGAAATATGATTGAGAATTCTACATCAGCCAAATGTAAATCGGTCCGGAAGCTGCACGCAAACCTCACAGACACTTTGGTAGCCCTCACCAGTCCTTCTAAGTACATCCAGATGCTCCCAGGCCCCCCTGGAGCATTGCAATGCGCTCTCAGACTATGAAAGAGCATTCTCAGGAGCTCCTGAAAGCACCTGCAGTTATGGAGGTGAATTCAGGATGCTACAAGACTTGACTATTAGGATAGTCAAATTTTGGAGCTGCTGGGACCTCTGCACAGGTCTGCGGGAGACATTGAGAGCAGCAGAGACCTCTGTGCAAGTCTGCAGGAGGCATCGAGAGTAGCTGAGACCTCTGGGCAAGCGCTTTGGGAGACTTGGTGCCGTATTCTCACAACAGTGGATGTTAGAGATCCACAAGAACAAGGCATTTCGTGTATCATATTCGTTTTTGTTACATTCACAGGATTTGCTACATCATACTATGACATGTATTATCTCTCTATATAGACACATATGGAGATGCAGGGATAACGGAGATGGACTCAGCGTCAGAGAGTAGATATTTGGCATACCCTGGGGTAGATAGACATCATCTGATTCTACGAAATCGACACTCTATCTTTCCCAGGTCTTGGTCTCACGCACTCTTGCTGAGCTTTCATAGATCCATGCAATTTGTGTGGTTCCGCATGCAATCCTGCCAAGCAATCATGGATCCACGCAATTTGTGTGGTTCATCATGGCTGGGTATCACTTCATATCCTCTCACCCTGTTCCTATGCTCTGAGAGCCAGAACCGCTCTTTTGCAAGATTTCCATTCGGATGCCCTGCGAGGTGTGGTGGAGTGTTGACGATGTGTTGTCTGCCTTCCAGCTCAACCATTTCACCACGCCGTGATGGAGTGAACTCAGAGATGCACTCTGGGGTCGTGATCGAGTGAGTTTGGAGATCCCCTTGGAGGCCGTGATCAAGCGAGTTTGGAGATACACTTGGAGGCCGTGATGATGCGAGTCTGGGTATGCACTTGGAGGGTGTGATCATTCAAACTTGGAGGCCGTAATCGACTGTGTTTGGTGTTGTACTGGGAGGCTGTGATGGAGTGAAAGTAGTGATGCACTCCAGGATCGTGATCTGGAAAGTTTGGAGATGCACGTCGCGGCCGTAATCGAGCGATATTGGAGATACGGTTGGAGGCTGTGATTGAGGAGTTTCAAGATGCACTTGGAGGCCGTGATTGAGCGAGTTTGGAGATACAAGGGGAGGCCCTGATCAAGTGAGTTTGGAGATGCACTTGGAGGCCATGATCAAGTGAGTTAGGAGACACGTTTGTGGGCCATGATCGAGCGAGTTTGGACATACACTTGGAGGCTGACATTGCGCAAGTTTCGAGATATGCACTTGGAGGCCATGATGGTGCGAACTCAGAAGAGTACTTGGAGGCGGACAATCTGGAGGCGGTAGTTCGGGAGGGAGGCGCGACAGGTGCTGAGACTCTATTGATTAGTTCATTCGTAATTGTGGGGATGTAGAGAATTGAGTACAACATGGTCTGCTGAGTGGAGAGAGACTGGCTGAGAGCAGCAGACAGTCAATCTTGAGAAGATGTTGTGCGCGGTGAATGCAGTACTCAGGGTATGCAGTACTCGGTGGATACTGTACTTGGTGTATGTTGTACTTGGTGTATGCTGTACTCATTGCATGCTGGACTCAGTGTATGCTGTACTCAGTATAGACTGTACTTGGTGTATGCTGTACTCAGTATAGACTGTACTCGGTGTAGACTTTTGATCATGGCATGGAGTGATAGAGGGGGATGACTTAATTTCTTGTTCTTAGATGATGGTTGAGTTGAGGATGAGAAAGAGGGAGACAAGAGCAGATGGGAAATCATCATGAGATACTGGGACTTGAGAGAATTTGGTGTGCGAGTCAATTTACCATTTCTGATACGGAAGGTACCAGTTCCGATCAAGAGTGTATTAACACCTATACGAGGTGTTCTGAACTCAATCAGGCATGTCGCACTCCTCGTATCTCATATCCGCTCGTATCCTCCATAATGTTCCGATCTTTATCCTCCAGCTCTCTTTCTCGTCCACAACTCCACCATCATCGCAAGAACACAAAGTTAAGTCATCCATCTCTATCTCTCCATGCCATGATCATGAGTTGACACAGAGTACCGCATACACCATGAACAGCATACACCGAGTACAGCTTACACCAAGTACAGCATACACTGAGTACAGCATACACCGAGTACAGCATATACTGATTACAGCATTCACCTTGTACAGCATACACTGAGTACGGCATCCACCCAGGATTGTTGTCTTCCCTATAATCTCATGATTACGAGTTTACCCCTGAATGTGGCTGTAGCTTGCGGCGTGCCTCACTACATGATCGACCGCAATCAGCCAGCTCTCCATGAATGCGCACAGGGTAGATCACCATGTCACATTCCCATGGTTGCGAGTTAACTAAGTGATGAATTGAGTCGCAGCACCCGGCGCGCAGTCCACCAACCGCCTCCAAGTACTCGTCTAATCTGGCTGGATCACGGCCTCCAAGTGAATCTCCAAACTTGCTAGATTTCGGCCTCCAAGTTCACACGATCATGCCTTCCAAGTCTATCTCCAAAGTCGCTCAATTACAGCTTCCAAGCGCATCTCCACACTCGCCCGATCACAATCTCAGAGTGCATCAGTAAGTTCACTCGATCACAACCTCCAAGTGTATCTCCAAATTCGCTCCATTATGGCCTCCAAACTCACTCAATCACGGTCTCCAAGTGCATCTCCAATCTAGCTTGATCATGCCATCCAAGCGTATCTCCCAACTCGCTTGATCACAGCCTCCAAGTGCATTGCCAAACTAAGTGGATTACGATCTTGGAGTGCATTGCTAGATTCACTCGATCACAGCATCCAAGTGTATCTCCAAATATGCTCGATTGCTGCCTTCAAGTGTATCTCCAAACTCGCTCGATCCCGTCATCAGAGTATATCTCAGAGTTTACTTGGTCGACATATTCAGCCGCACCTCGAATTGCTCTCAAGCACAGCAAGCAGCCAGTCCACATATACCGTGTGTGGATGGGTAGAGATATAGATACATAGATACGTAGATACATCGATGAGAATACAAACTGAATATATGAGTTTTAAGAATTGTTGAATGATGAATAGTAGCTATGATTTCCAGGCGCACCAGCAGTGTTCCCAAACAACAGGTTTTTCCCAGACTGCTCTACTGTGTTTCGAGGTGCTCCCAGACTTCTCGCCGGCGCTCCTAGACTAGCCACTGGCGCTCTAAGGCTTTTTGTCGGTGCTCCCAGGCTTGTCGCCGGCGCTCCCAGGTGCTCCCAGGTGCACCCAAAGTTCTTTCCAGCGCTCCGAGATGTTCCCAATCTCACCACAATCACTCCCATGGTACACCTGTACCAGTCATCAGAGATCCCAGTATCTCCGATGGCCAGCCGGAATTCTCTCCAAGGGTCTGATACTCTCCTGAAATTGACACATCTAAGTTTACACTCCACATCATCTCAGACTCTCCTGGAGGCTCCTAGTGACTAAAATACATTTTGCTGATGTGGATCAGGGTCAATAGTCATCTCTGGCCATATGAGACATCACTCTCTCAGCCCATACAGGATATTTCCTTCTCTGGCCATAGGAAATACCACCATCTCTAACCATAGAAGACATCACTGTCTCTGGCCATACCAGCAATCTCTGTCTCCAGCCATACGAGACATGTCCGTCTCCAGCCATACAACACACCATGATGTCTGGCTGAGACCTGTATATTCGATACTCCCTCTCATGCTATACACCACAGAGCAAGAAACAAATGAAAACGATGAAACAACATAATTCACATTGAATCCTCCTTAATACGCTGCGAAGGGGAGCAGGGACAGAGTACTATTATATCCTGAGGATGGCCATCCATAAAGAAACTAAAAAAGAAATCCATGTGCCCAAGAGTAATCTGAAGCAACCTTACATCGAACCATAAATTGACCTCTATTACCATACCTCCATTCAATTGGCGAGTTCCTCATACTGTTCATTCAATATGGCCTCGGTAACTAGATCTGTCACAGTCTCATTTGTATACATATAGTAGTCGTTGGCAATATTGCAGACACTTCAAATAACACAATTGTGATAGCCAATATCAAGATGCTTCATGTGAACAGCTCTGATTTCAGTTGTGATATGACTACGTGCACCCTGACTGTCACAATTGATCGGGAGCAGTGATGCGTTCTTGCCATGCATATCTCAGTAGTACTTGAACAGCCATTTCGCTTGATGGGAACCTTTCGACCAGGTGATGTATTTGGCTTTGAGAGTTGACATAGCACTGGGAACATGCTTTCATGCCTGTCCCGAGATAGATCTATTGCTGAGATGGATGACATGACCACCTTGTGATCTGCGGTTGGCACTATCATTGCCCCAATTGCAGTCCCTGTAGCCAGCGAGATGATTATTGCTGTCAATGCTGCTGCTGCTGCTCAAATGCAGTTAAAAGTCAGGAGTGGATTTGAGATACTGGAGAACTCTATTGGTGGCAAGGGGATGGCTGCTGAAAGGAGGGGAATTGAATCAGCAAAGGGAAGTGACTGCAAATGAGATATTGGTCCGAGTTCCAAGTACCATGTACATCATTGAGCCAACAATTGCCTGGTAGCCTTTGATCTCTGTTTCATCTTTCTCCCCTGAATCCTCGGCCAGATCCAACTGCAAATTAGAATCCATTGGAGTTGATACACTGTGAGCATTCTGCATATTGAAATATTTGAGAATTGTGGTGATGTAAAGCTTTGGGCCAAGACTGATGCCGGTGTCGGCACCATTCTCCTCATGGTGGATGTTGATGCTGAGCAATTGGCCTGCCGGGGAGAGATTCGTGATCTTGGATCTATCTTAGAGTTAAGCAGTTGCTCCAGTACCAGCATCGGTTCCGTTTTCCAGGTACAACATTGAAAAGTCGTCAGCATACAATACCATCAGAATACCTCGGATGCATATATAGAGGTTGGGGTCAGCCAGGGACTTTATGAACTCGAAAGAAAGTAAGATGGTGTTTATATCCTATTACGAAAGTTGTGGTGCTTGTTTGAGATGGGTGATTGCTTTCTTCAGTTGAAGAATGATTGCACGCAGGTTGAGGCCTTCTGGCCAGGCAGGAGGCATGGTCATTTAGATATCATTATCTTCAACCTCTAGATTGGGAAAGGTAGTGACAACATTCAAATGATCGATGTTACAGCCATGTTTTCTGACCAGAGGGGTGTAATACTGAAAAGTTGTGGGCTTTCTGCCAGGGGTATACGGTTTTCCAAAATCCATGTATTTGTTGTTTTTAATTATTAGGCAAGCTATGAATCATATGGTGCCATCAGGATTGTGTTTTGTTATGTAAACCTATTTGGAGCCAATTGGCATGACTTCCAAATGCCTTGCATCCTGGGAGTTGATAGTTGTGAATGTGTTATGAATCAGGATCGATGTGCATTTCTATTCCATTGTACATTTCCAGTGGCCTCGATGGGGGCTGTCCTTGGCCTCTGCATATGTGGATGCATCGCTATTCCTGTATGTCAATCCAAGAGCATATGCGATTATAATTAGTGCATTTTGCGGAGATGTTAACCTGACTTCTTTTGGCATGATGTATGCCTGGTGGTGGTTTGCATATTGACTCACTCGCAGCCACTGGTTGGCAGGCAGTATCATGTTCACGGAAGAGATGTGGATCGTGGATGACGGAATCCCTGGCAACCGGTGATGCATCCTGCTTGTTGGGATGATGTGATCTCACACCTGTACATGCAGGGAGACTTCGACAGTTGTCAGCGTTGGGCAGAGTGCTGTTTGTATCATTGTAACTACAGTGATGATCACCACTACTGTAGCCTTCACATGTTCAACTGGTTCCTGCGTGGTCATGGAGAGGTCCATGTCCGCCCATTTGAATTTCCTTGAATAATTCCATCTCTTCTGATAGCTCAATTATATCTGTTTGGTCTCTGTGTAAACATGAAGCATGGACATTCCTCTACATATCAAAAATGTCATCCAACTGTGATCTTACAACTGGGAAGGCGAAATTCCAGATCCTCCAAAGGGTAGTTGAATTGTGCAAGGAACTGACCATCATGCCTGGCTTGGATCCTGGGCAAAATTTTTCTTCATATTACAACTCGGGGATAGGTCTGCTGGCATAGCAGCCAAATCGGCGAAGGTGGTGGAGAGATGATGTGTACGAGATTCTATTGCCATCATTCTGGTCAATACGCTTGACCAATGCATGCACCATCGAACGTGATGTCAAATATGGTGCATGATACCAGTCACAATCGTCGCTTGGTGTGAGGCCTTCATTTGGAGTTCCCTAGCGGATGTAGACAGTGGTATTTGAATGCTTCTCCCCACACACCAAGTGGTGCCTGGGTGTAAATTGTTGTAGATAGTGCTTTGTTGGTGATGGTGTGGATCATATGTTCGGCAACCCCATTCTGATCATGAGTGTAGGCAGGGCATTGACCATATGTCATACCAAGAGCCGCAAGCACCACCCGGATGGTCTTGCTCTCATATTTTCTGTAGCCATTATTGGACCAAAATCATTTCACTTTGTATCCCATGCAATCAACTCAGGCCTTAAATCATTAGCAGCCTGAGGTACATGTTCTCTACCTTGTATCTGGAAGGACGCAAACAGAGGGGTCGCATGAGCAATCATTGATAAATAGAATATACCTGCAATTGCTGGCAGAGGTGGGCGTAGCGAATGCTCCATGCACATCTGAATGTTCAAGTTCAAATGGCTTTGTAGTGCACTTGGACTTGACTTTGATGATGTTCTGCTGGTGCTACGCATGGATGCATGCGGTGCACATTGAGTTGTCTTTGTATAGTCATCAATTAATCATTTTAGGGCAGTAGGATGAATGTGGGCTAGACGGTGATGCCACAATCATGTTTATGACTTTCTGAGAGGCTTCCGACTGGACTTAGAAATGACAGTGGTAGGTGAATATCGAGGTACGGTGCTGTCTTCACTTGCAGAGGTGGTGTAACGTGAGTGTGTAGTAGAAGGCTCAGTGCAGTGCGCAATTGATAGTACGGTGATATGTGCTCATAATCATTGATTTTCTCCCTTCTACTCTGAAGCGGACTTCATCGACATACATGGTACTGCCAATGTGAGTGCAGTTGTGACAGACATGATATAGAGATCATTGACCTGATTGCTAGTGATGGTGATTAATGACAATGATATGGACCACTTACTGCATCCAAATTTGGATGTGTATCTGGTAGTGTCTAATTGATTGATGAAGAGAAGGGAGAGCCGGAAAGTAGGTGTGTGGAGAGATTCATATTTATACTCCTGTGAAATGTTAATGAGCCCATGGTGACTTACTGTAACTTTGTTATCATCTCCAAGCTCAATGACTATTGGCTGACGGAGTTTCTTTATTGAGTTGAATCTGGTGTGGTCATTGCACACATGGTGAGATGCACCGAAATCGATGACCTCTGCAACAGGAGCAGAGGCTGTGGTGAGAGCTGGTGCGTCATCGGCCAGTCAGATAAGGTCACGATCTCTGGCTGTGGTAATTGATGCAATGTCCTGATTTTGTTTATTGCATTGATCCCGGGCATGTTTGAAGTGGTTGCAGTCAGCCTGGAGGTGTTCTGGGAGACCACAGTGGTAGCATGTTTGCTTGTCATTCCTGGAGGTGGTTGTATCGATATTGTGTGTGTTGATTTCAGTGCACTGTCACTGTCTGTTCGCTGTGGTGGTATGATAGTCCATTTTGCAGTAGGTGCATTTGTACTTCTTGAGCGCGTTGGGTTGTATGCTTCATTGTCTGCCACCTTGTCCACACACTCCTCCGTCATGGCCATGGCCATGATTTCCACGATTGAAGTATAGAGCTACTCCACTAGATGCATCTCCAATTGCTATGGTAAGGGTCATTCACTTGGCATATGCTCGGATCACATCCATACCCTGCTGGGCAATGGAGGCAAGCATTCACTGTTCTAGGATTTGGATGGTCGTTTGATATGAATTAGGTACGGTAGTGAAGATATGTGTCTTCATGGCATCTTTGCGGATATGTTCAGTGGTGCCAATCAGCTTCTTATGAAAGGTGATTAGTTGGGTCTAGACCCGGGTGAATGCTTTGTCTGGCAATAATCATGAGGTGGTGAACTTCTGCACAACTTGGGTGTGGCCAAGATTTGGTGAAGCATTTTCAAGTTGGTCCATGAGTGCTTCCCACATCTCGATGGGATGATCAATATCATCGATGGGTGGTAGAAGTTGATTGCAGCATCAAAGGTGTATCAGTGCTATCACTGTATTGTCACGGTCATAGCAGTATTCTTATACAGGCTGCAGAGCAAAACCATCCACAACAGGTCGGAGTTAGACCCTATTGCTGATATTGTAGATTCTCTTGGCGACATGGACTCACTGAATTTTTTGCTTCAAGATAGGATTTTTTTCTCAGTAAGTTTAGACACAATGCCGTGATCAGTCTTGAATTTGATGTTTGGCATGTTGACAGTGGAGGTTAGGCAGATGAATATGGAAGGTGATGAATTGTGATGGTGTTGCAGCTGATGAGCAGGGATGGTTGTGAGTGGGTTAGGGTTTTTGAGACTCTATTTAAGATTGTAAGGAAAAAGTATTAGCAGGCACCAGGCTCATAACCTGGTGAAATAGTGATGCTAGAGACACTTGATTGTATGCTATCTAAGAGGGCCCCAAGGCCAATATATATGAAAGTGCAAGTACAGCTGAATGCCATCAGCCCATATCTGAATCAACAGTCATCTCTGGCCATATGAGATAGCACTTTCGCCAGCCAGACAAGGCATCACCATTTCCGTCCAATTGAGATATCACTGTTCTGGTGCTATAAGACATCACTGTCTCTGGTCCTATGACACATCACTGTCTCCAGCCACACAGAACATTTAGGTCTCCGGCCATACAGGACATCACCATCTCCGGCCTTATAAGATATCACCATCTCGGGCTGTTCACGACATTACTGTCCCGGGCCATAAAAGACATCACCGTCTCTCGCCACACAAGTCATCGCCATCTCTGGCAACACAAGACAGAACTGTCTCCGGCCAGACATAACACCATCACCTCCGGCTGAGACCTGTATATGCAATGTTGTTCAATACCTCCAAGTACATCTGCACTTTGCTAGTTCAGAGACTCCCAGTTCGTGTACAACTCACTCAATTGCCACCACTAAGTGCATCTCCAACAAGAATGGGTCACAGCCTCCATTTGCATCACTGAATTCACTCTATCATCACCTTCAAGATGCATCTCTCCATTTTCTCAATCATGGACTCCCATTGCTGCTCCATTATCACTCTTTTACTGTCACCAGTTGTTCCTCAGCAGCAGCTTGAGTGCTGTCTGTAGCCAAAACAACTGTCTGCTTGTATACACGGAGAATTAGCTACATATTAGATGCTATACTGTCATCAGCATAATGTAAAATGGTTTGGAAGTCATAATTCAATCACTCAGCTATTTTGAACACCTAAACTAATTTTCAAGCAGTTCCCGGATGCTCAAAGACACCCTGCATACAGAACAATATACTTTAAGGAACTCTAAGATTACTGTCTGGTGCTCCTTCACATTTCGGAAGAAGCAGAACTGAATACTGGAATTTTCTAATCAGTGTAAAGCTGTCATCAGAGTGCTATAAAATCAAGCAGTTAAGATGCTAAAATTTTAGAACTGATGGGACAACAATTCTCATCTCCAAGGCGATTCTGCTGCACCTGAAGCTTGACTGTCAGGAAGTGAAAATATATAATGTCTATATGGAATGGTACATTTCAATAAACTATTTCACACCAACACACCTGAATCAGGCATTCTGAATAATATAGAGTCCGGTATGTATCGACCTTCAATTGATTATTTACAAGCCATACCCCATCCATGCCACCCAATACAGCATTCTCCCGCACCAAATATGCTGCTCTAACTACTGCTTCAACCAGCACCATATGGATGTTATCAGTCTGCTTGACAACCTGAATGAACCTGTCAGTACAATCAGCCCAACCCTGTCAATGTTTGTACATTGTCGTAATCACCACAACATATTCCTAAACTGCAGGACCAAATACACAGTGTTCAGGCTTCTTGAACCGGGTAGAAATGGTCAATATCACATTCATGGACGGCAGGCACACCTCACAGTGAATGACCAGATTTGTTGGAGTCTGGATAAAGTAGGATACTCGCAATGATGGAATTTGTCTGGAATGTGCTATCGAGGTCATTCTCTTGACTTTGTGTGTGCTGAACCCAGATGGTGTCAGCTTCTGCCAAGATCCCTTGTTTGGTAGTTGCATCTTCTATATTGCAATCAAGTACTAGACACTAAATTGAAGTAGGATTGTGGAATGGTTGCCAGCAACACAGCTGCTCAGTATGGAGTTTATTCAATATACTGTCTAGGAGTACATTTGGATCATATTGAATCACTAATCCACTAGCTTCATGTTCTCAGTCCTCTTTCATTTGCATGCAAAATAGCCATTCATAGTTGGGAATTCAGAAATCTTCCAATGCATCTCTGAGCAAGGTGAATGAGATCTTACAACACACTCTGCAGACATGAGCCTCTCGCACATGATATACCTGCTGTTATATGGGCAGCAAGAACGCATTTGTCATGCATCGTCTGAAGACATATTGGATGGAATGGGTTCTAATGGTGAAACGTGACCTGAAGCTAGGTAAGAATCAGTGAATATAGGTCACCACTGCAACATTTAGCTTAGTAATGAATATCTTACCACTCAATGCTACATATATACTCACTCACTCAGATGTGCAACTGTATCACTATATCATACATCTGCAGTCAACTGTAGGAGTATGTGTCTTTGTACAATATTTGAATTTGCAGTTATCGGATATGTTTCACTTATGAGGATTCACCTGGTGTACCCCATTTGTCAAAAAGAACACAACCAACTGTAACCAAATAACTAGTGCATCAATATTACTGCCAATCATCTACTACACCGTCAAAGCAAGCAGCCAGAGGTTATTTGCACTTTGGAAGTACACATTCCGGCACAGAAAACCTACCATCTCCTCCCAGCCTAGTGACCCCTATCGCAACCTAGTGACGGAATGCAAACCAAGAGGATGCAATCATCGACGAGAGTGATCATGACTATGAAGAAATCACCGCTGAGGTTCAAAAGTAGAATACCAATGGCTTGGGCAACAACCCTGGCAAACTCTAGCATGCCACACAATCTGACATGGCATCTATTCAAAAGATCAAGGAAGAACCACAAGAGATGCTCGACAATACCATTCAACACAATATTTAACTATGCCAGTAGCATGCCAAACTGATGGACCTGAACTGGGAATACAGACAAGAGTCTATTTCACTAGAAGCATCAAAATGAAAATCTTTGATTACACACATCGAGAATGGTAATGCTGCAGATCAGAGATGCTTAAAAACCTCCTTGACATGATATAGTCTAACTGCCAATCCAACCCACATTTCTTCCTGCATTGAGATCGGGAAAATGTGAATCATCCAGTGAGGCATTTGAGCACGTCAAGCAATCATCTGGACCCAGCAGAGAGACAGACATAGATGGCCGATTGTGTTGAGTGGGTTCGAGACCAACAGAGATACTCATATCCCTGTTTCGAAAGCATTGAGGCCTTCTTGGAACAATTGCAGAGGATGTACGGCCATAACGACTGACGACACAACCCAGCAATGAGGTGCATGCGTCACTTCGTCCAAGGAGCGCATGAACCAGTGAGAGTCTACGGCAATCAAATCAAAGCAAATCGCAGCGCTGTGGGATGGCCCCTGCAGGAACCCAACAACCTTTACAAAATAGCTTGGAGTGGACTACAACCGAAACTTAAGTCCAAAATCAAGCCGTTAACCCCAAAGAGTGAAACATTTGACACCATGGAACAGGTTTTTGACTGTGCTACAAATTCGGATGTCTAGCCAGAGGTCAAGAATCCTCAACAGCAACGGTTACATCAACAGCAAGAGAAGTCAGGAGAATCATCCCCAACAAGGTGGCAAGATACACAACATCTGCACATTCATATTGGAGCCAGCCAAAACACCAAAGCCCAACAAGGCAAATTAGGACAAAGATGATCGAAGCACTGCCATGCCTTGGGCCTCATCAGACCTCTACGAAACTTCGAAGTCCAAAGAAAAATACATATGCAGCATGTCACATGAGTATAAAACATTCCGGTACGCGAAATAATCACCTCCTAATTTGCCAGATTTCCTTGCTCCTCCAGCAGACAGAGATCTAATCAAATGCAAGCGCTGTTTCATCAGTCAGCGAGAAAGAAACCAGCTTATCTCTCTCAGTCTCTGGCTTGGCGGGAGATGACAGATGCATTGCAGCCTGGATTACAGGTATTGGGTATGACAGTGTTGAAGGGAACATTAGAGGCAATTTAACCGCATTGGATCTCAGTAGGGCATAAGGGTGTCTCAGAGAGCCCGAAAGTTTCCATCACATGTCTGGATATGTGATGAATGGCATGATCGTATTCATCACGCATCGTTTACTAAGTCTGCATACATGATCAACATGGAGCATTGCAAGATTGGGAGCAGTCATCCACTATGGTGCTATAAGCGTTTTCATGGCTCTACAACTTTTCAATAGACTTGAAATACTCCAGGAGGCGGCATACATAACTACTCATAGCCTGGACAGTCAGGTGAAGGTGCCCTCAAGGGAGAGCCACAAGATGCCAATGACAGTCCAATATATAGATCACTTAGCCCTGGTCCACAAACCAGAGTTGCTGGTGGTCCTGATGAGGGCATATGATCTAGTACTGCGATTAGCATGGTTCAAAACCCGCAAGCTGGAAATCAATTGGGCCACCATTCTAGTAACTTCATTAGGAACTTCAAGTGGCCAAGGGGAGGCAAGGAGATCAGGCATGATAGTGCGGTAGTACAAAAGTCGGCATGACAAAAGTACTAACCTATGGCTACAAGAGATTGGCAGGAGTCTGCTGACGAACAACTAAACAACAGAGATTCCTGTTTATCCCGAAGGATAACCAAGGGATAGCAGTGAGAACAGTCAACTCCAGATATTGGAATATGTGGAGCAACTTTGTTCGACAATCACTTAGCTGGCAATGAGGCCATGGAGTAGTTTGTGCTACAAATTGGGGAGTACAGTGGTCTGCTGGGAGCGACCATGGAGGTCGACACATTGGAAGATTCAGGCGAAATTGAGACTATTAACCCAACTGCTGGACGAGTGTGCAGGGAGCAGCAGCAGTAGTTGTTGCAGGGAAGGTACCTCACTGATGAATGCTTGACTGACAGAAACTTGCTCAGCGAGTCACAAGTGCAGGTTGTTGCACTAGCAGGGTTTGGCTCATTCTTGGGTGAACCGCTTGATCTGTGGGTCCCCGGTTTCCTGTCACCATCATCATCTCACATCTGAACTCGGAGATAGAGGCTAATACACATTTTCTGCAACACGTACTGTACATAGTGATAATGGAGGTCATGTCACTGTGAGATACACGGACTATGTGGATGTGTTCAACAAAGAAATGCCAGAGACTCACGCACCACACAGGCAAAATTATCTCTGAATTAATCTCGACTGAGGCATCAATTCAATATAAGGCTGAATCAACAATGCTTCAGAAGTTGTTTGGAAATCCCTCCAAACAATCTTCGAAACAAATAGTGTTCGCAATGGATCAAGACAGCAGATTCGGGTCTGGGTCCGTGTCTGAACCGAACCTTCCCCAAATACACTGTTAGGGTCGTCAATACACCCCTAACTGTCAATTCGGGTACAGTTCAATGGACATTTCCCAACCCGTCTTAATTGGGCGGGCTGTCACCGTGTTGTCCAGCGGGTCCGTCTGTAGATTCAGATAATGCTGATGCTTTTGCTGTTTGATAGTGGTATTTGATCAGAATCGCTTAATTAACATCCAGAAATACCGTTTTGATCACTTTGGAGGTTGCGACATCGGTTATTTGGCAATCAATGTTTTTCCAATTGTGTTTTGTATTTAGGAGTACTAAGGAGTTCAATAGTTCTGTTAGGATCTCATATATCCGGGCGATGACTTGATTACGCAATATACAAGACCACACATTGTTGACATGCCATTGACAGTCATTTTCATAATCGGGTAATGGAGATATCATGCACTGTTTAAGTTGAAAAGCCCGTGATTACATCATATATGAATTCTTGCAATACAGCTACACTTAGATTGCCAAAGATGCAAGACCACAAATCGTTGAGGCTCCAGTGACACTCATTCTCAGGATGGCACAGGGAGCGTACAACTGTTGCTTTTGACGCTACAGGGGCTAATACTTCATTCATGGATGTCTGGAACCAATTGCCATTTAGATAACCCAAGATGCAAAGCCAAAAATTGTTGTTGCTCAGTTGACGCCAATTGTCAGAATGGGGCAATGACTGTGTCGCTGTCTTTTTCGCCTATGAAGGCAGCCATTACATCCTTTAGGCCTCACCCCTACCAGATCACTTTGTAATTAGCTAACTTAGAAGACTAAAGATCATTGACACTCCGTTGACGGACATTTTCATGATGGGGCAATGAACATCTGAGGCATTGTTGGCCTGAAAAGACTGCCAATACATCATATATAACTTGTTACCACAAATCAACACTCATATAAGCCAAGATGCAAAGCCAACGATCATTGACGCTCGGTTGACGCTCATTTGAAGAATGGGGCGATGACTGTGTCGCTCGCTGTTTGGCCTATGATGGTAGCCAATACAATGGTTATGCTACACAGCGATCAAATCACTTTACAATTTCATTGCTTACAAGACCAAAACTTGTTGAAGGTCCATTGATGCTCATTTTCAAGATGAGGTAGGGAGGGTGTCTCTCTAATTGTTTCCTATAAAGGCAACCAATACTTCGATTATGTATAACCACGACCAAATCGAGTTTTCATTACCAGACTTGCATCACCTGAAATTGTTGACACTCCGTTGATGTTCATTATGCCATGAGCATATCCGCAATATGCAATCATTTGATATGGAGTAGTCTATCATTCATATTGTTTTCGCATTCTTTCTCGCGTTTTCATTTACTTTCTCCTTGATCACTACATTGTTCTTTAGTAATAGATATAAATATATCCTTTAAAATATAGTTTACAGTGTCTGCTGATTGAAGATGATGATACACTCCAAAATCCCGTTCCTTTCGATCAATGCTCGTCATTACTTGCAGGTTCACTCAATAGGCTGCTCTCATCTTCAAAATGGATGTTTGCTGCATTGCCACACAGCTGATGGTGTACTAACCGCTAGATGTTCCTTCATCAGTCAGCATATCTGGATCTAAATCTGTATCATGCTGGCTATCCTGGGCATATGCATCAAGAGTAAACATATCAGTGCAGGGAAGAGAAGTATGTGAATACACATATCCAGCTGGCAAATTGACAATTTGTCAACGTTGGGCTCTGGCATCGTTACCGGGTGGTGCGGGTGGCATTCTGGGCAGAGGTGGAGTCGGCTCTGCAGTTGGCTGGCTGCGTCGATCGGGTGGAGATGCACCTGTTCCTATGCGTCTCCAGCATGTCTGCAGATTCTTTGCGGGGCCATTTTGGCAATGAAGGCATCCGTCTGGGTGGTTTGGACGAATCCTTGCCGTCTGTTTTTCTATCACAGCCTTAACCGTTTTATGCCAAGGAAACTCAACTCACCGCATCGTCTCTTCTCGGACTTCAGCGCGAGGTTTGTTGATCAGATATTGCATTTCCTTCATTGTGGCACACGAAAACCCACCATTGGTTTTGGCCATATTCCAGGCCAGGCGAATGTCGGACTGTTCCAGCTGTACCCGACCTCCTTGCCTTGCCATAGTAGCAGACCTGTTGAAAACTTACAAGAAATTAGTTGCTGCTTCTAACAATAAGATTCGGCTAGTACCTCAACCAGATATGCTTCTGTGGTGTCCTCTAAGGTGATCAACGCCAGTTTCATCCACTCCCAGGGATGGTTATCACTAAATTCGTCCGTGAAAATCCCAGAGCTGACAACTTCATGATATTCGATGTCACGGACTGTGCGGACAAATGCCTTGGTTGAGCATGGAGGTTTGCGGTTACGGATAACGATAAATTGGTCACGCAACTCTCAATGTACACCAGCTGTCTATTATATGGTTTGTTGATGGCTGTTGCCACGATATGGATATACTCACATCCAATTGCCAGCTGCTTTTCGTACTTGCTGCTTCTGGTCTTACGGACGATTTCTAGATGTGCATCCTGATTCATGATTTTGGTCACTGCATTGGCAGTGTCGCGGTGGACTAACAGGTGTGTGCACTCTTCTTGTGTGCCAAAGAGTGATGTATTAGGTGAAGTGCCCATTGATCGGCTCAATTCAGATCCGCTGTTACCTGGCTGAGGCATTTGTGTAGCCATGATTTGGTGGTGTGGAATTGGAGAGGAAGATGATAATGAAAAGAAGTGGGAAGTCCTGATGAATATATATTTAGGTTCATGTCAGAATGGAATAAATAGCAGCCTACATGTATGTTATACTCAAGATGAATCCTGCTACGGATGGATGCAAGTTGCAGGGGTTTCCCACCATCCTGCGATTTGTAATACCTTGGGCCGATGTCGTTCGTTTGTTTACCAGGATGAATTGAGGTGTAAGACAGCCGGAATCTCAGGATGTTCAGATAGAAATATGACATTCTTCGAGGGAAAGGATGTCTTCTGATGTTCATCTAAAAACATCCCCGGGATATTACATGAAACTGACTCTAAACACCATGTCATGTTGTATGGTTAGCCCAACTATTCCCATTTTATTGACAGTCAAATCGCAGATTTTGCTTTGTTCAAGATGATTAAACATACCAACCTTGATATAAAGAATGCAGGTTGCCTCCATATTGTCCATATCTTGCAACATCCAATATCTCGCCCAACAACAAAGTCAACACCAACTACAATGATCAATGATCTCGAAAAGAACTTGCCGCCACTACTGGCAGGTAAACATGGCAAATCGACAATGCGGTCTACACGACGATGTCATCAAGCGAATGAATGTAAGAGTGGATTCGAAACAGAACGAGTCTGAGCCTTTGGGGCAGTGCACAGCATGCGATTCAAAACGAAGCTTGCAGCCAAGACATGACCAGAAATGCAGGTCTCAAGCATCGAAGAGAAAGAGAAACGGATCAAGGATTGAGTTCAGAGAGAAACCGCTGGGGCAAGACAGCGAGTCAAAGACCCGGACGCAGCAATTAAGCAGGAGCAGGAATATACGAGGACAGCTGAAAACAATGGATTGAAGACCAGCAAGCATGGAATGAGGTTTCAGGAGATGATGGTTGCTATCAGGAACAGTTTGAGTGATCTTACAAATTCCGACGATGGGGACGATGGGGATGATGAGGATGATGAAGACACAGAGCAGGGCAAGTTGAGCGAAGATGACGAATCCGGCTGGGTGATGGGCACAATCTCCAAAACGTTAGCGCAGCGCATTGAGAGGTGTCGGCAGAAGCAGATGAAGCTTGACCAATTGACACGACCGTGATGGAGGGAAGCAGCCGACTCCATCCATGAAAGAGATGAGAGGTCTGGCATATCAGAATTGAGAGTTCCGGCAGTCGTTAGACCGCAAGCGAATAACGATGCAGCCGCACCAGCACACACAACATTTGGAGAGCTTATGCATTGTCCTGATATTGTCCCAGGACTATCGCAGATACTGCTAGGGACTTCTCGACCAGGAAGTAGTCATATTACGCTAGGTTCTGGCAAGCCACAGTCGAACAAAGGTTTAGCCGGTCTGGCGTTGGCCGGGGAGTTCAATTCATCACCTATTCAGAATCTGACCCCTGTTGAACCCATAAGCTTTTACCCCTGCATATAGCCTCCCCAGCTAATCACGATATGGAAATCTGATTCGGACGAAGACATGGTGACAGCTCCTATGGCATCAGAGGAATAGATAGTAAAATTGTAATTTTCGATGTCATATGGTGGTTAAAAGCAATTTGTGTACCAATTTTGCTAGGTGTCAGCTTTGTCTTGATTTCAGTGACCAAATTGGGAAACATGATAATTCGTCTGTGCAGGTGCAAAGGTCGAACGCACCATGCGAGTGTTCTTGAACCCAAATCAGGTTGTAAGATGGCCAATAAGCTCAATTTCTGTTTGCCAATTGCTGTTAATTGAGAAAACAAAGGCAATATTAGTGACAACATATACTACCAAAATGTAAGTGAGTGATGTCATACAAGTCATAGAACGAGCATTCAGTGCTCAATATAAATCTGTCTGAATGATGACTGTCATGTTCCATTCATCCATGCATCGAACTGCATAACTCTTCGCACAGAACAGGTGCAAATGGTTGAGATATCTATAATTGCTTATGGTACATCACGGAAATCGAAGAGAAGGAGATGTATGAGGAAGGGTGAGGAAGTAGAGCGATATTAATGAATTACTAGTGAGATAGTCTACATGCCGTAAATTGCCGGCCGAAAGCGCAGGAATCTGGTAGGGCCATGTCATCTCTCACTCAGATCACGTGGATAGAGGTTGATCAGAAATAGAGAGGCCACAATGCTTCTGGATGCAAATGATAATACTTAGAAAGGCTATATTGGATGCCAATAATTAGTATGCGATTCATTGCATTCAATGATGGAGTATACAAAGGCTATTTCGATGTGTTTAATATATGTGTCATCAGAGCATCAACGATTTTTAGTGTTACACATTCGACTATCAAAGGGCTCCATTCCCATGTCACTCCAAAGCAAATGCATTGGTCGGCGTTATAGGTGAAAAGCCAAATTACACACTCGTTGCCCCATCCTACAAATGAGCAGCAAACGATATTGAAAGATTTTCAGTCCTACACTTTTCAAGATCAAAGGGCTGCATTGTCACCTCCTGGTAAAGTGAATATCGGGGTCGGCATTATAGCCAAAAAGGCAAATGACATGCTCCTTGCCCCATCTTAACAATGAGTTTCAATGATGTTTGGTCATGCAACTTGCATCATCCACCAGCTGTGCATTGACATAAATCCATAATCATCATATTTGCCGCCTGTGTGGGCAAAAATGTCACAAACAATTCCCCTACTGCCTCCTGTTCATACGCATCAGCGGAGCAGCAACTAGTTTTGTGGGGCTCAGTAAGCTTCACAGCAACAAAATGCCTTGTGTCGTTCCTAAATGGCGTTTCTAATGGTCAGTCTTGTCAGTATGACCCTGTATACACCTTCACAACTATGCATGCAATGTCTCACAGGTTTTACTTTTGTCTTGCATGTAGCTCAAGAGTCAATATTTAAGCACAAGCGTTCTACTCAACAATAATGTAACTTTTGACAGTCTGTCAACTGGAATTGCACAGCTTCCAAAGTCCTACAACCATGTCGGATTCCCAATCTATAAATACCTCCTTGCTGGAGGTTATGATATCTTCCAAAACTGAACGAGTCACTACTCAGGATGTGAGTGACCGTACTTTACAAATCATATCCAATGCCTGGTGCCCTTTAATAAATGAGGGCTCGAAGCATCATACTGCTTGGAATGAATCTAGACATGCACCTCCGTAGCTTGTCTATTTGCACTGCGGATTTGAGGAGACCAGCAGGCCTGGCATCATAGATATTGTGGGTCATCAAGTTCGTTGCCGTCCATCAGAACATGGGACAAGCTCCATGGGGAAACACTTGCGGGGAAAAGCGAACATTGCAAAGGTAAACAAATTTACTGAGTCAGAAAGTTCTGAATTGACAAGTACAACCATTGATGAAACCGCTTTGGCCATTTTGAAGAGACAAGGCAGTCGTGGAATTACAATAGTAAGTTCGCAAATGAATTTCATATTCAACGGTCAGAGATTACCTATAGTAATACAATTGACGGACAGAACGCTCTAAACTGGCAGCAAAGTCTGCATAACTGCCGAATTTCACCACAAGACCTGGGATCGCTACCTCATGGTGGGATTTCTTTGGGCTAATATTCCATGCAATGCGATATCAAACCTCGAGCTAAAACAGTCATTCAATGCATTACTAGGCGAGCTGGTTCTTCCATCCGCCAGCACTCTTAGCAACATTTACCAGAGGAAATACTCGCTGACAGTGGATGCAATTAAGAAGCAAATGCGATCAAGATAGAAAGAGAGCTTAGCCCTAGATGAGTGGATATCGATGAACAAATTAGCGATAATGTCTGTCATAGCTGACAATATGGAACGAAATTGGGGATTGTGAGAAGTACAACGCGCATTGAACAAGGTTGATAGCTAGTTCCTGTCATATTTCGAATGTTACTTAAACATAGTAGGTTCAGTGTCAACATACTGGAGCATGGCTAGCCATACATTGGAAGGAAGTTCTTGTTACAGGGGTGCTTCCACCTAAGTAAGTATACTTTTATATATCAAGTGATACGCAAGTAAGTACTAGATACACGGTCAGAGTTCTTATCGTGTTCGTCGAAGTGTGTCTCCACACAAACTGAATTGGCAACCTGTGTATACAATATACACAAGAAGGACAGATATGTATAGTTGTATCAGATGCTACGACGTGGATAGCAACTAAATCGTATTGTGGCATGAAGCAATACTGACAATACATAAAACTCTTATTATTAATCTCCGTGATTGATTAATATCTTAAAGTATTAGGTATAATGAATCTTCGATAATTAATTAATATCATAAGGTGTGTTTGTATAAATAATTTCACAGATTTTTAGGTCAGGAATATTCAGATAATGAATCTCAGCGATTGATTAATGTCATAAGGTATTCCGTAAAATTATTCTCAGTGATCAATTAATACCGTCGCGGTAATATTTTTCCCATTGATAGTGCACTCTCAATTGACACGTATCTTCAGGAAATATTCCACTATCCCTTCCTTGAAAAATCTGGCGTCCAGATACTATTGGCAATATTACGTGTTAGCATAATCTCCCTCACTATACCAAATCTTGACTCTTAAGAAGATGAGAAATTATATTTCGTCGCTTCTTATTCTGGTTCCCAAATCTGGCTTGCAATTCCTATTTTGAATAATTGGGTATATTCTTAAAGATCTTTCTGGAGTGGGTGGTATGTAACTGGCATTGCTGTTTGCTCCGGGAATTATGCAGTAAATTACTTCATCCAGGATGTTCTACGGTATTGGAACGGTTGATACCTAACACAGGTATTTCGGATTCAGGAATGAGTGACCCTGCTATCCCTGGATTGCATAAAGGCGATACCACAACATCGTTAACATATTATGAAGGGAATAGTTTATAATGACCATAATAAATCAATGTCCCGGTGAACTGCATTATACTTGCCAACGACCAAATACACAGTGCTGCAATCATCTCATCTTCTCTTTCGAAGCGATCCAGTAATCAAGATAATGTGCACAGTATTATGCTGTTCTCATGATTGAACGTATGCTCAAGCATGGGCTGGGGGAACCGTGTATAATCTTAATAGTTAATTCCAATATACTCGATAATGATGATAATGATAATCAGAACTGATAACCAGAATAATATTTCAGCCTCTTCTTCACAGGTAGGTATCATAGGTATCGTTTGTGCTTCTGGGGCTGTACTTTCAATGCTTAACCATTGCTGTCTGTTTATTGCTTTCTTGTATTGTATGATTGGGTTTTAGGGGTTACTCCCCCCATAGGGCCATCATCATAACTGAAGGATTGCTATGATACCATCTGTCACATCGTAGAGTACTACTAAATGAGCTTTGATGTCTCTTGATAGCGGAGCATGCATCCCAAAGGATATCGTATATTGCATGATTGGGTTTGAAGAGTTACTCTCCCCGGAGGGCCACCATCAGTGATAGCATTCAATCAAACAGTAACTTCAACATAGATATCTTGCAGCTCATTTGTTCGGATAGTCAAAACCTCTCCTAGCCTGATGTGGCCATTTGAAGGGCTTTAAACTGATTGCTTAATTATATTGACACATGATCTCACCCTTCAGGCTTTTGGGTCTAACAGCTTCAGATGCTATACGTGGCAGCCCACCTTTACTCTGTCGAGATTTAATTATGAACAATTAACATGGCCATTTGTTTGGAGGTTGATCGGGGCTAGCCAAATGTCATACTCAACCAGACACGCCATGGTAAGGTCGAGACTGTTCTCACTAACCGTGGAGTGCCCAACGTGTTCCCATTCCCCCTGGGGAACCGGCATGAGATCCCACATAATTGCAAATTGGCTATTGTCTGCCTGACATGTCAGTTGCTATATAGCAGCCAACGCATTTAGTTCCACATAACTCAGTTCAGTGAATGTGGTGAGAAATAACTGACATCTCTTTATGCCCTGAAAGCTTACCACTGGCGAAGGTTATCACATCATCAAATCAATACAAATTCATTGTATTTTCAATGGATCCACTAGCAATGAGGCTCGCTATCAAATGGTTACGAGGTTTGCATGATATCCTGCTAAGAATCACCCGGACTGGCACACTTGTATTGTCTAGAATAGGCTTCATGTATTCTACGTGAGTAAACTCTGTAGCATTTATCCTTCTGACAATCAACCAAGTGCAAATACCTCCATTAGGAGAGAACTGGAAACAGTTCTAGATTGTTTCGAGTCTGCCGAGTGCTGTTTAATAGTAATAACAACTGATAATCCCTCTTCAGATTACACGATCACTCTGGAACCACAATCAACTCTTGAGGCCTCCGCAATCGGGTGGCCTGCAATGATGACCCACCAACCATCAATGGCACACATCAGTCAGCTTGCTTTGGGTGCGTTCACGAGCAATCTCAGTGTACAAGGCTGCACCAAGTCTTGGGAAGCCCATCAGCACGATCAGCAATTTGGAGAGAATGAAGGCACAAACATTTGGAAGAGTCAAAGACTGCGAAAAGAGGGCAATGCTAGAATCAATCAGGTGTTGGCTATGTGACCAGGTTTGGCAAAGATAATTGAGAAAGTACGTATTTCAAGCCATTTGGAAAGACCTGAAACTGACCCTCATATAGCAGAGTGTGCTTGCTGTATTGATTGCACTGACACCTGGTCGTCGAAATGAGTTCATTGACTGCCAAAAGACAAAGTCTGAATTGCAGTACTACATATAATGGATGTGAAGACACGGTGGAATTCGACAGTGGAGTTGCGTGAGTGAGCCTACCAATTACAAGAATTCCCCCCTGAGTGGCTTAAGAATCAGAAATACAGTCATGACTGGTGACTCTTCACAACTCAGGATGAATGGACCATTGTCAAGTATGTGATGGAAGTTTTAAGGCCATTCTGATACTGGACCCTCTCGTTGTCGAAAAGGCATACTGTTACTCTGTATCATGTCATCACTGTCTAAAATGACATGTTTGATCACATGGATGGCGTTATGGGAGCTTTGGCTAAGAAGAAGACACAATGGAACGAAGAATTATACTTTGCTGTGCAGGTTGCACGCCAAATGCTGTCCAAATAGTATGCTGAAGTCACTCCAACGACCAGTCTGCATCACATGTCAGCACATATTGTTGACCCTTTCCGGAAGTTGAGATCATTCAGGAAGTGGGACAAGGTGATGGATATTAATCTCGAGAACGGGACTTTTCATACTGCCCAATACGATGAGGCCTTTGTGATGTATGTGGATGGCAATTACTGTGCCAAAGAATGACAAATGTCCATCATTAAACCTGAAAATGTTCTGCACAGCATTATCTTCCCCTCTGCAAAGGCTTCTGGATTTGGTCAATTGTGTTTTGATCCATATGATTTGTCCAGTGATGATGAAGAATACTTAACGCCTGAATGCGTTGCTGAAATGACACCTGGACAAAGCGATCGCACAGCACGCTTATTGACAGCCACAACGCTCTGTTTGACATCACCCCCTGAATCCTCAATGTGCTGGGGGCCAGTTAGTCTAAATCTTAATGATTACCACTCCGACCCCATCGAGATTAGCAGTACATGTGGGTCAACAGATATAACCGCCTGGTGGCGCGAGCAAGATGAAACGCACCCACAGTACCCCAATCTCTCCAATGTGGAACACAATATATTCTCTCTCATACCACCTGGAGTTGGAGTGGAGGCCAGTTTTTCCCTTGGGTGAGACGTTATTGGCTGGAGACAGCCTTGAACCACTGCCCAGATGCTTCAGAAAAATGTCTTAGTAAGGCAGTTTGCTCGAGCCAACAACGAAATATTGGTGGCCGATTGGGCAGCATTGGCCACCCCACCAACTGAAAATCACTTGGAATTGAAAAAACACATGGAGGAAAGAAAATTTCCCAGAATGGCCACCGTCCACAGCTTTTTGGAGATGTAGCAGGGCAGCCAAAACCTACATGCTACACAGACGGAATCTCGTGCTCAAACCAAGCAAATGACAGTCATAGGATACATTTCAGATAATGAAGAAATCATCAAAGCATCCTGGTCGAATTTTCATCATGATGGTGCGGCTGCATTTACATTGTCACAAGGATAACCTTTGCGACCAGCTTTATCCGCAAAGAACCTTCCGGGAGGACAACCTCAACTATTGAATGTCTGCCGAATCAGAAGGATCAACTGTCATCCAGTTGAAAGTGATGAGGATAGCGCACCAGAAAGCATTTCCGACTCAGAAAATAGGCATAACTGGAATGGTGATTTGGATAATCCAAACCAAACCAAAGATGACTGTGAGGCAGACAATTAATCCAATGTAGAGCTAGGCAATCGCATCAAGGCCTCGGAAAGCCCAGAGCACTGGGTTGTGAGTGCAGCACAATATGATCCTGGATGCATTCGGCCAACACTGAGGTCAATGAAACAGGCTAAAACGGGGTTGATGACTGTCAGTGGAATAGAAACAAGGAGGAATATAGGAAACATGAAAAAGTAGCACCAATTGAGTGAATATGTTTTCACCAGGTTCTATCTGATGCTTGACGAAGAATTTCACTTAGAGAAATATTATGGGAGAATACTGAGCAGTTGCATAAGGATAATTGTTCGTAAACAAAATTAGAGCTGGCGAAATGTTACATTCAGTTAGATACATCAAATTTGGTAGAGTGCCAGAGGCCTGTGCAATAATATTAGTAGGCTCGGCTTTGCCAACAGGCTGAGTCTCAATTGGACAGAAATGCAACGAATGAGTCACAATTATTCTTTATACAATTATCCATGGCAGCAGATATTGACTATACAATACATTATGATGAATGTCAATGGAGCAACAACAAATTTTGGTCTTGTGTCCTGGGTGATCAGACCACCGATTAGTGAGAGACTGACATGAAGGAATTTGTGGCCGCCATTATCGGGAAAACAGATTGCAATACCCACCCTACCCCATCTTGAACATGAGAGTCAATGATTGTTGGTCGTGTATCTTGGGTAATCAGGGGGGTGACAGGTTGCAGACAGTCATAAACGAAGTATTCACTGCCTTCATTGCGAAAAGAGAAAGTGTCATGCTCCCTGCCCCATCTTGGAAATGAGTGTCAACGATTGTTGGCCTTGCATCGTGGTTATTAACAGCGCGATGTGGCCGTTAAGTTCTATAAACATTGTTTTGACTGTTTTTGTATGTCAAAAGGCTCAAGAACGCTTAGTGGTAGCTCTGTAAATGGAATAAGTTGTAATGGTCCCGGAGGATGTGGTGGGAATATCCCGACAATCTTTGCCAATAAAGGCTGCCATATCCTAGTTTATCGATGCATGTGATCAAGTGCCACTCATATTACCGAAGATGCAAGACCAAAAATCGATGATCCTCCATTGAAGCTCATTTCCAAGATGGGATAGGGAGTGTTTCGCTTTATCTTATTCCGACAGAGGTGGCCAATACACAGCTTATGACTGTGTGCAACCTGTCGCACCACAGATCACCCAAGGTACATGACCCATAATTGTTGATGCTCCGTTGATGCTCATTCTCAAGATGTGGTAGGCCACGTGT